>ENA-UOOM01001177-UOOM01001177.1-fermentation-metagenome-genome-assembly--contig:-NODE-1177-length-26286-cov-7.422325_pt1 | contig 26286 bp, 23 predicted proteins | sample MGYA00245781_ERZ724031 | MGnify/ENA primary metagenome ERZ724031 (study PRJEB28704, sample SAMN03018317) | fermentation metagenome | biome: anthropogenic terrestrial biome; feature: soil; material... | reverse complement strand
CGTGGGCTATGCCCGGGCCGGCCGTCTGATTGACGAGATGGACCGCCGCGGCGTCATCTCAGGCAACGAGGGCACCAAGGCCAGGAAAACCCTGATGAGCCGGGAACAATACATGGCCTATCTTGAGCAATCAGAATAAGCGCGGATGGGTACATTAAAGCCGGGCACCGCAGGGCGCCCGGCTTTTGATATGAAGGGCTTGTGGTTGGATCAGATGGCGTTCTTCGCTGCTTTTTCCAGCGCCTGGAGGAAATCGCCCACGCTGATGGTGACTGAGGTCTTCAGGTCCGGAACGTCCGGCACTGCAGGATGACGCTCATCGGCGGCATACACGGCCATTCCCAGCACCTCAGCAGGGGTTTTTCCCACGCAATAGGTGCCAAAGGCGTCCGCCTGCTCAAACCAGTCCTTGCCGATGGAGCTGGCCTTGGCCATGCCATAATTGGCGCCAAGCTCGTCCTTGGTCTGAAGGTGCTCGGGCAGGTCGACCACTTTGCCTTCGGCTGAAAACTGGATCTTGGTTTGCTGCATGTCAAACAGGGCGGATACGATTTTGCCTTCATCATCCAACACAAGGCTGCATACAAGGGTGTTCACCTGGGCGGTGCCGCTCTTTTCTCCGGCATCGGCGACGTTGGAAATGGTGGTGACCAGGCCCTGGCCATATTTCTCAGCGGACGCAATGGCGGCCAGGCTGAGCACCATGACAACGGCGAGCAGGAAAGCGACGGGTTTTCTCATACGGGGTACCTCCTGAAGTAAGATTGCCGGCAGATATTATCACCGTAAAAATTTTCTGTCAACAAGAATATTTAAAGATGCAAAAACAATGAAAAAGCAGCCGTTTTGTGGCAGAACAAATCGATTTTAGCCTTAGTTATTGACAGTGCTTTCAGACAATGATACTATTTTGCTGTTCAATGATCGCTTTTCTGATGAGTGGATAGGCGGGTTTTTTTATGAAAGTGTATTGGCTTGATCAAATGGATTCTTCGGTAGTGAGCGGCACGGTGGTGTGCCTTGGCATGTTTGATGGTGTGCACCTGGGCCACCAGGCTTTGATTTTGGAAGGCGAGCGCGTTGCCAGGGAGAAAAACCTGGCGCTGTGCGTGCACACATACGATATTCTGCCGATCAATTTCATTCATCAGGCCGACAAAGCAAAGGAACTGACAACGCTTGAAGAAAAGCTCCAGCTATTTGAGCAGCTTGGCGTGGAGATCACCGCCATCGACCGGTTCAACGATCAGCTGCTGCGCATGAGCGGGCGCGCGTTTTTCCAGCAGGTGGTGGCGGATAAGCTGAATGCCAGGCATGTGGTGGCAGGGTTCAACCATCGCTTTGGCTACAAGTCTGACTCTGGCCGCGAGGAGCTGGAGGCGCTGTGCAGGGAGCACGATATGGGGCTTAGCATCATTCCGCCTGTGGTTACAGCTTCGGGCGATCTGGTGTCAAGCACCGCCATCCGCCAGGCCATTTTAGAGGATGACCTGCCCTCAGCCGCCAAGATGCTGGGCCGCCCGGTGGAGCAGGCCATGATTGAGCAGGTCAAAGGAACAAACTAAGGATATAGGTACGGTACACATGCAGGGGAGGATAATCAAGGCATGAAAAAGCAACTCGCGGCTTGGTTGGTGCTGGGGCTGATCACAGTGGTGGCAGGCTTCAGCTTGTCCATGACCAACGAAGTCACCAAGGAGCCCATCCGCAACCAGGCGGTGCAGGCGGAGGCCAAAGCCAAGCAGCAGGTGCTGCCCGCGGCTGAGGCTTTTGATCCGGTGGAACTGCCGGAGGACGCCGACATCGAGCTTTTTGCCGGGAAAGCCGGCGAAGCCGTTGTGGGCTATGTGGGCAAGGTGACGGTCAATGGCTATGGCGGGCCCATCGATGTGATCGCAGGTGTTGATGAAACAGGCCTTGTCAAAGGCATCAATGTAGGCGGCCCCTCGTTTTCTGAGACCGCAGGCCTGGGGGCAAAGTCCAGGGAGGCTTCCTTTACGGAGCAATTCATGGACAAGGTATCCCCGATCCGTGTGGTGAAGGCCTCTGATCCCAAGACCGACTCATCGGTTGATGCGATCACAGCCGCCACCATCACCTCAAATGCGGTGGTGGGCGGGGTGAACCGCATCGCCCGGCAGGTGTCCAACCTCCTCAACCCCGAAGAGGAGCAGGAGGTTGTTGCGGAAGGCACCACCTATACGGCCTCGCAGCAGGGCTTTGCCGGCCCCGTGGCTGTGTTTGTAACAGTGAAGGATGACGGCACCATCAGCCAGCTTCAGGTTGGGGATGACAAGTTTGCCGAATCCGACGGCTACGGCGCAAACGCCTTGAGCGATGAGTTCACAAAGCAGTTTGTGGGCAAGAGCCTGCCGGTTTCAGCGGATGAGATTGAGGCGATTTCCGGCGCCACCATCACCACCAACGCGGTGCTGACCGCCATCAACCAAGCATATGAGGAAAAGAACGCGGTGGCTGTCCCTGCTGCGGAAGGCAGGGAATTTACCGCGCAGAAACAGGGCTTTGCGGGCCCTGTGGCGGTGAAGGTCACCATCAAGGATGACGGCACCATCAGCGATCTGACGATCGGGGATGACCAGTTCTCCGAGACCGAGGGCTACGGCGCCCAGGCCCTGGAGCCTGAGTTCGCCAAGCAGTTTGTGGGCAAGTCACTACCCGTCAGCAAGGATGATATTGAAGCGCTTTCCGGCGCCACCATCACCACCACCGCGGTGCTTGACAGCATCAACGACGCCTTTGAGCAGTCCAAGGCTGCGGGGGACACGGCTGCTCCGCCAGCTGAAACCGCGGCACCCGAGGAAACCGCCGCTCCCACCCCTGCGGTAGACGAAGCTGACATGAAAACCGCTGTCAAGCAGGGCTTTGAGAGCCCAGTGGCAGTCAAGGTCGCGTTCAATGAAGATGGCAGCATCAAGGCGCTGGTTGTGGGCGATGAGCAGTTCAAGGAGACCGTTGGCCTGGGTGCCAAGGCCCTGGATGATGAGTTCACCAGCCAGTTTGTGGGCAAGATGCCCCCGCTGGCTCTGCGCAAGGCCGATGAGGAAGCGACCGCTTCCACCATTGACGCCATCGCAGGCGCCACCGTCACCAGCCAGGCCGTGGTTGACGCGGTGAACGAGGCAGCAGGTGCCGGCGAAGCAGCCGAGGCCACCGCGGAGCCAGAGGCTAAAGAAGCTGAAGCAGATGCGAAAACAGCTGTTAAGGATGGCTTTGCGGGCCCTGTGGCCGTGCAAGTGACGCTCAATGAGGACGGCAGCATCAAATCGCTGAGCGTCGGGAATGAAGAGTTCAAGGAAACCGTTGGCCTGGGTGCCAAGGCCCAGGACGATGAGTTCACCAGCCAGTTTGTGGGCAAGATGCCCCCGCTGGCCCTGCGCAAGGCCGATGAGGAAGCGTCCGCTTCCACCATCGACGCCATCGCAGCAGCCACCATCACCAGCCAGGCGGTGGTTGACGCTGTCAATGAGGCCATCGGCCCTGCGGCGCCTGTGGTGGAAACGCCTGAGGTCTACACCGCCGAGGCGCCGGGCTATGACAGCCCAGTGGAGGTTGAGGTCTCCTTTACGGCGGACAATAAAATTGCCCAGCTGAAAATTGGCGATGACCGCTTCAAAGAAACCCCTGGCCTGGGCGCCAGGGTGCAGGATGAAGATTTTATCGGCCAGTTTATTGGCAAGGGCCTGCCCATCGCAATGGCAGACATCGACGCCGTCACCGGTGCCACCCTCACCACCCAGGCGGTGATTGATGCGATCAACCTGGCCTATGAAGCATACCAAGGCGCCGCTGCCCCAGAATCGGACGAGACAAAATCAGAAGAAATCACCGTGACCAAACAGGGTTTCGAAAGCCCGGTGACGGTGAAGGTGGCTTTCAATGCGGATGGCAGCATCAAGGAACTGACCGTGGGGGATGAGCAGTTCAAGGAAACCGTTGGCCTGGGCGCCAAGGCCCGGGATGATGAGTTCACCAGCCAGTTTGCAGGCAAGGTGCCCCCGCTGGCCCTGCGCAAGGCGGATGAAGAAGCGACCGCCTCCACCATTGATGCCCTCACCGGAGCCACGGTGACCAGCCAGGCTGTGGTTGATGCGATCAATGAAGCATTTGAACAGTTCAGCAAATAATTCGGCGGAAGAGCTTAGAAAGGCGGGAAAAGCATTTGGCAAGACTGAGTTTTAAGGGCGGCATCCATCCGCTGAAGGAAATACACGAGGGCAAACATGCGACCAAGGACAAGGGCATCAGAGCCTACATGCCCGAGGAGGTATGCATTCCCCTGGATCAGCACCTGGGCGCGCCCAGCACCCCGGTTGTTAAAAAGGGTGATATGGTGCTGGTGGGCCAGGTGATCGCAGAGGCGGTGGGGCCCAAGGGCATCCCGGTGCATGCCAGCGTTTCAGGTGAGGTGACGGGCGTTGTTCAGAAGCAGCTGCTCCATGATAAGCCCAGCACCTGTGTCTGCATCAAAAACGACGGAGCTGATACCTGGGTGGAGCATGCCGGTCTGGGCAGTGTGGAGACAGCGCCGGCTGACCAGATCATTCCCGCGGTGCGCAGCGCCGGCATCTGCGGCATGGGGGGCGCCTGCTTTCCCACCCATGCCAAGATGACCCTGCCCGAAGGGCAGACGGTCGACACCATCATCCTGAACGGCTCTGAGTGTGAGACCTTCATCACCGCCGATCACCGGCTGATGCTGGAGCAGCCAGAGCAGGTGGTGGACGGCCTGAGGGCTGCCATGCGGGCCATGAAGGTGGCAAAGGGCATCATCGCCATTGAAGAGAATAAGCGGAATGCGTATGAGGCCATCACCAAGGCTGCTTCCGCACGCGAGGGAGTGTCGGTGGCGCTGCTGAAAACCAAATACCCCCAGGGCGGTGAAAAACAGCTGATCCACGCGGTCACCGGCCGGGAGGTGCCCTCGGGCGGGCTGCCCATGCATGCCAGGGTGGTGGTGCTCAATGTAGCAACCGCCGCTGCCATCGCTGACGCGGTAACGCAAGGCAAGCCCCTCATAGAGCGCATCACCACGGTCACCGGCTGCGTGAAAGAGCCTTCCAACCTCCTGCTGCGGGTTGGCACGCCAGTCAGTGAGGTCATCGCTGCCTGCGGCGGCACCACAGAGGAGCCCGGCAAGATGTTTTTTGGCGGCAGCATGACCGGTGTTGCGCTGCCGGATGATACTGTAAACGTCACCAAGGCCAACAACTGCCTGGTGGTGGTGAACAAGAAAGACGCCGTCCTCAAGGACGCAACCCCCTGCATCCGTTGCGGGCGCTGTGTGGCTGCATGCCCCATCATGCTAAATCCCATGCGGCTTAACGAGCTATGCGAGGCGGGTAACCTGGAGGAAGCCAAAAAGAACAACATGATGGACTGCATCCTCTGTGGCAGCTGCGGGTATGTGTGTCCGGCGAAGATCAAGTTCCCCTTTAAAGAAGCCAAAGATAAAATCGCAGCGAGGAGGATTTAAGGCATGAACCTGCGTTTGTCCGCCGGACCGCATTTTGTGGCGCGTGAGAGCACCCAGACCCTGATGCTGGATGTGATTATCGCTCTCATTCCCACCACAGCGGCCGGTGTATACCTTTTTGGCATCCGGGCAGCCTGGGTGCTGGCCATCTCCGTCATTTCGGCGGTGCTGGCCGAGTTCATCTGGCAGAAGCTGGCAAAAAAGCCGGTGCGTGTCAGCGATCTGTCGGCGGTGGTCACAGGCCTCATCCTGGGGCTGAACATGCCGCCCGAGGTTCCGCTGTGGCTTCCGGCCATCGGCAGCTTCCTGGCCATCATGCTGGTCAAGCAGCTTTTTGGCGGCCTGGGCCAGAACTTTATGAATCCGGCGCTGCTGGCGCGCGGCGTGATGCTGGTATCCTGGCCGGCATTGATGAGCGTATACACGCTGCCGGTGAGGGTGCTGGGCAACACCAGCGTTGAGGCGAGCGCTGACGCGGTGTCGGCCGCCACGGCCCTCATCCGCCCCAGTGCATACAGCACCTATGACCTGCTCATCGGCAATATCCCCGGCGCCATCGGCGAGGTGTGCAAGCTGGCGATCATCATCGGCTTCCTGTATCTGCTGTTTGTGGGCACGATTTCCTGGCATATTCCGGTGTGCTTTGTTGGCACGGTGGCGCTGCTTTCCTGGATTCTGGGCAGTGATCCCCTCATCGCCATCCTCTCTGGCGGTGTGCTCTTTGGTGCGGTGTTCATGGCCACTGACTATGTGACCAACCCCATGCTGAACATCGGGCACATCATCTTCGGCATTGGCTGCGGCGTCATCGTGGTGGTCATCCGAAAGTTCGGCAGCTATCCTGAAGGCGTCACCTTTGCGATCCTGATCATGAACATCCTGACCCCCCTCATCGACCGCTGGACCCACAGACGCGTATATGGGATGGTGAAAAAACATGCGTAACGAAAAGACAACAATGCGCGGCGTGTTTATCAACGGCGTGCTCAATGAAAACCCGGTTTTCCGCCTGGTGTTGGGCGTATGTCCCACCTTGGCTTCCACCACCAATGCCATCAATGGCCTTGGGATGGGCGCGGCAGCGACCTTTGTGCTGCTGGGCAGCAACATCGTGATTTCAATGTTGCGCAATTTCATCCCCGACAAGGTGCGTATCCCGGCCTTCATCGTGGTTATCTCCACCTTTGTGACCATCGTGCAGATGCTCATCCAGGCCTTTGTTCCCTCCCTGTATGAGGCGCTGGGGCTGTTCATCCCGCTGATCGTGGTGAACTGCATCATCCTGGCCCGGGCAGAGGCCTTTGCCAGCAAGAACAGCGTGCTGCACTCGGCAGCTGATGGCCTGGGCATGGGAGCAGGCTTCACCCTGGCGCTGATCATCATCGGTGTGGTGCGTGAGATTCTGGGCAACGGCTCTGTCTTTGGCATTGATGTCCTGGGCGCCAGCTTCCAGCCGATGCTGCTGGCCATCATGGCGCCGGGCGGCTTCATCATCTTCGGGCTGATCCTTGGGATCGTCAACAGCATTGTCAACAAAATCGGCAAACGTTCCGCCGGGAAAGGGGCTGAGGCATGATGGAGTTCACGCTGGTTAATTTCCTGCTGTTCATGGTGAACTGTGTGCTCAGCAACAACTTTATTTTCTCCCGATACCTGGGCTGTTGCCCCTTCCTGGGGGTGTCCAGCAAGGTGGAGACCGCCGCTGGCATGGGCATCGCCGTCACCTTCGTGATGGGCCTGGCATCGCTGATTACTTATACGGTCTATCATTTCTTGCTGGTACCCTTTAACCTGCAATACCTCAATACCATTTCCTTCATCCTGGTGATCGCTGCGCTGGTGCAGTTTGTGGAGATGCTCATCAAGAAATCCATCCCCGCCCTCTACAGCGCACTGGGCATTTACCTGCCCCTGATCACCACCAACTGTGCCGTGCTGGGCGTGACGCTGCTGAACATCACGGAAAATTACAACATGCTCTGGTCGGTCCTCAACGGCATCTTTGGCGCCCTGGGCTTCCTGCTGGCCATCGTTCTGATGGCGGGCGCCCGTGAGCGGCTGGAGTCTTCCAATATCCCGGAATCCTTCAAGGGCTTTCCCATTAGCCTGGTGATTGCCGGCCTGATGTCCGTGGCCTTCCTGGGGTTCACGGGCCTTGTGAAGTAAGGAGGGGCGATGATGAATACAACAGCAATCCTCTACGCAGCGGCAGTGCTGGGCGGGTTGGGCATTCTGTTTGGCCTGATTCTCACCTTTGCGGACAAGAACTTTGCGGTGCCCGTTGACGAGCGCGTGGCCAGGGTCAGGGAGGCCGTGGCCGGCGCCAACTGCGGTGCCTGCGGTTACGCTGGCTGCGATGCCTATGCCCAGGCTGTGGTGTCGGGCGAAGCGTCCATCACCGCCTGTACCCCCGGCGGCAAGAAAACCGCTGAGGCGCTGGCTGAGATCATGGGCCAGGCCGTGGGCGACATCGCGCCCACGGTGGCGCGCCTCCTGTGCCAGGGTGAAACTGGCGTTGTGAACATGCGCTATGAGTATCAGGGCCCCCAGTCCTGTCACCTGGCCAACCAGCTGGCAGGCGGCCCCACCGCCTGTGCCTGGGGCTGCATTGGATATGGCGACTGTGTCAAGGTCTGCATGTTTGATGCCATGAAAATTGAAAACGGCATCGTCGTGATCGATGAAGAGAAGTGCACCTCCTGCGGCATGTGTGTGAAAGAGTGCCCCCGCACGCTGATCAAACTGCTGCCGCGGGAAGCCAAGGTGACCGTCAGGTGCCTGAATCAGGCAAGTGCGAAAGACGCCAGGGCGGCCTGTTCCAAGGCATGCATCGCCTGCAGGCGCTGTGAAAAGGCATGCAACTACGACGCCATCCATGTCATTGATAACTGCGCTATCATTGACCCGGAAAAGTGCACGCTTTGCGGCGAGTGCGTCAAGGTATGCCCCACAAAGTGCATCACGCACCAGGACTGAAGTGAGTACCCTCCCCAATAACATCGACCAGAAAAAGCGCGCGCAGGCTTCCCTGCGCGCGACTGTTATTGGCCTTGCGGCAAACATCCTGCTGGCGGCCAGCAAGATCATCGTGGGCATCACCGCTCATTCAGTATCCGTGATGGCTGACGGGTTTAACAACCTCTCCGATACCGGGACGGTGTTGGTTTCCTTTTTTTCCATGTGGATGGCCCGGAAACCCCGGGACAAGGAGCATCCCTTTGGCCATGGGCGGATGGAGTATATCGGCTCCCTGGCCATTTCTGTGCTCATCCTCTATATCGGCATCGACCTGCTGCGCACAAGCCTCGGGGCCATCAGATCCCCCCAGGCGCCGATTTTTAGCCGGACGGTGTTGATCATCACGGCTGCCAGCATCCCGATCAAGGGTTTTCTCTACTATTATTACAGAAAATATGGGAAAGCCCACGGCATTGACACCCTGCTTGCTTCCGCCCAGGACAGCCTCAATGACATGATCACCACCACGGTGATCATCATCGGCCTCTTGCTGTCCCATTTCCTTGGCATCCTCATTGATGGCTATCTGGGGCTGGCTGTGGCCGGGATCATCATCTGGAGCGGGATCAAGATCATGCTGGATACCGTAAACCGCCTGATCGGCGGGAAGCCGGACAAACAGCTGGGCAGCGAGGCGATCAGCATTTTGCTGTCCCATCCCCAGATCAAGGGCATCCACGATTTTGTGCTGCATGATTATGGTCCCGGCCGCGCTTTTGCCTCGGTGCACGCGGAGATAGATGCAAAAGAGGACCTGCTTGAGATCCACGAGGTGATCGACCTGGCGGAGCGGGAGATCATGGACCGGCTGCACCTGCCTATCAACATCCACATGGATCCGGTGGTGGAGGATGAGGGAGGGGCGGACAGCCCGGGGAAGCTCATCTCTGAATATCTCACGAGCCTTGACCCGCCGCTTTCCATGCACGATTTCCGTGTGGTGCCGGGGAAATATCTCATGAAATTGATCTTTGACATCACGGTGCCGGTTGACGCGAAGAAGCCGGATGATGAGATCGTAGCGGAGATCTCTGCCTTTGCCAGCAGCCTCGATCCGCGTTACCGCTGCATCATCTCCGTGGACCATGATTATTTTGACAGCATCAGCCTATAAAAGCCCTCTTGTGTTGATTTAATGGGTATAAATAGGTACAATAGGACGAGGAAAACAGGAGGTCTCAACAATGTATCAAAGTGTGATTGATTTAGCCGCCGACAAAATGGAAAAAACCAAGGAAGTCTATCGCCAGGAACTATCATCCCTGCGCGCGGGACGGGCCAATCCCAAGCTGTTGGATCGGATTACGGTGGACTATTACGGCACCCAAACGCCGCTTAACCAGATGGCCAATATCATGTCACCCGAGCCCCGGGTGCTCACCATCTCCGTGTGGGATCAGAAGGCCATCCCCATGGTTGAGAAGGCGATTCAAAAGAGCGATCTGGGCATGAACCCGGCCAACGACGGCAAGGTGATCCGCCTGATCGTGCCGGAGCTCACCGAGGAGCGCCGGAAAGAGCTCACCAAGGTGGTCTGGAAGTCTGCTGAGGAAGCCAAGGTGGCTATCCGCGCCATCCGCCGGGATGCCATGGAGCAGTTCAAGAAGATGGAAAAGAAAAGCGAAATCACCGAGGATGACCAGCGCCGGGCCGAGGGTGAGATGCAAAAGGCCACCGACAGCGCCATCGCTGATATCGACCAGATGGGCCAGGAAAAAGAGAAAGAGATCCTGTCTGTTTGACGAGCCTTGACTTGATTGGGCTGCCGGTGACAGATGCGGTGGCGATGTTGATGCAAAAAGGCCTTGAGCCCCTGGTGTCTATCACCACGCCGCCCAGCCCCGCCTTTGACGCGGCTGGCAGAACCCTTCGGGTGGTATCCCTCCAAGGGAACAGGCTGATTGCGGCCTATTTCCGGGATGGCGAGCCGGGGGAGAAGGAAATCACATGCAAATAGCACACCTGCCCCGCCATGTGGCCGTTATCATGGACGGCAATGGGCGCTGGGCAAAGCAGCACGCCGTTTCGGTGGCCATGGGACACCGGCAGGGCGTGGAGACGCTGCGGGAGATTATCCGTTTCAGCAGCGACATTGGCATCCAGGTGTTGAGCCTGTATGCCTTTTCCACGGAGAACTGGCAGCGGCCCGCCCTGGAGGTGAGGGCGTTGATGCAGCTGATCGTGGAGTTTTTTCACAAGGAGATTGATGAGCTTCACGCCAACCGGGTGCGCATCCGCATCCTGGGCGGCAAGGAGGGGCTTCCCCATGATGCGAGGGAGGCTGTGCTGATGGCTGAAAACCGCACACGGGACAACACCGGCCTTCAGCTGAACATCGCCATCAACTATGGCGCCCGGGATGAGCTGCTGCGCGCAGTGAAGACGCTGATGGGGCGGATGGAGGAGGGGGCGGTATCAGCCTCAGCGGTGACGCTGAAGGATATCGAAAGCGCCCTCTACACAGCGGGGCAGCCTGAAGTGGATCTGGTGATCCGCACCAGCGGCGAGCAGCGTCTGAGCAACTTCCTCCTCTATCAAAGCGCCTATGCGGAGCTGTGCTTCATCCAAAAACTGTGGCCTGATTTCACGGTGGAGGACTACCGGCAGGTGCTCAGGGATTTTTCTGGGCGCCAGCGCCGTTTTGGGGGGAGGTAGGGACTCTTGACAACCCGCATCCTGACAGGCATTGGCCTATTGGCCCTGCTTTTTATCGCCCTTTATTTTGGGGGCTGGGTGTTTGCCCTGCTGTGGGTGGCCAGCGTATGCGTCGCCATGTATGAGGAGTTTCACGCCCTTTACCAGGCCGGTCACCGCCCGGTGGCCTGGCCCAGCTGGGTGGCCCTCATCATCGCCATCCCCGGCTTTATGCTGCTGACTGAGCTGGCAGGGATGCTGGTGTTGATGATGCTGGTCATGTTCACCATGATGACCGTGGGCGTGGGTGTGATTTTTCGGAATGAGCCCAAGCTTGAAGACCTGCTGATGTCGCTGCTGCCGCTTTTTTCAATCGTGCTGCCAGGCATGTGCATGCTGGGGCTTGCCAGGATCGTGCCCGTGGCCGAGAAACGGATTTTTTTGAGCCTTGCCTTTTTAATCCCCGTGGTGGGGGATTCCTTCGCCTATTTTGGCGGTGTCCGGTTTGGCCGGGTCAAGCTGGTGCCTGAGATCAGCCCCAAGAAAACTGTGGAGGGCGCTGTCGCGGGACTCATTGGCAGCATCATCACTGCGGTGGCGGTGTTTTTGATCGCCTCGGCCATCTCAAACCACGGCCTGCCATTTTATCACTTCCTGATTCTGGGCCTGCTGGGGGGGCTGGTGGGGCAGATAGGCGACCTTTTTGCCTCCATCGTCAAACGGCACTGCCGGATCAAGGACTTTGGCCATATATTCCCCGGCCACGGCGGCATGATGGACCGGCTTGACAGCATTCTGTTTGTGTCTGTGTTGATCTATCTCTACCAGGCACTGCTGTGAAGAATACGTTAGTGCGGGATATTGTCATCCTGGGCTCTACTGGCTCCATCGGCAGACAGGCGCTGGAGATTGTGGACCGCCACCCGCACCGCTTCCGCGTGGTGGGGCTGACCGCCCACAGCAATGACCAGCTGCTCATTGAGCAGGTGAAGAGATACCGCCCCCAGATGGCGGGGCTCACTGGAAAAACCATTACACCTCCGGGAGAAACCAGTTTTTGTCAGTGGTATTTTGGTGCTGAAGCCCTTGATGTGGCTTCATCTCAGCTGTCCTGTGATGATGTGCTGGTGTCGGTTGTCGGGATGGTGGGCCTCGGCAGCGTGCTGGGGGCCAGGAAAACCGGCAAACGGGTGCTGCTGGCCAACAAGGAAGCGCTGGTGACAGGCGGGCAGCTGGTGATGGATCTTTGCCCCCAGGATGCCCAGGCCCCCGCGCTCCTGCCGGTTGACAGCGAGCACAGCGCCATCTACCAATGCCTGATGGCTGCCAAGGGCAATCCTTTTGATCATATCACCCTCACAGCCTCCGGCGGGCCGTTCAGGAACTGGCCCAGGGAGCGGATGGAGAAGGCCACCCTTGATGAGGCGCTCAGCCACCCCACCTGGAAGATGGGGCAGAAGATCACCATCGACTCTGCCTCCATGTTCAACAAGGCCCTGGAGATTATCGAGGCCAGATGGCTCTTTGAAGCGCAGCCGCATCAAATCAAGGTGCTGATCCATCCCCAGAGCATCGTACACTCCATGGTGACGTTCAAAGACGGCGCTGTCCTAGCTCAGATGGGGATGCCTGACATGCGGGTGCCCATCGCTTTTGCCATGGCCTATCCTGAGCGCATCGAGACAAACACCCAACCCATGGCCCTTGAAACGCTGGCGTCCCTTCAGTTTGAAAAGCCGGACATGGCGCGTTTCCCCGCGTTAAAGCTGGCCTATGAGGCGCTCAAGGCAGGCGGTGCTGCCTGCTGTGTATTAAATGGCGCTAATGAGGAAGCGGTAAATGGGTATCTTCATCATACCATCCGCTTTGGCCAGATCGCGCAGGTGGTGGCGGAGACTCTTTCTGCCATCGGCCCGCTCCCGGCCGGTAGCCTTGAAGAGGTGCTGGAAGCGGATCGGCGGGCGCGGGAAGTGAGCGCCAGGATCATGAAACAGTTCTCCAGGGAGGGTATATGACCATTTTCTATATATTGGCCGCCGTTTTGATGTTTGGTGTGATGATCACCGTGCACGAGGCCGGGCACTTCTTCGCCGCCCGGCTGTTCAAAATTCCCGTGCGGGAGTTTTCCATCGGCTTTGGTCCCCAACTGCTCAAATGGAAGCGAAAAAAGCATGACACCCTGTTCTTCCTCCGGGCGATCCCCCTGGGAGGCTACTGCGCCTTTTATGGTGAGGATGATGTGACCGGGGAGAGCAAGAGCGACCCCAGGGCCTTTGGCAAACAGGGCATTTGGAAGCGCCTGCTCACCATCCTCATGGGCCCGGTGATGAACTTCATTCTGGCCTTTCTGGTGGCGGCGATGTTTTACGCCATCAGCGGCGTGCCCACCCCTGCCGGCCCCACCGTCACAGTGGTGGAAGCGGTGAACCAGGACAGCCCCGCCATGGCCGCCGGCATGCTGGCCGGAGACCAGATCACAGCGGTTAACGGGCACCTTGTCACCGACAACTTGCTGCCCATGATCGCCCAGGAAACCGGAAAAGGGGCAGAAACCCTGGACTTCACCATCCTGCGTGAAAAGGATGGGCGGAAAGAGGAGCATGTCCTCACGGTAAAACCCCTGTTTGACAGCGTGGAGCGGCGCTACATGATCGGCATCAACGCCCTGGCCAACACACCGGCTGTCTGGGCGCCCGGCAGCGTGGGGGATGTGCTGAGGGCTTCAGCCGCCCTTTGCTATAATGCCGGTGCCGCCATCATCACAGCGCTTAAAAACCTGGTCACCCGCGGCCAGGGCATTGGTGAGTTGTCCGGCATTGTGGGCATCACCAAGCTCATTGTGGAAGAGACACGGCAGTCCCAGCTGCAGGGCTATCTCTACCTGATGGCAGTGATCTCCATCAACCTGGGGCTGATGAACCTCCTGATCATCCCGGGCCTTGACGGCAGCCGGATCCTGTTTTTGATCGTGGAGGCCATCCGGGGAAAGCCCATTGAGAAGGAGGGCTATGTCCACGCTGTGGGCATGGTGCTGCTGTTTGGGCTGATGATCTGGATCACCTTCCGGGACATCGTGCGCCTGCTTTAAGGGAAATGATATGCGAAAAGCAGTGAAAGCGGGCCACCTCACCATCGGTGGGGGTGCCCCTGTCAGCATCCAGTCCATGACCAACACCGACACCCGGGATCTGGCGGCAACCAGCCAGCAAATCACGCAGCTGGCAAGCGCCGGGTGCGATCTGGTGCGGGTATCGGTGTTTGATGAGGCAGCGGCAAACAATGTGCGGGCGCTGGTTGACGCCAGCCCCGTGCCGCTGGTGGCTGACATCCACTTTGACCACCGGCTGGCCATCCTTTCCGCCGAAGGGGGCATCAGCAAGCTGCGCATCAACCCCGGCAACCTGAAAAATGAGGTGGACATCCGCCAGGTGGTGGATGCAGCCAGGGCACACCGCATCCCCATCCGGGTGGGGGTCAATTCAGGCTCTGTGCCCAAGGAGATCCGGGCCAGGGACCAGGGGGTCACCGCCCAGGGCTTGGTTGACAGCGCGCTTATGCACATCAGGCTGCTTGAGAGGGAAGGGTTTGAGGACATCGTTGTATCCCTCAAAGCCTCAGACGTCAGGCTCACTGTGGCGGCATACCGCCTGGCCGCCCGCACTTTTGATTACCCGCTGCACCTGGGGGTGACCGAGGCGGGCCTGCCGGGGCAGGGCACCATTAAGTCCGCCATTGGCATTGGCGCCTTGCTGCTTGACGGAATTGGTGACACCCTGCGGGTGTCCCTCACCGGCTCTCCCATTCCGGAGGCCAAGGCCGCCAGGGACATTCTGCGCGCGCTGGGGCTTGTGGGCGGTGTTGAGATCATTGCCTGCCCCACCTGTGGGCGCACGCGCGTGGACATAGAGGCCCTGGCAAAATCCGTCGAGGCGCGCACACAGCATATCAAGGCTGACATCAAGGTCGCCGTGATGGGCTGCGTGGTGAACGGCCCCGGAGAAGCCCAGGACGCCGATATCGCACTGTGCGGCGGCGAGGGCAGCAGTGCGCTGTACCTCAAGGGCGATTTTGTCAAAAAGGTGACCGGTGACCCTGAGGAAGCGCTGATACAACTGATTGACGATTATGTGGCAGAACAGAAAGAAAAGATAGATTAAATGACCATGGAAGCGCTCTTTGAAGCCATTTATAAACAACTCCCGGAGCTAAAAGACAAGCTGCGCATCAACCTTGTCCAGTATGATGACACAAAAAACCGCGCGGTGTTCTTTTTTCATGCGGATGTATTGGTGGAACGAGCATCCTACGGCGTCATCAAGGGCATACTGCAAAACGCCTTTCCCAAGCTGCGGGCGGCGCTGCGGGTGGCCTCGCCTTCCCTGGCCGAAGGTTTTCTCGCGGATCCCGCGCAATATGCCCAGGTGTTTGACCACATGCTGCAAAATCAGCTGCCGGGCATCTCACCCTGGGTGAAGGGCCTGAAATGGAAAGGCGAGGCCGGCAGCCTGATACTGGAGGTGCCGGACGAGCTGGCCATGGAGTATATGACCACCAAACAGGTACAGCAAAAGCTGGGCGTGATGATTGACGATGTGTTTCAGATCACGCCGCCCATCCATCTACGCCTGGCCAAGGATCTGGAAAGGCGCATGGAGCGCATGGAGCGTTTGCGGGCGGAGGAAGAGGCACTGCTATCCCTGAGGGCAGAGGAAATGGAAACCGAACAGCCGCCTGCGCAGCCCAAACCCAGAGAGAGAAAGAAAAACAAAAAGATCCTGGGCAGCGCCATCGCCACCCAGCCAGTGCCCATCAAGGGCTTGACCGAGGTCTCCGGCAAGGTGACGGTGGCCGGCAAGGTCATCGATGTCAATACCCGGCCCATCCAGAACGGCAATGCCACGCTTCTCACCTTTGTGCTGACCGATTTCACCGACAGCATCCTCTGCAAGGTTTTCCTCGGCACCCGCCCCAATGGCTTCCGGGGGGATGCCTTTCAAGACCCTGAAAAAGAAAAGCAGAAGATGGATGAGGTGATCAGCCGGGTGAAGCCCGGCACAGGCCTGAAGGTGCGCGGCTTTTGCCAGATGGACAGCTTTGACCGGGCGCTGGTGATCATGGCGCAGGACATAGGGGACCATGAGCTGGAAAAACGCAGCGACCAGGCTGTGGAAAAGCGGGTGGAGCTGCATGCTCACACCAACATGAGCTTTATGGACGGTGTGGTGTCTGCGGCTGATCTGATCAAACGCGCGGCAGACTTTGGCCACCCCGCCATCGCCATCACCGACGAGGGGGTGGTGCAAGCCTTTCCAGAGGCCTTTGCCGTGGCCAAAAGGCATAAGGTCAAGCTGATCCCCGGCATGATCGGCATGATGGTGGACGACACCGGCATCATCCAGTCCCCCTGTGATGCGAGGCTGGAAGAGCCCATCATCGTGCTGGACTTTGAAACCACAGGGCTCAATCCCCATGGGGACCGGATCATTGAGATCGGTGCGGTAAAGCTCACCAAGGGGCAGATTGTGGACACCTATTCCACCTTGGTCAACCCCGGGGTGCCGCTGAGCCAGGAGATTATCAATATCACCGGTATCAAGGATGCCATGCTCATGGACGCCCCCAAGGCCGACACCGCCCTGGAGGGGCTGATGGCTTTTGTGGGTGAAAGCCCCCTGGCCGCCCATAACGCGAAGTTTGACATGGGATTTCTGCGCGCGGAGCTTGGCCGTCTGGGGAAAAGCTTCGACCTGGCACAGATCGATACCCTGGCCTTTGCCCAGCGGCTGTATCCGCAGATGAGGAGCTACCGGCTCTCAGCGCTGTGCAAGTTCCTGGGGGTGACGCTCAAGAACGCGCACCGCGCCGTGCATGATGCCATGGCCACTGCCCAGTGCCTTGCCCGGATGCTGGAAGACGTCCAAGGGAAGGGAGCGCATACCTTAAATGACCTGAACGTCTGCGTAACAGGCTACAGCCGCACCACCCAGTATCCGGTGACTATTCTGGCCAAAAGCCAGCTGGGGCTTCAAAACCTGAACCGGCTGGTGTCTGAGTCTCACCTGAATTACTTCCACCACCATCCCACCATCCCCAGGGCGCTGATTGAAAAGCACCGGGAGGGCCTGATGCTTGGCACCTCCTGCTATAAAGGGGAGTTGTTCCAGGCGGTGCTGGAGCGCAGACCTGCTGAGGAACTGGAGGAAATCGCCCGGTTTTATGACTTTATCGAGGTGCAACCGGAAGAGAACAGCCAGATGCTGGTGATCAGAGGGCAACTGACCGAGTTGAGCCAGGTGCGCCAGGTGAATCAAACCCTGGTAGAACTGGGGGAGAGGCTGAACCTCCCCGTCACCGCCACTGGCGATGCCCATTTTTTGGATCCGGAGGACGCCATCTTCCGCACCATCATCAAAAACAGCATTGACGCAGAAGCGAAATACAGCGATGACCAGCCGCCCCTGTTCTTCAAAACCACGGAGGAGATGCTCAGCGACTTCGCATGGCTGGGTGAGGAGAAGGCGCGGGAGATCGTGGTGGAAAACCCCGGGAAGATCGCGGACGAAATAGGGGAGATCACGCTATATCCCAGGCATCCTGAGAACAAGACCACCTTTGCTCCGGTGTGGGATACAGCGCCCGAGGATATCCGCCGGATGACAGAGGAAAGGGCGCATGCCCTTTATGGGGATCAATTGCCCGCCCTCATCCAGGAGCGGATGGACAAGGAGCTCAAGGCCATCATCGGGTATGGCTATTCCACCCTGTACCACATCGCCAACAAGCTGGTTTCAAAATCCCTGGACGACGGTTACATGGTGGGTAGCCGGGGATCCGTTGGTTCCTCCTTTGTGGCCACCATGTGCGGCATCACCGAGGTAAACCCCTTGCCACCCCACTACCGCTGCGGGCATTGCCGGACGGTGGATTTTGCTGTGAACAAGGAAGAGCATCAGGTTGGCATTGACCTGCCGGATAAAAACTGCCCGGACTGCGGGCAGCCTCTGATCAAGGATGGCTTTGATATTCCCTTTGAGGTGTTTCTGGGGTTCAAAGGGGACAAGGTGCCGGATATTGACCTGAACTTCTGCGGGGAGTATCAGGCAAACGCCCATGGCTATGTGGAGGAGCTGTTCGGCAAGGGCTATGTGTTCCGCGCCGGCACCATCGGCACCCTGCAGGAGAAGACCGCTTACGGCTATGTGTTGAAGTACCTGGAGAACAGGGGCCTGAGCGTTTCAAGCGCGGAAAAAACCAGGCTGGCCATGGGCTGCATCGGCGTAAAACGCACCACAGGCCAGCATCCCGGCGGCATGGTGATCCTGCCCAAGGGGTATGAGATCAACCAGTTCACCGCGGTTCAGTACCCTGCCAATGACGACAAGAAGCCCATCACCACCCATTTTGATTTCCGCTCCATGCACGATATCCTGGTCAAGGTGGACGTGCTGGGGCATGATGACCCCACCATGATCCGCATGATGGAAGGGCTGGCCGGGGTGAGGTACCAGGATATTCCGCTGGATGACGCGCAGGTGTTGAGCCTTTTCACCTCGCCTGAGGCCCTGGGGCTTAGCCGGGAACAGCTTGATTGCACCACGGGAACACTGGGCATCCCTGAGTTTGGCACGCCATTTGTGCGGGGCATTCTGGATGACACCCAGCCCCAGAGCACGGCGGATCTGATCCGCATCTCCGGCCTCTCCCACGGCACCGATGTGTGGAGCGGCAATGCCCGGGACCTGATCCTGAATAAAACCGCGACGCTCAAGGAGTGCATCTGCACCCGGGATGACATCATGCTGGCACTGATGGACAAGGGACTGCCGGCCAAGGTCGCCTTTGATATTATGGAAAATGTGCGCAAGGGCAAGGGCCTGACCCCTGAGATGGAGCAGATCATGCGGGAGCATCAGGTGCAGGACTGGTTCATTGAGAGCTGCAAAAAAATCGCCTACATGTTCCCCAAAGGTCATGCGGTGGCCTATGTCACCATGGCGCTGCGGGTGGGCTGGTTCAAGGTATACCATCCCCTGGTATACTACGCGGCGTATTTCTCCATCCGGGGAGGGGGGTTCAACGCCCTGAACATGACAAAGCCGGCGGAGTATGTATTAAAAGAGCTTGAGTCGCTGAAGGCCACTGACCAGCGGGATCTGTCTGAAAAGAACAAGGATGAAATCGTCGTCATGGAAATGGTATATGAGATGGGGCTGCGCGGCTTCCATTTCCTGAACGTTGACCTGTATAAAAGCCATGAAACCCAGTTTTTGATCGAGGAAAACGGCCTGCGCTGTCCCTTCACTTCCCTGCCGGGTTTTGGCATCGCAGCCGCCCAGAACCTGGTGGCAGCGCGGGAGGAGCCCTTCATTTCTGTAGAAGACTTGAAAGCCCGGGCGAAACTCAGCACTGCGGTGATCGATATGCTGCGGGATACCGGCGCCTTGAGCGGGCTGAGTGACTCCAACCAGGTGGACTTTTTCTCTTTCCTTTGACTAATTGGAGGTGTGCCTTGATACAAGCGGTGATTTTTGACCTGGATGGCGTCATTGTTTCCACGGACGAATGCCATTATCAGGCCTGGCGTGCGCTGGCTGAGCGGGAGGGCATCCCCTTCAGCCGTCAGGATAATGAGCGCCTGCGCGGGGTGAGCCGGATGGAAAGCCTTGACATCGTGCTGGAAAAGGCGGACCGAGCCTATACCGACCATGAAAAGCAAAGTCTGGCCGCGTACAAGAATGACTTGTATGTGGCGCTTATAGAAAGCATCAGCGCCAACGACCTGTTGCCGGGCGCCTATAACGCGGTTACAAAGCTGCGCGGCATGGGCATTAAAACCGCCATCGGCTCATCCAGCAAGAACGCGCCTAAAATTCTTGAGAGGCTGGGAATCACGGAGCTTTTTGACGCGATAGCCGACGGCAACGGCATCAAGCGCAGCAAACCTGACCCGGATGTGTTCCTGCTGGCGGCTGATATGCTGGGCGTGGCACCTACACAGTGCCTGGTGGTGGAGGACGCGGAAGCCGGTGTAGAAGCCGCCCTGAACGCAGGCATGCCATGCCTGGGGTTGGGTGCGGCCAGGCGGCATCCGGGGGCAGCCATCAGCGCGGACTCCCTGGCGGATTTTGACCTGCCTGCTTGGGTGGCCGCGCAGAATGCGGATGAAGTATAAAGTTCAGTTGCTTTTCTTGGCGGGTTTCAGATCCAGTTTATTCTCTTTTCCACTGAGCAGCCGGCTGATATTGGTCCGGTGCTGATAGACGCCCAGCGCCAACAGCATGAGCGCCCAAAGGCCCACCGGCCAAAAAGGCTTCATGATCACAATGAGGACCGCCGAGACCAGAAGCACACTGAGGCTGCCCAGGGACACATAGCGGGTGAGGGCTATCACCGCAATCCCGGCGATGGAGCCGATCAGCCCCTGGACGGGGCAGATGAACAGCAACACCGCCACGGAGCAGGCAATGCCTTTGCCACCTTTGAACTGGTAAAACGCGGGCCAGTTGTGCCCGATCACCACAGACAGCCCGGCCAGCAGCGCCCCCGGATCACCGGCGATCAGCCGCCCAATCATCACGGCCACGGCGGCTTTCAAAAAATCGCCTATAAAGGTGAGCAGACCAAAGCGCAGCCCCATCACCCGGGTCATGTTGGTGGCGCCGGTGCTTTTGCTGCCTTGTTTGCGGATATCGGTGCCAAAATGCGATGAGATGATGATGCCGGGAGAGATGCTGCCCAGGAAATACGCGAGGACCGACGCGGCGATGTATCCAAGGATGATCATGTCAGTTCACCTTTGTCCCTTTCCCGGAGAATAAACCGGATGGGCGTGCCTGTAAAATCAAAGGCTTGGCGCAGTTTGTTTTCAAGATACCGTTCGTAGGCAAAGTGCATCAGTTTTTCATCATTGACAAAGAAGATAAAGCTGGGGGGGAGTGTGCCCTGCTGGGTGGCGTAGAAGATTTTAAGCCGCCGGCCCCCTGTCATGGGCGGCTGAACAGCGATCTGCGCGTCTCCCAGCACATCGTTCAGCGCCCCTGTGGGCACATGCTTGGTGGCCTGGGCGTAGACGCGGGAGATCTCCTCCCAGACCAGCTGCACGCGCTTGCCTGACAGGGCGGAGATAAACAACACCGGCGCATAATCCACAAAGACGAGTTTCCCCAGCACATCCTTCTGGAATGTTTCCAGGGTGCCGGTTTCCTTGTCGATCAGGTCCCATTTGTTGATGGTGATCACCAGCGCCTTGCCTTCTTCACGGATCATCCCAGCAATGCGCATGTCCTGCTCCGTCACCCCGTCCTGAGCGTCCAGGATCAACAGCGCCACATCGCAGCGCTTGATGGCGGCAATGCTGCGCAGGACGCTGTAACGCTCCACGCTCTCATCCTCAATCGCCCGTTTGCGCCTGATGCCCGCGGTATCGATGATATTATATACCGTGCCGTCCGGGGCCTCAAATCGCGTGTCAATGGCATCCCGGGTGGTGCCGGGGATATCACTCACCATCACCCGTTCCTCGCCCAACAGCCGGTTGGTGAGGCTGCTTTTTCCCACATTGGGGCGCCCCACAATGGCCAGGTTGATGATTTTTGCGTCTTCACCCTCTGTTTCTTTGGCTTCCTCTGGCAGCCGGGCCACGATCTCATCCAGCACATCGCCCAGCCCCAGCATGTTGGTGCTGGAGATGCCCACCGCCTCACCCAGGCCCAGGGCATAGCCTTCATAGATGATGTCATCCAATCCCTGATGATCCAGCTTGTTGGCGATGAGCAGCACCGGTTTGTGAGAACGGCGCAGGATATCGGCGATCTCCTCATCCTGATGGGTGAGGCCGGTCCTGGCATCGACAAAAAAGCAGATCAAGTCGGCGGTCTCAATGGCAATCTCCGCCTGTTTGCGCATCTGAGAAAGCAGCACATCCTCACTGTGGGGATCAATGCCGCCTGTATCAATCAGCGTGAAATCCCGGCCGTTCCAAGTGGTATCGGCATAGATGCGGTCCCGGGTGACCCCGGGGGTATCCTTCACGATGGCGATGCGCTGGCCTGCAATCACGTTAAAGAATGTGGATTTTCCCACATTGGGGCGGCCCACAATCGCCACCAGGGGTTTAAACATAGGTAACATCTCCTTTAATCTCGCCCAGGCTCACGGCTTTCATGGCCTTGTAAAAGGCTTCACCCCGGTTCTGGCACACCACCAGGGGCTTGCCCAGGGCACGCTGCGCCTCATCAGGCGTCATATCATCCAGAAACAGCGTGTTGTCGCTGTTGAGCATCTCATCTACAATGATCACCGCGTCAGCCTGGATCCCCTTTAGCTGCTCCACCAGATCCTGTCCGCAGATGAGGCCGGACACTGTGACCGTCTCGCCAAAAAAAGTGTTGGTGATGGGCCGCACCAGCGTTTTCAGGCCCTTGGGGGCGTATTGGCTAACCCAGCCCTTCAGATAAGGAGCCACCGAAGTACCGCAGGGAAGGATCACGTTTTTCTCTGTCCCAGGCGCTGTCAGCAGCTTGTCCTGGCTGGCCGCCTCATGCAAACCTTCCTCAAACTGGCTCAACATCCCGATACCGTTTTCAATCTGCGCAAAATGCTCGTAATAGCTTGGCTGGGGGATTTTTTCTCCAGCGAGGCTGATCAGCTCATCCGCTGGGAACACAAAACGCGTCCCCAGCTCCTGTTGCGCGATTCTTTGATACTTCTTTGTCACTTCAAGCACTTTTTCAGCATCGTCCCGGGTGAAGCCGCGGATGGGGGAAAGGCCATCCCTGTATCGGGTCAGCCCCACCGGCACCAGGGCCAGGGAGAGGGCCGCGGGGGACAGGGCCATCAGGTCACGGATGGACTGCTCCAGCACCTTCCCATCGTTGATACCAGGGCAAAGGACGATCTGGCAATGAAAGGCCAGGCCTGCCAGCCTAAGCTGATTAAGCCGGTCCATCAGCTTGCCGGCATGGGGGTGGCGGATCATAGCCTGACGCACCGCGCTGTCAGTGGCCTGCACGGATATATACAGAGGCGATGCCTTCCGGCGCAGGATGCGGGAAAACTCCCGGTCTCCAACGTTTGTGAGCGTGACAAAGTTGCCCGTCAGCAGGCTCAGGCGCCAGTCATCATCCTTCAGGTACAGGGATTGCCGAAGCCCGGGGGGCAGCTGGTCCACAAAGCAGAACAGGCAGTTGTTGCCGCAGGTCTTGGGGCTGCAGATCAGCGAATCCTCAAACTGGAGACCGAGCGGATGCCCGACCGCTTTGACAAAATCCACCTCACGCTGGCTACCGTCAGCCCGTCTGACCATCATCCGCACATGTCTTTTTGCGGTCAGCGCCTGATAATCAATCTCATCCAGGAGCGGCTCACCGTTGATGGACAGCACAGTATCGCCGGGTTTCAAACCCCGGCGCTGTGCCAGACTGCCCGTCAGAACCGCTGAAATCTTCCGCATCCTGTTCCTCCCATAACCTCTCGCATTATGCTGGATAGTGAAAATCCTGTCAAGTAAATGCGTTGACGCGCAAGGGATTCTATGATATATTGTCTTTCGCGCCGGCGTATGGAGAGTTGGCTGAGTGGTCGAAGGCGCACGACTGGAAATCGTGTTGGCGTTAATAGCGTCACCAGGGTTCAAATCCCTGACTCTCCGCCAAGGCGGCAGAAGAACCGTTTAATGCGGTTCTTCTGCATTTTAAGGCTTATCCCAGCAGAATTGACTTTATTTTTATGGCTCAATTGGCTATAATAGAAAAGATGAAAATACTGGAGGGCATGTTATGAAAATTCTGATCGTCAACGCTGGTTCCTCATCCCTGAAGTATCAAGTGATTGATATGACGGATGAATCCACCTTGGTCAAAGGGCTGATCGAGCGCATCGGCATCCCAGGCAGCAAGCTGAAGCAGACGGTGGGGGAGGACAAGTACACCGTTGAGCTGCCCATGAATGACCATATTGAAGCCAGCAAGCAGATGATCAAAGCGCTGACTGACCCCCAACATGGGGTGTTGAAGAGCATGGATGAGATCAGCGCCGTGGGACACCGGGTGGTGCAGGGCGGGGAGACCTTTACCGCCTCTACCCTCATTGATGAAGCCTGCCTTAAGGCCATTGAGGACAACATCCCTCTGGCGCCGCTGCATAACCCCGCCAACCTGATGGGCATCCAGGCATGCCTGAAGGTGATGCCCGACAAACCCATGGTGGCGGTGTTTGATACCTCCTTCCATCAGACCATGCCTCCCCAGGCTTATCTGTATGGCATTCCTTATGATTATTACACACGCCTGCGGGTCAGGCGCTATGGCTTCCATGGCACCAGCCATCGCTACGTGGCCAGGCGGGGTGCGGCTTTCCTGGGCAAGGACGTAAACGACCTGCGCATCGTCACTTGCCACCTGGGCAATGGATCTTCCATCTGCGCTGTGGACCATGGCAAGAGCGTGGATACCAGCATGGGCCTCACCCCCCTTGAAGGGGTGCTCATGGGCACCCGCAGCGGCACCATGGACCCGGCTGCCCTGCAGTTCATCATGAAATCAGAGGGCATCAATATCGATGAAATGCTCGAAATTCTCAACAAAAAGAGCGGATTTCTGGGTGTTAGCGGGGTGAGCAGCGACATGCGGGATGTTGAAAACTCCGCTGCGGAAGGCAATCCGCAGGCGAAGACCGCTCTGAACATGCTCACCCGGGGCATCAAAAAATATATCGCCGCCTACGCGGCCATGATGGGCGGTGTGGACGTGGTCGTGTTTACCGCAGGCATCGGTGAAAACAGCGCCGAGCTACGCGAAGCGGTGCTCAGTGACATGGCCTTTATGGGCATTGAGCTTGACAAGGCGAAGAACAAGGTGCGGGGGAAGGAAGCGGATATATCCGCAGACGGCAGCCAGGTGAAACTGCTGGTGATCCCCACCAATGAGGAGCTGGTCATCGCCCGGGACACCAAAGAACTGGTGAGCGGGAAGGCCTGATGACACAGCAGCAGACGCAGCGCCGGACTGTGGATATCTACACTGACGGCGCCTGTTCCGGCAACCCGGGGCCCGGGGGATGGGCTGCCATCCTCAAGTACGGCGAGCACGCCAAAGAGATCAGCGGCAACATGCACCACACCACCAACAACCGAATGGAGCTGTTTGCTGTGATCAGCGCCTTGGGTGCTTTGAAGGAGCCCTGCAAGGTGCGGGTGCATTCGGATTCAAGCTATGTGGTGGATGCCTTTAACAAGCGCTGGATTGACTCATGGCAAAACAACGGCTGGAAGACCGCTGACAAAAAACCGGTGGAGAACCAGGATCTGTGGCGCCTGCTGCTGATCGCCATGCGCAAGCATGAGGTGAGCTTCCATAAGGTGCCGGGTCATGCAGACCATCCCGAAAACAACCGCTGCGACGAGCTGGCAAAGATGGAAGTCCAGCAGGTCATAAAATCCTTCAACCAGACACCCGCAACCGCAACCGCGGAGGTGGAGGAGAAGAACAAACGAGCCTGAGAGAACCGCGCCGGTTAATCGTTAATCCCTGAGATGATATCCATAAACCATTTCAATCTATTCGCGAAAGGCATCTTTTGCGAATAGATTGCGCTTTTAAGGAGAAACCGAATCTTTTGTTGTTGGAATCAGGGGTTACAGCCTATCATGGGCTTGTTGATCACTCTTATCCTTGCTGTTTTCGCTTTTATCGTCATCCTGTTCCTCAGGTGATGCTGCTCTGGTTATTAAGCATGCGCTTTTGTTTTGATTGTTCCACAGGATCGATTCTAAGCCATTTTAATTCCGTATGACAAGGATTACCCCGTTTCCCTTCATTGTTTTGCCTGGCTTATTTAAAAAGAATTGTTTACTGGTCCTTGCGCTTTTGAAAAATCAAACGCTCTCTTCATCTTTTGGCCTTGGTCTACGCCGGGGCGCCCCACACACTGTCATTTCTCTTTTTTCGCTGACTGGATATGTTGGTGAGGTACGCCACGATCACCTCCAAATCTATTCGTTAAATCCTGCGCTTCTTCTCACACAAAAACCCGGCGTAGAAATCGCCGGGTTTGATCAATTAATTGACGAGAGCCTATTGCTTACTCGATGACCCTTGCCACCGCACCCGAGCCTACCGTGTGGCCGCCCTCGCGGATGGCGA
>ENA-UOOM01001176-UOOM01001176.1-fermentation-metagenome-genome-assembly--contig:-NODE-1176-length-26288-cov-10.830252_pt1 | contig 26288 bp, 36 predicted proteins | sample MGYA00245781_ERZ724031 | MGnify/ENA primary metagenome ERZ724031 (study PRJEB28704, sample SAMN03018317) | fermentation metagenome | biome: anthropogenic terrestrial biome; feature: soil... | reverse complement strand
CCCGCAAAGCTATTGGCCTTGCGGGTTTAGTTCATTTAACAGATTATTCGTTTTCGGTGTAGTTTCCCAAGAAAGAAAACCGCGGCAGCTCATTGTAAAGCGAACAAAGAAGGTTTAAGGTTTGTTCTTCACGGACATTACCCGTGAAATCAAGGTAAAAGTCATATTCAAAGTTCTTGCCGGCTATGGGGCGGCTTTCTATTTTTGTAAGGTTAAGTCCTGCTGCGGCAAACCTTGCGAGTACGCTGTAAAGAGAACCGGTTTTGTGTAAAAGCGAAAAACACAAGCTGATTTTCTGCGCATCTTTTGGAATGAAAAGACGTCGGCTTATAACTATAAAACGGGTACAGTTGTTTGAATTATTCTGAATATCGTCGGCTATTATTTGAAGACCGTATTCTTTCGCCGCATGTTCCGAACATATTGCCGCAATGCCGGCTTCCTGCCGCTGAGATATCATTTGTGCCGCCGCCGTAGTGTTTGAACATGGCTGTGATTTCATATCATTCTTTTTAATATAGTCAGAACATTGTGAAAGTGCCTGCGGGTGAGAATAAACAATGCCGATACTGCGGGAATCTACTTTTTTAGCCGCCGCAAGGCAATGATGAACCTGCAGTGAAGTAGCCGCTATAATGTAAAATCGGTATTTCATAATAAAATCATAGACTTCGCTTACAGAACCTGCTGATGAATTTTCAACAGGGACAAGCCCCAAATCGGCACTCCCGTTTTCAACCGCCGCAAAAATACCGCCGAAATTTTGGTAAAACTGAGGGACTGAATTAGGATAAAGCTTTTTAAGCGCTTCATGGGAATAAGAACCGTTTTCCCCAAGGCATGCTATTTTTTCTGTTTTTAAAGTTTCACTTTCAGCCTCGGCAATGGTTTGGCGGAGTTCTTTTCCGCTTGACAGCAGATTGTGCTGAAGTGAACGGCTCATATCCATCATATTTGAATATAAAAGTTTTGCTTCGCCTTTATATTTACCTGTTTCACTGCCAATACGGTTTAATATTTCCTGTTCTCTTTTCGGATTAAAGACAGGAATATTATTTTCTTTTTTAACTTTTGCCACTTTTTTTGCACAGTCCATGCGGGCTAAAAACAGGGGAAGAAGTTTAGAATCTATTTCATCTATTTCTTTACGGATATCTTCAAGCGTCATTTTGTTCACCTCAAAAATTTAATATTAAATATTCATCATATTAATAAGCGCAACTGCCGCAGCGGCTTCAACAACGGGTACGGCTCTCGGGACAATACAAGGGTCATGTCTTCCGTGAATACTGAGTTCCGCGTCGGTATTTGAAATAAGGTCGATACTCTGCTGTTTTACTGCAATTGACGGTGTCGGCTTGAATGCGGTTTTAAAAATAATCGGCATACCGTTAGAAATTCCACCTAAAATACCGCCGCAGTTATTTGTTTTTGTTTTTACGGTGCCGTTGTCATAATAATACTCATCGTTATTCTCACTGCCTGTGAGTTTTGAAGAACCGAAGCCTGCACCGAATTCTACACCTTTTACAGCGGGAATACCGAAAAGTATTGAAGAAAATACTGGCTCTATTCCCCCAAACAGCGGGCCGCCTATCCCAGATGGGACACCTGTCAATGCACATTCGACAATTCCGCCTACGCTGTTTTGAGCCAAACTTGCTTTTTCGATTTCTTCACGCATTTTTATTTCGCTTTCACTGTCTATTACGGCAAAGTAAGCTGATGATAATTTATTAAGAAGTCCTTTTGAGATTTTTACCGGATTAAACGGTGAATCCTCAATATTTCCGATGGAGTAAACGTGCGCCCCTATAAAAATACCCCTGCGCTGTAGGATTTGTCGGCAGACAGCGCCCGCAAAAACAAGCGGAGCAGTAAGCCTGCCTGAAAAATGTCCTCCACCCCGTATATCATTATTTCCGTTGTACTTGATATATGCGGCAAAATCCGAGTGCCCGGGCCGAGGTACAAATTTTAAATTATCATAATCATCGGATTTGGTGTTCTTGTTTTCAATTATAGCACAAATAGGAGCGCCGGTGGTTTTTCCGTTAAGCATACCGCTTAAAATAATCGGAAGGTCGCTTTCTTTACGGGGAGTTGTTGTTTTGTCCCTTCCGGGTGCGCGGCGGCTCATCTGAACCGAAACAGCTTCAAAGTCGATTTCTTCGCCTGCGGGAAGACCGTCCATAACCACACCGATAGCTTTTCCATGGCTTTCACCGAAAACAGATATTTTTATTTTTTCACCCCAGGTTGACGACATCGGCTTTACCTCCAAGCATATTGTAATCTTTAAAGAAGTTCGGATAGCTTTTGCTTATACTCTGTGCATCGGTTATTTCAACACAGCCGTCGGCATTGAGAGCTGCAATTGATAACGCCATTACTATGCGGTGGTCGTTATATCCGTCAACCTTACCGCCATGTAGTTTTTCTATTCCGTCGATGATAAGTCCATCGTCTGTTTCTTTAACCTTACCGCCAAGTCTGTTTAAACCTTCTGCAATTGCGGAAAGACGATCGCTTTCCTTTATTCTTAAACGCCCTGCGTTAAAAATACATGTACGCCCATTGCAAAACGCGGCTGTTGCGGCTAAAATCGGTACAAGGTCGGGAATTTGGGATGCGTCAATATTAATACCGTTAAGTTTATTGGGTGATACGGAAAGAACTGAATTTGTCCATTTAACGTAAGCGCCGAAACAACGAAACAGTTTTTCCGCCGCTTTATCACCCTGACATGAGTTTTTATTTAGTCCTAAAAGTTTGACATTGCCGCCGAGAGCTCCTGCCGCTATAAAGAAAGCTGCCTGCGACCAGTCGCGTTCAACTTTAAAGTCAGTCTGCATATATTTTTGACTGCCATTTATATACCAGCCGTTTTTCGACTTTTGAACTGTAACCCCGAAACTTTCCATAATTTCAGTTGTCATATCTACATATGCCGCACTTTCAAGCGGAGATGAAAGAATAATCTCACTGTCACCGTTTAGAAGAGGAAGGGCAAGCAGCAGCCCCGTAATAAACTGCGAACTTACATTTCCGGGAAGAATAAATTTTCCGGGTGTAAGCTGTCCTTTAATTTTTAACGGAAGTCCGCCTTCTGTTTTGCACTCAATGCCATGATTTGGCAGGCAGTCAAGATAAACTCCGATTGGACGACAGGGAAGACGCCCATGTCCGACAAATTCGGCTGTAATACCCTGCGCAGCGGCTATCGGAATTAAAAATCGGAGAGTAGAACCCGATTCTTTGCAGTCAATCCGCATTAGTTCGCCTTTATAGGTTTTAAGCGATTTCACAGCGGATATTGTTGCTTTTATATCATCGCTGAGAAATTCATCCGATGAGAAAATATCTTTTCCGTTTGCAAGTGCAGAACATATTACCGCGCGGTGTGCCGCACTTTTTGAAGGCGGTACCGATATACGACCATTTAATACCGACGGAAAAATATTTACGCTGCTCATTTCAGTACCTCAATTAATTTGCGAAGTCCGCCGCGGTCAACCTTTTTTATAAAACTATCTCCGATTTCTTTAAGCATAATAAGGTTAATATTTCCGCCTCTGCTCTTTTTATCAAGAGCGGCGGCTTCAAGAATTTTTTCGGTATCCATATCGTCCCAAATAGGGAGATTGTATTTTTTAAGTGCCTTTTGAATTTCTGCTGAAGTGCCTTCTTTTGTTATGCCGGCTTTTTCACCGCATTTTGCCATCATTGCCATTCCGACTCCGACAGCTTCTCCATGTGAAAGCTTTTTAAAGTTATAATTTTTTTCGAGTGCATGACCGAATGTATGACCGAAGTTTAAAAGCATACGTTCGCCGTTGTCAAATTCATCACGCTCAACTACTCTGCGTTTAATATCGATACAGCTATATATCAGTTCTTCAATATTTTCTTTAATATCCGTATTTAAAATCATATCAAATAATTTACGGCTCTTAATACATCCGTATTTGATTGCTTCCCCCATACCGTCGGAAAAATAGTGCGGCGGCAGAGTGGAAAGTGTATTGGGGTCAATAAGGACAAGGCAGGGCTGATGGAAAGAGCCGACTAAATTTTTGCCTTGGGGTAAATCAACAGCTGTTTTTCCACCAACCGAAGAATCGATTTGTGCCAAAAGTGAAGTCGGAATTTGAATAAATTTAATACCGCGAAGATACGTCGCCGCGGCAAATCCCGCCATATCACCGGTTACACCGCCGCCGAGAGCTACAATAAAGTCACTTCTTGTAAAGCCGTTTTCCGAAAGTTTAAAGTACATCTCTTCAATAGTATTAAGCCTTTTGCTTTCTTCTCCCGCAGGGAAAGCATATTCATAGACTTTAAATCCGGCGGCTTTAAGAGAATCCGCTGTCGTTTTACCGTAAATCGGAAGTACGTTTGAGTCGCTTATAATAAATGCTTTACTGCCTTTATTAAGCAGGTTTTCGGCAAACGTACCGATTTGCTTAATACAGCCTCGTTCTATTATAATATTGTAATTGTCGGATGTCCTAACGGTAAGTTCCATTATTCACCAAGCCCTTCTTTTATAAGTCTGCCTTTTTTTAGCAATTCACGCAGTAAATTATCGTCACAATTCTCTACTGCGTTTTTTATATCTGTAATATTATTAATAAGTATATCAAGCTCTTTTACGAGAGACTTTTTATTATCTGTGAACAGTTCAGTCCAAAGTTTTTCGTTTATATTTGCAACGCGGGAAACATCGCGGTAACTGCCCGCCGAATACCCAACGTGCTCCTTACAGCACGGGCTCATTACATATGCACACGCAAGCACATGAGGAAGCTGGCTTGTAAATGCTATCATTCGGTCGTGATGTTCCGGGGTGGTAATAACCGTTCCTCCGAACCCGAGTTTTACCGAAATTACGGTTAAAAGGTCAATTGCCTTTCGGGGAGCGCCGCACGGAACAATAATGTAGCTGGCACCGGCAAACAGTTCGGCTTCGCTTGCATAAAAACCGTTCTTCTCTTTTCCCGCCATAGGGTGTCCGCCAATAAATGTAAAACCGTGTTCTTTTGCAATTATCGGCAGATGTGCGCATATTTCAGACTTTATTCCACAGGTATCGGTAACAATGCAGTTTGAAGGAATTAAATCGGCGTGTGAATTAACGAAATCGATGTCTGCCTTTGGATAAAGACAAAGATAAATAATATCGGCACTTTTTATGTCTTCATTATTGCCGATTTTATCAATTGCACCGCATTCTACAGCGGATTTAAGAACATTTTTGTCGGTGTCTATTCCGCAAACCGTATAATCGGTGTACTCTTTAAAGGCTTTTGCCATTGAACCGCCTATTAGACCCAGACCTACAATAACGATTTTTTTATCCATAAGGCTTTCCCCCAATGCGCTTTATTTACTCTTTATTATAACAAATATACTTCGTCTAATCTACCTTTCTTCCGAACGCTTTTGCGGCTGACAAAATATGTTCTGCAACATTTTCAAACTGCTTTGGCGTCAGCGACTGTGCGCCGTCGGAAAGTGCTTTCGACGGATTGTTATGAACTTCTATAATAAGCCCGTCTGCACCTGCGGCTACTGCGGCGAGTGCAAGCGGTTTTACAAGCCATGCAATGCCGCCGGCATGGCTTGGGTCTACAACAACGGGAAGGTGTGATAACCTTTTCAGAATCGGTATTGCGGAAATATCAAGTGTGTTTCTTGTGTATGTTTCGTAAGTTCTTATGCCTCTTTCGCAAAGAATAACCTGTTCATTGCCGCCCGCCATAATGTATTCTGCACTCATCAAAAGTTCTTCAATTGTACTCGAAAGTCCTCGCTTTAAAAGAATTGGCTTTTTAACTTTTCCCAGTTCTTTTAAAAGTTCAAAATTCTGCATATTTCTTGCGCCTACCTGAATTATATCGACACCGGCCTGTAAGAACATATCAATATGGCGCACGCTCATAATTTCGGTCACTATCGGAAGCCCTGTTTTCTTTTTTGCCTCTTTTAAAAGTTCAAGTCCTTCGGCTTTAAGCCCTTGGAATGCGTAGGGTGAAGTTCTCGGCTTAAAAGCACCGCCGCGAAGAAACTGTGCGCCTGCTTTTTTTACATCTGCGGCAATACCGCAAATTTGTTCTTCATTTTCAACGGAGCAGGGTCCTGCAATCAGCGAAAGACCTCCGTCACCGATTTTTTGCCCTGTCGGCAATGTGATGACAGTATCTCCCGGGTGGAATTTTCGGTTTGCTTTTTTGTATGGCTCCTGTACCCGCTTAACATTTTCAACAAAATCCTGTGCCGCAATATAATCTATATCAATATCGTGTGTATCGCCGATTAAACCAAGTACGGTGCTTTGGGTTCCTACCCATGTGTTAACTTTAATGTTATATTCCTTTGTGAGCTGATTTGTAAATTCTTCTACCTGCTTTTTTGTACATTCCGGTTTTAAAACAATAATCATTTTTGTACCTCCAATTTTTATAGGTTCTATATTAAATGTTGGGGTTAGGGGTAGGTATTAAATATTAATTTACCCGAGCAATTATTAAAGAACCTTTTTATAATGCTGATATTATTACAAGTGGGTAAAAAAATAACGGAGCCGCTGAAAGCTCCGTTAAAAAATATAAATAGTCAATCTGTAATTTATAAATACAGCTATTTAAACCCATACAAAAGCCTACAGCCTATTTTATTGCATGCACAAAAATCCCTCACCATAAAATAGCGGGGATAGCAAAAATCTGTAAATCGTGTTGTAACAGCAATAAAATTCATTGTGAGACTCCTTAGCATATCTTATCCTGTATAATAATACATATAAAAAAATGTGTCAAGTGATTTATTTCACAGTATAATTTAAAAATTGAAAAAAGTAGGATTTTTAAATTTATTTTTTGTAAAAAATTGTAATTTTTGTAAATATGACTAAAATATCTTGATTATATTGCACTAAATTGTTATAATCAAAGGCATGTATATAATAAATTTGACGATATTTTACGTATAGACAGAAAGAAGGAAATCCGATGCCTATTCAACCACAAAAATTAAGCATTGAAAATATTGTTAACCATTTAGGCGGAGGGATTTTCTGCTGTAAAAATGATGATGTGCTTACTGTTTATTACGCAAGTAAATCTTTTTACGATATGATTGGTTACAAAGAAAACGAAATAACGGCTTTCTGCGGAAATGAAGCAAATTATGTAATCAGTCGTGAACAGCATATAAACTGGAAAAAGCTCAGCATTATTCTTAAAAAAAGGGGATTTGTAGAGCTTGAACTTAAACTAATAAAGAAAAACGGTCATCACATTTGGACCAGCTGCTTTTTAAGGCTTATGACAATGAAAGACGGTTCAAATTATTTCTGTGGTATTCTCGAAGATATTACAAAAAAACGCCGCTGTCTCAAGATGGAACGAAAGCAGCTCGAAACTATAAAAAGAGCTAAGCAGGAACTTGCGGTAAATGAAGAACGTTATAGAATTATTATGGAGCAGGTTGCTGACCCAATTTTTGATTATAATTTCCAAACGCAGGAATTTTATTGTTCACCCCCGTTTAAAAAATGCTTCGGAAGTGAAGGCAGTATTGATGGACTGCTTGACAAACTTTATCATTCCAATGTCATTCATAATGATGACAGAAGCCGCATTATAAACGATATCTATCTATTTATAAACGGGATGCAGTCAATTTGTCCGGAATACAGGTTTAAAGATGCTACAAAAGACTATCGCTGGTATCGAATAAAGGGCAGGCTTATTCGTGCCGAAAATGGTATTCCACTTAGGGTAATCGCTTTTATAACCGATATTGACAAAGAAAAAAGGGAAAGGTTAAGGCTTAAAGAAAGAGCTGAACGTGACCTTTTGAGCGGACTGTATAATCATGTTACTACTACAAATATAATTAACAAAACAATAGAAGAAAGTGATAAAGACAGCCAACACGCTTTATTATTAATTGATATTGATAATTTTAAATACGTAAATGACAACCTTGGACATCTTTTGGGTGATGAACTTATAGAGAAAATTTCATATAAATTAAAAAAGCAGTTCAGGGACGGGGATATAATCGGCAGGATAGGCGGAGATGAATTTGTTGTATTTTTAAAAAATATTAAAGAAAAAGATGCTGCACATAGGGCAGAGATAGTTCAAGAGATTTTTCACAATACAAATTTAAACGAAAAAAATGATTTTAAAGTTTCAGGAAGTATGGGAATTTCCATTTATCCAAGGGACGGGGATAATTACCATGCACTTTTAAAAAAAGCAGATATTGCTATGTATGCCGCTAAAAAGAAAGGAAAAGATGCTTACTGTATATATTCTGACCTAATGCAAAGTGAAGAATAATTTAAAACCCGCTTATTAATTAAGCGGGTTTTCTAATATTTGTATTATTTTTTCGGATACGCTTTCTGCATTACTTTCCGCATCGATAATTATATCTGCTGCATTTTTAAAAGTTTCAATACGTTCATCATAGATATTTTTTATAATTTCGTCTTTGTTTGGTTTTGCAAGCAAAGGCCGCGAATTGTCGTCTTTAAGTCTTTCAGAAATAAGAGCGGGTGAGACATCGAGCATTACAATAACTCCGTTTTCTTTTAACGCATTAACATTTTCAGCATTCATTAGTGTTCCACCGCCGGTTGCAATAATAAATCCGTTTTTTCCTCCAAATTCCTTTGATGTTTCGTATTCCATATTTCTAAAATATTTTTCACCGTATTTTGAAAAAATTTCAGAAACGGTCATTCCGGCTTTTTCTTCAATATAATTGTCCATATCTACAAAATGTTTATTGGTTTTCTGTGAAATAATTTTTCCAACGGTAGTTTTACCGCTGCCCATACAGCCGCATAGCACAATATTACCAAACTTTTTTTTCATTTGAATTACGGCATTTTCACAGATTCTATTAATATCGTTAGCATTAAATTTAGAGCCGAACCAAATTTCTTGTGCAGCTGCCGCCTGCCATACGAGCATACTCATTCCGGAAATAGCGGGAATTGAGTTCTTCTTTGCGATTTTAATTAATAGAGTATCATTGGGATTGTATACTGCGTCGAACACAAATGATGACTTTTTTATCGTTTCTTCAGAAACAGGGCATGAGTTAGAATTTGGATACATACCCACAGGAGTTGCATTTGCAAGTAAGTCAATTTTACCTTTAATTTCGTTTAAAAGGCAAAAATCCACTTTTGAATTTTTAATTTTAGATTTTATGTCAGCACACAGCTTTTTTGCCGAAGGCAGACTGTGTTCACGGACGGCTAAAGTTACGCGTCCACCTTTTAATGCACATTCGAAAGCCATCACTCTTCCAACTCCGCCGGCGCCGAGTATAACTGTTCTTCCGGTCAAATCTGCTCCGCCTGCGTCAAGTGCACGGCAAAATCCAATTCCGTCCGTAGTATACCCGATAAGACGGCCGTTAGAATTTTTTACAGTATTTACTGAATTATAAAATGTGGATTTTTGTTCCAGCTCGTCTAAATACGGAATAATTGCCTGTTTGAGGGGAATGGTTATGTTGAAACCGGAGAATGAATGTAAAATACTCATTTTATCCGATATTTCTTCGGGCGGAATATCCAAAATACCGTAACTGTATTTTTTTTGAGATATGGAAAAAAGCTGTTTGTGTATATACGGCGACATACTATGCTTTATTGGGTGCCCAATAACAGTAAAGTTATTTACAGTCATTATGAATTCCTCTTACTTTCTTAAATAAAACATAAAAAACATATTGACAAAGTGTAAGTTTGCTAATAATATGTGGTTAGACAATAAGCGTTCGGAACGTTATATGTGGTTATTTCTGTGGCAATTGTAACATAACTGTTCTGTTTTTGTCCACAAATTCAATAACGTTTTCCGTATGCAATTTAATTTCTAAAAAATTCTTAAATGTTCTAAGGAGGATATGACATGGTTTTAGAAAAAGTAAAAGCTATTTTAAGCGAACAGTTTGATGTAGAGGAGGATTCAATAACACCTGATTCAAGCATTGCCGATGATTTGGGTGCAGATTCTTTGGACGTAGTTGACCTTTTAATGTCAATTGAAGATGAATTTGAAATTGAAATACCGGACGAAGAGATAGACAACATTAAAACTGTCGGTGACTTGGTAAAATATATTGAGGGTAATATTTAAAAAATTTTATCCTGCTAATCCGCCGTGCTTGCTCATGGCGGATTTTTTTTATTTTTTTTATATTTTTAAAATACTTTGAAACCTTGAAAAACTACTTTATTCCTTATATAATAGTAAAGTATGTTATAAAATGTAAGAAAATTTAAAAATTAAAGAGGAGTGTTACAGTTCTTGAGTGAATTTGGATTTTTAATTAAAGGGGTAACATCAATCACATGGCAAATGGCTTTAATGTGGTTTATCGGCGGATTGCTTATTTGGCTTGCCATAAAGAAGGACTTTGAACCTGCACTGCTTCTTCCTATGGGATTCGGTGCTATAATCGTAAACCTTCCGTTTACCGGAGTAATTGGGGATACAGGAATTATTCAGTGGCTTTTCGAAAAAGGCATAGCTGCTTCAGAAGCATTTCCTCTTTTGCTGTTTATTGGTATAGGTGCAATGATTGATTTTGGACCGCTGCTTTCGAATCCAAGAATGTTATTGTTCGGCGGCGCGGCTCAGTTCGGAATATTCTTTACTATTACCATAGCTGTACTTCTCGGTTTCCCGCTGAAAGATGCTATGAGTATTGGCGTTATCGGTGCGGCTGACGGACCTACTTCCATTTTGGTATCCCAACAGCTTAACAGCGCTTACAAGGGTGCAATAGCAGTTGCGGCGTATTCTTATATGGCATTGGTACCACTTATTCAGCCTATGGCAATTAAATTGGTAACTACAAAACGTGAACGAATGATACACATGCCTTACAGACCCGATTCGGTTTCTAAGACTACAAAAATATTGTTCCCTATTATTGTTACAATGATTGCGGGACTTATTGCTCCTGATTCAATCGCACTTGTTGGCTTTTTAATGTTTGGAAATCTTATTCGTGAATGCGGAAAACTTGAAAATCTTTCACAAACAGCACAGGGGCCTCTTGCAAATCTCATTACTATTATGCTCGGTATTACAATCGCATTCCAGATGCGTGCCGACGTTTTTGTAACGGGTGGAACTCTGCTTGTTATGGCTCTCGGTCTGGTCGCTTTTATTTTCGATACTATAGGCGGTGTGCTTTTTGCAAAACTGCTTAATATCTTTCTTCCTAAAGACAAAAAAATCAACCCGATGGTCGGCGGTGCAGGTATTTCTGCGTTCCCAATGTCCGCAAGAGTAATTCAAAAAATGGCGCTTAAAGAAGATAACCAAAACCATGTTTTGATGCATGCGGTCGGAGCAAATGTTGCTGGGCAAATCGGCTCGGTTGTAGCGGGAGGAATAATCCTCTCCCTTGCACAACAATTTTTAGCTTAAGGAGGCTGCACAATGTTAAACTGGAACCTTTTGGTGGCGTTTACAAGTATTTTGGGTGACGTTCACAGCGCTGACGTTGAAAAGTCCTTAGAACTTATGGGAAAAGGCATGCTTGGCATATTTATAGTCATGCTTCTTATATTTTTGGTAATTGTAATTTTAAACAAAACTACGCATGACAAAAATGACGATAAATAACTTAATTGATAATTAGAGGAGACCTTGAAAATGGCAGAACAAAAAAAGATGGTAGAGGCAATAACTCCCATGGAGGAAGATTTTGCCAAATGGTATACTGATATTGTCAAAAAGGCAGAATTAATGGATTATACCAGTGTACGAGGCTGTATGGTAATTGAGCCGTACGGTTGGGCAATATGGGAAAATATTCAGCATATTCTTGATACAAGGTTTAAACAACTCGGTCACGAAAATGTTTCTATGCCGATGTTTATTCCCGAAAGTCTTTTAAATAAAGAAAAAGACCATATTGAGGGTTTTGCACCGGAAGTCGCATGGGTTACCATGGGCGGTGAAGAAAAACTTCAAGAAAGAATGTGCGTTCGTCCGACATCTGAAACATTGTTCTGCGACCACTATGCAAAGGTAATTCACTCATGGAGAGATTTGCCGAAACTTTATAATCAATGGTGTTCGGTTGTACGTTGGGAAAAGACTACGCGTCCATTTTTACGTTCTGTTGAATTCCATTGGCAGGAAGGTCATACAATGCATGAAACATCTGAGGAGGCAAAAGCCGAAACAGAGCAAATGCTGAAAGTGTATGCTGATTTCTGTGAAAATGAGCTTGCAATTCCTGTAATAAAGGGACGTAAGACAGAAAAAGAAAAATTTGCGGGTGCAGAGGCAACTTATACAATAGAAGCAATGATGCATGACGGAAAAGCATTGCAGTCAGGAACAAGCCACTATTTCGGTGATGGGTTTGCAAAAGCGTTCAATGTAACTTTTCAGGGAAGGGACAATTCAATCTGCCATCCGTTCCAAACTTCATGGGGAATGAGTACACGCATTATAGGCGGTATAATTATGACTCACGGTGATAATAACGGCCTGATTCTTCCTCCTGCGGTTGCACCTATTCAGGTTATTATTCTTCCTATTGCACAGCATAAGCCAGGTGTACTGGAAAAGGCAAACGAACTTAAAGAACGTTTGAAGGATAGTTTCCGTGTACGCATGGATGACTCTGACCAATCACCCGGATGGAAATTTGCACAGTATGAAATGAAGGGTGTTCCGCTTCGTTTGGAAATCGGTCCAAAGGATATTGAGAAAAATCAGTGTGTATTGGTACGCAGAAATGACCGTAAAAAAGTTTTTGTTCCGCTTGATAACTTGGAACAGGCTATTGCAGAACAGCTTGAAGAAGTAAGAAAGGGCATTTACAATAAAGCACTTGAGCGCCGCGAAAGCATGACATATGAAGCTAAAAATATGGACGACCTTAAGGAAATTGCAGATAATAAGCCAGGATTTATTAAGGCCATGTGGTGCGGTGACACTGAATGTGAAGAAAAGCTTAAAGAAATTGCGGGAGTATCCTCACGCTGTATGCCTTTTGAACAGGAACATGTTTCCGATACCTGCGTTTGCTGTGGAAAGCCTGCGAAAACAATGGTATATTGGGGTAAAGCATACTAATATAATAAAATATTAAAGAATAAAAAGTTCAGACGATTGCAGATTTAATATTTCTGCAGTTGTCTTTTCATATTCTCTTAATATATTTGAATTATATTAAGAGTTTGGAAAATATTGTAATACAAAATTGTATCAAATTTGTATTCATATTGTAATTGATTTTTTGAAATGAGTGTGGTAGCATATAAAACGTTTCAAAATATTTCCATAAAAAGTTTGAACTTTTTACTAAATCAGGATAATTATGTATGAGAACTAAAGGAGTGTTTTATTATGAAAAAATTAATTGCGATTGTATGCTCTATTTTAATGATTATGTCATTTGCGGCATGCAACGGAAAGAATGACAAACCGGCAAACAAGACGGAATCAGGAGTCACCTCAGCAGAATCCGCAGGTATAGTTAAAAAAGAGAGCCCTGCAAAAGCCGCACCGCAAACTGTTTCCAAAGTACCAAGCCAAAAAGCGGTAAGCCTTAAAAATGACGGCAATTATGAAGTCAAAATGAAAAAATACAGCTTTTCCAAAGACAATATGAATTATACAGCTTCATATCCTGAACTAAAAGGAAATATTCCTAATGTGGCTCAGATTAACAAGGCAATGGAAACTTGTGCTCTCAAAACAATAAATTCTTTGGGAACAAGCCCAAAGGCAAAGAAAACAAATGTAAAAGTAAACTGCGACGTTACATATGAAGGTAAGAACTTTATAAGCGTAGGCTTCAACGAGTACTCAAAAATAAACGGAGCAAAAAAAGCGACACATGCACTTCGTTCTGTCAATGCAAACTTAAAAACCGGTGCTTTGGTTACAGCAAAAGATTTAGCAGTTAAAAACGATGCGCTTTATAAAGCACTTGAAGTTTCAGCAAAGGATCAGCTTAGCCCTGATGATTCAAAATATGTAACAGCAGATGTCATTAAAGCCGGTCTTGACCCTGAAACAATTAACTTTACAAAATACGGGGCTGTATTCAATATTCATCTCACAAAACCTGAAAAACGCGATACATCAATCAATGTCCCATTTGCACAGATGAAATCTTTACATACTTCAAATGATGTTTGGAATAATTTCATCTAATATTTGACAAAATAATAGAAATTTGTACTTAACGGAGGCGGCTATGAAAAAGTTATTAAAAATTACGGCAGCAGTAACTTTCGCACTGTCCTTTGCGGCATCTTTGCTGCAAAGGAAGGACCGCCCTAAACCTTTATTTCAAGCAGAGGTGTCTGCATTTGGTACTTTAGGCAAGAATTCTAAAGGAGTGTTTGCTGTAAAAAATCAGACACCTTTTACATTTATTCAACTTTTTAAAAGGATAAACTCAAATATTTCCTCTTTTTGTATTTCAATTTTATGTAATCGCTGATTTAAAGCATTATATAGTCAATATAAACAAAAAGTTGGTTATAATTTCTTATAAAAAAGAGAATTTTAGTATTGCATATTTACATGTAATATGGTATTATAATCAAGCACGACTGCGACAGATATGCGTTGAAGCGGGAGGTTGCGGCTGAAATATGCCGGTTTTTCCGTGGAGTATGTCCGATTTTAAACCGGGCGACAGATACTTTGAGCGTGCTTTAAGGGAATAATTGCATATTACATTACTTTTATGCAATACTCTTATTATGCTCAGACGTTTTTATGATTGCACCCGGATTTAACTTGAAAAAGTTAATCCGGTTTTTAAATGTGTTATGAGGGAACACCCGGCACGGTGTAATGATTTAGAAACGCCGCCCGCCAACTACAATAAGGAGGCGATTTACGTGGCAGTCAAAGAGAAAATCAGGATAAGAATTAAGGGCTATGATCATCAGCTGGTTGATCAGTCGGCTGAAAAGATTGTACAGACAGCAAAGCGCACAGGCGCAAGGATTTCCGGACCGGTTCCGCTTCCAACAGAGAAACAGATCATTACAATCCTTCGTGCTGTTCATAAGTACAAAGACAGCCGTGAGCAATTTGAGATGAGAACACACAAAAGACTTATCGACATTCTCAGACCATCTAACAAAACTGTAGAGGCTTTAATGAGTCTCGAACTCCCCGCCGGCGTTGAAATAGAGATTAAACTCTAATTTAACCTACCTGCGGTCGAGGTCAAGTTGGCAAAAGCCAACCAATAACCTGCATAGGAGGAAAAATAATGCAAAAAGGTATTATCGGTAAGAAAATCGGCATGACTCAGATTTTCGACGAAGCGGGAAAAGTTATTCCTGTTACGGTTGTACAAGCCGGTCCCTGCATTGTATCGCAGAAAAAGACAGTCGAAAACGACGGTTATGCAGCTATCCAGATTGGATACGGAGACATGAAACCGCAAAAAGTCACTAAGCCTATGAAAGGGCATTTTGATAAAGCGGACGTTGCCCCAAAGAAAACTTTAAGAGAGTTTAGAATTGAAAACACAGATGCTTATAATGTGGGCGACCTTGTTAAAGCAGACGTTTTCGCACAAGGGGACAAAATCGATGTCACCGCTACCAGCAAAGGTAAAGGTTACGCAGGCGTAATTAAGCGCTGGAACTTCCAAAGACTTAAAGAGTCCCACGGTACCGGCCCCTGCGCACGTAAAGGTGGTTCCTTCGGTTGCTGTTCCAGTCCGTCAAGGGTGTTTCCCGGAGTTAAAAAAGCGGGCCACTTGGGAGCAGAAAAAGTCACAGTTCAGAATTTGACCGTTGCAAAAGTTGATGCGGAAAACAATCTGATTGCTATTAAAGGCGCAGTTCCGGGTCCGAACGGCGGAATTGTAGTAATTCATGACAGCGTTAAGGCGTAAGGGAAGGAGGAATTGTAATGCCTACAGTAGCAGTACTTGATATGGCCGGTAAAGAAGTTGAGAAAATTGACCTTTCCGATGCCATATTCGGAATTGAACCCAACAAAAAAGTTTTGCATGAAGTAGTGGTAAACTATCTTGCAAACCAGCGTCAGGGCACACAGTCGGCACTAACCCGCGCCGAGGTATCGGGCGGCGGCAGAAAACCGTGGAGACAAAAAGGAACAGGTCACGCAAGACAGGGTTCCACACGTGCTCCGCAGTGGACACACGGCGGTATCGCTTTTGCTCCGAAGCCGCGCGATTACAGCTATTCATTAAATAAAAAGGTAAGACGTCTTGCAATGAAATCAGCTCTTTCAAGCAAAGTCATTGACAACGAAATGGTAGTGCTTGACAAGATTACACTTGACGAATACAAGACTAAGACCATTGCACAAATGCTCAAGGCAATTTCAGCCGGCAAAAAGGCTTTAATCGTTCTCCCTGAGGTGAACGAAAAGGTTATTGCTTCGGCAGCCAATATTCCCGGAGTTAAAACAGCAATGGCTAACACCTTGAATGTCTATGACATCTTGAATGTAGATAAATTTATCGTACTTAAAGATGCTGTAGCTCAAATTGAGGAGGTGTATGCATAATGGCAGCACAGGATATTATTATCCGCCCCATTATCACCGAGAAAAGTATGGACGGTATTGGCATGAAGAAATACACCTTTGAAGTTGCCAAAGATGCCACAAAAATCGATATTGCAAGAGCAGTTGAAACCCTGTTCGGCGTTAAAGTCAACAAGGTAAATACACTGCATGTAAGAGGTCATATGCGCCGTCAGGGAAGAAGCCAAGGCTATACTCCTTCATGGAAAAAAGCCATTGTTACTCTTACAGAAGACAGCAAGACCATCGAGTTCTTTGAAGGCATGATGTAATCTCTGCCTTAAAAATGCAGAGGCACGAATGGGGAAACGGCAGTTCCCCGCAAAGCCATCATGAGGAGTGTGAAACCTAAATGCCTATTATTAATTTTAAACCTACCACGGCATCAAGACGTAATATGTCCGTTACGGATTATTCTGGTCTTTCAAAGGTTGCACCGGAAAAGAGTCTTTTGGCTCCGACAAAAAATCGTTCCGGTCGTAACAGCTATGGTAGAATTACAGTTCGTCACCGCGGTGGCGCAAACCGTAAAAAATATCGTATTATTGACTTTAAGCGTCAGAAATTCGACGCACCGGGAACCGTTCTTACTATTGAGTACGACCCGAACCGTTCAGCGTTTATTGCACTTTTGCAGTACGAAGACGGCGAAAAAAAATACATCATCGCTCCTAACGGCTTAAAAGTCGGCGATGTTGTTGTATCCGGTGCTTCAGCAGATATTAAACCCGGCAATGCTTTGCCGCTTGAAAATATCCCAACCGGTACTTTTATTCACAATATTGAACTTTATCCTGGCAAGGGCGCTCAGTTGGCACGCGCAGCCGGCAACATGGCTCAGCTTATGGCTAAAGAAAACGGAATGGCACTTTTAAGACTCCCTTCAGGTGAACTTAGAAACGTTCCGGTTAATTGCATGGCTACAGTCGGCCAGGTAAGTAACATTGACCATGAGAACGTTAAAATCGGTAAAGCAGGTCGTAAACGTCACATGGGTTGGCGTCCAACAGTACGCGGTTCTGTTATGAACCCGAATGACCATCCACACGGTGGTGGTGAAGGTAAATCACCTATCGGTCATCCGTCACCGCTTACTCCTTGGGGCAAACCTACTCTTGGTTATAAGACACGTGCACGTAAAAACCGCTCCGATAAGTTTATCGTACAACGTAGAAACGAAAAATAAGGTGTACAGAAAGGAGCTTATGAACTATGAGCAGAAGCGTAAAAAAGGGTCCTTATGTACAGCCTGTGCTGCTTAAAAGGATTCAAGAAATGAATGAAGCCGGCGAAAAGAAAATCATTAAAACATGGAGCCGTTCTTCAGTTATTTTCCCTGATTTCGTTGGCCACACAATCGCGGTTCACGATGGCCGCAAACATGTTCCGGTATATGTAACCGAAGATATGGTCGGACACAAGCTCGGCGAGTTTGCACCAACCAGAACTTTTAAGGGACATTCCGGTTCCAAAACTACAGCGCCGACAAAATAACGGTCGAAAGGAGTGTATACCATGGAAGCAAGGGCTTATTTGAAATACGCCCGTATTTCACCACGCAAGGTCGAAATCGTGCTTGACCTCATTCGTAACAAGCCGGCTGACGTTGCAATGGCTATACTCAAGAATACACCAAAGGCCGCCTGCGAATATCTTTCAAAGTTATTAAAGTCGGCCATGGCTAATGCTGAGAATAACCACAATATGGATGTTTCCAGACTTTACGTAGCAGAATGCTTCGTATGTCCGGGCCCGATCCTCAAGCGCATTCGTCCAAGAGCGCAGGGTCGCGCGTACAGAATTGACAAAAGAACTTCGCACGTTACCCTCGTGCTAAAGGAAAAAGAATAAGGCAGAAGAGGAGGTAAACTATGGGCCAGAAAATAAATCCCCACGGCATTCGTGTGGGTGTAATTAAGGATTGGGATTCCCGCTGGTTCGCGAAGGATAATGTTTTCGGAGATACCCTCGTAGAAGACTACAACCTGCGCAAAGTGCTTTTAAAGCAGCTTAAACCGGCAGGCGTACCAAAGATTGAAATAGAACGTGACGCTTCTAAGGTTAGAATCCATATCCATTGTGCAAAGCCGGGTATGGTTATCGGCAAGGGCGGTTCTGAAATCGAAAAACTCCGCGTTCAGTGTGAGAAAATGCTTAAAAAGCCGGTAATGATTAATATTATAGAAGTTAAATCACCGGATTTAAATGCTCAGTTAGTAGCTGAGAATATTGCACAGCAGCTGGAAAAAAGAATTTCTTTCCGCCGTGCAATGAAACAATGCATCGGCCGCTCCATGAAGCTTGGTGCCAGAGGAATTAAAACTCAGGTATCCGGTCGTTTGGGCGGTGCTGAAATTGCAAGACGTGAGCAGTACCATGACGGTACTATTCCACTTCAAACTCTTAGAGCCGATATAGACTACGGTTTTGCCGAAGCTGCCACAACATATGGCCGCATTGGTGTAAAAGTCTGGCTTTACAGAGGCGAGGTTCTCCACGATAACCGTAAGCCTCGTAAGGAAGGAGGAAGTAAATAATGCTGTTGCCTAAGCGTGTAAAATACCGTAGAGTGCATCGTGGCCGTTTAACCGGCAAATGCTACCGCGGCAATAAGGTAACATACGGCGATTTTGGCCTTCAGGCATTAGAGCCGGCATGGATTACTTCGAACCAAATAGAAGCAGCTCGTGTTGCTATGACACGTTACTGCAAAAGATTTGGTCAGGTTTGGATTAAGATATTCCCAGATAAACCAATAACCGAGAAACCGGCTGAAACTCGCATGGGTTCCGGAAAAGGTTCACCGGAGTATTGGGTAGCTGTTGTAAAGCCGGGCAGAGTTATGTTCGAAATTGGCGGTATTGCAGAAGAAACCGCAAAAGAAGCTCTGCGTTTGGCGTCAAGCAAACTGCCGATTAAGTGCAAGTTTGTAAAGAAGGAAGAAACGGGTGGTGAGCAGTAATGAAGGCCTCAGAAGTCAGACAATTAACTAAAGCAGAGCTTGAAAGTAAGCTTAAGGACCTCAAGGCCGAGCTTTTCAACCTGCGTTTCCAACTTGCCATTAATCAGCTCGATAACCCGATGCGTATATCCGCTGTCAAAAAAGATATCGCTCGTGTAAAGACTACTTTACGCGAAAACGAAATCAAGGACAGCGCCAATGCGTAACGGAAGGGAGGATTAATCTGTGAGCGATAGGAATATTAGAAAAACAGAGGTTGGCAAGGTCGTCAGCAACAAGATGGATAAGACTATCGTTGTTGCTATACAAGACAGCGTAAAGCATCCGCTTTACAAAAAGATTATTAAACGTACCGTGAAGCTGAAAGCACATGATGAAAATAATGAATGCAATATCGGTGATCGCGTGCGTGTTATGGAGACCCGTCCGCTCAGCAAAGATAAAAGATGGCGTCTCGTCGATATTATAGAGAAAGCTAAGTAATTTTGGCTAAGCAAAGGAGGAACGCACTGTGATACAACAGCAGACTTACCTCAACGTTGCCGACAATACCGGCGCGAAGCAGCTTATGTGCATCCGCGTTCTCGGCGGTACCGGCAGAAGGTATGCCAATATAGGTGACGTGGTTGTCGCTTCAGTTAAAAAAGCGACTCCGGGCGGCACAGTAAAAAAAGGCGAAGTTGTTAAGGCAGTTATTGTTCGTACTGCTTTCGGCGTTCGCCGTGATGATGGATCATACATCCGCTTTGATGAAAATGCGGCTGTCCTCATCAAAGACGACAAAAATCCAAGGGGTACTCGTATTTTCGGGCCTGTTGCCAGGGAATTACGAGATAAAGACTATCTTAAAATATTAAGTCTTGCCCCTGAAGTTCTGTGATGGGAGGTGCTCACTATGAATAACAAAGTTCATGTAAAGACTGGTGACACCGTCATCGTATTAAGTGGTAAGGAGCTCGGCAAGAAGGGAAAGATTCTCGCCGTTAGCCCTAAAGAGGGTAAAGTCATCATTGAGGGCATCAACATGGTATCTAAGCATGTTAAGCCCCGCAAAATGGGTGAACAAGGCGGTATAATCAAAGCTGAAGGTGCTATGTACGCCTGCAAAGTCCAGGTTGTTTGCCCTCACTGCGGCAAGCCCACACGTGTCTCACATAAGATTTATGAGGACGGCACCAAGGAACGCATTTGCAAAAAATGCGGCGAAGCGCTGTAAGGGAGGATTATAACGACATGGCAAGACTTAAGGATTACTATCTAAAAGATGTCGCACCGGCACTGATGAAGAAATTTTCTTACAAGAGCGTTATGGAAATACCTAAACTTGATAAAATTGTTATCAATGTCGGCGCTGGCGAAGCAAAAGACAATTCAAAAGTAATCGGCGCCATCTCAACTGATATTGCTGCAATTACCGGTCAAAAGCCGATGATCTGCAAAGCTAAAAAATCGGTTGCTAACTTTAAACTCCGCGAGGGTATGGACATTGGCGTTAAGGTAACACTCAGGGGAAGCAGAATGTACGAGTTTGTTGACAGACTCTTTAATGTTGCACTTCCACGTGTTAGAGATTTCAGAGGAATCAATCCAAACTCTTTTGATGGCCGCGGCAATTACAATATGGGTATCAAAGAGCAGCTTATTTTCCCTGAGATTGAGTACGATAAAATTGACAAGGTCCGCGGAATGGATATCTGTTTCGTAACGACCGCAAAAACTGACGAGGAATCCAGAGAGCTTTTAACACTCATGGGCGCCCCGTTTGCGAAATAAGGAGGGAATATTGTGGCCAAAACTTCGATGAAGATCAAACAGCAGAGAAAAGCAAAATTCTCGTCTCGCGAATATAACAGATGCAAAATCTGTGGCAGGCCGCATGCCTACCTTCGCAAGTTTGGAATTTGCCGCATATGCTTTAGGGAACTTGCATACAAAGGCGAGATCCCAGGCGTAAAAAAGGCCAGCTGGTAAAGCGTAGCAAAGGAGGTAACGGTATGCAAATAACAGATACAATTGCTGATTTGCTCACCCGTATTCGCAATGCAAGTTCTGCAAAGCATGATTCGGTTGACATTCCCGCTTCCAACATGAAAAAGGCCATTGTGCAAATTCTTGTTGACGAGGGCTATGTAAAGAATTATACGGTAATAGAGGACGGCAAACAAGGTATTATAAAAGTTAATCTTAAATATGGCGAGAATAAAGCCTCTGCCATAAACGGTCTGCGCAGAGTAAGTAAGCCAGGCCTTCGTATCTATTCAAATGCAGAGGAAATGCCAAGAGTCATGAAAGGACTCGGTATCGCCATTGTTTCTACTTCAAGGGGCGTAATGACTGACCGTCAGGCACGCAAAGAAAATATCGGCGGCGAAGTCCTCGCATTTATCTGGTAATAAGGGGGTGCAGTAATGTCGCGAATTGGAAGAAAACCCATAAATATTCCCGCTAACGTCACAGTAAATATTGACGGAAGCGTTGTTACAGTTAAGGGACCTAAGGGAACATTAACTAAGGAATTCAATAAGAATATGAAAATTTCTGTTGAAGACAATCAGGTTATTGTTACTCGTCCTGACGACGAAAAAGAAAACAAAGCACTGCACGGATTAACTCGTACACTCGTCCAAAATATGGTTGACGGTGTAACAGAGGGCTTTAAGAAAGAGCTTGATGTATTAGGTGTTGGTTTTCGTGTGCAGAAGAAGGGTAAAGACCTTGTAATGAACCTTGGTTTTTCCCATCAGGTTATCGTTCCGGAAATCGAAGGAATTACCATTGAATGTCCTTCTGCAAACAAAATTGTAATTTCAGGTGCAGACAAGCAAATGGTAGGTCAATTTGCTGCAGAAGTACGTGAAAAACGTCCGCCGGAGCCGTACAAGGGCAAAGGTATCAGATATACCGGTGAGTATGTCCGTCATAAGGAAGGCAAGGCCGGTAAGGGCGCTAAGAAGTAATTAAGGAGTGAATTATAAATGGTGAATAAGACTGACACAAATAAGGCCAGACTTAACCGTCACCGCAGGGTGCGCGGTAAAATCTCGGGCACAACAGAGTGCCCGCGCCTAAATGTATTTCGCTCTACCAAAAACATCTACGCCCAGATTATTGATGATGTTAAGGGAGTTACTCTCGTAGCAGCTTCTACACTGGACAAAGATTTCAATGGTAATGGCGGAAACAAGGATGCCGCACGAAAAGTTGGCGAGCTTATTGCTAAACGTGCCGCTGAAAAGGGCATAACCGAGGTCGTTTTTGACCGCGGCGGCTATATTTTCCACGGCCGCGTCAAAGAGCTGGCCGAAGGAGCCCGTGAGGGCGGCCTCAAGTTCTAAAGAAGGAGGAATACTTTTGGCTAGAATTGACGCAATATCAACGGAACTTAAAGAGCATGTAGTTGCTATAAATCGTGTATCCAAAACTGTTAAGGGCGGTCGTATTTTCAAATTCGCCGCTTTGGTAGTTGTGGGTGACGGAAATGGCACTGTAGGTTTCGGTATCGGAAAAGCGGGTGAAGTTCCCGATGCTATACGCAAAGGAATTGAAGACGCAAAGAAAAACCTCGTAAAGGTTGCTATGCGTGGTTCCACAATCCCTCACGAAATTATAGGTGCATTCGGTGCTGGCAGAGTTTTAATGAAACCTGCTGCTCCCGGTACCGGCGTTATCGCCGGCGGCCCTGTTCGTGCAGTTGTTGAAGCAGCCGGTATCAGAGATATCAGAACGAAGGCTCTTCGTTCAAATAATCCATGTAATGTAGTAAGAGCAACTTTAGACGGTATGTCTAAGCTGCGTACAGCCGATGAAGTCGCTGCAACACGCGGTAAATCGGTTAAAGATATTCTATAATAGGGGGGAGCAATATGGCACAGCTTAAGATAAAGCTGATAAGGAGTCTTATCGGCAGTAAAAAGGACCAGATTGCAACCGCCCAGTCCCTTGGTCTTTTTAAAGTAGGCGACTCTACTTTGCAGCCTGAGAATGGGCAGACCAAAGGTAAGGTGGCCAAGATAATCCACCTCATCGAGGTAAGCAAAGCGTAAGCAAGGAGGTGCGAGTAAATGAAGTTGCATGAACTGACAGCGGTACCGGGTTCCAATAAGGCACCTAAGCGTATCGGCAGAGGACATGGTTCAGGTCAGGGAAAAACTGCCGGCAAAGGTCATAAAGGTCAAAAGGCCAGAGCAGGCAGAGGTATGCGTCCGGGTTTTGAAGGCGGACAAATGCCATTACAAAGACGTATCCCTAAAAGAGGATTTAATAATATTTTTGCAAAGAAAATCATTGGTATTAATGTAGGAGCTCTTGAAAAATTTGATAACGGCTCTGTTGTTGATACACAAGCGTTGATTGATGCAGGTATTGTAAAGACATGTTGCGATGGGATTAAAATCCTTGGCAACGGAAAATTGACAAAAAAATTAGATGTAAAGGTAACTGCTTATTCCGAAGCTGCGAAGCAAAAGATTGAGACCGCGGGTGGGAAGGCAGAGGTGATCTAAGTTGTTTAAAACAATTAAGAATGCCTGGGCTATACCTGACCTTAGGAAAAAGATACTATTTACACTATTCATTATTGTAGTTTTCAGATTCGGTGCAGTTATTCCGGTTCCGTTTCTTAATGTAACCGCATTAAAGGGACTTATGACTACAGTCGACAAGACCGGCTCTGCACTGAGTTACCTTGATATGCTGTCCGGTGGCGCTTTTGCAAACGGTACATTATTTGCAATGAGTGTTACACCGTATATTAACAGTTCTATCATTATGCAGCTTTTAACAGTTGCAATCCCTGCTTTGGAAAGAATGGCAAAGGAAGGCGAGGAAGGCCGAAAGAAACTCGGAACCATAACTCGCTACGTTACCGTTGTTCTTGGCCTTATTCAGGGTACAGCATACTTCTTCTATCTGCGCAACAGTTCGTATCAGGGTACCTCAATCGTAAAGTATACCCATGGCTGGGAGCAGGTGTTCGCAGCTTTTGTTATCATCATGGTATTTACCGCAGGTACTGCTATGATGATGTGGCTTGGCGAACAAGTCAACCAAAAAGGTATCGGAAACGGAATTTCAATTCTGTTATTTGCCGGTATCGTTGCAAGAATGCCGCATACTATCAGTTTACTTTCACAGTATATTCAGGCCGCTAACCAAGATCCGACAAGCTACGGCAAGTTCTATTTCTTAGTTCCGCTGTTTGTAGTCCTTTTCTTGGCGGTTATTTGGGTAATTGTGTTTATGAACGATGCTGAACGCAGAATTCCGGTTCAGTATGCTAAAAGGGTAGTCGGCAGGAAGATGTATGGCGGCCAAAGCAGTCATATTCCAATTAAAGTCGGCATGTCTGGTGTTATGCCGATTATATTTGCAAGTTCTATTCTCTCTATTCCGCCTACGATTCAGCTGTTCCTTGGAAACAGGGCAACAAGCGGATTTTGGAAAGGCTTCTTTGATGCTTTTTCATCAACCGGATGGCTTTATTCGTTCTTATATTTCTTACTGATTATTCTGTTTGCATACTTCTATGTAACAATTCAGTATAATCCAATAGAGATGGCCAATAATCTTCGTCAGAGTAACGGAACAATTCCGGGTATTCGTCCCGGAAAACCGACTTCGGACTTTATTGCAAGAATTCTTTCAAAAATCACTTTAATCGGGGCATTATTCCTTGCGTTTATTGCTCTGCTTCCAATAGGCTTCGGAGCCGCCACCGGTATGCGTAACCTTTCAATTGGTGGTACATCAATTCTGATTTTGGTTGGTGTAGCTCTTGAAACCGTAAAGCAGATGGAGTCGCAGATGATGATGCGCCACTACAAAGGTTTCCTTGATTGATAAGGAGTGAGAGAATATGAAATTAATTCTTCTTGGCGCACCAGGCGCCGGAAAAGGCACGCAAGCAGAAATAATCTGTGAGCGTTATAACATTCCTGCGATTTCTACGGGCAATATTATACGTGAAGCGCTGAAAAGCGGCACTGAAATGGGAATTCGCGCAAAATCCTATATGGATGAAGGAAAACTTGTACCGGATGAGGTAGTTATTGGCATAATTCAGGAAAGATTAGCCAAAAATGACTGCAGCAACGGTTTTGTACTTGACGGTTTTCCGCGTACAATTCCTCAGGCCGAGGCTCTGGACAAAATGGGTATTTCAATCGACAAAGTACTCGATATCGAGGTTTCCGACGAAGCAATAGTGCAGCGTATGTCCGGACGCCGTGTCTGCGAAAAATGCGGCGCAAGTTATCATTTGATTTATAAAAAACCTAATGTTGACGGCGTGTGCGATAAATGCGGAGGCACCCTTGTTCAGCGCAAGGACGACCACCCGGATACGGTTAAAGAACGTTTGAATGTTTATCACGAACAAACAGAACCCTTAAAGGACTACTATTCCAAACAGGGTAAACTTTGTATTGTAGAAGGGCAAGATGACGTTGCTGATACAACTAAAAAAGTTCTTGCCGCATTAGAGGCGTAATCATGATAGTGCTAAAAACTAACCGTGAACTCAAAATTATGAGAGAAGCGGGCAGGATATCTGCCAACGCACTGAAGCTTGCGGGAGAAGCAATTGAACCCGGTGTATCTACTTGGGAAATCGACCGTGTAGCACGCCGCTATATTGAGGAACAAGGGGCTACACCCTCGTTCCTTGGTTACGGCGGATTTCCGGCAAGCGCATGTATTTCCGTAAACGACGTGGTTATCCACGGCATACCACA
>ENA-UOOM01001175-UOOM01001175.1-fermentation-metagenome-genome-assembly--contig:-NODE-1175-length-26313-cov-7.096999_pt1 | contig 26313 bp, 24 predicted proteins | sample MGYA00245781_ERZ724031 | MGnify/ENA primary metagenome ERZ724031 (study PRJEB28704, sample SAMN03018317) | fermentation metagenome | biome: anthropogenic terrestrial biome; feature: soil; material... | reverse complement strand
GGGGTGGGCGTCTCGGGTGCCGGGCTTGGGCTGGGGGTGGCTTTGGCCTTTTTGGCGGGGGTTTCCTCAGGCTGAGGGGAGGTAAACAGCGGCTGGATGCCCAGTGCTTGCGCGGCTTGGGTTTGGCCCCAGGTCTGTGGGTCATCGGGCAGGGTATAGCCCGCCGCCAGGGCGGCGGCCTGGGCGGCATAGAGCTTGTCATAATAGGCGTCGGAGGTGGCCAGCATCTCATTATAATAATCGTTGTGCTCGCTGGTGCGGGCAATGCGGATGTGGGCGGCGACCTCCACCGCCAGCTCCCGCGCCTTTTTGTCATAGTCCTGCTTGATTTTGTCCAGCGCCTCCTCAAAGCCGGCGGCATGGGCGGTGAAGAGGGTATCCCCCTGCTTGATGAGGTAGCCGGGCTTTGCCATCACACGGGTGATGGTGATGGGCAGCGCCTGGGCATCCGGAAGAGTGACCGGCTCCCCTTCGGAGAAGAGGATTTCCCCCTTCACGGGGATTTTGTCCTCCAGCTTGCCCCGGGTGGCGGATATTTTCTGGATTTTTGCTGTGGTGATGGTTTGCAGCGTCCGGGCAAAAAACAGGCACAGCAACAGCACTGCGGCCAGAATCAAAAGGGCCTTGAGGGCTTTTTGTTTTGTCGTCATGGATTCCTCACTTCATGTCGCTCAGCTGGATGCCCAGCAGAATGTCTTCCTGGAAATAGGTATACAGCAGCAGCGCCGGCAGGATATACAGCGCCGCCCCCGCGAAGGCGATGCCGGGTTCGCTGCTGGTCATCTGGTTGAACATCACCGACAGGGGCATCAGCGCCTGGTTTTCCCCCAGGTAAATCAGCGGCTGTTCCACCAGGTTCCAGCTGTCGGCAAAGGACAGCGCCGCCGCGGCGCCCAGGATGGGCTTTGAGATGGGCAGCACCATGTGCACAAAGCTGCGCCAGGTGCCGGCCCCATCCATCATGGCGGCCTCAAACAGGTCAGGCGGAATGGTCACCATATACTGGCGCACCAGGAAGATGTAAAAGGGGGAGAACACCAGGGGCAGAATCACCGCCCACCGGGTGCCCATCAGCCCCAGGCTGCGCATGGTGAGGACGCTGGGGGCCATGGTGACCTGGAAGGGCAGCAGCATCAGCATCAGGATGATGAAAAACAGCGTGTCCCGCCCCCGGAAGCGGAAGCGGCTCAGCGCATAGGCCATCATGGGGATAACCAGGGCCTGCCCGGCCAGAATCGCGAGGGTGTAGCGGACGGAATTGAAAAACAGCTGCAGGTAGACCGGCTTTTCAATCAGCACGCTGTAGTGCTGGCGCAGGGAGACCATCGCCGGGGACAGGAGAATGTCCATCCACTGATCCTGGGCGTAGTTGTTGCGGGTGCCCAGGAAGGCCTTCATCTCGGACATGGGGAAGAAGGAGTAGAGGAAGGTGAGCAGGATGGGCAACAGCACAAGCGCGCACACCAGGCTCAGCAGCACAAAGCTCAGGATGCGCCCGGGGCGGATGGGCCTGCGTTTTTTTCTGTGGCGGAGGGTTCTATCTGTCAAGGCCGCGCACCCCCTTGCTGGCATAAAGCGCTGCAAACAGCACAAACACAATCACCGCGAAGCTGTAGGCGGCGGTGGTGACATGGTGGTAGTTGAGCTGTGCAAACATGTTGTTCATGTAATGCTGCAGGGTGTAGACCGCATCGTGGGGGTAGGCCCCGCCGATGAAGTAGACTTCCTTAAAGATCTTGAAGGCGTTCACCCAGGCCAATACAAACACCAAAAAAGCGGTGGGCAAAATCAGCGGCAGGGTGATTTTGGTCTCCCGCTGGAAGGGGCCAGCCCCTTCCAGCATCGCAAACTCATACAGCGCGTCAGGCACCGAGGAGAGGGCGGCGGAGAAGATCACCACGGAGAAACCGATGTTTTTCCAGATGTATAGCAGCACCACCGGCACCCGGAGGGCCCCTGAATCCAGCCACAGCACCCGCTGGCCTCCCAGGGCCACGATGGCCCGGTTGATGACGCCGCCATAGTCAAACAGGATCATCCACACGATGAGCAGGGCGGCTGAGGGCACCAGGTAGGGCATGAGCAGCACATTGCGAAAGCCGATGGACTTTTCCTTGAGCGCGCGCAGCATCACCGCCAGGATGAAGGCGCAGATGAAGATCACCGGGGCGCAGATGAGGCTGAGCACCAGGGAGTTTTGAAGGCCCAGCCGGAAGCCCGCGTTGCCCCACACCTGCTTGTAGTTGTCAAACAGCACAAAGCGGTTGGAGATGGTGCCGTCGGTCATGCTGAAGTAGATGCCGCCCAGAAAGGGCACCACATAGAACACCATCAGCCCCAAAAGGCCCGGCAGCAGGAAAAGCCAGAGGCTCTTTTTCCTGTGAAACACGCTTTATTACTCCCTTTCCAGCTGCATCAGGCGCATTTTGCCCTCGGCTTCCTTGAGGAACTGCTCCAGGGGCATCTGGCCCTGGAGGAGGCGGTTGAGGAGCTTGGCGATGGCCTCGTCATTAAAGAGGGTGTCCATGCCGCCCCAGGTTTTGATGTAGCTGTTTTCCACCCGATCCCGGTAATACTGGATGGCCTGGGCGCTGACCCGCACACGCAGATCATCCTTGTAGGTTTCAAAACTTTCGAGGGATTCGTCATACTGGCGCTGCAGCTCTGTTTTTTCGGCGCCCTCAGCCGTTTCCACGCTTTTGGCCATTCTTTGGAGGGCCTCCTGCCAGGTTTTCAGGTCGCGCTGGTAATAGGGGTTGACAAGCTCCGCGTTCATGCTGGGGTTGATCATCGCCAGGGTGGTATCCGGCAGGTTTTGCACCAGGGTTTCTGCGTATTTTTTCGCGGCGTCCAGGTTTTTGGATCTGGGGTTGATGGCCATGAGGGTCAGCCGCAGGGGGGTCACCGCCGGCTCGCCCTCCTTGTAGGACAGGGGTAGGGCATACTCGTGGCCCAGCTCATAGGTTGAGCCGTCCTCAAAGCCCATGGTGGTGCCTCTGCCCTTGCGGTTGAGGGTATGGTGGAGAGAGCGCAGATCCAGGGAGAAATGGCTGGTGATGACATTGGGCCGGTTGTAAATGGAATTCACGGCGGCGCTGGCTTCCTGGGGGTTGCTCCAGTCCACCTTGGGGCTGATGTTCCGGGTGTCCACTGACAGGGCCCTGGCCAGCATGTCCTTGAGCAGGGGATCGTTAAACTGCATGGGCTCGCCCCTGGCTGCGTAATGGTCGTTAAACAGGGAGAGGGCCAGGTTCAGCAGGGTCTTGCTAAAGTTATCCGCCTGCAAGGGGATGAACTCCGAGGCCTGCTCTGTGAGGTTGTCATTCCACTGCTGGAGAAAATCGCACAGCTGGAAGAAGTTCTCGGGCGGGGTGAGGCCGGAGGCTTCCATGGGCTTGCTGTAGTAGCCCATCATCTGGCCTTCTGCCTCCACCGGCACCATCAGGAGCTGGCCCTCAAGCATCCCGGTTTCTTTCATCGCGGGGTAAAGGCTGTCGGTGTGGGCCATGAGAACGGCGCTGTCTGTCAGGTCCAGGCAGTAGCCCTTTTTCATCAGGCTCGTCAGGTCAATGGCGTCGCTTCGCAAAAAGAAGATGTCGATATCGTCCTCGCCTGACACCAGTGCCTGGCCCAGCTGCTGGGCGGTGGCGAAATACTGCCGGTCCAAAAAGTTCACCGGGATGCCGTTCATGGCCTGGATGGTTTTTTTATGGGTGTCATCGATATAGCTGCCGTAGATGGTGAGGCGGCCCGTGGGCAGCCCGGCGGGGTCGCCGTCCCTGAGGGCCAGTTGCTGGGGCCGCGCCAGCAGCAAGCGCCCTGAGGGCAGCAGGCTGAGCATGCCCGAAAAACCGCTGCCCATGTTGGTGGGCGTGATATAGGCGCAGGGCAGGGTTTCGCCCTGTGCGTCCCGCCGGTAGATGGTGTCCTTGCCGGAGAGGTAGATATAGTCCCCCGCCGGGTCATAGGCCAGGCCGCCGCCCTCATATTCATAGGGGATGCCAGCGGCGCCAAGGGGTGTGAGGCTGTCTGTGTCCGGGCTGAGCACCGCCAGGGAGAACTCCGGCGCCGTCTCTTGCTTTTCAGCCAGGGTGAGGGCCAGAAGGCTGCCGTCCTTGTAGGGCGCCAGCTGCCTGACTGACACATCCAGGCTGAGCTTTTGGGGCGCGCCGCCGGTTTTGATGTCAAATTTCATCGCGCTCCAGGACATCTGCATGGGGCCATGGGTCTGGGTGATCAGGTAGAGCTGCCCCTGGTGGATCAGCGCTTGCTGCGGGGCCTCCACATAGCTGTGCTCCTCATCGCCAAAGCGGCTGGTGCTGGCGAGGGCGCTCAGATCAAGGGACACCCCCTCGCCCAGGGTGAAGCCCTTTTCCTGGAGCGTCATGGGGAAGAGCATCCCCTTGGTGTAATCCAGGCAGTAGAGGGTCTCCCCGTCTGCCAGCACCAGGACATTGAAGGACAGGGCATCGCTATCCCAGCCCTCATCCAAGGGGCTGATGACCGGGCGCAGGCTGTCCTCTCCGGGCCTCCAGGCCCAGATGCCGGAGCCTGAAAACACCATCTGCCCATCATGCCAGGCAGCGGCGCTCATCCAGACCTCTTCAGGCACTGTGATGTCCAGGCTGGCAGGGGCTTCCTGGGCCAGGGCTGCGGGCAGAAAACTACATGCCAGCAGCAGTGCCAGCAAAACAGCGGTGAGTGGTTTGCGCATGGGTTCTCCTTTCAACGGGAAGCGGACTGATCATCAGCCCGCTGGAGGATTGATGCAATAAGCATAGCATAAATTGGGAGAATATTGATTGTGCCAGCCTTACGCTCCGGGGTGGATGGCTTACATTTTTGTCATGTTTGACCCGGAAACTGGCTCATCCCCCGTTTATTAGACGCAAAAGAACGCGTATTGTTACAATTATTAAGAAATCTTAAATCTTTGTGGGGCTGCCGCATTTACGCCCAAGCCCGGGGCATGGTATAGTACCTTTGAATTGGAGGTTTTAGGATGGCATCGTTTGTAGACAGGGCGCCCATTATGCTCAAGGCCGGGGACGGGGGAAACGGCGCGGTTTCCTTCCACCGGGAGAAATATGTGCAAAAAGGCGGGCCGGATGGCGGGGACGGCGGCAAGGGCGGGGATGTGGTGCTCTTGGCAGACCACAACCTGCACACGCTGCTGGATTTCCGCTATCGGCGCAAGCACGAGGCGGGCAATGGCATGCAGGGCTCTTCCAGCAGGCGTTCTGGCAAGGACGGGGAAGACCTGGTGATCAAGGTGCCGGTGGGCACCCTGGTGCGCCTGAAGGACACCGGCGTTGTGGTGGCCGATATGTTTGAGCCCGGGCAGCGCCGGGTGCTGCTCAGGGGCGGCCGGGGCGGCTGGGGCAATATGCACTTTGCCACCCCCACCCGCCAGGCCCCGGCCTTTGCCAAGCCCGGCATCAAAACCCAGTGGCATGAGTTTTTGCTGGAGCTGCGCACGCTGGCTGATGTGGGGCTGGTGGGCTACCCCAATGCGGGGAAAAGCAGTTTATTAGCCCGCATCACGGCCGCCCGGCCCAAGATCGCCGACTATCCCTTCACCACCCTCACGCCCAACCTGGGCATCGCCAGCCACAAGGGCAGCCACTTTGCCATCGCGGATATTCCCGGGCTGATCGAGGGGGCAAGTGAGGGGGTGGGCCTGGGCTTTGCCTTTCTCAGGCATGTGGAGCGCACCCGGCTATTGCTTCAGGTGGTGGATGCCTCCGGCCAGGAGGGGCGGGAGCCTGCTGATGATCTGCGGGTGATTGATGAGGAGCTGGCCCGCTACGGCGACCTGGAAGAACGGGCGCGCATCGTGGTGGCCAACAAGCTGGACCTGCCGGAGGGCGCGGGCCATCTTGACGCCATCAGGCAGGCGGCGGGAGACCGAAAGGTGTTTGCGGTGAGCGCCGCCACGGGCGAAGGCATCCCGGAGCTGCTTGACGCGGTGGTGACCACCCTCAAAGCGCTGCCCCCCGCTGCCCCAATGGCCGAGGAGCCCTTCCTGGAGGAGGAGAGGCTGCGGGGCTGGGAGGTGACCCAGGAGGGCGAGGGCGTGTTTGTGCTCAGCGGCCACTCCATGGACAGCCTGCTGGACGCGGTCAACTTTGAGGAATTGGAGAGCATGCGCTGGTTCCACCGGACGCTTCGGGCCTCTGGCGTGATTGATCGCCTCAGAGAATTGGGCGCGGAAGAAGGCGACACCGTGCGGCTTGGGGATATGGAATTTGAATTTGTTGAATGATTTGTGTCTGATAAAGCCCGCCATGGCTTATGCCGATCAGATCCTGGCCTACCGGGAGGAATCATGGGCGGTGGATGGGCACCATCTGATGGGCGTGGGCGGGCTGGATGAATTGACCGTTCCCCAGTGGCTGGAGTTGCTGGAGAAAAAAAGCCGGCCTGAAACCTGCCCCGAGGGGCTGGTGCCAGACAGCAGCTTTTTATGTGTGCGCAGGGCGGATGACCGCCTGATTGGCATGATCAACATCAGGCACACCCTCAACGACTATCTGCGTGAATTTGGCGGGCATGTGGGCTATGCCATCCGGCCTTCTGAGCGTGGAAAAGGCTACGCCATCAGCCAACTGCGCCTGGGCCTCGAGAAATGCAGGACACTGGGCATCAACCGGGTGCTTGTCACCTGCCGGGATGACAATGAGGGCTCCCGCCGCACCATCCTCAAGGGCGGGGGCGTATATGAGGATACCAGGGAGCGGGAAGACGGCAAGCGCTTTGAGCGCTACTGGATTGAGCTTTCAGACAGGAAGGAATAGGAATATGCAGGAAATCACCACCAAACAGCGCGCGCAGCTGCGTGCCATGGCCAACGCCCTGGAAACGGTGCTTTATGTGGGCAAGGATGGCATCACCGCCAACACCGTAAAGGAAGCCTATGACCTTTTAAACGCCCGTGAGCTGATCAAGTGCGCGGTGCAGCAGACCGCGCCCCTCACGGCCCGGGAGGCCTGCCAGGAGCTTTGCGAAAAAACCGGCGCCGCCCCGGTGCAGGTGATTGGGCGGCGCTTTGTGATCTACCGGCGCAATGACAAGGAGCCGAAGATCCAGCTATAAGGACAGGTTTTGTGCCTCAGGGCTTGGGCGGGCCGAAGTAGTACGGGTCCAGGGGAAAGTTGCCCCAGGCTTCATCGCTGGCGGGGGTGTTTTCCAGGTTTGTCTTATACATCGTAAAGGTGACATCAACCCCTGAGGTGTCCTCGGGGCCCGCGTATTTCACATGGATTGCGTCCGGGCCAACATAGTAAAAGACGGCGGTGATGCCCAGCCCCACCCGGCCGGCGTATATGGCGTTTCCAGCATAATGGCTGATCACATTGGGATCCGCCGCGGCGGAAGCCCCCTGGTTTGAGGTGAAGATACGCCCGTCCTTGATGCCGATGTAAACCGGCGGTTTCAGCCCAAAATCCGTCAAATTAAGCTCCATGGACATGGGCGGTTCGGTCAGTGTGAGGATTCCCCCGGTCATTTCCCAGACGCCGTCAAAGGCGCTCTTGGGCGCGAACCGGGCCGCTTCATAGGGCTGCAAAAATACAATGTCCGGCACTCCCCGGTCAAATTTGCGCCCGTCCAGGCTTTCCAGCACCCCGTCAACAAAGAACAGTGAGTCAAAATCCGTCATCACCCCATCGCCAAAATCCGCTTTGATGCTGATTTCAGGGCCCATATCCGGGGTCAGGAAATGGGCTTCCCAGGTTAGCGGGATCTGCTGGTGGGCATTGCGCATGGTGCCGGTTCCGTCTGTTTTCAGCTCAATCTCCCAGGCTTCTCCCTGGTAATCGGTCTGATACCAGGTGCCGGCAAAGCTATCCTTGGCGGCCTGGGTGGCCAGGCCGGTGGCTGCCTGCGCTGTGAACAGCAGGGTCAGGAAGAAAATCAACCATCGCTTCATGGGCCACCTCATTACTCAGCCCCCGGGAAGGCGATGACATCGGCGTCAATGAAGCCGATGCCAGAGGCTTCCGGCCATCTGGGGTTATACAGCATCACCCAGCCATCCGGCAGGAACATGCCATAATTCATCCGGTCATCAAGCCCCACCCAGTCCATGACGGGGCCGTTATGGACCGGGAAAGAGAACACCGGCACCTTTTCGCCCTCCTCAATCGCGCAGATCAGGGCGTTATTGAGCCAGGTGGTGCCTTTGATGATCTGGTCAGCGGGGGGCGGGGTTTCGGGCAAGGGCGCGAAACCGGCGGGAAAGGGCCAGGTGATGCTCCGGCCATCCGGCAGCGTGGCCTGGGCCAGCTCGCCGCCCCCGCCAGACTGGGAGGACTGCCAGTTGGCAATCATCAAGCAGTTCATAATCCGCGGGTCTTTCTCATAAAAGTCAAAGGGATGGTTCAGGTCCCAGATTTTCCCCCTGCCGTCATAGACGATGTTGCCGTTGCCAGCGTCGGTGAACAGCACGCTCCAGCCCAGAAAGACCGACTCGGCCATGTAGGGTTTTACCAGCTTTTCCGCGTCCAGGCTGTCTTTGGCCATGGAGTGCCCGACTTTTGCGGTGAGGGTGTAGGGGGAGATCACCATGTCATCCGGCCAGGAGCCGCCCCTGAGATCATGGCTGACATGGACTTTCCACATCCCATCGCCCGCCAGGGCGCTTAAGGGCAGGATGAGAAGCCCGACCATCAGCACGCAGAGCCATTTAGCCGATTTCTTGTTCATTTTTTCCTCCTGTATGATGTCAGTTGCCAGTATAGGGCCCAACATAGGTCAGGTGTTCAAGCGCCACAAAGCCCCTAAGCCCTGAGGGGAGGGTGATCTCGGCGCTGTAACCGGTGTCATAGTCCTGGGCGATGACCGCTTCCCCCGGCATGGCGGTGCCCACCGTTTCGCCTGACAGAAAAAAGTCAAACCACAGCGCCACAGGCCCTGGGGTGAGGGGATCGGCCTTGATGGTGGCCCGGTAGGGCTCCCCCTCGGGCACGCTGTTTTCGTCCGGGATTTCCTCAAGCATGGACAGCCGGACATAGCCGCCAAACAGTTCAGCGCTTGAGCCGATCACCCTGCCCACATCCTGGGTGTAGATCTCCACTGCTGTGATCTCCCCGTCCGCAAGCTGCCCGATGACATGTCCCGCCAGCAGGGCGCTTTCATAGACCGGTAAACCACCCCCACCTGTGGCAACCCGCGCGTGCATGAAGCCATCAGTGGGTATCGGCATGTCCCCGGGCTCTGATACAGCCCGCGGCGAGGGGGTCTCTGTCCCCATGGCGGGCATGCCTGGGCATATCAGCGCGGCCGCCGCTGGGATGAGTGCCAGGCAGAGCAGCAGGGCCAGGCGGCGGGTGATGTTTCCGGGCATCGGGGCATTCCCTCCTTGCTTCCGCGTCTTAGCGGTTAAGCCGCGCCTCCGGGCCGCCTTCCTTGGCCAGGATGATGAGGGCACTGCCGCTTTGCGGCTCAAAGGCGATGTGGGTGTCAAACACGTAGATGTTTTTAGCGGGGGTCTCTGAGAGCTTTTCCGCGATTTCGCCATCGGTTATCAGGCGGTAGACCCGGCCGTTGTCCTGCGGGTTGGTGAAATAGACATGGTTCGCGTCCGCGTTGAGCGCGCCCGCTCGCAGGCCTTCAAGCGGCTGGGGAGACGCGCCGTCAAGCCCGGCGCGGAAGAGCTGCTGGTTTGCGTCTGCATAGAACAAGGCAGGCTGGCCCTGGTAGAGCGCCGCGGTATAAGCGGCGACCCGGCCAGCCGTGAGGGGCTGCGCCACCTGGCCGTCAAGGGGCATCCGGTAGAGCCTCCCGTCCGCCTTGCCGGTGAAATAGGCATAGCCATTGTAGGGGAAGACCGAGGCCGCATGGATTTCCTGGCCTGCCGCATAGGCCCGCATGGTGTTTTCGTTGCCGCTGGTGACGCCAGTCCGTTTCAGGAGCCCATCCTGGATGTACACCGCAACCTCTTGGGTGAGCGAGAGGCTTGAGATTCTCTTGTTGAGCATCACCAGGGCGAGGCGGCCTTTTCTCGCGATGGAATCCTGCACAATGCGGGTGATGTACTGGTTTTTGGTGGCGGGGATGGTAATCTTCCCGTGACCCACCATGTTGAAGGATTCCGCCGCCTGTCCTTTCTTGGCCAGATAATGGTGGAAGTAGTACAGGTCGTTTCCCAGGGTGTCCAGGCAGTCGTATTCCACCGCACCGTAAGACCTGCTTGCGTTGCGGAAGGGTGCTTTGGATTCCATCAGGTAGCCTCTGCCGTCCACAAAAAACAGCAGCCCCCCGCCCATGGCCGCCTTGCCGCCATTGGGGGCGTTGGCGACACCGGTCAGGTCATCAAAGCCTGCGCCTATCACGCCGGCGTTGGTGCCGCCTGCTTTTAGCGAGCCTTCATCAAAGGGTTTGACGGTGAGCGTAAAGACGCTGGTGGTCTGCGCCGGGACGGCCTTGTCCGCCGCCTCCACCACAAACTGGTAGCTGCCCGCTTTCTGCGGGGTGCCGTAGATCAAGCCGTCCTTGTTCATGGTGAGCCCCTTGGGGACGCTGTGGGCCGCATAGTCCCCGGGCGCAAAGGAAAAGGTGAGGGGGTTTGAGCCGCTGGCCTTGATCCTGGTGGAATAGTAGACACCCTGCATGGCATCGGGCAGGTTTTTGCCGGAGGTGAACTCGGGCGCCACATAGGCCAGGCCGGACAGGGGGGGCAGTATCAAAACAGCGATCAGGATCAGCGCCAGTTTTCTCATGATATATCCTCCTTTTGGGGTTTTGTCGCCCAGGCCGTGCCGGGATTCATTCAAAGCGTGCCCCGTGACGCAGTGATCCGGGGCACATTGCTTGGTGGCCAGGCATCAATCCATCAGGTCAATCAACGCGTACATGCGCTCCAGATAAGCCGGGTCCTCCAGGGAGAAAGGCTGGATGGATGGGGCATTGCTTTGATAACGCACCGGGCAGTTGATGTACATGAGCACCCTGGCGTCAACGCCCAGGCGGCTCATGACATTGACGGGCAGATCAAAGGGAATATCCACGCTTTTGAGCTTTGTGGGGCTGATGGTCTTCACCGCCCGGAAATCCGGGAAGAAGGTCAGGATGCCGTCGGTCAATTTGACCCCGGAGAACATCTGCGGGTGCGCTGTGACCATGCCCTTCTTGACCGTGACCTTTACCTCACCCACGGTATGCATGGCGTTTGAGATGAGGGGGAAGACATACTCCCCGTCCACCGAAAGGTCCATGGGGGTGAACATCTCATAGCCTTTGGTCAGGTCGTCCCGGTACATGATGAACAGGGGGCCTTCCGAGGTGACGAACTTGCCGGCCTTTGGAACACTGGTTTTGGGGGTGCCGGGGGTGAGGGGGGTTGTTGGCGGCACCTTGGGAAGCGGGATGGTCGGTATCTTAGGAATCTTGGGAATATTCGGGACGGTCGGTATCTTAGGAATCTTGGGGATATTCAAATCCGGCAGCTTCGGAGGAAGCTCAAGTTTTGGCGGATCGGTGGGATCCTTGGGAAGCGGGATGGTCGGTATTTTGGGAATCTTGGGGATATTCAAATCAGGCAGTTTCGGGGGAAGCTCAAGTTTTGGCGGATCGGTGGGATCCTTGGGAAGCGGGATGGTCGGTATTTTGGGAATCTTGGGGATATTCAAATCAGGCAGTTTCGGGGGGAGATCAATTTTGGGTGGATCGATGGGATCCTTGGGAAGATCAATGGGATCCTTGGGTATCTCCATGCCGCCGCCGGGGAGTTTGGGAATCTTGGGAAGACCGGGCAACCCAAGGGCAGAGGCCACGGACGTCGACAGGGATACCAACAACAGCGTCACCAGCATCAGGGATAAGAATTTTTTCATGATTTCACCTTCTATTTTCAGTATGAGGCTTCTCCCCCGGTATCAACACTGTATCGATTGTCGGCTGCCCCGACAACTGTATCTTTGGGTAGGAAGGGGGGCGTTTTGGCCCCTGACATTCGGCCAGTGCCCGCGCAGCTACCCCTATCCATTGGGATAGGTAGGCGCGGAACATCCGGTGAATAAATGATTCTCATTTTGACAGGGATGTGCTATACTCGTGCTGGATTAAAAACACGGTGCGTGAAAAATGAAAGAGCAGCTTGATCAGCAGACCCCGATCAAGGGTTCTTCCCAGAAGCAGCGGCAGGGAAAACCCAGTGGCGCCCTGGGCGGCCTGTCCCGGGCCCTGTCATCATTGCGCCTTCAAATGCTGCCTTATATGCTGATCTTCTCCCTGGCTCCTATTTTTCCCAACATGAAAAACAGCCTGGTGACAAGCGCCGACCGCATCCTGGGCATGGACGGCATTTACACCATGGGCATTGCCTATTCCCTGGGGATCGGGCTGATTCACCTGCTGGTTAAGCCTGCCGTCTTGCACCGGGTGGCAAAATCGCTGTCCATGGCCACGGCGGCGCTGTTCCTGGGCTGGATTCTGGCGCCGCTTTCGCCTTTCACGCCCTGGCTGGGGCTGTTTTTCAGCCTGGGGCTGGGGGGCTGCGCCGGCATCGCGCTGTTTGGCTTTACCTATGCCCTGAATGACATGGAGCGCCTGTTTGGCGCCGCCATCACGGTGCTTTTTTGCATGATCAGCCAGATCATCTTTTCCCTGCCCCCGCTGTGGTCACTCAGCGGCCCTTTGTATCTGGCGGCTCAGGTGCTGGTCACACTGCTGTGCTTTGTGCGCTACAAGCCGCAGGATTACCTGAAGGAACCCGCCTCGCCCCCGGCCAAAGGCCCTCAGGCGCTGACGGTGGCGCTGTTCTTTTTCTTCGCCCACCGGGCGGTGGTGTTTTTCTTCAGCTATCTGCCCCATGCCCTGTCCACGCCGCTGGTTGGCCTGGCGGGCATCGCGGTGTTTCTGGTCAGCCTGTATGTGTTCTTTGCTTTTCGGTTTAACACCTGGTATCTGTGCGTTTTCTTTTTCATCGGCATGCTTGTCAGCTATTTCCTGCGCCTGGCGCTGCCGGAGGACAGCGGGATGCTGGCCTCTGATATCATCCATGGCTTTGGCTACATGGGCTACATCGCTTCCTACTATCTGCTGGGCTTTGCCCTGAGCCGCTATGTGGATTACAGGCGCTTCCGCCTGATCATCCTGGTGATTTTCAACAGCTCCCTCCTGCTGCATGTGATTCCGGGCGCGCTGAACCGGTTCGTGCCGGAAGGGTTCCTGATCATCGGCACGGCGATGACTGCGGGATTGTTTGTCGTTTTTGTCCTGCTGTCGCCTGTTTTTTCCAAGGAGATGTTTCAGCCGGAGGAAAAGGACTCCCGGGCCAGCCTGCTGGCCCTCATGCAGGAGCGGGGGCTGACCGCCCGGGAGCAGGAAATCGCGCTGATGCTGCTTGAGGGCCACCTGCTGAAGGAGTGCGCCATCACGCTTGACATCTCATATGGCACGGTGAAATTCCACGCCACCAACATCTACCGCAAGCTGGACATCGGCGGCCGCAGCGAGCTTTTGTCAGCATTCAAGGATTGGTAATCAGCGCCTGATGTGCGGGGCTGGCCTGAAAAAGGCCGGCCCTATTTGCTTTTCGTGATTGTTTGTGCTACAATCAAAATTGTAATGAATACAAACTTGGTTTTATTATTTTCGCGGGGGGAGGGAAATGCCTGATGAAACCCTCCATTGAGGCGCTTAAACAGGCGCTGAAAGACAAAGGGGTCAGCCTGTCCCACCAGCGCCTCATGGTGCTGGCCTACCTGCGCGATCATACCACCCACCCCACGGCGGACGAGGTGTATACGGCGCTTAAGCCGGAGCTGTCCACCCTGTCAAAAACCACCGTCTACAACACCCTGCGGGTGCTGGCGGATTCAGGGCTGGTGAAAACGCTCACCATCCAGGGCCATGAGACCCGCTTTGACCTGAAGGACGTTGACCACGGGCATTTCAAATGCCTGGCCTGCGGGGAGATCTATGATGTGCCCATGGACCTGGGCGCTCTGGTGCCCGGGTCGCTTGAGGGCTGGGACGTGCGGGAAACCGATGTGCATTTCAAAGGCGTTTGCCCGGAATGCGCCAACAAGATAAGGGAGGATGAGTGATGGCGATGTATGTGTGCCAGGTGTGCGGCTATGTGTATGACCCTGTGGACGGCAGCCCGGAGAGCGGCATAGCCCCGGGCACCGCCTGGGAGGCGGTGCCGGAGGACTGGGCCTGCCCGGTGTGCGGGGCCGGGAAAGCGGAGTTTGAGGCAGAGCTGCCGGCCGCGGCCCCGGCCAGTGAAAAGCCCGCGGCCGCTGTGGAAGCAGCCCCCGAGGGCCCGGAGATGACCGCGCGGGAGAAAAGCGCCCTGTGTCTGAACCTGGCCCGGGGCTGTGAAAAACAGTATCAGCCAGTGGAGGCCGGGCTGTTTAAGGAATTGGCGGACCATTTTGCTGCCAGCGCCCAGCCCGCCGCATCCCCGGCCTTTGGCCAGCTGACCGCGCTGGTGGACAGGGACCTGGAGGAGGGCTTCCCCGGCGCCAACGCGGTTTCAGCGCGGGAGAAGGACAGAGGGGCGCTGCGGGCGCTGGTGTGGGGCGAAAAGGTGACCCGGATGCACAAGTCCATCCTGGGGCGCTATGAGAAATCCGGGCCTGAGAGTTTTGAAAACACCAATGTCTGGGTGTGCACGATCTGCGGCTTTATCTTTGCCGGAGACGAGCTGCCGGAGCTGTGCCCGGTGTGCAAGGTGCCCAACTGGAAGTTTGAGAAAGTGGAAGGGGGGCAGGGAAAATGACCACCAAATACGCTGTCAGGAATATCCGCCTGTGCACCAAGGATTGCCTGTGCCTGTATGTGTGCCCCACCGGGGCCACGGACACCGAGAACAGCATCATCGATGTGGACAAGTGCACCGGCTGCGGCGACTGCGCGGATGCCTGCCCGTCTGGCGCCATCTCCATGGTGCCCAGGGCTTACCCGCCCCAGCAGCCCAAGACCGAGGCGGTGATCGCGGCTTTGAGAAAGCTGATGCGCAGCAAGACCCAGCAGGAGAACATCGCTGCAGCACTGCCGGGCAAACTGGCCCGTGCCCTGGCAAAATCCAACCAGATCATGGCAGAGGACCTTATCCGGGAGGCGGGTTTCATGCTTCCCCAGAGCGATCAGGCAAGGGATTTTCTGCAATCGCTCATCCATCAGAATCAACCCGGGGGCTTTCCCCTGGAGGTTGTAAATAAGCTGCTCAAGGCATTTGAGAGAAAAGAGGAGGAGAACAACATGGACAAGAACAAGACAATGGACAATTTGATGGCGGGCTTCGCCGGGGAATCCCAGGCCAACCGCAAGTACACTGCCTATGCCAGAAAGGCCGAAAAGGAAGGCAAGCTGAACGCCGCCAAGCTGTTCAAGGCCGCTGCTGACGCGGAGACCATCCACGCGCTCAAGCACTTTGAGGTGGCCGGCAAGGTGCACGACACCGCCGCCAACCTGAAGGACGCCGTGGCTGGGGAGACCTATGAGTTCACGGAGATGTACCCAGACTTTATGAAGGACGTTGGCGACAACAAGGCGGCGGCGCTGTCCTTCACCTATGCGATGAAGGCTGAGGAAGTGCATGCCAGGCTCTACCAGGAAGCGCTGGACAACCTGGATGAGACCGAGGAAGTGTTCTACTACCTCTGCCCGGTCTGCGGCAACATCGAAAAAGTGCGCCCTGACAAGTGCGTGATCTGCAACGCCAAGGGCGAGCTGTTCGTCAAATATTGATCCCATTTTCAGCAGAATTGCTCCGGGCTGCCGCAAGCGAGGCAGCCCGGTTTTGTTTCTGGGAAACCGAAGCCGTGATCATTGAAAAACCAAGATTTATCAATCAAAACAGGCTCTATCCAAAGTTTGACAGCGATGCGTTGGCATGCTAAAATGAACGGCATTCAACTTGCGCAACTGCATATTAATTAGAGGAGGAAACACTGCGTATGAAGAGACTGCTATGTATTTTACTGTCCCTGGTGCTTGTTGTGGGTTTGGGGGCCATCCCGGCCTTGGCCCAGGGCTATGAAGACGGAAGTTACCAGGGTACCAGCAAGGGGATGAACGGGGACGTGACGTTTTCCGTGACCGTTGAAGGTGGGAAAATCACGGCTGTGACTGTGGAAGAGCATGAGGAAACCGCTGGCATTGGCGAAATGGCCATCGATCAGCTGCCCCAGGAGATTATCGCGAAGCAATCCACAGAGGTGGACGGGGTGACCGGGGCGACGGTGACCTCTGATGCCATCAAGGAGGCTGTCAACAACGCGCTGGCAGGCGTGAGCGCGGAAAAGGAAGCCTTTGCGCTGGCTATCCAGCCTGATGTGATCGTGGTTGGCGCCGGCATGGCGGGCCTGGTGGCGTCAGTGCGCGCGGCTGAGTTGGGTGCCAATGTGCTGACCCTGGAGCAGCATCACCGCGTTGGCGGATCGGCCAACACGGCTGGCGGCTCAATTTCTGGCACGGGATTCAGGGCTCAGATCGCGGCTGGCATTGAGGACAGCCCCGAGAAGTTCTATGAGGACTTTGTCGCCATGGGCGGCGAAGAGAACATGAACACAGAAATTGCCATGGTGCATGCCCAGCGCTCAGGCGAAGCCATCGACTGGCTGGAGGACTATGTGGGCGTTGAGATGTCCGACCAGGTGGACACCGGCGGGTATCTGACCATGAACACTAACCGCGTGACCTATTCTGCCAGCGGTGCATCCTCTGGCGGCGGGCTGTATTTTGTGAACGCGCTGATGGACAAGCTGCAGGGCTTTATCGATCAGGGCACAGCCCAGTTGGCGCTTGAGGCCATGGTGACCGACCTGGTTCTGGATGAAAACAAGGATGTGCTGGGCGTTGTCGTGGATGGCCTTGAGATCAAGGCGCCATCCGTTATCATTGCCACAGGTGGCTATGGCTACAGCGAGAAATGGCTCAAGGAGTTCAACTTCACCAACATCACCTCTAACGACCCGCCCACGGCCATCGGATCAGGGTATGACTTTGCCCGGGCCGCAGGCGCTGCCTTTGACAACATGAACTACTCCTCCTGCTATGGCGGCTCAGTGCCGGTGAGCGGCTTCCAGGCTTCCCTGCGGGCAAACATCAACTATCCCGGGGCGGTCTGGGTTGATCAGGCGGGCCTGCGGATGTTCAGCGAGCCGGACGCGACCAGCATGGACAAGCGCACGGTGTGGCGCACTGCCAAGGACAATATCGTGTATGTTGTCGTCGCTGAAAACATGATCAAGGATGACGCGCCGCTGTTTACCGGCATGATGTCCAACTCGGCCCCCTTCACCACCCAGGAAAAACTGGTGGAGCTGGAGGATCAGGGCTACGTTTTTAAGGCGGGCAGCATCCAAGCGCTGGCTGAGATGCTGAAGATGCCTGAATTGGTGCAGACCATGGAGACCTACAACAAGGACGTGGCGGCTGGGAAGGACAGCGTGTTTGGTCGTGAAAAAGACCTGGCTGCCTTTGAAGGCCCGGTCTACGCGGTTTACACAGTGCCCTACCTGATGATGACCGCCGGCGGGCCGCGCATCAACGGCGAGGCGGCGCTGGTGCGGGAGGACGGCTCCGTGGTGCAGAATGTCTATATTGCGGGTGAGATCATCGGTTCAGCCAATATCGCCGGACACAACACCATCGGGGGCATCGGCCATGGCCTGTGCGCTACATGGGGACGGATCGCGGCAGAGAACGCGGTGAAAAACGCCGGGAAGTAATCACTGATAACGAACCCAAATGCCTGCTGGTCAGAACTGATCAGCAGGCATTTTTTGGAACAAGCGATGGCCTCTGAGGCAGAAGGTGGGCGGCAGGAGCAGCAGCTCCGGGCGATTTCAGAATAGAGGCTGTCCGAGGGGCAGGCACCACCGGGGTGTCGGCCCCTGGATGGCATTTCGGCGCCCACAATATGTTGTGTCAAAAACCATGATGTATACAATAAATGGTGTTTTTTCCCTTGACAGGCCCCGGGGGCGGTGCTATGATGAGCGAGCAAATCCAATATATTACTAAAATGTTAAGAATCGAAGGAGTGTTTGCTATGATTTCCACCATCACCAAGCGGGATGGCCGCACCGTGCCCTTTGACCGCGTGAAAATTGAGGAGGCCATCGCCAAGGCCTTTGCCGCCAGCGGCAGCCAGAAGGGCATGGACACCGCCCGGGAGGTGGCGGGGGTGGTGGTGGAAGCCCTGGAATCCAGCGAATGCATCCCTGCCAGCCCCACGGTGGAGCAGGTGCAGGATGTGGTGGAGAAGGTGCTGATTGAAAAAGGTTTTGTGAACACCGCCAAGCGCTATATCCTCTACCGGGCTGAGCGCAGCCGGGTGCGGGAGATGAACAGCCGCCTGATGAAAACCTATGAGGACATCGCCTATTCTGACGCGGTGGACTCTGACATCAAGCGGGAAAACGCCAACATCAACGGCGACAGCGCCATGGGGGCGATGCTGAAGTTTGGCAGCGAGGGCGCCAAGCGCTTTTATGACATGTACGTGCTCAACCCCAAGCACGCCAAGGCCCACCAGGAGGGGGACATCCACATCCATGACCTGGACTTCCTCACCCTCACCACCACCTGCTGCCAGATCGACCTGGAGGAGCTGTTTGAGGGCGGATTTTCCACTGGCCACGGCGTGCTGCGGGAGCCCAATGACATCTACTCCTACTCGGCCCTGGCCTGCATCGCCATCCAGGCCAACCAGAACGACCAGCACGGCGGGCAGAGCATCGCCAGCTTTGACTATGGCATGGCCCCTGGCGTGCGCAAAACCTATAAAAAACGCTTCCGCGACAACGTGAGCAGGCTGCTGGACGCCGAATATGACCTGGCAGACAGCGACGGCGTGGCCCGGCAGATGCTGGAGGCGGTGGAAAAAGAAACCGGCCTTGCCCCTGAAATGGAGGAGAAGGAAGCCTTTGACAGCGCCATCAAAGCCCGTCTGGGCGAATACATGAAGCCGGACGCGGCGGAGAAGCTGCTCAAATCCGTGCGCAAGTTCTCCCTCAAGGAGATCACCAAGGCCACCTACCAGGCCATGGAGGCACTGGTGCACAACCTGAATACCATGAACAGCCGCGCCGGGGCCCAGGTGCCCTTTTCCAGCATCAACTACGGCACCGACACCAGCCCTGAGGGCCGCCTGGTGATGGAGCAATTGCTGCTGGCCACAGAGGCGGGCCTTGGCCGGGGCGAAACGCCCATCTTCCCCATCCAGATTTTCCGGGTGAAAGAGGGCGTCAACTATAACCCCGGCGACCCCAATTACGACCTGTACCGCCTGGCCATCCGGGTATCCGCCAAGCGGCTCTTCCCCAACTTCTCCTTTGTGGATGCACCCTACAACCTGAAGTTCTACCAGCCAGGAAAGCCTGAGACTGAGGTGGCTTACATGGGTTGCCGCACCCGTGTGCTGGCCAATGTGCACGACCCGGAAAGCCAGGTGGCCACCCGCCGGGGCAATTTGAGCTTCACCTCTGTCAACCTTCCCCGCCTGGCCATCCAGGCGAAGGGGGACATCTCCCGCTTCTTCCAGGATCTGGAGCGCACGATGGAACTGGCCTATGACCAGCTCAATGAGCGCTTTGAGATCATCGCCCGCAAAAAGGTGTACAACTTCCCCTTCCTGATGGGGCAGCATGTGTGGCGGGGCAGCGAGAATTTGAATTGGGACGATGAGGTGCGGGAGGTGCTCAAGCACGGCACCCTCACCATGGGCTTTATTGGCCTGGCGGAAACGCTGGTGGCTCTCCGGGGCAAGCACCACGGGGAGAGCGAGGAGAGCCAGAACCTGGGCCTTGAGATCATTGGTTTTATGAAGAATTTCCTGGATAAAAAAGCCCAGGAGCACAAGCTGAACTACACCCTCATCGCCACCCCTGCCGAGGGGCTCTCCGGCCGCTTTGTGCGCCTTGACAGGGAGCGCTTTGGCGTGATCCCCGGCGTCACTGACCGGGACTACTACACCAACTCCTTCCACATCCCGGTGTATTTCCCCATCAGTGCTTTCAAAAAGATCAGCCTGGAGGCCCCCTACCACGCGCTGACCAACGCCGGGCACATCACCTATGTGGAGATGGACGGCGACCCCAGCCAGAACCTGGAGGCCTTTGAGAAGATCGTGCGCCACATGCACGATACCGGGGTGGGCTATGGCTCCATCAACCACCCCATTGACCGGGACCCCATCTGCGGCTACTCCGGCATCATCGGAGATGCCTGCCCCCAGTGCGGCAGGAGCGAGGAGGAGCACAAGTTTGAGCGCATCCGCCGCATCACGGGGTACCTGGTGGGCACCACCGACCGGTTTAACAACGCCAAGCGCTCGGAGGAGAAGGACCGGGTGAAGCATGGGGTGGAGAGCTAAGACATAAATCGTTGAGATATAGTCCCCTCTTGTAATACACGTATTACAAGTAATCGCAGATATTTCTGATGAGCAGATCCTCATATTGATCCTTGCTGTGGGGCATGGAAGCGACGTATATTCTGACTGAAGGAGAGAACCATGGACATCCGCATCAACGGCACAGTCAATGACAGCATTGTGGATGGCCCGGGGCTGCGCTTTGCGGTGTTCACCCAGGGCTGCCCACACGGCTGCCCCGGCTGCCATAATCCGGAAACCCACGATGTTTTAGGCGGGAGGGTGGCGGATACCCGGGTGCTCATCGGTCAGATGCGGGAAAACCCGCTGCTCTCGGGCCTCACTTTGTCTGGCGGGGAGCCCTTTTTGCAGCCGGAGGCCTGCCTGGCGCTGGCCCGGGGGGCCAAGCAACTGGGGCTTGATGTGTGGGCCTATTCCGGCTACACTTATGAGGCGCTTCTTAGGATGGGGGAGGCTGTTCAGGCGCTGCTCGCGGCCTGTGACGTGCTGGTGGACGGCCCCTTTATCCAGGCCCAGCGCAGCCTGGACCTGACCTTCCGGGGCAGCCGCAACCAGCGGCTGATCGACCTGAACGCCACCCGGCAGACCGGGGACATGGCATTATGGGCACCACGCCAGTGGTGATGAGCCCAAAGGAGAGGGACTGACATGCAGGAAATCAGCGTATCCATGCGCTTTGGAACCGCGCTTGCGGGTGACATGATGGCGGAGGAGCGACGGCTTGCCATCGGCAGGAGCTCAGGCGGCTTCGCGCCCTATGAGCTGCTCTTGGGGGCGCTGGGCAGCTGCTATTACGCCACTTTCATCGGCGTTGCCCAGAAGATGCGCCTGAAATATGAGGGTGTTGACATCGCCATTCACGGCGTGAAGCGGGATGAGATCCCCACCACGCTCAAAACGGTGGACATGGTGGTCACCGTGCGGGGAGCTGCCAGCGAAAAGGGGTTTGACCGGGCCTCGACGCTTTCTGCCAAATACTGCTCGGTGCATGAAACCATTGCCAAGGTGGCGCAGATCAACCTCACGCTGAAGTTCGCCCAGGCATAAGAGCAGAGCAAACCAAAACCGGCCGGAAGCGCAGTCTCCCGGCCGGTTTGAGTTTGTATGGCGCTATGCCCAGTACATGGCCCCGGCCTGCTCGTAGATGAGCACATCCTTGAGGAAGCGGATGGCCTTGGTGAGGCCTTCCCTGCCGCTCATCAGCGCGTCCTCATGCTCAATGGAGATGGGGCCGTCATAGCCCGCCTGCTTGAGGGCCGAGATGATCTGGTTCCAGGCGAGCTGCCCGTGGCCGTAGCCCACCGTGCGGAACACCCAGGAGCGCTGGGGATGGCTGTAGTGCTTGGCGTCAAGCACGCCATTGACCGGGTTCCAGTCCGGGTCAAAGCTGGTGTCCTTGGCGTGGAAGAAATAGATGGCGCTGCCCAGGGCGCGGATGGCGCGGGGGATGTCCACGCCCTGCCAGAAGAGGTGGGAGGGGTCCAGGTTGGCGCCGATCACTTCCCCTGCGGCTGCGCGCAGCTTCAGCAGCGTCTCCGGGTTATATACGCAAAACCCCGGGTGCATCTCCAGCGCCACTTTGCCAATACCCTGGGATTTGACGAACTCCGCTTCCTTTTGCCAGTAGGGGATCAGAACCTCATCCCACTGGTAGGTGAGGATGTCCTGAAAATCATCCGGCCAGGCGCAGGTGACCCAGTTGGGGGTGAGGTCTTTTTTGCTCCCGCCGGGGCAGCCGGAGAAGGTGACCACCCGGTCCACGCCCAGTTCTGCCGCCAGGCGCACCGCGTCCTCAAAATCCTCATGGAAACCCCTGGCGATGTCCGGGTTGGGGTGCACCGGGTTGCCGTGGGCCGAGAGGGCGGCGATGGTGAGGTTGTTGTCAGAGAGAATGCTTAGAAACTCCTTCTGGGCGGCCTTGTTGCCCAGGAGCTTCTTGGGGTCACAGTGCTGTTTGCCGGGGTTGCCGCCGCAGCCGATCTCCAGCTGATCCACCCCCTGGCTTGCCAGGAAGCGGCAGGCTTCAGGAAAGGGCATGTCCCCCAGCACCACCGAAAACACCGATAATTTCATGATTATGCCTCCTTATTGCTTCTGAATGATCAGCGCCACGGGAGCACCCGGGCCTGCGTTGATAAAATCATGCCTCAGCGCTGTATAGCGCTGGGGCGGGAGCGCATGGGCAAAGGCGCAGACCGCCGCCAGCTCCCGCTCGCCCTCCGGGTGGCCGGGATACAGGCAGATGACAGCCAGCCCCTGGGGGGAGAGCAGCCGAAGGGCTGCATCAATGGCCTCAAGGCTGGTTTCCACCCGGGTGGTGATGCGCTTGTCCCCGCCCGGCAGCCACCCCAGGTTAAAAGCGGCGAGCCTGATGCCAGGCGGCACCACCTGGGCCATCTTCTCATGCCCCATCAGGTGCAGACTGGCCCTTGGCAGCATGCCTTCCTGCAAAAGCAAAGCCCGGGTTTCGGCCAGGGCTGCCTCCTGCACGTCAAAGGCGTGGACATGTCCGGTTTCGCCCACCAGTTGGCACAATTGCAGGGTGTCCCGCCCGCGGCCCATGGTGGAGTCAACTGCGATGTCCCCGGGCCTTAGGGCTTTTTTGAAGGCCTCAGCGGCGATGTGCCGCGCAGCGTGCAGATTCATCCCAGAGACCGCACTTCTTCTTCGCTCAATTCCCGCCACTCGCCGCGCTTCATGTCGCCCAGGGCGATGGGGCCGTACTGCACCCGCTTGAGCCTGACCACCTGGTGGCCGATGGCCTCCACCATTTTCCTGATTTGGCGGTTGCGCCCTTCGTGGATGGTGATGAGGATATCGGTGGAGAAGGGATCGCGTCTGAGCACGCTGACCTTGGCGGGGGCGGTTTTGCGCCCGTCAATGATGACGCCTGCCCGCAGCGCCCGCAGGCCCTCATCGCTTAATTGGTTTGACGCCCGGGCGATGTAGCGCTTTTCCACCTCAAAGCTGGGGTGGGTGAGGCGGCGGGTCAAGTCCCCGTCGTTGGTGAGCAGCAGCAGCCCCTCGGAATCAAAATCCAGCCGGCCCACCGGGTAGAGCCGGACCGGGAAATCCCTGAAATGGTCCATCACCGTGGGGCGGCCCTCCGGGTCAGTAACCGTGGTCACTTCGCCGATGGGCTTGTAATAGAGGATATAGCGCTTCTGCCCTTCGGGCTTGACCACCTGCCCCTTAAAGGTCACCACATCCCCGGGGCTTACCTTGGTGCCCATCTCGGTGACAGTCTGCCCGTTGACCTGCACCAGCCCCTGGGTGATGAGCCCCTCCGCCTGGCGGCGGGAGGCCACGCCGCAGTCCGCCAGGTACTTCTGTAAGCGCATAGGCGTCCTTTCCTTTGTTCTGATGGCTGAAGTATACAGGAAATGCGGTGGTTTTAAAAGGGACGGCGCTTTTATTAGAATTTCTTAATACTGGTTGACAGACAATATGATGCGTCGTATAGTGTTGGTCGAAGGAGGGGATGACATGGATCCACAGCTGAAGCGGGGCTTGACCGACGCCTGTGTGCTGGCACTGTTGAGCCGGGAGGATTCCTATGGCTATAAGCTGGTGCGGGATGCTGCGGGGTTGATGCCGCTGTCAGAGTCCACCCTCTACCCGGTGCTGCGCAGGCTGGAGGAGGCGGGGGCCCTGGGCGTATACAGTCAGGAGCACGGCGGGCGCCTGCGCCGCTATTACCGCATCACCCAGCAGGGCCGGCAGCAGCTGGCGGATTTTGCCCGGGAGTGGGAAGCGCTGGGCAAGGTCTACGCCTTTATTAAACAGATGGAAAAAGAAAACCAACAACACCTGACACGGGAGGAAAATGACCATGAAGCGTGAGGAATACCTGGCGGAACTGAAGCTGAAGCTGGAGGAGAACGACTTTGGCCAGGTGGAGGAGGCTATCGCCTATTTCAGCGACCTGCTGGAGGACCGCATGGCGGACGAAGGCATGGATGAGGAAGCGGCGGTGGCCAGCCTGGAGGCGCCGGCGCGGGTGGCCTCCCAGCTGCGGGAAGGGCAGCCCGGGCAGGGAGCTCAGCAGCCCCCGCAGGAGGACGCCCTCAAACCCGGCCTGCGCACCATCACCGCCCGGGCGGACCTGGTGCGCCATATCCGTGTGCGGGACCGCAACAATCGCCTCACCCTCATTGGCGAGGACCGGGAGGACATCCAGATCCGCCACCCGGAGACTGAGAAGGTGCGCTACAACTTCAGCCTCCAGGATGGCAGCCTGGCTCTGGTGCGGGAGGAGATCAGGATTTCTTTCCAGCTGTTCGTCTGGGATGTGGCCCGCATTCCCCGGGAGATGCGGGAGGTGGAGATCAGGGTGCCTCGTGAGCTGGCGGCGGAGCTGGACCTGCGCACCTCAAACGCCAAACTGACCCTGGAGAACATCGCCTGCTGGGGCGGGGCGGAAGCTGTCACCAGCAACGCGGCGCTGACCGCCCACAACCTGAGCGGCAAAAGCCTCATGCTAAAGGCCAGTAACGGCAGCATGAAGCTGGAAAATGTCTCCGCCCGGTCGGCCATCCAGGCCATCACCAGCAATGCCAGGCTCACAGCCGAACGGGTGAGCGCCCCCAGCCTGGTGCTTAAAACCAGCAACGCCACCCTCTGGGTGGATGGGATCACAAGCGATGACATCACCCTTGCCACCTCAAACGGCACCATCAAAGGGGAACTGCCCGGCAGCGTGAATGACTACGCCATCTCCTCCGGCACCAGCAACGCCAAAAATGCCCTGCCCCCCATGACCACCGGCGGCTCCAGGCGCCTTTCCGCCCACACCAGCAATGCCAACATCAATCTTTGGTTCAGCGGGAAGGATCAGCAGGGCTGACGGAGCCAGTTTTCATTGACAAAAGGAATCATTTTCCCCTATACTACGCTGTGCGTGCCGGTGTGGTGGAATGGCAGACGCGACGGACTCAAAATCCGTTGGTAGCGATACCGTGTCGGTTCAAGTCCGACCACCGGCACCAGACAACGATAATCCGAACCAAATCTTCCTGATAGGAGATGGGTTCGGATTATTGGTATGCTTTGCTAAATATGAAGAGATTTACTTCCGTAATGGTGTAGATCGAAAGCTTAAAGCAAAGCTACGATGAGAAAACAATTTGCTTTGTTTGGAACATTATAGTTTCTAGAAGCTGGAATGTGGTGGCGAAGAGAGCTGTGCTTATTGTGCTATAATATATGGTGTAACAGCGTTCAACCTTATTACTAAATGTAAGCATGAAACAAAGGTGCATTATATGAAAATGCAAGAATTTTACCGATCCAAGTTGAGAGGGGTACTAAAGTGTCAAAAGGAAAAAGATTCAGGGTCAAAAATACATCGTATAATTTGGCAGGTCAGTTCAAGACCAAGAACAGAAATTGGTAGAAATGTCAAATAAACTTGGTATGAGGATAGATGGATTGGCAGATGAGTTTGCAGAGATTAAACGCGAAATAAAGGATGAAACACTTGATGCAGATAGCTTTGTTAAGATGACAGCCGATCTTGAACGCGTAAAGGAGAAGCTTAAACAGCTCCAAAATGAGGCGAATTCAAAAACCCAAATAGAAGAAGCATATCTGAAAGCTCAAAGGAAGAGAAATGATACTTTACTCAACGTGTTCAATGCTTACAAGACTGAAATTGAACGAATTAATAGAAGTCAAAGTGAACTAAGAATCGAGATTACCTTCAAGGGCGATAGAGAGGGCTTTAAATCGCAAATGAAGTCGGATTTCAGAGGTTCAGGCATATCAGATAGCAAGTATGATGTAATTAGTCAGCGTTTTCCAGATTATGTTGCATTGATTGAGGAATGGCTGCTTAGAGATGGAGAAGTGTTAAAATCGATCGTTTCTTCAACAGAATATAGTAAGTTAGAGGCTAAGCTTAGAGAACACTTCGATGAACTCCTATGTCAGCAAGTTCAGAATAAAGTAGAAGTATATTA
>ENA-UOOM01001174-UOOM01001174.1-fermentation-metagenome-genome-assembly--contig:-NODE-1174-length-26318-cov-19.875757_pt1 | contig 26318 bp, 14 predicted proteins | sample MGYA00245781_ERZ724031 | MGnify/ENA primary metagenome ERZ724031 (study PRJEB28704, sample SAMN03018317) | fermentation metagenome | biome: anthropogenic terrestrial biome; feature: soil... | reverse complement strand
AAATAAAAACTTTTTAGCATAACTACTTTTTAGCAATTATTATATATTTCGATCCCGGCTTAGTTGCTAAATCATATAATAATGTTTCCTGTAGCTTTACTTCATTCAATTTAGCTGATTCTGAAATTAATGGCTTCTTTACTGATGGACTTTTATAGAATGGATTTGGGTTCTCACCAGTCGCTTGCTTCACACTACCCCCCTTTTTTGCAATGACTTCATTGGGAATTCGAATACGACAGTTCCCTCCTAGATTAGAAAGAATTTCAATTTGCTCAACTTCTCCGTTTTTCCATTCAAAGCTAACTTCAAATCCCCCGGGAGCTCTTAATCCACTTATTTTACCGTCTCTCCATTCATCCGGCAGAGCAGGTAAAAGATGTATATTACCGTCATGACTTTGCATCAGCATTTCTGCAATACCGGCAGTACAACCAAAATTTCCGTCAATTTGAAACGGAGGATGCGCATCAAAAAAATTGGGATAAGTTCCTCCGTTATTTCCGGATCTCACGGGATCAACCAATGTTAATTGATCTTGTATCAGTTTGAAAGCATGATTTCCATCTAATAAACGGGCCCAAAAATTAACTTTCCATCCCATTGACCAACCTGTAGAAACGTCTCCCCTATGAATCAGAGTTGTCCTTGCCGCATCAAACAACTCGGGAGTTGAATATGGTGAAATTTGATTACTTGGATACAAACCATATAAATGAGACACATGCCTGTGTTTATCGTTAGGATTATCAAGATCTTCCATCCATTCCTGCAATTGTCCGTGTTGCCCGATCTGCATGGCTGGAAGTTTGTTAAGTATCTCTTTGAAATCTTTCATTAAATTCTCGTCTTTACCCAGAATGGATGCAGACCTGATAGTCACCGAGAATAAGTCAAAAAGTATTTGATTGTCCATAGTTGCTCCGGCACAAATTGAAGTACCACCAGCAGGAGCATTTTCCGGAGAGATAGAAGGGCTTACCACTAACCATTTATGCAATGGCTCCTCTATTAAGAAATCCTGATAAAACTCACATGCTGACTTCATCACCGGATAGACTGATTCCAAAAAGGCTTTATCTCCGCTATATAAATACTTTTCCCACAAATGTTGTATTAACCAGGCACCGCCCATAGGCCACATTCCCCAAAAGGCACCATCCACAACTCCGGTGATTCGCCAAATATCTGTATTGTGATGTGCCACCCATCCACGAGCACCATACATTTCTTTTGCTGTTTCACGACCGGTTTCAGACAATTCCTTTATCATTGTCATTAAAGGTTCATGCATTTCCGGAAGATTGCATTTCTCTGCCGGCCAATAATTCATCTCGGTATTGATATTAATAGTGTATTTACTGTCCCATGCCGGACGAGTGCTCTCGTTCCAAATTCCCTGTAGATTTGCGGGTTGACCACCTGGCTGAGAACTTGAAATCAACAAATAACGGCCAAATTGATAATACATTGAAACTAATTCCGGATCATGAGACGTTGAAAAGTTCTTGATTCGAGCATCTGTAGTCTGTTGAGATGAAGAGGAAGTTCCCAAGTCTAGTTCCGATCTTTTGAAATATTTTTGATAAGCCGTAATGTGCTTTTTTAAAAGCTTGGAATATGAACTCTTTTCGGCATTTTCAAGATAGGTTTTGCACTTAGCTAATTCATCAGTTGCTAAAGTCTTATAATTAGTAAAGTTCGTTGCAATTGAGACTAATATAAGTACTTCATTTGCATTATTAACATGAATACTATTATTTACAACTGAGATTTTACCTCCTTTATTAATGATCTTAGCTCTTGAATTAAATTTAACCTGACCAATTACCCCCTCATGTGTTCCGGAAACACCTTTCATTTCCAGTATATTTCCATCTGCAACTTTCACTTCCTTTTGCAACTGCCCATCCATACTTGCTACAAAAGACAATTTACCGGGTTTGTTAGCTGTTAACCGCAAAACAATAACCTGATCCGGTTGTGATGCAAAGACTTCGCGTTTATAAGTTACTCCATTAACGTTGTAAGTGGTTGTGAAGACTGCCCTTTCCAGATTTAACTCACGATAATAGTTCGTATATTTTTCGTGATTGAAGAAATTTAGATTAAGATTCCCAACTACCTGATACATTGAGCCATTCAGTGGGGTCATCATATTCTGGTTAATCATTGTTTCAGCCTCTTTGAATTTTCCATCAAAGATAAGGTTGCGAATTTCCGGCAAAGCACTTAACGCTTTCGGATTATCGTTTCGGGATGGACCGCCTGACCAGAATGTCTCTTCATTCAATTGGAGCTTTTCGTTTACCGGATCACCGTAAATCATTGCACCCAAACGACCGTTACCAACTGGTAAAGCCTCATTCCAAACCGTCGCAGGCTTGTCGTACCACATCGTCAATTTTCCGCCTTTGCTATTTGCAGCACTACAGGGAAAAGTAAAAAGGACAACGATTAAAAACAAAAAAACATGTATTGGAGCGATAGCTTTCATTTTTATAACTTTAGTTTTTATTATATTTCTATTTCTAAATACAGAACAGAGACCAAACATCTAATAAACCCCTCAATTTTCATTCATTTGAAAGAGTGTTGTTATTTAAAAATCAGACTTGCAAATTGATTCAAAGACCTTCTCCACGTTAGCCATTCATGTGAAGTTCCGGGTGATTCATAATAAACATGCTTAACACCAATTTTTTCAAGTTCTTTGTGGAATGAATTTACGGTTTGATACATTCTTTCGGGTTCATCGGTGCCGATACTTAAATATACCACTTTTACCTTGTTATTGAAATCTGCAACATTTGACCAAACTCCATTGAAGATTTCTTTATAATTTGCACCCGGCTGAATAAAAGCGGCACCGCTAAATCCTCCTATATAAGCAAATTTATCGAGGTTGTTAAGCGTTGTCTGAAATGTTTGAAATCCCCCCATCGACAACCCTGCCATTGCCCGGTTATTTCTATCGGGAAGTGTTCTGAATTCCTTGTCAATAAAAGGGATCAACTCTTTTATGACTACGTCCGTAAAAGCGTTTGACATCATTCCTCTAAAAGATGACTCACCTTCATTGTTTTGTTGCTCAGGATTAACAGCATAACCTTTATCCATAACTACCAACATCTCTTTTGCACTTCCATTAGAAATAAGGTTATCAAGTATTAAATCAACCTTGCCCTGATTTGGCCATCCTGTTTCATCTTCTCCTCCACCGTGTTGGAGATACATCACGGGATACTTTTTCTGCAAATTAGTATCGTAACCCGGAGGAGTATAAACAAATGCTCTTCTCCAACTTTTTGTTATATCTGAATAATATCTAATTTGCTGAATCTTACCGTGCGGCACATCTTTAATTGTGTAATAATCACCTCCGCTTTTTTCGGGAATCTCAATACCGCTCGCCATACGTCCCATTCCGTAAAATGCCTGACTAGCTGGGTCACAAACAGCAACCCCGTCAATAAGAAGTGAATAATAATGAAACCCTTCAACTATTGGTTCCGTTGTAACTTCCCACACCCCGGAAGCGTTTTTATTCATATCATATTTTTTGCCCAAATCAATCTGAACCTGCTTGGCTTCGGGTGCATTTACCTGGAAAATCACACTGTTATTCCTTAAAATACGAGGATAATTAGCTCCCTGAACATTAGTTGACGCCGGAACTCCACGCATTTGACGTGCACCGGGACCAGCCGGGGCAGCGGCCGTTACTTCAGGTGGAATATCGCTGTATTTTTTTATCAACAGTGGCGTGACGGGTTTGAATAACAATTGAGATAAATTATATAGTCCTTCTTTCCAGACTTTAAAATCGTGAGCTCCACCCGGAATTACACGATACACGTGCTCGATATTTTTTTCAACAAGATAATCATGTGTCCGTTTACTGAAAGATATCAATCCATCCTTATCACCACAGGAGATCCACAGCAATTTTAATTTCTTTTTTGTTTCTTCGGGATTCGGAATTAACTCCTGAGGCGTTTTAGTGTTTGGCGCAGACGAAAATCCTCCAACCCAGGCAAACAGGTCGAGATTTCCCAATCCGAAATTAAGAGATTGCCCACCACCCATTGATAAGCCGGCGACAGCTCTGTTTTCTCGGTTATTCAATACCGGATAATTTTTTTCAATAAATGGAATCAGATCATCAATCAGGTCCCTTTCAAAATCTGCAAATGCCTGAACTTTATCAGGAGCCATAATATTTCCTGTTGCACGATCATCCTTCATAGCTCGTCCGTTCGGCATAACCACGATCATATCTGCAATCTTTTTGGCTGCGTAGAGGTTGTCGAGAATAACCTGAGGCTGGCCTCCTCTTAACCATTCTTTCTCATCTCCGCCTATCCCGTGCAATAAATAGAGCACAGGATATTTCTTAGCTTTTGAAAAACCAGGTGGTGTGTAAATCAGGGCCTTCCGAGTTGTACCAACTGTTTTTGATGTGTATTGAATAGTATCGATTTTCCCTTTTGAAATACCTTGCTGCGGTACATCAAAATTAGCAGCTACTTCAGCTTTATAACCTAAAAGTGTCAACATTTTTGTTGCATAACGGTAACCCAACATTTCATAACCTTTAGCATTAAAATGTAAGCTGTCTGCAGCAGCAAGACAACCATCGGAAGGAATATAATGAGCTGTTGGAATAGTTTCGGGAAGTTTGGAAATTATATTATTCATTATAGCACATCTGCCGTTTTGATCTGCCGCAACAACTCCTCCTGCAAGAAGCGGAACGTCAGCGGCTTTTAAATTTAAGTCGCTCAATAAGCTGGAATATACTTTATTAACCTTCGACGGCCAAGTTGCCTCTCCGGTATTTGATTCGCCCTGGTGCAACAAAATGCCTTTTATAACTCCATCTTTCTGAGCTAATTTTGCCATATCTACTAAGCGCTTATATGGATTTCCATCATAAGCATTTATCATGCCTTTCATCCAGTCGGGAGCTGTTGTAACATATGACTCATAATTATCTTTGTCAAATAATTCTATTTTACATCCTCCAATGGCAACATTAATTACTCCTATTTTGACATTTTCAGGCAAATTTTCCACCATTGTTCTCCCAAAAAAATCGGCGGGCCCCAATCCCGTATTACAACGAACCAAAGGAGGAACCGCAGTGTACCAGTTTCCTTTTGTTCTCCCTAAATCAGGACAATCAACCGCTGCCAAAACCTTAAATCTATCATCCACTTTCGTGTATTGAGGTTCGATGCTGGCGGCACCTTCCATATTAGATTGCCCAAAACACAAGTAAATATGAAAGTCTTTATCCTGTGCTTTAACATTTAAATTAAGCAGGAAAATTCCCACAAATAAAATGATTTTTATAAACCTGATCTTCATAGCGTTATTATTTTATATTAGTTGAATAAACTTAAATCTACACTTTCTCCCATTCTCTTGTAACCTGCTTCGTTGGGGTGAAGGAAGTCGTTGTCGTGCATATCTGAAAGAATCGTTTTTATATTCGAAGGATTTTGCATTATCCGATCAAAATCGATCACGGCATCAAATCTCTGCGAATTCCTGATCCAATCATTGACCTTATCGCGGGCAAGTTGACGATGCTCATTGTCGTAAAACGATTTTGCAAACGGAAGGATTGTTGCTCCATATACAAGTATCCCCTGAGAGTGTGCTTTGGTTATCATATTGTCATAAGCGAGAATCAACTCTTTCGCAACTTCTTCTGCTTCCTTTTGGGTTTTAATTCCACCTATATCATTGATACCCTCCAAAATTATCAACCATTTCACACTGCTTTGCGAAAGGACATCTCTATCAAAACGCTCAAGTGCAGTTGGACCCAAGCCGCCACGTAAAACACAATTACCTCCAATTCCCATGTTCAGAACTCCAATATGATCTGTTTGAGAATTCCCTAAAAGCCTCTCTGACAAAATATCTGTCCAGCGATTTTGTTTGTTGGTTCCTGAGCCTCTGCCATCGGTTATTGAATTTCCTAAAACGGCAATAGTTGATGAGTTTTTTGATGCTTGAACGTCAATTCCATTAATCACGTACCAATGATCCGTTTTAACAGCTCCCTGAAAATCTGCAGACCCGATATGATTACCAGTCAGGATATAAGAAGTGGTACGTGAACCGGGATGACCGGTAACATTGGGCGAGGTCTCGCCAAACCAAATGGTTATAGCCAAACTCATACCTGGCTTCAGATCGAATTGTACGGGATCTGAAGTAATTTCACTTCCCGGCATCATAGTCGCATGTTCGCTATTACTGAATTTCAATATTTTTTGTGCTGAAATATCCACAAACCCATCCTCAAGTGCAGGCGCTATGGCTACTGACTTTAACTCTACTTCACTGTTACTGAAAAGATTTGAAAAACGAATACGCAACAACTCCCCACCAATAGAAACTCGTACTATCTGTCGTATTGTATTGTGTGAAAGACCCGGTTCAGGAGGATTGTTGTAGGGTTCAACCAGCTGTGGAGCTGTAGCCCATGTTCCCACCCAATGGGATAAATTGCTGGATGATTTTGACATCGAACATCCATGCATTAGAAACACAATTAGCAAAACAGCAAGCAAATAAGCCGGATTATTCTTCATTATCATATTTTTGACATCTAGTTAAAATGAAAATAAATATTCTTATAACTCAAATATATTCAGCAACTTAAACGATACACAGAATATACTTTAAGGAAATATATCATTTAGCCCATTCATTACCTTCCGGGGTACGCCTCCACTGAAAATAATTATCCAGTACTTTTAGCGATTCTTCATCGGGAACTTTACCTAAATATGCATTAGGTCCGAGATACATTACAACCGGATTTTCTTCACTAAAAGATGGCCAATCAAGCACTCTCTCACCATTTGGGTGTCCGTATTTCGCAAAGTTTGTCCAATAAGTCCCCATGATTTCTGAGATAGATAAGTCTGAATCAGAAGTTTGGGGATTCTCTGCATCAATATGCATGAAAACATAGGGTACATCTACTCCGTGTGGTGTCCCATGATCGAATTGTGGCGAGTTCTCATCTCGCTTGGGATGTTGATCAAAATAGTAAAGATACACCTTAGAGTTTCCGGTTCTTGATTGAAGTTTCGCCCAACTCCATGTCTGCCAACCAAATGCAGCATCTCGCATCAAATTGCGTGCCGATCGTGGTATATGAGTTTCCGCTACCGGATAAGCTGCCAACAAATCCTCGGCATAAGGTCCAAATCTGTTTTTCACACCTGCAACATACTCCTCGGGAGTACGTCCGGAGGGGAAGCTCAACCCTTCATCTGAATTGTAGCCTATAAGAACAGGGATATCATTATATTTTCCCGATTCATATAACCTATATTGGTCATCGGGAATGACATATCCATCAACAATAGGCCAGGCCCCGCCCATTCCCATACCAAGTGGAAGTGAATCCGGCTCAATTTTTCGCAACTCAGCAATTGACGAAACTCCAACTCTTTCCATATAAGCAATTCCGTCCTGCTCCGCTTGCTTTAAAGTTTTCATGTTTTCACCCGGAAAAGTAGTAGGTCTAGTTGGACCAAATGATCCGCCGCTTTGCGATATAGCGCCATGGAACAACCCTTTAGCCAAAGGCGATGCACATAACATGCTCACGGCTATTCCGCCGGCAGATTCACCAAAAATAGTGACTTTATCAGGATCGCCTCCAAACGCCGAAATATTATTTTGTATCCATATCAGACCGGCAATCTGATCGAGTAATCCATAGTTACCCGAGACATTATCAGGATTTTCAGCACTCAATTCTGGATGTGCCAGAAAACCAAGTTGCCCAACCCGATAGGCTATACTAACAAGCACAACTCCCTTGCGGGCAAGGTGTTCCCCGTTATGAACAGGATCAGAAGTAGAACCAAAACTGAATCCTCCCCCATAAATCCAAACCAATACAGGTAGTTTTTCTTTTGAAGTTTTAGCCGGTGTCCAGATGTTTAAATAAAGACAATCTTCACTTTTTCCCGATTGCGGATTTCCCGGTTGCATAGGTGCAGGAGCATATTCGGTGGTCTGTTTTACGCCCTCCCAAGCTACAACAGGTTGGGGCGCTTTCCAGCGTAAATCGCCCACAGGTGGTGCGCTAAAAGGTATTCCTTTATAAATAGTCAGATCATTGGCAACGGTACCCTGAACAATACCACCCTCAACCATAACCTGACCATCGGGGAGTTTAGTGCACGAAATGATACAAATCGATAAGAATGTAATCAGTAAGTAGTTTATTGTCTTCATTATGTATTTAATTTTTATTTTTCTTCCAAAGATTTGGCAAAAATCTGTAATATAACAGGTGTCGCCATGTTGACCAATCGTGTCCGCCATGTCCACCAACATAGTATTCGTGATCAATATTGTGATTGTTTAATGCATCATGTAAGGCCTGAACCCGTTGATTGAAAAAACCCTGAGCTTCTTTCGTGCCTTGTCCAACAAAAAGATAATCGACTTTGTTATTAATATCCGGATCATTTAAGAAATTCTTAAGTGATGTTTCCGGATTCGTATCACCGGCACTTAAAATACCAAAATTGGCAAAAACATCAAGCGATCGAAACCCGATAAACATACTGTGTCGCCCTCCCATGGATAAACCTGAGATCGCTCTTCCTTTTGCATCTTTTATAGTACTATAATTATTGTCAATTAATGGAATTACATGATCTCTTAGCTCTCTTTCCATAATATCAAATGTCAATTCAGTATGTTGCGGGTGATTTCTGTGAATCACCTGATTGTTAGGAATGACAATAAGCATTGGCTCTACATTACCCTCAGCTAGCAAGTTATCCATTATTAAATTAGCGCGTCCGTCGTAAATCCAATTGGAGGGTAATTCACCGCTACCTCCCAGTAAATACAAAACCGGATATTTTTTTTTCGAATCATATCCAGGTGGGGTATAAACATAAAGTTCACGTTGCCCATTTGTTACTTTAGAATGGTAAATGTGCCGCGTTACATTTCCATGCGGCACATTTTTAGCATCGTAATAAGCCGGCTCATTTCCATGCACAATCAATTGACTATAAGGAGGCATGGCCGTAAAGGCAGCATAAGTGTTACTTGGATCTGCTATTTGCATACCATCAACATTGAAGTGATAGGCATATATATCCGGCTCGAGAGGACCTATTGTTAATGTCCAAATCCCATCATCTCCCTTAGTAAAAGGAATTGGATCATTTCCCTTTCCTAAAGTGGTTAGAATAGATCCGGAAGGCAATTTCACTTCTTTAGCATTTGGAGCCTTTAAGCGAAAAGTAACTGTTCCGTCGTCATGAACCTCAGGTGAATTAACAGGAGCACTGAAGGGAATGAGGCCTTGAGTGTCTTTCTGCGGATTATAGTCGAGGTTAACATTTGCCTGTTGACCATACAAGAAAGTACCCGATAATAAAAGAAAACAAAGGATAAATAAGGTACTTTTCTTTAACCTAATCTCTATTGTTCGATTTTTTATGATATAAACTGCGTTTTTTTTCATTGTAAAAATATTTTTCTATTTAAAAACTCTCGATACAAAATCGTGTAATGATTTTCTCCAGACCTGCCATTCATGATCTCCCGGAAAGGTATTTGATTCAACTTTTAATCCGCTTTCTCTCATTTTGGCTATGGCGGCTTTTGTAAAATCTATCCTTGCATCGCCCTCTCCACAAGAGATATAAAAGAGATTTAGTTTTTTGTTGAATTCTCCGGATTTTGATAAAAGACCAGGAATCTCTTTTTCAGCATCAAAGACGTTACCGGCAGGTGTTCGTATTCCTCCAAAAATTCCGGAGCTGAAAATACCCACAGAGCCAAAGGAATCCAGACTTTCCAGACCAACATAAAAGGATTGTCCGCCTCCCATTGATAATCCGCAAATTGCCCTATTTTCAGCATTGTTGTGGGTTCGGTAATTGTTGTCGATAAGCGGAACAATGTTTTGTATCATTTCCTTTTTAAATCCAGCCATTCCTTCACTACTATAACCACCTCCTCCGGCCCGAATATTCCCGTTAGCAATAACAACAATCATAGGCTCGGCCTTTTTTTCAGCAATCAGGTTGTCGAGAATAACATCTGCTTTACCCTGATTTACCCAACCTGTCTCATCTTCACCCCCACCATGTTGAACATAAACAACCGGATATCTTTTTTCCCTTTCGTTGTCGTATCCCGGGGGCGTATACACATAAAGCCTTCTCCAAACATCAGTTACATCAGAAAAATAATATTTCGAGCTGATTGTTCCGTGAGGCACATCCTTAACCGTATAAAAGTCTACACCAGTTTCAGGAATATCTATTCCGCTGGTCATTTTTCCCGTTCCAAAAAACGATTGGCTTGCGGGATCAGCAACAGGAATATCATCAATTACTAAAAAATAATAGTGAAATCCGGGTTCAATCGGTTCAGTTTGAACAGTCCAAATTCCATCACCCCCCTTTACCATATCGTACTTCTTTCCCAAATCGATCTGAATTTTTCGGGCATTTGGCGCTGATACCCTAAACACAACACTGTTGTCGGGCATGATACAAGGACATTGATTTTGATTGATATTGGTCGGCGCCGGAATGGAATAATCAGCCATCTGTGCTTTGCCAAATCCTGTTGCCAGGACATTAAAAAGCACAAATAAGACTAATAGTAGTAAATAATTATTTTCTGATTTAACTTTCATAATATTTGATGTCCCGGAATAAAGTTATTTAAACAACAATTGAGCAAATTGATATAAAGATCTGCGCCACGTTAACCATTCATGAGCTGTTGCCTCTGATTCATAATATACGTACTCTATACCCTGCTTCTCAAGCATATTACGGAATGCTCCTACAGACCCGGGGAAAGGCTCCGGCTCTTTTGTACCTAACCCAAGCCAAAAAATATCGATTTGTCTGTTCAAAGATTCACCATCACTGAATTTTCCATCCAAAAATGTTTTTGGATTAATTTCATCAGAGCTTGGATAATTGGAAGTGCCACTGAAACCGCCATAATTTGAAAACGTGTCGAGATTATTCATGATTATCCTCATTGTTTGGTTGGCCCCCATCGACAAACCGGCTATCGCCCTGTGTTTTCGGTCAGCAATAGTGCGGAACCGAGTATCGATCATTGGTACAACCTCATTTATCATCACTTCTTCAAATACGGAAGCCGGACGGGTTTGTCCACCGGTATTGCATTGCGGTTTATAAGCATAGCCATTATCCATAACTATAATCATCGGTACTGCTTTCTTTTCTGCAATAAGATTATCCAGAATCAGGTTAGCCTTACCTTGCTGTGCCCATCCTGTTTCATCTTCAAAACTACCGTGTTGCAAATATAAAACAGGATAGTGTTCATTTATCTTACTTTCATAACTAGCAGGAGTATATACAAAACATCGTCGCCATGATTGTGTAATTTTCGAATAATAGATTAATTCACTTACCAATCCATGAGGTACATCCTTTACGGCGTAAATATCCTGATCATGTGCTGGAATTTCAATTCCGCTTCCCCATCTACCGGTACCATAAAAATATTTGGTTCCCGGATCAGGTACAGACGCTCCATCGATATTCAATTGATAGTAGTGGAAGCCCTCGTCTTGTGGAGCCGACTCACCCGTCCAAAGGCCATCTTTATCTTTGCGCATATTATATTTTACCCCACCAATATCAAGTTGAACTGTTTTAGCATCAGATGCCATGATCTGTGCTCGGACACGTCCTTCGGAGTTTACCTGCGGGAATAATTTTCCGGGTTGGTTTACTTCTGATGGTTTAAAATCTTCTTTCACTTCTCCAATTTGGGCAAAACCCAAATTGGAGAAAATTGAAATAATGAAAATGATTATTAGAGCTTTGTTTTTCATCTGTCTATTTTTCACATTAATGTCATATGCCACTAAATTATTTATGTATTGATTACTTAAACAGAAGCTGTGCCAGATGATACAAGCTCCGACGCCAGGTTTGAAATTCGTGAGCAGTACCCTCCGAAATATAGTGCACTGAATTAAAACCTGCTTTTTTCAATTCAGCATCAGCGTTTCTCACGCCATCAGGTCTCTCTTTACTGCCACAACTCAAAAAAATGAGTTTTACTTTCGACTTATCCTTGATATCATCCGGAGCATAAGTTCCACCACTCAATAAACCAAAATGTGAAAAAACGTCAGGATTATTAAGTGTTATGGTTTTCGTTTCCATTCCTCCCATTGAAAGTCCCGCCATGGCGCGATGAGATTGGTTCGCGATCGTATTAAAATTGGCATCAATATATGGAATCAATTCATCAATAAGGACTGTTTGAAATGGCTTTATGTCAAAGTTTCTAAGTCCACCAAATCTGATTTCGTTAGTCATACCGTAAGTCATTACGATAATGAAAGGATCGATCTTACCATCTGCGATCAGGTTATCCATTATAAGGTTAGCGTGCCCCTGATTACTCCATGCTGTTTCATCCTCTCCCCAACCGTGTTGTAAATACAGCACCGGATATCGTTTTGAACGATCCTTTCCATAACCAGGAGGCGTATATACAAATGCTCTGCGAGACGTATTTGTGCTTTTTGATGGAAAAAGTATTTGTTGTACAAATCCATGTGGAACATCCTTTAGTGCATAGAAATCCTGATCATGTGCAGGTATCTCAATACCACTTTCCCAACGAGTAGAGCCATAGAAGTTCAAGGTTCCCGGATCGTTGAAAACGCCTCCATCAATAGTCAAATGGTAGTAATGAAACCCTTCGTCCATCGGACCTTCGGTTGTACCTACCCAAAATCCATCTTCACCCTTTGTAAGATTTGTTCCGCCTCTTCCACCCAATCCAAGGCTCACGTTCACACTTTTGGCATCAGGGGCCTCTATCCGAAATCTGGCATAACCCTGTGAATTGACTTGCGGGTACTCTTTCCCTGGTTGATTTAAACTTGAAGGTTTAAAGTCTTCTGCAATCTGTGCATATGAGTGCATTGAACAACATATACCTGCAATGAACGTTGTTAAAGCAATTAATAATTTTAAATTTTTCATGTTAGTAATTATTTAGTTTTTAGACCACTATTTTCTATACGGAAATAATCAAACAGAACATCGAAGGGCGTATCAGGCTTGGTGGTATCTGAGTCAAACCAAAAAGTACTCTTCATGTATTGAGTTACAATTCCATCACATACAATTAAACCTGACCGAATATCTTTTAATAATATATTGGCGTTCCCCAACAAAGTAAATTCATCACCATCCATGGAATAATATGCCGTATACAGGCTTCCCTTTTTCTCCAATCTCAGAATTAGCGGGTTGTTATTGATTATTGGCTTTTGAAGATTGATGCTTCCCATTGATTTTGTGATACCGTTTTCCTCCATTATTAAATCAACCGTCCCTGGCGGTAGCGGGTCACCCGGTCTTCCCATCCTTGTTGTTTTGATTACCGCTCTAAACATTAACTTTACAAAATTATCATCATCTCCATAGACAATTATTCCTGCATTTTCAGGCTGAGAAGGAATTCTTGAGGCTACCAATTTTGTTTCTATTACCCAATCATTGTTAGTACTCTGCAACAGTATGTTTTTTGCATTATTAGTACCCTCCGAAACATCTCCAACTTCACTGGTAATAGCGAGAAAACCTGGTTTTTGTGAAAGACTGCTGTTAGATGGATTCTCCCTTATCCATTTCCACTGGCTCGAGATAGAACTTCCATTGAACTCATCACTAACCGATTTTACATCAAAATTCAGATAATAGGTGTTTGTTTCGAGTGTGATTTTATCTATCAATTTCACTATCGCAGTTCCCGGGATACCTTTTGCTTGCTCAACTTCTACCTTAATTTCGGGCTCTATAGCTGAAGCCTTAACAACCGGAATATTTGATTTATGATCTAACAAATAACTATATGCTTTTGTCTCTTTATTGAAACCGTTTATTACTTTTCCGTTAACTGAAATTGATTTTGGAGAAAGATCGGGCATAACCTTTATCGGATAACTGTTTGATACCATTGTACCGTCTATGGTCACTTCAGCGATAATCAGTGCCACTCCAACACCCGTAGCCGTTACTTTACCGGTAGCATCCACTGAAGCGACGGATGGATTATTGCACTTGTAAATAACTTTTGCCAGTGATGTGTTATAAAAACTGTCATCCGACATACTCGCAGTTACACTTGCTTGTGAGGTATTACCGGGCCTTAACACAAGCTTATCACCTTCAATAACTACAGTGGCCAAAACAGGCTTATAATCACCGCTCATTCTGGCTTCTACACTCCCTCTGATATCTTTAGATGAGGCTCCAATTTCGAAAATGTATTTACCCTGATCAAATGTAATTCTTCCTTCTTTCTCGTTCCAGAACCACAGATCTGCACAATCAATATCAATGGAAACAGTTTTTACCTGTCCTTTTGGGATTGTGACTCTTTTAAATCCTTTCAGCCTTTTAATTGGTCTCTCCCACGATTCAGGACTATCAGGAGTCCTCACATAAACCTGAACAACTTCATCTCCATCAATATCTCCGGTATTTTTAATATCTACGCTTACCCTGATTTTATCATTCGGAGTTATGTTACTTTTATTAATTTTAAAATTACTATACTCAAATGTGGTGTACGACATTCCAAATCCAAATTCATAAGAAACGTCCTTATCGAAATACCAATAGGTCCTTCCATTGTTTTCTTTACCTCGCAAGGTGTAGTCATTAAAATCTGGAAGATCCCTAAGTGATTTATGCCATGTAACATTAAGTTTTCCCCCGGGATTTACATCACCAAACAATATTTTCGCCATCGCGGTTCCCTGTGCCTGACCGTTATATCCGGTCCAGATTATTCCGGAGACGTTTGGTAGACTCCTGAATTGTTCTACTTCAACCATACCCATTGTCTGCATTATTACAATGGTATTTGGATTAACTGCTGCAACCGATTTAATTAGTTCGTTTTGGTTACCGGGCAAAGTAATTGCAAATCGATCAGATTCTTCACGACCCGTTGTTTGGTCAGTACCTACAAACACTAAAACTACATCAGCGGAAGCTGCCATATTGAGGGTTTCCTGATCTGTATCGGGACCTTCTGCTTCACGATACACAAAAACAAGAGTTTGTGTACCTGTTATTCCCAAAGAATTGATCTTCACAGGAACCGAACGTGATCTGCCAAAGCCTCTGAAACCTCCGCCAACCCCCTGTTCTAGGGGCTTGATAACTTCTGACGCCAGCAGATTACCGGCAGCTGAACTAACTCTCACTTCAAGAGTTCCACCTTCACCTGAAACAGTCATATTAAACCTGATTGAATCGATATTGGTAATATCAACATTGTGATACATTGTCCAGTCACCGTCTTTTATTCCCCGTACTGCAGATTGACCAAATCTGGCCGATGTGATTAACCCAGGAGCTGAATCATCGAATTTAGTTGCATCAAACTCCGTTAGAACTCCATCTTTTGATACAGTAGAAAAGTTTATCATAGTAAAAAAATCTGTTTTCCGGTCGGTATTTCCACCGGAAAGAGATACTATTTCTGTATTCAGATTATTCTCTTTGATGTAGTTTTGAATTCCTTTGAGATGAGTAATACTTAGCTCTGGTTCTACCGGGCCAGAATAATCTCCTAACTCTAATTTATCGGCCTGAGGGCCTATGACTGCAATCTTTTTTATGTTTTTAAGGTTGATAGGCAACGCCTTTTCCCCTGTTTTAGCAACAGCATTGTTTTTTAAAAGTACAGGAGTTTTTGTAGCAATCTCAATGGCGAGATCGTTATGTGACGGATCATTAATAATGACTGATTTTATACCTGAGTATGGAACAATCCCTTTTGGATCAAATTCTCCAATCCTCATTCTAATTGCAAATATATTGATCAGTGCCCTGTCAATATCGCTCTCTTTTATTAATCCCTTTTCCAATGCGGCTAAAAGATTACTTTGATACACTCCGCCACAATCGGAGTCAACTCCTGAGGTAATACCCAAAGCAGCTGCTTCATCAGGACTATCGGTGTATAAATGTCCTCTAACTATATCATCTATAGCGCCACAGTCGCCTGTAACGTATCCCTCCAACCCATAAGTCTTTCGGGCAATGGAATCGACTAAGAATTTACTGGCTGATACAGGCACTCCGTTTACGGCATTGTATGCTGTCATTATTGAAGGTAAATTATAGTCCCTGATCAATGTTCTGTACGGTGCAAGGTAAAACTCCCTCATATCCCTGTCATCCATGTTTGAACTTCCGGTATGACGGTTGAACTCGGTGTTATTTGCAATGTAATGCTTACCGCAGGGAACAGTTTTTAAATAAACAGGATCATCCCCCATCATACCCTGAATAAAACCTTTCCCTATTTGTGTGACAAGATATGGGTCTTCACCAAAAGACTCGGCGGTTCTTCCCCATCGCGGATCGCGTGCAGGCTCTATTACCGGGGACCAATATGTCAAGGTAAAGATTAAGTCGTGATTAAAGCCACGAGCTTCATCAGCGATAACTGATGCTTCCCGCTTGATTAATTCAGGATCCCATGAAGCCCCAACTGCCACGCTGTTTGGAAAAGATGTTGCGGTCATCCCGCTGTTGTTGTTCCTTCCCATTATTCCATGAAGTGCTTCACCCCATACATCATAGTGATTTATTCCTAACCGGGGTATAGGAGGCATAGTATTGCCCAATTGACTGATCTTCTCTTCAAGAGTCATTCTGGATACAATATCTATTGCTCTTTCTTTGAAAGAATAAGAAGTGTTGAGATAAATCGGTTTTTCTGATCTTTTATCGACTTGAATGAAAGCCAGAAGAGGCAAAAAACAGATTATCAACAGACCCAGTTGTGATAGTTTAATTTTCATTTTTCTGATATTTATATAGAAAACAAAGATAATTTTTAATAACTCTTTATTGTTTCATAAACGTCATGCCATTCATTTTAGATTTTGTAAAGAGGCACACGCGTATAGATTTTATTTTTGTTATTTAATTGAAAATGTTTCGAATCTACTTCAGCCAAATTGGTCAAAACACTTTTCTATAACCAGACATTGACTTGGTGTGAAGATAGTAATCGAAACCGGCAATATACATCTTTGCGCAGGCAACACTGCCAGCATTTATAAGAATCAAAATAAAGCATCTCAAATATTTCATCAGTTAAAGTTGAAATATGAAGTTTGTTTATCTTGGGTCAAAAGGTACCAGTTTGGCAACAAAACCTCCTGATCTCATCATTCTTACGTTTAATGAACTTGTATTATCCACAACTCTGTATTGAGTTGAAAAAGCTTTGTCGTGAATGCCGTCAGTAATTAAAGTCAGTTTATAAGATTTTCCATCGGGTAAGAAATCGAATTTCAGATTCTGCACTTTTTCGCGACGACCGCCATTATTGATTCCACCAATGTACCAATCAGCTCCTTTTCTGCGGGCAATTACAGTAAAAACACCCGGATTTCCATCCAGTAATTTAGTGTCGTCCCATGCATTCGGCACGTCTCTTAAGAAAGTTCGGGCTTCATCAGGTAGTTGGTAATAACCTTCAGGCCTGTCAGCCAAATGTTGTATTCCCGATTCGAAAACCACGCTCAGCGCCAATTCATGACCGTAGGATGTAATATGAGGATATTGCGAGTTGGTGAAAGTTACCGGAGTATAATCCATGCCGCCAATAACATTTCTTGTATAAGGTAATACGTTATTATGCTGAGGCGCAGTTGAGGTTAGCTCGTGACCATTGTTGTACCACTCTGCACCACGTACTCCTTCATAAGTCATCAGATGCGGATAAGTACGAGCCCAGCCTCTTGGCACAATACAACCGTGAAAATTAACCATCATTTCAAATTGAGCTGCATCGTCAAGAATATCGAGATAGTACTTGATCATGTCCTGTTTTTCACTTTCAAAAAAGTCGATCTTAACACCTGCAACTCCCAATTTTTTCAGTTTCGTGAATTCTTCTACACGATTTTCATGTGTAAGCATCCGGTCGCGTGGTGTTGACATAACTCCCGTATGTGGTCCACCTGAATTATACCACATCAACGGTTTAACTCCTAATGAATGAATGTACTTTAAAGCATCTTCCAGGTTACCACCATTACTCATGACATCCCACTCCCAATCAAGTAGGGTATAAGGCCAGTTCATGGCAGCTGCGAGATCTGCAAAATCACATACAATTTTAAAGTCTTTGGTACCGTGGTTACTCGACCAGTAATTCCATGAAGCTATACCTGGCTTTATCCAACTGGTATTGGCAATTTTGGAAGGAGTGGAAACATCATTGACCAGGGTTGACTCAACAATATCGGATAGACTGCCCACAATGATTACCCTCCATGGCGATTTCCAGGGTAGTGTGATTGTTGGCTGAGATTCGCCTAAACCATTTCCGTCACGTTGATCAGGGAAAGTAATTTTATATTGTGATTTTTCTTTTATATTGCTCAGTTTCGACCCGCAATAATTTCTATCAACATCAGCTTCATGCAAAAGATACCAGTAGTTAGTTCCGGGCGAATTAAATAGTGCCGGATAACACCAATTCTGTTGAATGCTATCGTCGGTAAGAGCACTATAAAGTCCTTCGTTGGCAGGATTCCATTTTTCAAGCCATCTTTTAGTGTTTTCGGGAACAGTATAAGCAGTAAATTCGTCTTTTATTACAAATGTTCCTCCTTTTTCAGGAAATTCATAACGAAATACAACGCCATCGTTGTATGCCCGGACAATTAAGTTGAGCTTTGCTTTTGACGGATTTTCAAAATTTATGGTTATTTCGTTGGCCTGATTGGTGCACAACGAACGTTTACCATGTAATGCCGTGTATTCTTCATTAATAAAAAGAGGTTTTCCAACTTTCAGCAATTTCAATTCTTTCGAAAAGTCCTGATCTGCACGCGAAATTCCTAAATCAACTTTAGGAATAATTTCCGACATTTTTCCATCTTCAGAATTATTTACCTGCAAATACCAACTTCCGGTTTCATTACCTTGTGTGTTGAAAAGTTTTATCCAAATTTTTTGGTTAGGTGAGTTTAACAAAGCGGGTTGCGAAAAAAGTGGTATGCAACTTATGAAAAGGAAAAATATAAGGATTGATTTTGATTTCATTTGTGAAATTTTTTAATTGTAGTCCTGAACTTTCCACCAAAAAATCTATTTGCTTCAACTTGAAAGGCAATTTCCCTGAATTCGCCATATCTTAACTGGCGAATTCAGGGGATTCCTTTAGATGAATCAATTAAATATGTTTAGAAACAGATTTAATTTTATCGGCTTGCCTCAATAACAGCGTTATAAGCAGGTTTAGGCTGCATGTCGCCATCAAACAAAAGTGCATCTTGTCCACGACGCCACGACCGGGTGTCGTTGATTCCCCATAATGTTACACGGTCGATAACATCAGCGTGACGTGCAAAAATTTCAAATAACTTTTTGTAAACCTCAGCCTGTTTCAGATAGTTTTCAGCCGGAATAGCTCTTCTGCCTGTGTTCACGTCGAAAGCACCACTGTTGTTACCTGTTGCTGTAACATCAAGCTCAGTAATTGAAACCCTCAATCCAAGAGATGCATAATTCTCAATTGCTTTCTCAACATCTTCCAGGTTTGTATCTAAGTGCCAGTGCCCTTGAATACCCACACCGGTTATCGGAGCTCCCTCAGCAATAAGGCGCTTGAGAAGCAACAGTGAACTAGCGTGTTTGCCTTTGTTTGCAACTGCTCCCTGTTCAATATTATAATCATTATAATACAATTCTGCGTCGGGATCTGCCTCGTGCGCCCATTTAAAAGCTAAGGCAAAAATCTCAGGTCCGACAACTTTGTACCAACTGAAATCCCTGAGATTTTCTGTTGTTCCATCACCTCCATCGGCAATAGATTCATTAATCACATCCCATCCAATTACGCGACCTTTATACCGCCCGGCTACAGTCATAATGTGATCCCTTAAACGTTCAAGCGCAACGTCGCGGCTCACCACCGGGCCACCTATGCTTCTAAGCCACATCTCAGACATACTTGGGCGAGGAGCGTTGGGGTCTCTTGCTACTCTGGGCCGGTTGGCCGGAGGAGTCGCTGCCCTTGGCGTTTCAGTTGTTGGATTGGCCTGAAAAAACCAAGGTGCTGTTTGAGAATGCCATACCAAGGTGTGTCCCCAAACTTTCAAACCATTTCGCTGAGACCAATCAACTAAAGAATCAGCAGTTCCAAAGTTATAATTATTTTGTGAAGGATGTAGCGGCTGGGGCTTCATACAGTTTTCCGGTGTGATAATGTTATAATGCATCTTAACATTTGCCAACTCAGCTTCAGAAAGCCCTCGCAAATCACTTGCCGTTCCAATTAAAAATTTCTCTGCATAAGCATCTTTTAATGCTTTCAAGTTTACTGTATTGGTATTGTTCTGGCCAATGACACTTACAGACAGTAACAACAACAGAATAACGCTTGTGATAAAGTTTTTCTTGTACATAATTTCTTTTTTTAGAATTTTAAATTATTTCCTTATACGCACACTTTTTTCAATCTCATTTATTGTGACTCATTTAAGGAGCCCAAAGTATCAATATTATCAGTTTCAGTCAATTTTGTGACATATCCCTCTCATTCTTTTTACCATCTTTTCTGTACCACCTTGAGGCAGCTTTTTACGGTTGAGCATCGTTGGCACTTGTAGCATAGAGTCCAATTAAGTTTCCGGTAAACCCTCCCGCCACATTGGTTGAAAGAATATCACCTGAAACTTTACCTCCTATATTAGAAAAGTTCACTCCATCAGTTGAATAATTAAAACTATAATCGTCTTCCCTGGCAGTAACCTGAAGCTGAACAGGTTTCCTGGCATCAATTTTAGAACTGGCTATTATTGTTGACTGATCCTTTTCAGTTCGTTGCAAAAGGATGAAAAAATCATTATCTTTTTTTGTTACGCCGAACACATAATTAAATCGTTCACTTTGGTAACAGACAAAACCGGCCAATTCTTTTTCTGTTTTAGGAATATACTCCATTGTGACTGTAGCAGAAAAACTTTTGTGCTGCTGACGTTGGAATAAAGTTGAGATTGGAGCAACTTCTTTTATATTTGCTGCGAAAGGTGTAATACTTAACCCCTTTTTGGATATAGAAATAAAATCTTCACGCGGGCCTCGCATCCCTATCCATCGGTAATCTAGATTTTGTGATGTGAAGTTGTCGGTGAAAGTGAAATTTCCATTGGGGAAAAACCCTTCTTTTCCAGCCTTGTTCACAACTCCATTTGGCATCTTCAATTTTGGTTCCATTGGAATAAGTCCATTTTCAAACACCGGGAATTCACCGCTCCAATCAACGGGGAGAATGAACGTTTCGCGACCGGTATTTACCCTGTCTTTTCCATTGGGACGAATAGCCAGAAAGACTCCATAGAATTTTCCATCTTGACCCTCAACCAGATCGGCATGACCGGCCCAGTCCACTTTATTTTCACGATTTGAATTGAGATAGCGTTGCGATAAAATGGGATTGTTTGAAGCCGGCACATAAGGACCTTTGGGATTATCACTGGTGAAAATAACTTCGCTGTGCCAGTCGCCGGTTCCTCCTTCAGCACACATCAAATAGTAACGTCCATTTCTCTTGTAAATATGTGGAGCTTCAATCCAAATTGGTTTTTTGGAAATATCAACGCCGCCATCAACTATTATTTTATCTGTTCCTGCAATAACCTGATCTTTCTCCATATCATATTCCCAAATTTTGATTACGCGATGTCCCTCATACAGCTCTTTACCTCTGTCCGGTGCATCGTTATGTATGACATACGCTTTTCCATCATCATCGAAAAACAGACTTGGATCAATTCCATCGAATTTAAGTTTATATACCTCGCTCCATCCCTTAAACGGATCTTTCGTTTTTACGACCATATTTCCAACCGCCCCGGCAAATTGGGGAGTTATCATATAAAAAGTATCGTTGTAAGGATTGTATTTAATGGAAGGTGCATAAATTCCTGCCGCAATCCCTGAATCCTGAACTTTCAACTGTGACTTTCTGTCAAGCACATGTCCAATTTGCTTCCAATTCACCAAATCTTTTGAATGGAAAATGGGAACACCGGGAAACATAGCAAAAGACGAAGCCACCAGATAATAATCATCTCCCTTACGTGTTATTGACGGATCGGGATAACAGCCTTGCAGGATAGGGTTGTAAAATTCATTTCCGGATAAAGGATAATCTTTATAAACCTGATCATCGCCCTGGTAAACAAATTGAGTGAATAACGGTGCACTTGGATTATTTCTTTTTTGTGCATCCGCATTGGCAAAAGAGAACAGAAGTCCTATTATCAGTAATGAAATGAACAAATTCTTTTTCATGTATGTGCTTTTTATTTGAATGAAAATTTTAGTTGTTTATTTTAAAGTCTCCTTAAATCAAATTGATCCTATTTGGTGAAAAGCCAATAATCAAAGTACATGATTCTACCGGGCTTATCTCCTTTGAAAACGAAATAAACATCGTGAACTCCGGATACTTTAGAAACCTCAGTGCCGATCACAGCCCATCTGTCATCTCCGCCGGTTAGCGGGACTCTTAATGTTCCCAACAATTGTCCATCAACGCTCCCTAGTCTAACCTCCATAGTTACACCTCCATTATGCGTTGTCCCCACTCTTGCGGTAAACCTGGAAGGCCCTTGTTTTCCAAAATCAACATCTTGTACTTTTAAATATGCGTTATTATGCATCGCATTTACAAATACGCCCACTTTCTCATTCTGAGATGCTTTTACACCATCGGAAAGAGCAATTGTTCCGGCTTCGGTTTTCCGATAAGGATTCAGTGTCTCGAGACTTGTTTTAATACCTTCGGTCATTTTCATTGGCCGGATTGTGCCGTCTTTATTGAATTGAACCTCATCTACACATACTGAACGGTTAAAACCGTTTCCTCCAGGTAAAGCACCGTTGTGATAAAAAAGATATGTCTTTCCCCTGTAATCAATTATACCCGGGTGATTTGTAAAACTTCTCCCTTCGGTTGGCATTAACACTCCCTGATATTTCCACGGCCCTGTGGGGTTTTCGCTGGTTGAATACCCCAAATGTTCGGGTATGGGTCCTCCCCCCCATAACAGGTAATACATATTACCGCGTTTATAAAGCCAGGGAGCTTCTTCGTACAAAGTTGGCCTATCTTTAACATTTCCTTCGCGTACACCGAAAGACTCTTTTGTCATCGGTACATTCACAACTTCGCCCGAAACAGATATCATATCTTCATTTAGCTTTACATAATACAGGAAAGGATTCCCCCAATAGAGATATGCCTGCCCGTCATCATCAATAAAAACAGTTGGATCAATATCACCATGACCGGTTTGAACCAACGGTTTTCCCAATGGATCATAAAAAGGGCCATAGGGACTGTCGGAAACTGCTACGCCAATTGCGGGACGGTTGTTGTTTTTAGCTGTAACCGGAACATACATGTAAAATTTACCGTCTCTTTCTACACATTGAGCAGCCCATGCATCTCCTTTTGCCCATTCAAAATCAGAATACGATAATACTACCCCATGATCAGTCCAGTTAACCATGTCGGTTGTAGTGTATAGCTTCCAATCATTCATCACGAACCAGGTAGAATTATCTTCATCGTGACTCGTGTACAGATATAATTTATCTTTATAAACCATCGGAGCCGGATCAGCGGTGTACATGGTTTGTATTATGGGATTCTGAGCATGTGAATATGACAGAATCATCAAAAATACAATGATCAATTCAACTCTAACCTTCATCTCGTGTACCTCATCAATTAATATCATTCTTAATTCGTTGTAAATGCAACCTTATAGGTCTTAACAACTCCGTTGTAATCGAACTCTATATTGGCAGTACCTGATGTTGATTCCGCCTGTGCAACTTTTATTTTTACATCTTTATTATCAACAGAGGCCGAGACTGTAGGTATGGTTGTTGTACCCGCCGGTAGTTTATGGGTTGCTTCATACAGGTCGTAACCTACAATTCCGTTTGCATTAGTCGATCTTGTCGGCGTTTTGGGCAATTCAATGTTTTGACCATTTACAGCAATAGTAACTGAAGGAGCCACCGGACGTTCGATTTTATTTTTCTTTGAGCTGAATCCAAGACCGATTAGATCAAAGAGTTCAACCGACTCACCACTTTCTGCGACCAAAAAGATAGCGTGTTTTTTATCCAAACGATCAACAAACTTAGATACGTTTACAGTGTACTTGGTTATTTCCTGTTTAGAATTTGCAGGAACAACAATCTCCCCAATTTTTTTTCCTTTCCAAGCATTATTATCCCAGGGACCATCCAGCCATACGTTAATTTTAAAGCTTTTTGCAGTCTTTGGTGTAAGAAACAGATTAAATTCTGTATTGTTCCGTCTTTTTGTTCCTGCAAAAGCTTTCAATCCCTTCTGGCCTTTTTTAAGTCCGCCAAATCCGAAATACTTGTAACCGATAATATGTCCGTTTTTTACATTTGCAATGGGCATATGATTGTCCCAAATATCCCACGAGTCTTGTTGAATACCCACATCGGAAAGATAGCAAGCATACCCTGCAGAATAGTATTGATACGGATCAAGTCCATAGATATGAAAACCTTCTGACGTTACTTCAGCACCGGTATATTCTCTTCCCTGACTGTCTTTCGCTGTCCAGATTTTATTTTTTGCATAAGGATCATACGCCCTGATAATGGCGCCACCACCTTCTGCTACGGGTTTTTCATCCCACTCAATAGTAATTGGTGCTACCACTGCCTGACGCGCAAACCCAAAATTTCTCGGTGGCCTGTGATAAAACACATACCATTGATCATTAATGAGCTCGATACTTCCGTGTGTATTGTGTCCTCCATTGGTAGTTTGTAATCCTGTACCGTCTTGATTCAGTACCGGCGCCCGCGAATCAACCAAAACACCTCCGCTTTTCCAGGGTCCGAGCGGCGAATCGGCCACTGCATACCGCAATGAAGAGTTCGTGCTGCCCAATCCGTATTCAGGACCAGAATAACCGCTGAACACCGTTATGAATTTATTCCCAACTTTGCGGATTGAAGATGCTTCAAAGAAATTAAAACTTCCAGGGTCTTCATTGGCGTATAAATGTGGATATTTTGTTCCTTCGGGATCACGTATAACACCATATCGGGAGCTGGCAGGCAAGAAATAAGGAATAATTTCTGTACCCGGTCTGAGTGAATACATGGTGTTTTGATCCAATTGGGCGGCCAGTGACCGTTGAAAGCCCCAATATCCATAAGCTCTGAAACCGATTTCATAATCGGGATCGTTCGGATCTGTAATGTATTCAATATATACAGCAGGGTCAAAACCAAGGATGCTGCCGGGCACCGTACGTTTTCCGTCAGCAGTCAGGTTAATGGGTATGAATGGCCCGTCAGGACGGCTGCCTTTGGCAACCATTGCTTCCCTGTTTGCTCCGCGGCTGTGTGGATAGAGATAATATTCCTTGGTGCCATCCTTCCTTTTTACTTCAACAAGGTCAGGTGCATACATAACGTCCCATTGATTATCGATCTGGTATGTAAACACAGGACCTTCATCGCGCCAAGCCGATAAATCCTCAACCGGTGCCGACCAAACCCTGATGTCGGGACCACAATAGCTCCTAAATCTCAAATCGTGCGAACCGATAATATAAGCACGGAATTTCCCGGGATTATCTGGATCTTCAAAAACGCGGGGTTCCCCGTCCGGTAAATGTTCCCAGAGTGGCAAATAAGGATTTCCAGCCCCTTTGTGAACAAATCTTTCTGACGGTTTCTTCCTTTGAGGAATGTTACTTTGCCCCATTAATCCTGTTGAGAAAAATAAGAACATCGCGATACATAATAAAATCGTAAATCTCTCTTTAGGTAAAAATTCAAATCTCTTCATAAAAATATATTATAAATAAAAATTCAACATATCATCATCTACAGGCCTAAATAGAAACTATCTTCTGATCAAAAAGCAAAAATTACATGCCGTTGCTCCATCCATAATTCAAATAACGGTTTAAAAAACCTCTCTGATTATTATTCAAGCCCATTCGTCAGATAAACATCCTTTATAACGATCGGGCTACCGCCCGATGACCAAAAGCCAATAATATAGATATGTGCCGGATTAAGTTTGACCCGCTCTTCATTGATTTTTTTATACATATTATCAAGCTCTACAACCACCTTTCTTGAGTTACCAAAATCATATAAAGCCGGTTG
>ENA-UOOM01001172-UOOM01001172.1-fermentation-metagenome-genome-assembly--contig:-NODE-1172-length-26345-cov-3.094332_pt1 | contig 26345 bp, 25 predicted proteins | sample MGYA00245781_ERZ724031 | MGnify/ENA primary metagenome ERZ724031 (study PRJEB28704, sample SAMN03018317) | fermentation metagenome | biome: anthropogenic terrestrial biome; feature: soil; material... | reverse complement strand
CTTAGCTTAGTGTAGCTAACTAACTTGCTATTACTATATCCCATGTTATTCATCATCCCCTCTATTGTTACTTAAGTTCTCCAAAGTGTCCTGAGTTATTTCCTCATCGTCCTTAACCTCGATAAACTTAGGTAATACTATTTCTACCTTATGAGCTTCACTATTCCAATTCTTATTCATACTATACTCCCTTCAGTGTTGTTAGTTATCTCTGATATCCATATGATACATAGAGTTTATCAGATGCTCCTTTCTCAACTGGCTCACTTAACAACCTGATACTATAGCAGTTACCATGCTCACTTTCATCACTTATCCAAAGTCCCTGTGAGTGGTTTAATATCTCTTGATAGTTACCAGAAGAATTATTAACCAGTATTTTATTTCCTATGATGTTATCATAAGGTGTATAACCAGTTATAGGATCAGTTACATGAGGTTCAAACCCTATCTTTAAGAACCCTCCACGAGTATCAGTTTTATACTTCAGTGTATGAGGCGATATTCCATAGAATATCTTATTCTGTTCCATGCTACCAGCTATATCTGCTAAGTCTGAGAACACATATGCCATACAAGTTAAACCTGATGGTATTGCTTGGAAGTCATATAGATACTCAAGTACATACATTAAGTACTTATCTCCAAAGTGCCCAAATGCTACTCGCTTCTCGTCTGTTACAAATGCAGGTAATGTTACCAATGCACTATAAGTTGTAGCTGCAGTACCAGTCTTTGCACTCCAGTATGCTCGTGCCCCCTTTGTAAGAGTATAATATCTATCCCTTGCTGATCCTCCCACATCATACAGTACTGTTGTAATATAAAGCACTCCACTCTTCATTAAGAATGATGCTTTAATTAAAGTTGAGAAGCTAGCTTGGTTATTATCACATTCTACATTAAATGTATTTATCAGTCCCATAGTAGACTTATTGTACACATAAACTTTTATGCTCTCAGTTGTTATAGGTTTCTTAACTAATGCGTATACATAGTTTCCGTCTATTATCCAATCCATAGTGTTTGCAGGAAATGTAAACCATGCTTCACTTTCGTCCAAGTCAAGCATATCACCAGTTGATAAATCCAACTTATGTCTACCATTACCAGTATGTCTATAGTTTAGAAATACACCATTGTTGCCAGTAAATCCTGCAATACCAGGAGGACAAAATGCAGTAGTCTTTGCTGTGAAGTTAACATCTTGTACATTGCCTTTATCTATACACATCCATGTAGATATACCACTTCCACCTATCTGCTTTATAGCACTTGCAGGCATCATTGCTACTGCATCTATTGTTCCAACAGCAACATCAGTGTCAAATACCCACCTATTTACTTGATAGAACTTATTCATTACGTATTCAGGTTTACTTAAATCCAAGTATCCCTCTTTACCATCTGATGCAGGTTGTATATTACCATTAGCATACCCAACCACTTTAGCTGACTTAACACTTCCATCATCTGCATGTATATAAATAGTAGATGTGTTTTCATCAACACTATTTATATCATCCCCTAAACTAAGAAGTACAAGTGTCATTTCACTTAGCTGGTTTCCTCTTACTGCTTGGTATGTACTTGATGTTGCACGTCCAACAGTAGTCATAGCTTGACGTACATGAGTTAAACCCCATAAATCCCCACCAACTGATAAAAGTCTACCAGGACCCATATTATTGTCCAGCTGTCTACCAATAGGTGTTACAAAGTTCTCCTGCACAGGATACTCTTTTATAACATTGTCTTTAGTATTTACCTTAACTATCCCTACAAAACCCTGTTGATAATGCTTAGGTTTATCAACGTTATCAACCTTTAAAATGTTATTACTCATAATCACTTACCTCCTATGTTGTTTTAAATGTCAAGTAAACCTCTATATTACTATTGAGCTTTACTCTATATATTAAGTTACTACTTACCTCAATACTGTTGATGTACCACTTATCTACTTGCCAACCAGATGCAGGTAATGCCTTTAACATTACTATAGTTTCCTCTTCATATGTTCCTAATCCTTGTATACTTCCATGACTAACATCATCTACACTTCCACTCACTGTGTATTTCTGAGCAAATTTCATTTCAAATGTTGCTTCATCACTACTCTCAACTGTCTCTGTTAATTCTTCCTCTTTCTTATCTACTGGTCTTTTAAGTACATCAAATACTTCAGATGACGGTATACTGTCTATCTCTACGTCTAAGTCAAACTTCTTATTTACCCCTCTCTTTATTATTTCTAATATATCTACACTGTTTAAAGTGTCTATTAGATTGTCTAAATCAATTGGAGGTGCTATTTGTTCTAAGTAAACATCAAATACATCAGCACTACTAAATGTCTCAATCTCACTGTCTGACTCAAACTTCTTCTGCACCGCCCTCAGTTCTGCATCAAATACATCAGCACTATATATCCTATCTATGATGTCATCTAAGTCTACTGGAGGTTCTACATGTTGTAGTAACATATCAAACACTTCATTACTACGTATCTTATCTACAAAGTTTATAAACAACCCTACTGGTGGTGCATCTTCTGCTGGTGTTTTTATTATCCTAAAGCCTGCTGGTATCCATATATAGTCCTCTGACTCTATTTTAAGTGACCCCTCATCTACTTCTTCATCTGGAAAGATGTATGGTATGTAGAACCATATATCATTATCTCCAGGCTTCAAGTAAACTGGTACTTTAGGACTGTTATTAACGCTTACCCATATAATCTGTTCAGTGCCTGACCATATACCACCATAGCCTCCCAGTCCACCATTTCCACCACCTCCACCACCTCCACCTGCTCCTCCAGATGGTGGAAAGTTATTACCACTGTGTCCCCCAGAACTTTCAGAATAGAATAATAAACCATCACTGTTAATTACATTATACTGTGTATCATCGTTCCATAATACACAGCTTCCTAATTCTAGTGGTATGCTATACTCATCAGAATTTACTACATAAACTAAACTTCCAACTGTTACTGTTCCAGTTACCTTTGTATCTCGTGTACCAATTAGAGTGATTAACATATTACTTCCAGAAGAACCTATACTATACTCCAAATTCCACCCATCAGTACCTATTATGTTTATCAAACTTAAATAACTGTTTGGGTCATTTATAAGTAAGTTGCATGTAAATTTATTATATTGTATATTATCCTTTAAGTTAGCATTAGTCCATATTCCGACTGCTCCAGTCTGTCCTTTCTTTGTACTATCACTACCTATTGCTATCATAGATGGGCTTTCATTGGCATTTACATTGTTACCACCATCATCTACATTGTTTGTCTCTTTTTCTTTCTCTGACACTATTAAACCATCTGTGTTATCTATTGGTGATAAGAACCCCCACATTCCACCATAGTTCTCTCTCCATTGACCTATAGATGTATAATTTTCCAATACATCCTCTATATCCATTCTATAGTTAGATGTATTTTTATGACTAAGTCTAATTGGATTTCCTTTTGTTACTTCATCAGTTATTACAAATCGTATTGTAAACAATACTATGTTATTATCAAACTTTACATTTGTATCTTCTTTATACCCATAAACATTGAGTCTACCAGCACTTATACTACTGTGTACATCATCACCAAATGTTCCAAATGTACCATTTAGTAATTGTGCAATATATCCTCTACTGCTATCCCATTCTAATGTTACAGAGAACATTCCAAATGCTGTGTCAGCTGTCACATTCCTTGTGTATACAGTTATATCTACTGTGTCTCCATTATTACCCTCTACTGTTGCTACATTTATTCCTAAACCCTTTTTACCACCGACTCCTATTGGGTCTAATGTTATCTCTTCTATTACAGGCTGTGTATTATCAGTAAACCTAAGTGCACTTATAAACCCAGCTAAGAAGTCACCATGGTTCTGAGGTGTCCACTCATTAAACATCTTCATTGCCATTATGACTCACCACCATTCTCACTGCTACCACTTATAGCTGCTTTGTTATATATCACAAGTCTATTGTTTTTAATTGCAACTCTTACGACTTTATTACTTACATTACCAGTTCCACTTATTACTCTAGGGTCTGACCCTAAGAACAATCCCCATAAATAATATTCCATACGTTCATTATACTCATAAGCTGCCATATCCTCCCTCCTCCTTATGTTAATCTCTAGGTATTGGAATGTCATCAGCATCAACTGTTATGACCTTCTCACTATCTTTAGTAGAGTTAACTATAATCTGCACGAGTGTAGGTGTACCCTCTATGTCCTCTATATCAATCAATAGTGTTGTCTGCTCTGCTATTCCATCATATTTAAGTGCATACCCATTAGGTTTAACAGTTACACCATTTATTACAGCTGACCATCCAACAGTATCACTAACTGTCTGTTGCACTGTCCTACTATTATAAATGTCTACATATTCGAAATTTATAACTTCACCATAGTCTCCATTCATAAAGCTAAGAGTTAAAGCTATAGTTTTTATCAATCCTCTTCCACTCTCTATTTCTATCGAGCCTACATATCCTTTATTTTCATGTATAAATGAAGGATATAATCTAGAAAATTGATAGCTACCATCTTCATACCCTTGAGATACACCGCTCTCATTAAATGTCTCCTTTAGATAATGTATAGTTACATCTATAGCAACTTGAGTATTATAACGTGTACTTCTCGTTGCATTACTGCTACTTACCCTAAAAGCTACTAATAAACCTTCACACTCAAGCTTACTATCATTAGCATTATAAGTATATCCGAAGGTGCACTGTGAGTTATTACCTATACTAACAGAGCCATCTTCATTTTTAACTACAGTACCAATCTGACTAATTATGCTATCAGTAGCTATGTTAGAAATACTTTTACTAGCGTAATTTAGTTCTGCCATTTTGTACACCTTCCTTTCACTCTGTTATAGTTTTAATCAAAGAAGCTGAGCATTTAATTCCAACTGTTATTTCCCAATACATCTTAGTTGTTTTATAATAACCAGATGTACTTATAGACTTAGCTAAGTTTACATTAACAGTTTTACTAAGTCCTATCCTTGGGTTAATCCAACCAACTGCTGCTATACTTCCCTCTTTTATGCCTATTAATCTAAGCATTTCATCTGCATATTGCTCAATATACTCTGGTGGTAGTACTCTATTGTTTATTTCAAGTACATTATTACCGTTATTATTTCTATACTTCTCAATAAACAGTTTTGACTCATTTATAGTCTGTCCTTTAACCACAATTTCACATGTAGTAGCACCAGAACTACTTACTATTAAATCTAAATAATTCTTGTTATATACTGCACTCTTATTGTATGCTAATACATTATCAGCAGTAGTTATATTTATTATATTGTTTCTATAGATACTGCTATTGCCTAATTCTATATTACTAAAGTAGTTATCCCCAGAAACAAGTGTTTGACCACTGAGTGTTACTAGTGTTGTAGGCTCATTTACAACTCCTTGAGAGTAATAAACCTTTATACCACTAAACCCTACTAAACCTCCACTGTCTACAGATGCGTTAGTTACGTTTATTACATCACTTATGTTACCAACACTTTCTCCTTTTGTATCATCACCACAATAGTCTGTTTTTAACTTATTATCTCTTATGTCTATAAAAATGTTAGTTAGTGTAGCCTGACTAATTGTATTAAGTAAGTCAGACATATTACTTGTATTTAAGTTACTAAATTGCATTAAAGGAAATTCATCAAAGACTATATCCTCTTCATCAAAGTCAATCTGATGTCTTTCATCGTTACTCTCATTTAATTTATTAAGTATATCTATCAAGTAGTCTTTTATACTGGTAGAGTCACTTATATTTACATTAGGCACACTATTATTAAATATAACACTTAATATATCATATGCCTCTATAGTAACTTTAAAGGGGTCTCCACTTGTTACTGTTGAGTACCACTTAGAAATATACCATGTACCAAATTCAAACTCTCCCTCACTATCCTCTAAGAAGAATTTAATTATAGCAGTATCATTCATATATCCAAAGTATTCAGAACTACTGTTTTCAGGTATTAACTTCTTATCAATACTACGTATATTAAATACTATACTATTGCTAGATGTAACACCTACAGGATTCTGATTAATAGCATCTAACTCTTCCTCTACGTTTACACTTCTTATATAACTGCCATCACTGGTCATATCACCACTGACCTTTAATTCTATAACAGTATTATCTTCATCATTAAGATGTATTTCAGCTCTAGCCTTAATGCTTGTTACGAGGTCAGCCATGAGTCATCCCCTCCTACTCCTACTATAGTAACAACTACGTTATGATATATTCTTTCCCCATTCTTTATTCTATACAATGCCGCTTCAAAGTTGTTTTCAGTATAACCTGTGTATGTTATACTTTTACCAGTGTTACTATCTAAAGTTTTAATAGTATGTTCAATACTCTTAGCAGTAGCACAAGCCTTTATATATGCGTTCCATAATATATCATAGTCAGCTGCCTTTATTCTCTTATAAACCCACTCAGTTTCAGGTACTGTTTGTAAGTAAGGTGCTATTAATCTGCCATTACCTATTAATCTTTCAGCGTCTTGTGTCATAACTCTAGGTCTAGTTTTCCAACTACTAGGTCTTGGCATTGCTACACCGTTTATTTCAAAATCAGCCATTGTTATGTCTCCTTTCATACTAGTTTATATAAAGAGTATCATAATACCCACTTTATCAAATTCATTAAATCTAACCCTTGAAAATTACCATTTTATCCCAACACTCCACAACCCCTCTAGAATCCCCTACAATCAATTTTACCTCTTACCCTATCCAACATACCACTTTCATATAAAAACCCCGTACAATCAATCCTGGTAACTCTGGCACCCATTCCTATACTTTCCACACCTTCCACAACCTTATCCACACTTTAACACACTAAATTGCTAATATATTAAATTATTCCGTAGTACATATTTTTAAATGTAGTACATATTTATTTTATATATTACATCATTTTAATCATATTCTTAAAACCTCTAGCATATAGTTTTCTAACAGAAAACTTTCATACACTCTTTATGTCTTTTTATTTATGTGGAGGTCTATCGTATTACACCAATAAACCTCCACATACCAATCCTTAAGTCATTACAAATCCGTTGTTAGCCTTTTGCATGTTGTTCTTGTTACCATAAGGTGCTAACATTGACTGTGCCTTAGCTAATGTTGCCTGGTCTATCATATTAAAGCCATTCTCTCCAATATGATAGTGTACATCACCTGTTCCACTTCCAACTAACTGACTTAGTATTTCAAATAGAGGTTCTGCCATTCCTTCAGATATTGCCAACTTCAATGCTTGTATTATCATCTTATTGTTAGCTATATCTGCTCCACCTGTTCCAGTTATATTACCTACAAGTTCTGCACCATTCTCATTAGCTACGAATACTTGACCACTCTTCTCACTACCACCTTTAGCATGATATCTCACACTAGGAGCAGTAGTTGTAGTTGTTTTTCCAGTGATACTAGCCGCTAAACTGCTTACCCCGTTCTTTACACTACTCCATATAGATGATACAGTGTTTCCTATGCCACCTAATATAGACTGTGCAGTGTCTTTAATTCCTGTCCATAGTCCTTTAAACTTCTCCTTTAGTCCTTCGAATGCTCCATATATATTACTAGATACAGTAGCAAACTTACTTTTAGCATCATCCCATGCTCCAACAGCTGCACTCTTAGCGTTTGTAAATGTAGTTGCTATATTATCCTTAAGAGTACTAAATGCACCAGTGACATTTTCCTTTATACTAGTAAACTTACTCTTTATATCACTCCACGCATTTACTGCAAAGTCTTTAGCTTTAGTAAATGTGTCACTAAACCATTGACCCATGCCTGAGAACACATTCTTTATTCCGTCCAGTAAACCAGTAAATGCCTTAACAACATTGTCTACTAACCAACCGAATAGTTCCTCAATTCCTTGCCATAGCCCTTCAATTAAGAAACCACCTATCTCTGCAAATACAGTAGATGGAGAATGTATACCTAAAAATTCTTTAACACTCTTTATTAAATTATCAAAGAATGTCCTTACTGCATCCCATACACCATTCCAAGCGTCTTGTATACCTTGTATTGCACCTGAGAATATACTATTTATGATGTCAAGCACTATATCTACTGCTCCACCAAGTACATCCCATATTGCTTGCAGTATACCACCAATTATTTCAACTATACCTGCACCAACTTGTTTAATGCCTTCCCATATCTTTTCAGGGTTTAGTGTAAATATACCTTCCAGTATCTTTCCTAAACCACCTAGTACATCAAATACACCAGATATGATGTTTATAGCATCTGCTATTATATTCTCTATAAACTTTATTAAAGTTCCTAGAGCAGACACTACTAAGTTTACTACAGCTGTTACAATGTATCCTATTGCTTCAAATAAGCCTGCCAGTATATCTTTTAACCCACTTGACTCATATGCCTTATAGAAGTTATCCCAAGCAGTCTTAATTGACTCAAAGCCTTCTTTAACTTTCTCTACTGTGCTACCAAAGGTTTTCTTAATCGACTCACCAAAGGTCTTAAATGTCTCTCTAAATTGTTCACTTGTTTTCCACAAATCAACAAATGCTGCTGCTAATGCCGCTACAGCTGCTACTATTGCTAGTATAGGTCCTAATGCTATTCCACCAGCTGCTGCCGCTCCACCTGCTGCTCCTGCACCACCAGCCGCTGCTCCAGCCCCTGCCGCACCTGCTCCAGCTGCTGCTGTTCCACCTGCCGCTGCTGCACCTCCACCACCTAAGAGTGTTGCTAATGTTCCACCACCACTCATAAGTGCTTTTAACTCTGAGAACTTAATTATTAAGTCTGCAATTCCACCAGTTACTCCGCCTAGCCATGATGTTACCTTTAGAGCTAATAAACCTGTGAAGAATGCAATTACTGCATTTGGATGTTCTATTACAAATGCTATTAACTTACCAACAAGTTCTACAAACTTCTGGAACCCTGTCCATGCTATGCTACCTACTTTTTCTAAGAATGCTACAATCTTATCACTGTTCTTATCTATGTAGTCTCTTAGTTGTTGTAGTTTTTCTAACAACCATGGTAAGAACTCACTACCCATAAACTCTGCTAGTTTTAATAACAATGGTTTGAGTACTTCATTATATAGTACAACCAGTATATCCTTTAGTGTACCTAGTATCTTAACTAAGTTACTTATTATTGGATGTGCCTTCTCAAACTCATTTAACTTAATGGTATCCTCTAATGATACAGGCTCACCATCAAATAATTGCCACAGTGTCTTAAAAGTTTCAACTAGTCTATCTACTGTTGCCTTATAATCTCCACTCCTTATCTTTTCAGCAAATTCATCAATTTTTACTATTGCCTTATCTATTGCTTCTACAAGCCATATTCCAAATGCCTCTATGTATTTAGATAAGTAAGTGTCATACAAGTAATCCATTGCAGGTCTTAACACTTCAGTAAAGGCTGCTGCTAAATCTGTTACCGCTCTTAACAACTCTAGTAAACTGTTAAGTAGTTTTCCTATATTGACGTCATCAGCTATCTTCAAGCCTATCTCAATTATCATCAATCCATTATTCTTGATGATAGACCAAAGATTACTTAGTATACCCTTTAAACTTTCCTTTGCCTTAGTGCTATCAAATTCTATATCAAAGTCTTGTCTACCTGTTAAGTCTTTAATAGCCTTATTTATTGTTTCCTTAAATTTCTTTAAGCCATCTGCAAACTTATCATTGAGACTATCTATATAACTCTGTGTAGCTTCCTCTGCTAACTTGTTTAAGTCCTCAATAGCAGACGCCATCAAAGAACTATAATCAAATCCATCCAACCCACTATCAGATTCACCAGACTTTGTACTCTGTGATGTTATTCTATCAAAGTCAGCTATACTTCCTTTTGCCTTCTTAGCTGCCTTCTCTGTTTCAGAAAGCCCTTTATTCAAGTCCTCAACAGAATTTACAGTGTCAGAAACTCCATCATTCATTCCTGCCCATAAATTAATATCTAAGTTAAAACCAAAGATACTGTTGAGATAATTTATTAACCTTGTAATCTGTTTCTCAATAAACTTTACTACAACTACAATGTACTGTGATACACCAGATAATGCAGTTACTAATACTTGACCAATTGTAGTACCTAAAGAGTATATTGACTGCTTAAGTATACTTATTCTACCTGTTACAGTATTTAAAGACTTAGCAAAGTCTAACATATCATATTTAGATGTAAATTGTTGTATTAATGATGCATATCTAATATATACACGAGCTTCTTCATTCAAGTTTGCAAATGATGTTCCTATGTTAGCATACTCCCCACCCTGTGCCTTTAAATCTTTTAAGAACTGGTCCATCTGAGCTTCTCTAACAGATAAACCTAAATCGTCAATGGATGCTGTCATACCTTTCATGCCACTGACTAACTTACCCATAACTACATTTACATCGCCACCAGCTGCTCCCATAAATGCTAGATAACGACCAATCATAAGTATGTTCTGAGAACCCTTAGCCACATCCTGTGACTTCATACCTAAACCATATAGTACACCACTTAATTCATTTAAGTCTGCAATCAACTGTTTAGCACTTAATCCAAATGCAAACTCCATCTTATTCGCCCAGTCAATAGTATCTTGTGTAAGAACACCACCTACTATATTCTTTAAGGAGTATACAGACTTATATAACTCCATAGCATTTTTTATCTGTTGATTATTAAATAGAGAATTAAATGCCATTTGTAACAGTCTTATCTTGGAATACAACTCTGTTGCAGTTCCCTTTAAGATGTTAAAACTCCTATTTGCTCCGTTTGCCCCAGTAGATGCAAATCCAAAAGCCTGTTTCAGTCTATTTCCGAAATTACCAAATAGAGATATTAGTCTATCTATAGTGTCCTTAATACCTGTTATTACTCTGATTGTCCCTCTTATTACTCCATTTATTATAGACATACCAGACCTAGTAACTGATATTATTTTATTTATTGCACTGTTTATACCACTACTAATACTCTTAATGGTACTTACTATTGTCTTTAATCTATCTTGGGAAGCTCTTTGTGCCTGATCTTCTGCTTGTCTAAGCATTTTCAGTACTTCTATATACTCTCTTGTTCCCTGTTTAAAGCTACCTAATTGCTGAGTATAATAATTAACTTGTTCAGCTATTGGCATTTTCTTACCAGACATTGCTTCTTGAGTAGATACGTATCTCTTTGTTTCATCTAGTAGCTGTTTTATTGCCTCTTTTTCCCTCTGTGCTGCTATTTCCTGAGCCTTAGAAGCACCAGTTACTTTATCTTTAAGCCCACTTAACATTTTTTGATATTCGTTTGTAAGTGTAGTAGCTCTTTCTACATTATCTACATTAAATGCATTTTTAGCAGCGTTACTAACTGCGCTCAATCTGCTTAATATCTTTTCTACATTGACACCAAGCTCATTAGCCTCAGCTGTTAATCTAGCTGTCTCTTGCTCAAATCCCCCAAGTACACCTTTAAACTGTTTAGAATCTTCCTGTTTATATTGCAAGTACTTTTTATAGTTATCACCTTGCATACTTGTCCTAGCATTTTTCATACTAGGCGTTACAGGTATTTCTAATTTATATTTATTAAATTCTTGTTGCAACTTTGCTACTTCTTTATCTATTGCCGCTTTACTACTCTTTACAGCAGTTATTAAGCCAATAGATCCAGTGTATGACCGCGCTTTAGCATCATACACTTGCCTACCAGTGTATTTGTTTATTATATCCTTTTTCTCACTAGCCGACTTAGCTGCACTTAACTCTTTTTGCATCATGTACTCATAAGCCATAATGCCTTTCTGCTTTTCAGCAGATTGTCCTTGTAACTCTAAGTACTTTACTTTATTTTGTTCATAACTTGCTATTGCTTTTGCTTCACTTTCCTGTGCTCTCTTTTCCTTTGTTATTGCTTCTTCTAATGCTTTAATCTTAACTGCATCTGCTACGTCAGTATCATCAACTACAGCTATTTTAGTATTCTTATAACCATCTATCATACTCTTAAAGGTGCTCTCTATTAATTTCAATTGCTCAAATGCTTCAGTTCCAGCGCTTATATTTACTCTATAACCGCTCTCTAATACACCCTTAACTTGGTCCATTGCAGTACTATTATAATCTATACGACTAGTACCTAATAAACCTCCTTTTGTTGATAGTTTAGCTGATGTTGCCTCTTGCTCTTTCTTTAGCAACTTCACAGCCTCTACTGCTTCTGCTATACCAATCTTATAGTTCTCCAACTCAACTCTACCATTTGCGTCAGTTACCTTTATTGGAGTACTATTAGCGTTTATAGTTTTTCTACCTATTGCTTCTAAATCATTTTTAACATAGTCAAGAGTTTTTTTCCTCTGCTCTATAAGTCTATTTATCTTGCTATCATTTATTAATTCTTCTTTCTTTTCTTTTGATATTGTTGTATCAAGGTCTAATACCTCTTTCAACTTTGTCTTAAGGTCCTCAGTAGCTGCTGTTTCCTCTTTAATTGCTTCTACCCTACCACCAAACTTCCCACCACTAGATGCATTTAATTCTTTAACATACTTGTTAAAGTCAGTTGCACTAATGCTTTTCATTTTATCCTCACTAAGTTGTGGGAATGGATCAAATGCTATCTCTTCTATTAAACCTCTATTTATATTAGCTGACTGCATTAGATTATATGCACGATTAAATAAATCTACATACCCAGTTACCTTTGTACCAACAGAAGAATCTAAAGTCTTTATAGCTGTCTCTAAATTCTTTATTTCAGTATTCAACTCGTCGTAGTATTCCCTATCACCCACTGATAACTTCTTTATATCCATTCTGCCATATAAGTTATTTTTTATGTCCTTATACTCGCTCAAGTCTGCCTGCTTCTGATTTAATTCGTCTGCTATGTCTCCACGCGTGACAGTAAAGCCCAGTGACTTTTCAATCTCTGACCTTACTTTACCATATCTTGTTAGCCTACCCATTTCATTTTCTATTATGTCATTCTGCTTAATAAATTCTTTAGAAAAGTTATCTAGGTCTGGTCTAATTTCCCCAAGCTTTCTAAAACCATCCTCAGTTTGTTTCATAAACTTAGACATGCCATTCATCTGTGACTTTAGAGACTCTGCCCAAGAGCTATCAAATTCATCACTAAAAGCACTATTCATTGCCTTTATGTGAGCTATGACAGCAGTAGACAATCTACTAGTTTCCTTATCTAGTTGCTGGAACTTAGCTAAATATTTATCTATATTAGCCGTATTCCCACTTCTAAGGTCTAACTCCATAGACTTTCTAAGCTGCTCACTTTCATCTTTCAGTGCATTCATTTTAGCTCTAAGTTCACTAAACTCTATTCCCATTTCATAAATGCCACTAGTTACTTGGTCACTAGCCCCATTAAATATATCTGCAAACTGCTTAGTGCCTTTAGCCAGTTGGTCTATGTTCTTTTTGGTTTGCTCTATGTTATTCGCCATTATATCCACCTCCATATCTTGATGCTATTTTAGTTAAGTTAGAGAAGTTATTTATTGTATCACTATCTTCATCATCATCTAACCCGTCTATTCTTCTTGTTATCTCCATCTTAGGAGGCTCTTTAGGTAATTTACCCCAAGCTGCTGCTCCTATCATACCTGCTAACCCATGATATTCAGCCATTCTTCTATCTGTCTCAGCCTTTATCTTATGTATAAGGTTATTAAATACTATATGCATTTCAGATGTATTCATAGACCAAAACTCACTATAACTTACTCCTACACTCATTAAATTCATGCTTATATTCATAAACACATCAGTTAATGTTTTACATTTAGTGATGTCTATTCCACTTTCGTCCTCTTCTAATGCTCTACCAAATAAACTGTCTCTAATTTCATTGTGTATATCAACTATGCCTTTACCTTCATCAAGTGCCTTATCTATTATCTCATATGCTAGTTCTTCACTACACATGTTATTTCCTATACTGATTAATATTGCCATGTTATCAATAGTCAATGTATTTAAAATATCAATCAATGATACATTATTCTCAATCTCATATTTTTTAATGTTCTCTAAATTAAATGCTCTTGTTAACATTTAATTACCCTCCTATCAAAAAAGGTGTTAATGCTGTTGACATTAACACCTTTTAATAGACCCATCCTATTAATGTCATCTATTCCTATTAAGTTACTGACATTAATGTATTTACTTATTCCTCTGTCTTATCTTCATCTTCAGTTGTTTCTTTCACAGAGTTCAGTGTAATCGCATTGTCTTTTGTCTTGCTTACACTATCATTTAAACCAGACTTCAAATCTTCCTCAAGCTGGTCTATACTCATTCCAGCTGCCTTTAGAATCTTAAAATCCATGTCATACTCTCTTATAATCTGCAAAAATAAATCAATAATGCCTTTATCCTCATTGTCAAGGAAGTTATCAATAGCATCATATGCTCTCTGAGTGATATCTTCATCACTTTCATTCTTACCCCTAGTTATACCAAGAGTAATAACCTCTGCCATTTTATTCAACTCAAGTTTACCTACATCCAAAAGGTCAATAACACCTTTATTATTTCTTTTCTCCCATTTACCAACTGTGTATGAGAAGAACCTCTTAGTTAAAAGTCTTGCTGCCATATGCTTATCCTCCTTTAATAATTTAGTTTATCAGGTAGCACTCTTTGCACTACCTGATAAACTGTCAATTTGTTAATTACTCTACTACTTCAATCTCTTTTTCACCATAGACTCCACTACCATCTTTAGCAGTAGCTCTAAGTGTTACAGTACCTTTCTGCACACCACTAAGTACACACACAGCCGCTGTGCTATTCTCAATGGAAGCTTCTCCATCATCGTTAGCAAGTGTCCACTTAACTGCCTTAGTAGTTGCTCCAGCAGGTGTTAAACTAACAGTGTAAGTCTCACCATCTACATCTGCAATAGATACAGTTGATGCACCATTAACTGTGATGCTTGCTACAGGTGTAACACTTCCACCAGGTGCTACAAAGTCTCTAGTAAACTTGGACTTAATTCTTATGCTCGTTACAACAGTAAGAACCCCACCAACACTCATACCACCAAGTGTAACTGTCATAATCTTAGCCTTAGCACACTGGATACCAAGTACCTGCGTACCAGCCTTATTAATAATAGCTAATCCAACTTTCAAATCTGTCTCGTTTTCCTTATACTCAGACATAATATCGAACTCGTCCTGAGTAAGATTCTGAGTAATCTCAATACTACCATTGTCAGGAAAACCATTCTCGAAGTCCCTAACGTCCTGTTCAAGAGTAGTAACATCAACTTCCTCATCAGTAGAAGAAATATCTCCAATGTTAGTCATGTTACCAATCTTATCTTCCAGTGCAAATGCCCCTGCTCCTGCCTCTTTTAAAAAGAGTTTAGTTCTGTCGTTCTTAGCTACTATACCAGCCATCTAAATCACCTTTACCTTTCTTATTGTTAATTTAATATATACTTTACATCCACAACGCTACGGCATACCTTTAAACCGTATTCGTTTGTGCCAATTGTAACTGCCTTAGGTCCTATGTGTTCACAATCTTCAAATGACACTTCATCTGTGTCCACATATTCATTTTCCATTTTATCTACAAACTCCCTTAAATACTTTAGAGCTGCAAATAAACCATCTTCAGTATTCTCTGACTGCACTTGTACTTGTACCTTTATACTCTCGTATTGATAATCTCCACTTAAGTACTTTCTATCAGCACTAGACTCATACAAGTAAATGCCCACTACGTTCTCTTTATCTTCCTCCATGTGTTGCCATGTTACAGGATATTGTATTCCCAGTATCCCATCTATAGCTTCATATAAAGGTTTTATGTCATTATTCAACACATAAACCTCCCCTCCTTAATCATAGTGTTTATAAAGTACAGTATAGTCAATACTTATCTTAGCATATACTATACTCTCGCCATGTATCTCAACCCATACCTTTTTATCAGGAAAGAACTCTTGTAATGCTATTTCTAAGAACTTTGCCCTTCCTATGGTATGTCTTAATTCTAAATTCTCATGCACATATGTTGCATATGGAGCTGCAAATACAATAACTATATAATCATCATATATTAACAATGCTCCACTTCTTCTTAACAACCCTGTCTTATATGGAGTTAATTCAATTGCTCTGCCTAATATAGCTTTACCAATTGCTATTAACCTTTCCATATTAGCCTTTTGGTCAAATCCCTTTATGTTAGTTAAGAACTTAATAGCTGCTAACATCCATTCCCTAGTTGCTATTAAATCATCTACTACATCATCAGTCAAACTTAATACTGTTCTTATACTTGTTTTCCCTTCAATTATTAAATCAGTAATGTCATTAAATCTATTCAATAGCTGACCATCATTCTTTACTTTTAAGTCAGCCTGTTGTTTACTAAGTAAGTTAGCTTGCTCTACTTGCCTTTTCCATAATTCTGTTTGTGCTGCCTTTTTAGCCATCTGTCTTTGTAGTTCTGGTGGTATTAAATACTTTCTAGCATAGTCTATTCCAAGTCCTAAGCTATCTATCCCGCTTCCTATACTACTATCATTTATATTAAATGACTCTTGTATAAATTTTAAATACTTCTCAAATAAGTTCTCAGCCATTTACATTACCTCCACTATCCAGAAGTGTAATGTACCAAATATCCCCCTACTAGGTCTAACATCTATTACTAACCGCTTATCTAGCCTATCTCCATTAGTCACTATCTTATCTTTAGGTACATGATATTTCTTATTATGTTTAACACTACTCTTATCATCTGTCTGTTCTGTTACATTACTGCCTTTAACCTCTCTACAACTAAGAGTTACAGGAGAGTTATAACCACCACCACCTGTCTTACCAGCAGGCTTCTGTGTCTCCCATTGCACTTCATCATAGAAGTTCTCAAATAAGCTAGTAGTCATATTCTCTCCCCTGTCTCCCATACTTAGAATTTCTGGCGTCTTACTATATTCACAAATAGGCATCTGGGTGAGTACCTATTCGTTTTTCATAATGTCAGCCTTTGATAAGTTGATAGTAGTTTCCAGTCCATCTAATGTAACATCATTCTCACTTAAATACTTGTTAATGCCAGCCACCACATTATCAATTAACTTATCAAGTACTTCAGTAGATACAAATAAACTTAACATTGGATGCCTTGACCTAAACCAAGTTATAACTTCCTGTTTCTTAAGCTTACCAGTTCCACTTCCTAAGTACTTCTCTGCTTCAATGCAAAGAGTAATCAAAATGCCTTTAATTTTCCCACCTTTGTCATATCTTACTAACAGCTTACCCGTACCAATTAGTAATAATACAAACAATACAATAATGATTAAATCCATCCAACTCGATGTAAGAAATGCAATTATTACACTCTTATCCATTTTACTCATTGCCTCCTTTTAAATATTTATATGTTTATTACTTTAAGAACATAGATATTATATACATTATAAGTGCTCCCCCAAGAGTGGTTGCTACAAACTGCCAAGCCTTGAGAGCTGTCCCACCTGCCTTATTCTCCACACACTTAAGTCTATTCTCAATAGTACAAAGCCTATCTTTTATATCTTTAATGTCAGTCTGCATGTATTCCATTTGTACTGCTAGACGTTGCACTGATGCAACTAACTCACTTAAGTCATCAACCTTTTTCTCAAGGCTAGTTTGCTTAACCTCTAACGATGCTACTCTTTCTTCAATTGTAGACATACTAACCACCCCTCTCATTATCTATTTATAATGCTATTTTAATGTATCCATGGTTTTATATAAGTATCATACACATCTTTATATATGTTATTTTTCATTATTGTCTTGTTTTCATTACTACCAATAAACTCGATACTAGCTTCAGCAGTTGTATACTTCTTAACTCCTTGAGTTTGTAATTTATTTGCTTCACTACCCAAATCTTTATACATACTTATTCCTTGAGCTAATACTGCTATTTTTAGCTCATAAGGAAATTCAATCAGTTTACAATCAATTTTCCTAGGCCATTTCATTTCATTACTTGTATTATCTTTTATTCCTACATACATTAACTTTTCCATTAATGCTGTTGCTTTCTTTATTAAGACTTCCTTATCTTTATCATTAGTTAAAGAGTTCCAGTAGACAGACTCTTCATCAGTACTCATAAATTCTTCATTCATAATTTCATCTGCCTCTTCAACAGTAAAATAAGTATTCTTACCTACTTCAAAAGCTGCCATTACTTTCCCTCCTCTTTTTATTTAGGTTTAGGAGTGGTCATTTTACTGACCACTCCCTTACCATTAATGTTACTCCGTAATTGTAATCTCAATCTCGTCAGTTACTTTACTACCATCATCTACTGTTGCAATCAATGTAACTGCTCCAGCTTTAGCAGGTGTTACTTTAACTGCTAGGTCAGCTGCATCTGACAAATTTACATCACCAGTGCTATCAGGGTCAATAGACCATGTTACTGCCTTAACAGTAGCGTTAACAGGTGTTACAACTACAGTGTAAGTTGACCCAGCCGCATCATCTACCAAATCAAGAGTACTTTTACCAGAAATAGTATGTCCAGTAATTGCTACTTGATTACCAGTTTCAGTTACATATCCTTTTGCTAAGATGTATGGGTCAGCCAGAATAGGCACTGTCGAAATCTCAATACCACCCTGTGTTACAAACTTACCTTCAGACCAAGTCGGAAGTATAATGTCTACAACTCTACCGTCCATAGGTACCGCATATCTGATACCATCAATCTCACTGATGTAACCAAATATGAAAGGTATTCCCTTAGCCAAATCAGCAGCAGAGAAACAATTATCAGGAAGTGCAATAACAGGTATACCAAGAATCTGGTTAAACTTTCTGTTATTAACCTCTACTACTTCAACTCCCCTATTTCTGTGTGCGTTAATCGCCTGTGCATATGTCTTACCAGAACGAGTTGTATAACACACATTAGGAGTCACTCTCAACTTAGCCATAATGTTATTGAGGTGTCTTTCAACCTTCAATGCCATATCAGCACTAAGTCCAGCACTTGCATCAAATGCATCTGCAATAACCTGACCTGGATGAGTTGTGAAGAACTTATTGATACCATCAAATTGCTTAGAGCTTACCAGTGTGTTACCAGTAAACGACTGATATGCAAACCCGTTGATAATCTTGTTCATCTTCTGTTGTGTCTGTTGCTCAATCCAATTACTTACCATACCAGGGTTAGAACCAAACGCTCTCACGTTCATTCTATCCACAGGGAATGCTCCACCCAGCTGTTTAAGAGCGAAATCTACAGTCTTAGGCTCTTCAGCATCAGGTGTATAATCTTCTCCAATCGCTCTATTCGTTGCCGGTGCACCAGCATTATCATAAACTACTGCACTAGCCTTCAAATTACCTAAATTATCAGGAGCTGCAATATTTACGAACTGCTGGATAGCCATAAACTCACTCTGCACCAAATATCTATTGATAGCATATTGCAGTACAGGTGTCGGTGCTGTTCCCGCAAAACCATTAAGACCAATCTCTAACAAACTTGCCATTTAACCCACCTTTACCTTTCTTATTTTAAATTTTACTGTTGTTCTGACATAGCACTTTCCATTGCTATAGCTTCCATAAGTGACTTAGGTGCTACAGAATCAGTAGACGCCTTATTCACTGGGTCAAACCCCTCTGTCAGTGGGCTAGAAGCTTTTCCTTTATTGATAAATAAGCCAGGCTCTGACTTCTTCAAAGCCTCAAGAGACGTGTCAACACCATAAACTTTTCCATCAACCAACTTGATAGATGTTTTATCTAGTAGACTGACTACAGTCTCAGGTTTAACTGCCAACTTTTCTTTCTTAACAGCTGCCATAATCTCTTCATCTAGCTTCTGCTGTTCTGTCTTACCAGAATAAACTTGTGCTAGTTCACTAAATGCATCTGCTACTTCTTTATTCGTTATCTTAGATGTATCAATTTTACCAGTTGATTTATCCAACCAACCTTCCCCAAAAATACTCACAGGCTCGTCCTCCTTTTTCTCTTGCCTAGTTTCTTTTTCATCTTTACCATCTTTCTTACTATCATCTTCCTCTTTCTTTTCAGAAGCTGAATTAATAGTAATATTGATGCCTTTACCCTTATCATCTTTGTTGTCACCATCTTTAGTGTCGTCTTTCTTTTCTTTCTTCTTGTCCTTATCTTCTCCGTCTAAGTTAACCTCTGCATCCAGATTGTCACCAAAGACACTTTTAAGGACGTCAATCAGTTTCGCCATGCTGGTAACCTCCTTTTTCAATCTTAATCCTTTCCATTTCAGCCTGTGCCTGTTCACTATTATATCCTAAATATTTTTCAAGCATAGTCTGTTTACTCAATATATCAGCACTTACCATTGTTTTAATGATTTCAGCTACTTGCTTATCATCATCAGTACGTCCTATAGAAAACACAATAGTTAATTCCTCAGGTTTAATTGCTATACCATTCAATCTACAGAGTGTATAAAGACTGTTCTTAACTACATAATAAACATCTAAACTGTCTCTATTCCCTCTGTCTATTGCACTTTTTATAGTATTACCAAGAGTTTCCTCTGATATATTTCCAACATATTCACCGCTCAGGAATGTCTTACCCAACTCGCTTAGCTCATAAAAGAAACTCATTAAGTCATCTCTATACTGTTTAGAGCTCTCAAGCTTTCCATCCCATGTTACATACTCTGGATTCTCTTCACCATCTTGCCTAATTAAGTACTTACCATTTACTACCTTAAGCTCATATCCTCCAGTTTGTTCACTCTCTCTAAAATTCTGTGCCCCTAATATTAATAGAGGCTTCTCATGTTCATTCATTATATGTAGTTCACTAGACAGCCTTTGCTCTAATGTAAATATAATATCCTTTATATCCATAAAAGAACTCTGCCCATAAACTCCATCTGCTTCACTGTTCAATGTACCCCATTGTACTAATTCACAGTCCTCAATACCAGTCTCATAAGTATTTCCATCTTTACTAATTGTCCTACCATTATACTCAAACTCTACTGGGTATCCTATAGTGCCACTTATATTATTACCATTGTAAGTATAAACACGTTCAAATATAATACCCTTTTGATGTATCTCAAATCTAATATGACTTGCCATTACTTTATTATTTGTCTTAGTATATATAACATTGTATATTACATAACCAAGTACCTGTTGTTTATCATGTGATGCTACAACCTTAAATCCATTGTAAGGTGCAAATGCACTAACACCATCTTTATATGTCTTAATTGGACAATCACCATATATCTCAACTAATTTAAAGAACTTCTTAATTCCCTCTTGCCATCTAGTTCTTTCTACTAATGCTGCAATCCTCTTATCTCTACCTATATCCCCAGACTTAATCAGTATATCATTAGAAAACACTAAGCTAATTAGCTTAGATATTGTTAGTTTAAAGAAGTTAGTAGATAACATCTTATAAGGCATTGTACATTCTTTATTATCTATAAGTCCAACCAATCTTTTACCCTTAGCATACTCACCAGTATAAAGTCTATGGTTATACTTATAAACTGCATTTCTACCTAATGTTTCTTGGTTTGGAAAGCTAGTATTAGGTAGTAAGAAACTAAAATCAGTGTAATACTGTCCTTTAGCTAATGACCTATATATGTCAACATTGCTACTATCATTCAATCTTTTATCTTTACCTAATGTATCAAATGTCTCCATTACCTAATTCCTCCTTCCTTTTCTATGCTGCATCATATGTTATTACATCTACCAATGCATATCTTGTAGCATCTATAAAGTGGTTATTCTTATCAGGTAGCTCAGCCGTTACTTCATCAGTCTTTTTATCAACAATGTATTCATATTCAGTAAACTCTTTATATATCTGTGGTGTCAGTGTCTTACTTATGTAAATACCATTTAAACTCTGCAACCACTTTATTCCACCCCTTACACTATCAGGCTTCTTCTTAACTCCAACAATGTTTAAGTTTACTTTCTTTAACTGTTTATTCAATATTGGACTTGCATTATCTGCCTTAACTGAAAAGTTGTTTTTATTTATCTTCCTTATCTCAAATGCTATATCCTCTATGTCCATCTTAGGTTTACCAAATTCAGCTAGTGCATATAACTTTCTATTCTTCTTGTCATAATACCATTCAACATATGCACAAGGGTCTGGTCCACCATACCCCCAGTCAAACCCTCTGTTTATTTCAGTGATATTAAGTCTTTCTTTCTTACCATCCCAGTCCTTAACATTTGGAAATACGTTAGCATCAGTTCCTACAACTTTACCAAGATATGCCCATTCATAATATTTTAAGTTCTCTACCTTGGACTGCTCTGCTGTTCCTATAAACTCGTCTCCAAGCCAATCTGCCCTAGATACCTTTATCTTTCTTCCTGTCTTAACTCCATTGACCTTTTCATATATAGTGCATCCTTCTATAACATCTAAATAACTAGAATGATGTACTACTTGCTTCATTATCTTTTTAACGCCGTTTACTTCAAATTCAAACTCTTCATATACAGCGTTAGAATCACTTTCAAGTATTTTACCAGAATAACTATTATATTCTTTATTAACCCAGTTGCTATTTTGCATTGGAGGGTTATAAGTCATTATTGTACAGTGCTTACCTTTACCTCTTGAGAATGTTTGTATTAAACTGTTTATCTCCTTTAAACTCAAGAAGTTATTTAATTCCTCTACCCAGATGTATCTAAATGCTCCACGTCTAGGCTTAAATGACTTTAAGTTCTCTGGATTATCACATCCAGTAAACTTAATACTTACATCTGTCTCTTTACCTCTATCGTCTAGTAGTACATATTCAAAAGGTGACTTCCTTAATTTCCAATAATCACCCACACCCATAAACCTTATAGCTTCTCTAAATGTATTTACTAGTCTTTCCTCAATCTTATTGCCATACTTTACAATCGCTATTGCACTCTCTTTATTACACATAACGCCATTTATAATAGCATTAGCTGCAACCTGACTCTTTGTTGATGACCTTCCACCATTAAGTATAGCCCTGCTTATATCACAGTTTACTATTTCAGTATATACCTTTCTAAAGGTGTCTATAATTAGTTCATCCATTTCTATATCTATAACCATACTATCACTCCTTTTTATCTAGTGCAGGTGACTCACTATTGTAAGCCACCAACACTATTTAAAGGAGGACCCAGCATGGAAACTGGCGTTGTTATAAAACATTTAAGTACTCACATTAAAATTAAATACTGTCTTATTATCAGTCACAGTGTCCTCCTCCAAGTCGCTGCCACTGTTTTCTTTATTATACATTTTATTATACTGCTCAATTACCTCTATATTCTTAGCCTTTAATGCTAGCTCTAAAGCTGCATCTGCTACTAATTGCTTATTTATCATATCCCCAGCTACACCATATCCCCAAGCTTCAGCCACTTCATAATGATTCTTCATCATATCTACAAATGCCATAACATTAAAATCATTATTCGTTATATAACATGGAAAGCTCTTTTTTATCATTTCAACAGTAGTAGCCATATCTTTCCCAGTACTACTACATACCTTTATTAAAGCAATAAACCTTGCTAGTTTCTTTTCTTTCAACAGTTTACCATATAAGTCATTCCCAATTAAGTTAGTGCACGCAACAGGCATATTTTCCAATACCGCATTTCTCTGACTGTTATTATTTTTATTACTGCGAGTATTGTTCTTTTTCCCACTAGTCCTTGCCATGTTACATAACACCTCACCTTCTTTCTCTCTAAATCTTCTAGTATATCATATCTTATACCCATTATACAAGACCCTTTTCTAAATTACAACATTTTACCACATAATATATTATTATTTTTAAGATGCTATTATATAAATCTACTATGTTGTGACTAAATCAATCCAAGATGCTTACATAAAAAATTCCCCATGTACCAATTGTACACAGGGAATTTCAATTAATTCCTATACTGTTATAATATAATTTTACTAGCGTCATAGTCAGCAACTTTACTGCCATACTCTCCAACCCAATCCTTTCCTACACCACGTGGATTAGGTGGACTATACACTTCATTCAACTGCTTAAAATCATTCATATTGAGTAACTCTGCTAATATCATTAACCTCTTTAAACTTAAATTGCCATTACAAGTTACAAAGTGTTGTATACTTAATGGGTTAAATGTAGCGTTTATTCCTTTATCTGCTGCTAACTTTTCACAAGCCTCTGCACATTCTTTAAATGTTTTATACCCTCTAAACATTATTGCCTGTTCAGCTGCTAATCTACGTTTACCCTTTGTAGTGTTTGCCATCATATTACTTTTCATGTTTACTTAATACCCTCCTTTAGTTAATCTATGATAAGTACACCAGTTATTCTAGTGTACTTATCATTTATTTTACTTATATCTTTGTATCAATTACATGCTACTTTCTGTGTTACATTATACTTAGCATCTAGCCAATCCATAAAACTGTCTATGTTCTCTGGTGATACAAACTGACATACCATTGGTTTTCCTAAGCACATCAGATAGCACTCCTCAACTTCCATCCTAAACCCACTATTAATACCCATGTATTCTTCTACATCATAAGCAGACACTTCTCTATTAAGATGCACAAACTCTACTTTCTTATTGCTATCAGTAGTTAAATACTCGTCCTGCTCATTGTGTTTAATTGATGTTAGAATAGTACCATGTAAACCATTCAGTCTCCTTGATACTCTCTCTAAGTTACTTGCCCAGTTATGCATTTTACAACCGTCTTTATGGTTAGTATCCTCTGCTTCACCTATCTCTTTACCTTCAGCTATGTACTTTGCCATGCACATTAACTGATGTATATAACAGGTAAACTGCACACCTATTATACTGCCTTCATTATCTTTATATATATTATCTTCTTTAGTACCTGCAAACACTTCTGCGTCATAAGGAGATACCATCTCTACATTCATGTAACCTCTCTTATCACCAGACTTCTTTTTCTCACCAAAAGTTGTAACCTTTCCATCTTCTGTCATTCTAGCAACTATCCCAGTTTCAAAGTCACAACAATATTTACAAGTTGTTCCATTAGAGTATATACCTTCAAATACAAAGTATCCACCATCTACTAGCTTACCATTACTTACTATTTCCTTTAAGTAAGCGTCATTATGTTCTACTGCCTTTTGATTTCTTGCCATGATAATTCCTCCTTATTTAGTGTAGACTATGATTAGTCTATCATTAATTTTGTGATACCTATAAACTTCATTATTCTCTACCTCTCCAAACTCCTTGTTTCTTCAGTCTTTCCATAAGCCCATTATAACTTATGGTTGCCTTACTATTAAAATAATTAACTACTTCATCAGTCAACTTATAGCCACTCTTAATGTACATTTCTATTAATTCATCAGTATTAATATCCTTTTTATATAGTGGCGACTTCTCTCCTACTTGTTTATTTACATCTGACCTCATAAACTCACTTGTACTTAACGCTTCCACATTATTTCTCACTAAGTCTATTAACTCTCTCATTACTTTTAACTCATTGTTTATATACTCTTCATTAGCTGTTTTAATCTCTCTTACTGTCCCATTCTCAATTTCACTTAGCATGTTTTTAAGGCTGTTATTCTCTCTCTTTAATAATTCTCTATCATTCTCTGCTTGTTCACATCTTACTTTAGTCTCTCTTAATGCTTCCTTATACTTACCTATTAGCTCAATTTTACTCTTAAGTTCTTCATCATTAACTCTATAGTTTAATCTTATCTCTTTAAAGTAATTCCTAATCTCTTCCTCTTGTCTCCTTATACTAGCTATGCTTACTTGTGTATATCTCAATGCATCTACTAACTCTTTCTCCCCATTACTCTCTGCTATTTTCAATACCTTATCAACGTATACATGTGAATTAATTAAAGTCTCTTCCATTTCATCTAACATATTTCTCAAAAGTCCTATAGCGATTTTAGATGCTACATCCCTTTTTTCAACACCTGCCATACTTCTCACCACCTTTAATTTAACTTAACTTCCCCTTAACTTAATTTAATTATACCATACCCCCATTTATAAATCAATACTTTTTTACAAATTTCTTATTTTTATTTTTTCATTAACAAACCCCTACTCTTAATCTTAACCATTAACAAACACCTACTCTTAATCTTAACCACCAATACCACCCACCCAAAATT
>ENA-UOOM01001170-UOOM01001170.1-fermentation-metagenome-genome-assembly--contig:-NODE-1170-length-26374-cov-19.517383_pt1 | contig 26374 bp, 22 predicted proteins | sample MGYA00245781_ERZ724031 | MGnify/ENA primary metagenome ERZ724031 (study PRJEB28704, sample SAMN03018317) | fermentation metagenome | biome: anthropogenic terrestrial biome; feature: soil... | reverse complement strand
ACTACAATATAAGTTATTCCCAAATAATTCTTAATTATTAACGCAACAGCAGTATGTTCCAATGATGAATTAGATTGTAAATGCACTTGTACATTTTTTAAGTTCGGTAGCTTAATGGTTTTCAATTGTGATGAATTACATTCAAATTTTTGCAAATTTAATAGAACTTCTATTCCAACCAAGCTCCTGATGTAACTATCTTCGCCACTGGAACCAATATATAATTGATTAACAAATTGTCTCGCTTCTCTTCTGCTCTCAATTGTTGAAAAAGAACCGGAATTCCTAACTTTGTTTCTAAAAAAAATATCTGGGATGAATGATTCCAGAGGTGGATTGTATGAATACTGTATAATTGTTTCTGTTTGATAAAGCGTTTTATTTGCTACACTAATTGTTATATTTTCTTTTCTATCTACGTCAGTATAATTATCTTTCGCCTCAATAGTAAGAGTGTTGCCTGATTTTTTCAAGGTTAACCATTTCTTATCTTTAGGTAATTTGTCATTAATTTCAGCTTGAAACTGCCAATCTTCCTGATTTGTTTCCACAAGAAAACTCGCCGTTTTATTTATTGTATCAAGAAGAATCTTTTGTTTAAGCCCATTAAGCATACCAGCATACTCAATTTCTAAAGTGGGTGTTGGTTTTATTATGGCTTCAGTTTCTTTTTCTACCTTTTGACAATTATGAAACAAAAAACACAAGCTTATAATAATTAGAGTAAAAAACTTTTTCATGAGATTATCTTTTTTATTATTAACAAGATATTTAAGGAATTTTTTTTATAAAACCAGTACTCAACAAATATCATATTTAACTACTTGTACACCAATTACAAAATCTACACAAACATTTATATTTCTCCCACAAATATAGCTATTATTCAAATAAAACCCTTGCCAAAGTCCTAAAACTTTGGCAAAGGTTATCACACATTACACCACCAGTTCATCGTCCGTAATTATCGCCGGTTCTTTGCCTTGGCGAACGGAGAGGCGGGCGGCTTTCATAATCTCGTTGAGGTCTGAATAGAGGTCTTGCCAACCGTCCACGTCGCGCATGGCGGTAACGAAATTGAGGTAGTTGCGCAAGGCTTTCTCCAGTTTCCTCCTCACTGGCGCTTTTTTGTAAGACGTGCCCGGCTACTTGCGAGCGTGTCTGCCGACAGGCAACTTTTTTGCTTCGCAACACACCGATTGCAAATCGGCGCGAGCGAGGGGCTATTTGGAAGTCGGGGCGCGGCACGATGCAAGCGTGAAACGCCTCCTGACACTCTATTTTCTCTGTTTTGTGCGTCTGAAATACTTCCCGGATGTCAGGTTTTGCTTTCATACTCGTCTGAAATGCTTCCCGCGGTTGCGGATTGGCTTTTTCACTTGTATGAAGGGCTTCCCGCAGGTGAGTTTTATGTTTTCTACTTGTCGAAAGACCTTCTCGCAGTAGCGGTTTTGCTTTCGCACTTGTACGAAAGGCTTCCCGTAACTCCGATTTGTATGTTGTACTTGTCTGAAAGCGTTCCCGCTGCGCCGGTTTCTGTTTCTCACTTGTCGGAAAGGCTTCCCGCAACTCAGGTTTGCATTTTTCACTCGTCGGAAAGGCTTTCCGTTGCAGCGATTTTGCTTTTGTACATGTGCTTGGGTTAAATGTTAAAAAAGAAACGTTAAAAACATGTCTTCCCGGTCTGATATAACGGAAGAACCCGCTTCGTACGATATGTAGAGGCGCTTTGTCATGAGAGTGTGTTGTTTAACAATTTCAAAGGTAGGATTTATTTTAAATAAAAGCAAAATTTGCAATTATTTATTGGGAGGAAAGAATTTTGGGTTTTTCCTGCCGACACTCATATCCTGCAATTGTGTTAAATTTTTTGTCGTAAAAATAATATCGTTTATCTTTACATCATTCTAACACACAATAAAAACAGTACGATGAAACATAAATTTTTACTTTTTCTTTTATCGATAGGTATTTCCTTACATGCACAGGAAACAATAAGCTTATCGCACTATGTGTTTCCCGATTTTCAACCGGGGGTTGTTTTATTGAAAAACGGTGTCAGAAACAACGCAAAGCTCAATTACAATGCAGCTTCTGAAGAAATGGTTTTCGATGAAAACGGTAAAATGCTGGCCATTGGCGATGCTGTGTTACCTCAGATAGATACCGTATTCGTTTCGAATGAAAAGTTTATCCGGGTAAATAATAAATTTGTAAAAATAATTATTGATGAACCGGAAACCGATTTGTTTATTGAGTACAAATGCAGGCTGATCCCCCCCGGGAAACCTGCAGCTTACGGGGGTACTTCGCAAACATCTTCCACAACATCGTATTCTTCCATTATGTCAGACGGGAAAGTATATAGCCTGAAGCTACCGGATGACTACAAGATCAAACCTTATCACGTTTTCTGGCTCAACAGAAATGGAAAACTACAAAGTTTCTCAAACATCAGTCAGTTGAAAAGGATTTATCGCGATAAAAAGAAGCTAATCGATGATTATCTGAAGAAGAACGATGTGAAAATAAACGATGAGAAAAGTGTTCGAGATGCAATTACCTATATGGCGAACAATTAAACATATGATATAAAATTAATTTTATGAAACGATTGCTAATATTATCAGTACTGGCTGTTTTTATTGCCGGTAATTCTATGTCGCAACAAAAATACGTGCCTGCGGCTGAGAACCTGAAAAACAGATCGGAATTCCAGGACATGAAATTCGGTGTATTTATTCACTGGGGGATTTACAGTATGATGGCCGACGGTGAGTGGATAATGAACAACAAAAACATCAACTGGCAGGAATACGCGAAACTGGCAGATGGGTTCTATCCATCGAAATACGACGCAGCAAAGTGGGTTGCAGATGTAAAAGCTGCCGGTGCAAAGTATATTTGTATTACATCGCGTCATCACGATGGATTTTCGATGTTCCATACCAGGCAATCGACTTACAATATTGTTGATGGCACACCGTTTAAACGCGATATTATTAAGGAACTTGCCGATGAGTGCCATAAACAGGGTATCAAGCTTCATTTTTACTATTCGCAACTCGACTGGCGCCGCTCCGATTATTTTCCCATCGGACGTACCGGCCGTGGAGTAGGGCGCACCGAACAAGGAAGCTGGAAGACGTATCATCAGTTTATGATCAATCAGCTGACCGAATTACTGACCAATTACGGTGAGATCGGAGCTATCTGGTTTGACGGACAATGGGATCAACCGTCGGATTTCGATTGGCGCCTGCGTGAAGTTTACGATCATATCCACAGCATTCAACCGGGATGTATGATCATCAGCAATCATCACCTTGCTCCGCAAGAAGGAGAGGACGGGCAAACATTCGAAAAAGACCTTCCCGGACAAAACACCACCGGATTTTCAGCCAATGCAGAAATCGGGCAACTTCCGCTCGAAACCTGCGAAACGATGAATAATTCGTGGGGATATAACATCACCGACCTGAAATACAAATCGGAAAAAGAATTGATCCATTACCTGGTGAAAGCAGCGGGCAATAACGCTAACTTGCTGATGAATGTTGGTCCGCGTCCCGACGGTACATTTCCCGACATTGCCATTCAACGATACAAAGCCATGGGCGACTGGCTGAAAGTTTACGGCGAAAGCATTTACGGTACCCGTGGTGGGTTGGTTACACCGCGCGACTGGGGCGTTACCACACAAAAAGGAAACACGCTTTACGTTCATATTCTCAACTTGAAAGACAAATCGCTCTATCTGCCGACCAACGGTAAAAAAGTGAGATCGGCACGTGTGTTTGTCGATAAAAAACCGGTGAAATTCACTCAGGATGCCGATGGTATTTTGTTGAAATTCGACAAAGTTCCCGATGAACTTGACTACGTGGTTGAAGTGGAGTTGAGGTGATTTGAGTTTCGAATTTCGAATTTTGAGTTAAGTTTGCGCCAGAGGGTTTGAAGTCCCTCCTGCGCATTTTAAAAATAATCTAAAATTGAATATCCGTATTCTTACCTAATAGGCTTGGAAAGCCATATCTCCATAACCGTAGGCTATTTATTCGCCTGCGGCAAAAGAACCACAAAACTCCGCCCGAAGTGGCGGTACTTATAGCTGTTTGAGTGCCGCCTTTCAGGCGGACGATGGGGTGGCACCGTTACCGTAAGCTGCGTTCGTTCCTCACTTGCATACGGTTATGAAAATGTCGCCTTCCAGGCGAGTTAGGCATACAAACGGATACTCATATAATCTAATATCTCACTGTCTAATGTCTGATATCTATTATCAGACATCTGTCATCAATTTGTTAATTCTCCCAACTCATTTACATAAAAGAAGTTAACTTTTTAATTTTTCCCGAACCATCCGTAATATTTCATTGTTACGAGTTTTATAGCTTATGTTTAACTTTTTGAATGTCACGTGTATGATATCCAACAAAATGTGCATACTCGGTTCGGTTATAATTGTGTTGTTTCTTGTTTCTTTTTCTGCTTTTTCACAACCAAAAAGCGCCATACAAGTAAAGAATTTCGAGCAACTGAAACCGCTTTTGCATCAGCAAAACGATACGCTTTACGTAGTAAATTTCTGGGCAACCTGGTGCGCACCTTGCATTCAGGAAGTTCCTTATTTCGAGCAAATCGGGAAGAAATACAAGGATAAGAAGGTAAAAGTACTTATGGTTAGTATGGATTTTCCCAATCAAGTGGAAAGCCGTTTAATTCCGTTTATCGAGAAGCAAAACATGAAAAATGAGGTTATCCTGCTCGATGACCCACGTCAAAATAAATGGATCCCGCAAGTGGACGAAGAGTGGACAGGTGCCATTCCTGCAACGTTGATTTATCGTAAAAATGAGAGGAATTTCTACCAAAAGGAATTCTCCTTCGAGGAACTCGATAAACTAATTCAATCAAAATTAAATTAAGTAGTTTCAACATTTTAATTTCTTACAGCAATGAAAAAACAATTATTTACTATCGCATTCGCAGTGTTATCATTAGCGCTGTTTGCAGCGCAGCCCATTAAGGTTGGCGAAAAAGCGCCTTCGTTCTCCCTGAAAGGCGTGGACGGAAAAACCGTTTCTTTGTCGGATTACAGCAATGAAAAGGGTGTAATTCTGATTTTTACTTGTAACACTTGTCCTGTTGTGGTGGCAAACGAAGACAGAATAATCGCCTTGCATAATAAATTTGCGTCGAAAGGATTTCCCGTGGTAGCCATCAATTCGAACGATCCCGGTGTATCGGCAGGTGATTCCTTCGATAATATGAAAGTGCGGGCTGAGGAAAAATCATTTCCATTTCCTTATCTTTTCGATGAACAACAAGCCGTGCTCCCGACTTATGGAGCCACACGCACTCCCGAAGTATTTCTTCTGAAAAACAAAGGCGATGAATTTGTGGTTGCTTATACCGGCGCTATCGATGACAACGCCAACAATGCAGATGACGTGGAAGAGAAGTTTTTGGACAATGCGATAAATGCCGTGCTTGCCGGAAACAGTCCCAATCCGGCGGTTACCAAAGCAGTAGGATGCGGTATAAAGGTGAAAAAATAAAAAATGTATTTTTATTTCCGGTGAATGCTCCGTAATTTATGAAAGTTACGGAGCATTTTTTATTTTAAACGTGAATTTCTTTTGAGAAAAATAACTGAAAATCGTGCAAATGAGGGTTACTACCATTTTCGATGGGGTGGGGTAAAGATGCAGCACTTCTACCAATAGCTTTAACCCGAAATAGTTAATAAGAAGATTTACGCCAACAACTGCCATGTAACGGACTAACTGGTCTTTACCGCGTAATTGCGAAGCAGTAAAGGTTACATATTTCTGCAGTAAGAATCCGGAGAGAAGTGTTATCGGGAATGTTATAAGCAGTGCAGAGATGTGCGGGCTTACTGTGACAAACCCAAGTGAAATAAATTGTTTTTGTATAACATAATTGTAAATAGCGAAATAAAGCATCCAGTCGAAAACCAGATTTGCGGCTCCGCTCACGGCGTAGCGGAAAAACTGACGACTAAAAAAGCGCCTGAAAGGTGGATAAAAGAAGTCGATAATATCGCCGATATATTTTCCTGTAAGTACTAAAATTTTTCTCATTCTCTTCATCGGAACGGCGGTTTCAATCCGCCTTTCGGATTTGTTGTTTATGCGCAAGGCGGTATGGATCCGCCTTTCGTGTTTGTATTTACGGAAGCAGCGCTTCCAGTTTGTCTAATTGTTCTTTTAACTGCTCTTTTGTCGATTCATCATTTTCCGAGTTGTACGCGGCACGTAAATCGGGCAAATAATGCAGGTAATGTGTGTCGGCAATATATTTAGCAGCTCGAACTCTCACAGATGCATTGCCATCAAACAACAAGCCTTGAATCCAACGTTTGGCATCCCACGAATGGTTGGATTGCAACCAGTTGAGCGCGGCGATTTTTTCGTCGGCTGTGCCGTATGAAAATGTTTGGTAGTATGTCGATTCTTGTTTTAAATCATCGATAGACATCAAAATCTCTTTGTTGAAAATATCGGGATTCATCACATTCTGTTTATATTCTACAATCGGTAAATCCAGTGTCCATCTAACCATGCGGGGAAGCATCCACATCATTCCCGGCGTTGCTTCGGGATGGGCAATGGAACTGAAAACGCGTCCTTTTCCGTAGGAATTGGTAATGAAAAACGGTTTGTTGTTGGTCATGCCGGCAGGCGCGTTGCCTTCTTCATGCACATCGCTTTCCATCATGGCAAGTGTTTGGTAGGAAATGGTATCGCTCTCGTTTTTCACGAAGACAGGTCCTTCATAATACATCACGTATGAAGTATCGCGATTTGCAATTTCCGGAAATAGTTTTTTGCCTTCATATGTGAGCGTAAATTTGGCGATGCCGTGTCCGCGATTATCGTGTTCAATATCGATGGCTTGCGCTCCGTTCAGGTACATACTTGCGTAATCAGGTGTACTCGAAAATAGATAAGCTCCGGCACAAATCCCTACCGCACCACCGCCTCGTGCCACAAAATCTTTAATCCGTCGTTGGTTCTCGCTTCCCAGATTCAGAAACTGACGGCTTCCGCCACCGCCGGGAATTATTAGCGCTTCTATAGAGTCGAGTACGTTATTAGCAATATCCGCAGTGGTAATGGTTCGAACGTTCATCTCTGTATCTAACTTCATGGCTGCAACGGCTTCCCAGATACAGGTTTGTGCTCCGCCATACCCGTCAAAAACGGCTACCTGAATTTTATCGGACAGTAATTCTTCTTCAGATGTTTTCTGTGTGCATTGCACAAATAAGAGAGATAATAGAATAAGATAATGCAGTGGCTTCATATTCGGTATTTTAAATGTTAATGCTGATACTAAAAAAAACAGCTAATAAAAAACCCGCCATTGAGGTAAGCTTAAGGTAAGGATCAAGATCGCGATCTTTTTTCTTATGGATTTGTGTTAAAATGTAGAATTGAAAAATGAAGACAGCAGTATAAATATATCGATACCAGGGTGATGGTGCAAATATAAAACTGTATTGCAAAAAGCAAGTAAACATGCCAAATGTGAGTAAGGTGTGATATATTTTGGCATTTCTTAAGCCTAATTTCGAAGCAAATGTGGTTTTCCCCGATGCTTTATCGTTTTCTATATCACGCATATTATTCACATTTAAGATCATGGTGCTTATAAAGCCCAATCCTACGGATGGCAGAACCGGCCGGAAATCGAATAATCCTGTGTGCAAAAAATACGTTCCTATAACAGCTACAGGGCCAAAAAATAAAAAAGCAAAGAAGTCGCCCCAACCCACGTAGCCATACGCATATCGTCCGATGGTATAGAACAGTGCAGACAGAATGCAAAGCAACCCAATACCGAGAAGAATAAAGACAGAAGATTGAGTGAAGTTTTCGGAAGCGTTTAAGACCAATGTAAGACCAATTGCAAGAACAATAACAATGGTGATCCCGATAGCAGTTTTCATCTGTCCGGGCGAAATCTTTCCGCTTTGCACGGCTCGTGTTGGGCCTTGCCTCTTGCCTGTGATATCTGTACCTTTCAGGTAATCGCCCAAATCGTTTGCCAGATTAGACAAAATCTGAATGGACACGGCCAGCGCCAGGGCAAGTCCCAACGTGATGGCTGAAAATCTCCCTTCTTGTAATGCAAGTCCCGTTCCCAATGTTACGCCGGCCACCGCAAGAAAAAGCGTGCGAAGACGAAAAGCAGATATCCAGTTTTTGCTATTCTGAATAAAATTTGTCATCATTCCAATTTTCCGGATTCAAAAGAATATATTGTGCGATTTTTCCATACGAAATGCCATCGCGAATAATATGCTCATAATAACTTCGCTGCCAGACTCTGTGTGCATTTGTATGTTTTCGCATCCATTTTGTTACACCAATTTTGAAGCCTTTTATTACCGATCCCAATAGAGTAATGCGGTAAGAGTCTGATTCTTTTATTTCAATAATTCCATGAATATGGTTTGGCATAACAACATGTTCATGGAGCACAATGTTTTGATAATGATTTTGAATATTCAACCAATAGAAATTTGCCATTTTTCCGGCATCATTCAATATCATTTTTTGGTTTGCGATTTTTCCAAAAAGATGTTGACGGTCGTAACAACAAACGGTTACAAAATACAATCCGGGATTGGTATAATCATATCCTTCCAATCGTAATGGTTTGCGTTCGTGTTTCATGCCAACAATTATTAATTATTTATCCAATTCCCAAACGATGATTTTTTGATTCGTAGGGGACGAATATTTTCGTCCCCAATATTTTACGGATACCCATATGTTCAGGGACGAAGATATTCGTCCCCTACGGGTGATATTAATATTTCGTTCCGGAAATAATTAATACGCCCGTGCAAAAATCACCCGTTGAGCAGATGGTTTTCCGGTAACCATGCACATACCAGGGGTTTTGTCACCTTCTAAGGGTATACAACGAATGGTAGCTTTGGTTTCGTTTTTGATAAGCTCTTCCGTTTCGGGAGTACCATCCCAATGACAAAGCAGAAATCCACCTTTTTCTATTTCATCTTTAAATTCATCGTAAGAATTTACTTCGCGTATTTGTGAAGTACGGAAATCGAACGCCTTTTTGTAAATGTTTTCCTGAATTTCATCGAGCAGGTTTTTGATATATTCTTCAATTCCGTCGCATGAGAGCGTTTCTTTGGTCAGCGTATCGCGGCGAGCCACTTCAATGGTATTGTTCTCTAAATCGCGACCACCCATTGCCAAACGAACGGGAACACCTTTCAATTCGTATTCCGAGAATTTCCAGCCTGGTTTTTTGTTATCAGAATTGTCGTATTTCACGCTGACACCTAATGATTTAAGTTTAGCTATAATTCCGGCAACTTTTTCATCTATTTGTTTCAGTTGTTCTTCGTTCCTGTAAATCGGGACAATAACAACTTGATACGGAGCTAGCTTTGGAGGAAGCACCAAGCCGTTGTCATCGCTGTGTGCCATAATAAGTGCACCGATCAATCGGGTGGAAACACCCCACGATGTTGCCCAGACATAATCACGTCCACCGTCTTTATCGGCAAACATCACATCGAATGCTTTGGCAAAATTTTGTCCCAAAAAGTGCGATGTCCCTGATTGCAACGCTTTACCGTCCTGCATCAGCGCTTCAATGGTATAGGTGTCTATAGCTCCGGCAAAGCGTTCCGATTCTGATTTGAAACCTTTTATTACGGGCATTGCCATGTATTTTTCGGCAAATTCAGCATAAACGTTGATCATTTTTTCGGTTTCTTCAATGGCTTCTTCTTGAGTGGCATGGGCCGTGTGTCCTTCCTGCCAAAGAAACTCGGCGGTGCGAAGAAACAATCGCGTACGCATTTCCCAACGAACAACGTTCGCCCACTGGTTGATAAGCAGAGGTAAGTCGCGATACGATTGGATCCAGTTTTTATATGTACTCCAGATAATGGTTTCAGATGTTGGACGAATGATCAATTCTTCTTCCAGCTTTGCTTCGGGATCTACCACGACACCGCTTCCATCGGGTGAATTTTTCAAACGATAGTGTGTAACAACAGCACATTCTTTGGCAAAACCTTCCACGTGGTCAGCTTCGCGGCTCAAAAACGATTTTGGAATAAATAGTGGGAAATAGGCATTTACGTGTCCGGTTTCCTTAAACATATCGTCCAGCTGGCGTTGCATTTTTTCCCAAATAGCATAACCATAAGGTTTTATTACCATACAACCGCGTACGGCTGAGTTTTCCGCCAGTTCGGCTTTTATAACGAGGTCGAGATACCACTGCGAATAATCAACACTGCGTGGGGTCAGTTCTTTCAATTCCTTTGCCATATCTTATATAAAATTCTGAAGTAGTTAATTTAAGGGTGCAAAGATACAAAATAATGAGAAATAAGAAGTGAAGAAGTCGGAAATAAGAATGTGTTGGATGCCGGGTGATGGATGTATAGGATGAACGATGGAAGATGCTCAGTGTTCTATGCCCAACTTTTTTTTATTTTATTGAGCAGGTTCTCGCAGGCATCTTCCAGCAAATCCATCACCAGTTCAAAACCTGATGAACCGCCGTAATAAGGATCAGGAACGTGAGCATGTGAATATTTATCGGAAAAGTCGGTCATCAAATGGATTTTAGCTACATCTTTTTCCGATTTGGCTATTTTTTTCACGTTTCGGTAGTTGTCTTCATCCATCACGATGATGTAATCGAATAATTCAAAGTCACGGTACTTGAATTTACGCGATCGCGAGCAGAAATCATAACCTCGCCGTTGTCCGTGCATCCGCATCCGGTCATCGGGTAGCTCACCTTCGTGCCAACCCGAAGTTCCGGCAGAATCCACATAAATACTGTCTCCCAACTCATTATCAGCCACCATTTTTTTGAAAATTCCTTCGGCGGCCGGAGAACGACAAATGTTTCCGAGACAAACAAAGAGAACCTTAACTTTATGATCGTTGAAAAGAGGAAGTTGCATAACGCTTAATCGATTATAATCTAAAACAATGCGACAAAGATAACATTTTTTGTTTATATTTGCAGCCTTAAAACATTTTTGTGTCGTAATGAACATTCCGGAAGAGGGAAAATCGCAGCCAATATCCAAAGAAATTACCGTTGTTGAAGCTAAAAGAGAATTGGAGAAAAACAAAACTAAAAGAATCCTGTTTGGTATTGGAGGTTCTTTGTCACTTGTTTTAGCTATCTTGGGAGTTTTTGTTCCGGGGATACCATGCACGCCATTTGCATTATTGTCGGCGGCTTTATTCGCAAAAAGTTCAGATAAATTATATAACTGGCTGCTAAATAATAAGATTTTAGGCCCGCGTATTAAAAATTTTCAACGTAAAAAAGGTATTTCAAAGGGCGGGAAAGTCAAAGTGATTATTTTGATGTGGACAATGGTGCTTATATCTTCATTCGTTATAGTGAAGGCGCCCACCTTAAAAATAATTATACTCTCAGCCGGTCTTTTAGGTGCAATTACGGTCTGGTTCATTGTTCCCGAAGGGAAAGATTATACCGAAAGCGATATTTAACTCCGCAAATACGCGAAATAATATTTTTCCACCTTTTTCGATAACAACTCAATGTTGAACATGTCGGAAGCGGTGGAAATGTCTTTTATAGAGCCGTCGCGATAAAGGATTTTGATACTTTCATCGTATTGGTTGTACATATCCGTTGCCAACGAATCAGTTGATACGAAGTATTGAGCTTCGCTTTCCGAAATTCCGTATTTGTGAATAAATTTTTGAATATATTCCTGCTTTTTATCTGCAGGATGCGGTTCGTTGGTAATCTGTATTTTGAATAATCTTCTGTTTACCATTCCGGTGCTCAACAATGATAAAACTTTATCGGGATTCGACTTCCACGCTTTCAACGAAGTCCAGATATCGTTATCATCCATATTGATAAAGTGTTCCAACACTTCGGGGTTTTCCTGAAAATCTTTTAGCGTGATGTCGTTTTTCAGAAAGAAAGCCAACGATGGCGATGCAAACAAGTTTTCACCGTTCTGCGATAAGTATTTCGCTCTATTTATTGTGTTTATCAGCATCTTTTCCGATGCCACAGCTGTTTTATGCAAATAAACCTGCCAGTACATAAACCTACGCGACATCAAAAAGTTTTCTATCGAATAAATTCCTTTCGATTCCACCACCAGCTTATCGTCAATCACATCGAGCATTTTCATAATGCGGGCTGCGCCAATTCGTCCCTCGCTTACGCCCGTGAAGAAACTGTCGCGCTGCAGATAATCCAGCCGGTCAACATCCAGTTGTCCGCTTACTAATTGATGTAGAAATCGTTTGGGGTAATTGTCCTTAAAAATATCAATAGCGGTGTTTAACGCACCCTTTTTCTCCTCGTTTAACTGCTGCAACAGCAGCAACGAAATTTCTTCGTGATGCACATTGTTTGCCAGTGTATTTTCTAATACGTGCGAAAACGGAGTGTGCCCGATGTCGTGCATAAGAATGGCTACCAACGCACCACGATATTCATCTTTGGTAATTTCATGACCTTTATCGCGCAAGTTTCGCAACGCCACATCCATTAGATACATGGCGCCAATGGTATGATGAAACCGTGTGTGCTGTGCACCGGGATAAACGTACGATGCCATTCCCAACTGCCGGATACGATTCAGCCGTTGCAAATAGGGATGCTGAATGAGTTCGTAAATAAACTCATCGGGAATATTTACAAATCCGAAAACCGGGTCGTTGATTATTTTTCGCTTTTGTTGCATACCGAAAAACTAAAATAGACTGTTTGGCATTAACCTAACAGTCTATTGTTCATTTTGTTGTCTTACTAAGATTCGAACTTAGACAAACAGGACCAGAATCTGTTGTGCTACCATTACACCATAAGACAATTTGTGAGTGCAAAATTACAAAATTTTTTACGTAACAAAAAATAAACCGAAAAAACTAACTCTTTTTTGTTACCGTTTAGCTTAAAATGAATATATTTGATACTAATTAGAATGGTCATAATGAAAAACAACGAAATAACTTTTGTGAGATACGGTAAAAAAAAATTTATCATCTTGATAATCGTCGTTGTTTTTGTTCTTACAATTATCTATTTGGTGTTACCCAAAGGTTTTTTAACCGGATTATTTTCTGCTGTAATTTATGTGTTTGTCTCACTTCTTATTTTCCCCATAAAATATGTTTTAACCAGCAAGAATACGCTCGAGACCCATTTTCTTTTTGGGAAAAGGAAGAGCAAAACCATTAAAATCGATTCAATTTTGGAAATGCGAATTGAAAAAATTGACCGTTTACTGATTCGATACCGAAAAGAAGGGTATTCGCAACCCGCATCACTGGTTTTGGAGTTGAGCGACCAAGACATTAAGAATGTGCAGCATGAGTTGTTGAAGAGAAATCCTGCTATCTCATTAGGGTAATACCTGTATTTTCAATTACGACTGTTTTCTCTTTCAAAAACTCCATTAACGTCGCATAAATCGGATGTTTCCTGAGAATTTCCCTATTTCCTACCATAAATAGCTGTTGTCGGGCGCGGGTGAGCGAAACGTTTAGTTTTCTGTCCACCGTGCCGTCATCGTTCAGGTTGCACAAGAAGTTGAGTTGATACGGTTTGTTCACGCAAAACGAAATAATGATTATATCGCGCTGACTACCTTGAAAACGCTCTACCGTGTCCACCATTATATTTTCATAATCAGCAATGTTTGCTTCCGCAAGCTTGTGTTTGATAAGTGCGATTTGATTGCGATACGGTGCAATAATACCGATGTTTTGTGCATCGAAACTCCGTTTATCGTGGGCATAAATCTTTTTAATTGATTCAACAATTTCTACAACGACATTCGCTTCATTTTCATTTGTTTTGGTTGATATTTTTGACGAAATTAGTTGTTCCGTAGAGAAAAAAGTAATTCGGCTGCTTGCAATGTTCCGAAGGAGAATATTTTTGCATTCCGGATATGACGACTGCCACTCTTCGGATTGCCATTCCTGTGCCGGCAAAAGTTCTTGAGGATAAAAATGCTTTGACGGAAACGCGGCGATTTGTTCGTGCATTCTGCCTTGAATGGTGAGTTGTGCGTATGCGTGTGTCCAATCGTTTTTCATGCAATTGCGCAGCAAGCGTTCAAACAGTGAGTGCGCACAGTTGGTTATTCCAATTTCGGTGAGTTCGGTTTCGTGAATAATCGATGCAATGTTCTTTTGCAAAACAATAGCCGGCAGTTGATTGTGGTCGCCAATCATAATAAACTTATCGAAATTGGGTAATAATCCGATGATTTGCGGTTCCAAAATTTGCGAAGCCTCGTCGATAATGGCGATATCGAATTTCTTCAGGCTGAAAAGTTCCAATTTTCCATTAATGGATGCCAATGTGGAAATAAAAATGCGCGTGTTTTCGATTTCCAGCCGCAGCGATTCTCTGTTTTTGGCTTTCTCAGAAATGTTTTGCAGCAATCGGTCACGATATTTTTCATCGCACGAAAGTTCCGTTCCCACACGGATGAACTTCTTGTTATCTTTCCCAAAAGCAACGTTTATTGCTTCGCAAAGTTCGTCCACAGCACGATTGGTGTAAGCCAGAACCAAAATGTTGGTATTTGGTTTCGCGTAAAATTCCTCAATCAATCGCCTGGCAAAAATGGATGTTTTTCCGGTTCCGGGAGGCCCGATAATCAAAAAATAATTTTCGGCAGCCATTGCTTTTTTGATGATGTTTTCGGGATAATAGCTGCTTGTTGCAATTTTTTTTCCGATTTTCGGCTCTGTTATTCCCAGCAACAAATCGCGTTGTTGTTTCGCTGCGTTTAGAAAAGAGAAAAGGCTTTTGTACATACTGTTGTACGACGTGTCTAACGTATCGTGTTCAACTGCCCACAGTCTGTTCTCGTTGAAAAAAGTGCGATTACGCTGCTTGTTTCGAAAACGAATTTCGATAAATTCACAAGAAATTGCTGCAATGTTCCCTTTCAAAATCTGTTTGTTTAAAACGGTGTCTTGTTTATTTTGACGTGGATAAACGATGCAAATTTCACCTTCACGAAAGTTCACGATGTCATTTTCGGCTTGATTTCTTCGATAAACAATTTTCATGTCGTTGCTCGAATCGTCAATTGACTCAATGGACAAATCAAATAAAACATCCAACGCCTCGGCGCGCTCGGCAAAATCGCTGTTCCATAATGAGGCTACGCCTGTGGGTGATTCGTACTCAATGTCTCCAATTTTTTGAAGGTACAACTCTCTCGAGATAAAGCGAATGTGTCGGTAAAAGTAGCTCAGCTCCGTGGGAGAGCATTGTCGCAAAACCGATTTGAAGTCTTCTATCTTTTGGGTGTAAAATTTAGCCGCTTGATTGGCGAGTTTGGTAGTGTCGTAGAGTTCCTGAAATAGTTGTACTACCGTATCGTTGTTGCCGTTTATTATTTTATGTTCGTTGGCAACGATGTGGTTTCTGACGTCGATTATCTCTTTTTCGAGTTGTTGAAATTCGGCTGCAAAACGCAGGTTTATTCCCGAAACATTGCCCGATGAATACAAAATAGCAGCTTCCACTTTGCGCGAAGGTGCACCAAAAACACTTTCAATCATTAACCGATAAACACCGGTTTGCACTTCGTGATTCAGATTTATTTTCCCAACATCGTATGAGGGAAAAGGCAATTTTCCCGATTTTAATTCAATAATTTTATATTTGTCCTTGTCTTTTTGTAATAAGTCCAACCTCCCTTGAAAACCATACTTTTCACTGAAAAAAGAGGGCTCAAGTGTGCATTTTCGCACATCGATATTTCTCATAGGGAAATCTTCCGTTATTACCCGTTTGATATTCTCAAACTGTGAACGTGCTTTTTGCATAAATACTCTAAAGTCTTCATCGGAAGCGATATCGTCACAACTGGTATATTCGAAAGGCGATTGTTTAAATGATTTCAGAAATGTTTCGTCAAAAGAGACTTCTTCGGGATTTTGGGAGAAAATCAGTTCGTCTAGAAAAAAGTTGGCTAAATTTCCTAACAACAAGTACGAACGGTTTTCGAGCGTCTCAAATTTGTTTCTGAAGTAGTGCATCGGCGTAATGCAGTAGTCGTGAAAACATTCGGCGATGGCGGAAGTGTCAATCAGGTAATCGGGTTCCAATACGATAAGTTTGGGATTTAAATGCCCGTTTTTGTCTATCGAAAAATCAATGAGGTTGAGTTGTGCTCCTTCCCAAAACTGTTCTTGTAAATTGTAAATTACAGTTACGGTTTCACCCGGATGTTTATCTACCAAACACAGTAATTCCGATTTTTCCTTGTCAATTTGTTGAATTTGAACGCGAAGCGTTTTTTCGTTATAGGCGGTAAAAGGTTCTAAAAAAATATGTTCGGATTCACTTGTTTCTTTTCCTGCAAGTGTTTGCAAAAAGTTGAGTAAAGTTCGTTCGTGTTGTCGATATTCGGTTTCTGTCAGCTCCTCTTTCTCTTTTCGAATTTCCTTGGCGCGAACGCGCAAATGTTGTAGTTGCCATTCCAATTGTTTGGAAAGTTTTTGTTTTTGTGACAGAAATACCAATCGGGAAAATAGAGTGGGGAACTGGATGGATTCATTGGCCGTTAATTCTCTTGATAATCTTTCCATCAATTTTTTGAGTTTGAAGAGCTTGTCGTTGAAATTAGACTCCGAGTTTGAAATTTCTTGTATTTCAGTAAGGTATATGGTGTGATCGGGCATTTATTTCAGAAATAACTCAATAATTTTTGGTAGAAAAACAACAATTCCTATCGCTAATGCGGCTATCGCAGCCATAAGAACACCTGCTGCGGCTAAATCCTTCACCTTTTTTATCGATTCGTTGCGTTCTTTATAAACAAAATCGGAAAGTGTTTCTATAGAGGTATTTATGGCTTCCGAAGCAAAAACCAATCCGATAACAATAATTACCGCCAGCCATTCCGTTGTGGAAATCGAAAAAAATAGTCCCATCAGAACTGCCAATATTGCCATTATTATGTGGATAATCGCGTTGGGCGTTTTACGAAAAAGAGTTGCTGCGCCTTGAAAAGCGTACTTGAAACTAAGCATACGTTTTTTGAAAAAGTTACTCATAAATTATCTCTTTTTCAAATACATAGTCGTCCATTATAAAACCGTTGCCAATATCAATCACTTCTTCTTTTGCCAAAAAGAAATTGGTTTTCTTATAAAACCCGATGGCGTTATCGTTGTACTTATTCACATTTAAAAAAATAGCACTTCCGTTTTGCTTTTTGGTTTCGTTAATTGCCGTATCAAGCAGTAATTTACCAATACCTTTCTTTTGCACATCCGGCAAAATATAGATTTTGTGGATTTTCGTTTTACCGGAATTTTCACAATTGTGTTCAATGGACATATATCCCAAAAACTTATCGTTTTCTTTTGCCAGAAAATAGTGATGATTCTTCACCTCCATCTGTTCGAGTAACGACTCATTGCTGTACATCCAGTTCATCATATATTTTATCTGATCGGGCGATAAGATTTCCCTGAAAGCATGTGGCCATGCTACGTTCGATACTAGTTGAATATCTTTAATGTTATTTTTGTCTGCACGAATAATTTCGATCATTTTGGTGACAGTTTATTGACATTCAAATATACTAACTTTGACGCTTTCTGCAAAAACAGTTTGATTTTTCATCTTTATTCCTGTGTATTTTTTATCTTTGTCTGAATTAAATACAACCACTATGTCTCAATTTTGCCCACTTTGCGGAAAAAGTAAATCGGAGAAAGCGCTGTTTTGTAGCGATTGCAAAAACAAAATAGAAAATGAATATGAAGTTGATGTCCCCGAAGAAAAAGAAAGCGCTGAAATTATAGTGGATAAACAAGTTGATATTGAGCCGGAATTGATTGATGACAAAATTGATATTAAAGAAAACGATGAAGATTTAGCATCTGAAATTTCGCAAGTATCCATAAAACCGCAAAGAAACAAGCGTAATGTATTTGTTTGGTTGCTAATACTGGGAATTTTGCTGGTCGTGGGATTCTTTTACTACGGGCAAGTGGTAAGAAAAGCTAATTTAGACCGTTCTCAATGGGACACTGCCTTGAAAGAGAACACGGTCAACGGATATCTGACATATATGCAGGCGTTTCCCAAAGGAAAATACTACAGCCTGGCTGAAGAAAATTTAATGAAACTCAAGGGAAATGAAGCCGAAGTATGGGTAGGTCTGCAAAAATCGGATAATACGGCAGAGTTGCGTGATTTCTTAACTCAGTATCCCCAAAGCCCATACAATTCGCTGGTAAAAAAACGATTGGATTCTCTCACCTGGGTGGCTACCTTAAACGATAATACGGCCGAAAGTTATTCCAAATACATGGTCATGTCGCAAAGCGGGGAGTTTTCCGGCGATTATTTTGGTGATGCACAGGAGAGATACGATATGTTATTTCAGTCATATCCGGTTACACAAACCGACTTAGATAGTGTGAAACTTACTGTTGAGGGATTTTTTACGGCATTATCGGCACTTAACGCCAGCGAAATGAGTAAATACCTGGGATCTACTGTTTTCCAATTTTTCAAGTCCGGTGGCGGACAGCGCGAAAAAATAGTTGGAGACTTGATTATCTCGGGGGCGAGAACACAAGCTCCAACCGTTAAATTTCTACCAAATATGAACGCGGTAGCGTATGAAAAAACGATGATCGAACATTACAAAGTGAATGTTCCCGTTCAAAAATCGTTTGTTGACAATGGGCAAACGAAAACTGTTTCAGGATATATCGTTCATATGGAACTGGACAGAAACTTTCAGATAATCACCATAACCGAAAGTAAACCTACTCCCGATGCTGTCTGACGGGTTTTAATCCCAACTCAGAACCACTTTTCCGCACTGTCCGCTTTCCATTACATCGAATCCTTTTTGGAATTCATTGATGGAAAATCGGTGTGTAATAACGGGTGTGAGATCGACTCCCGAAATCAACATTTGTTCCATCTGATACCAGGTTTCCCACATTTCACGACCGTAAATTCCTTTAAGCGTGAGCGCTTTAAAGATGATTTCATTCCAGTCAACGGTGGTGTTGTTGGGTAAGATACCGAGGAGTGATATTTTTGAACCGTTATACATGTTGTCGATCATTTCGCGAAATCCGGCGGGAGAACCTGACATTTCCAGCCCCACATCAAAACCACGCATACCCAGTTTTTCAATGGCTTGTTTAATGGTTTCTCCTTTCGATGGATTAACGGTGAGCGTAGCACCCATTTTTTTTGCAATCTCTAATCGATAATCGCTCAAATCGCTAACTACAATAAATCGTGCGCCGGCAAACTTACAAATGGCGGTAGCCATACTTCCAATTAGGCCGGCACCGGTAATGAGCACGTCTTCACCGATAAGCGGGAACGATAACGCCGTATGCGTAGCATTTCCGAACGGATCCATAATGGATGCTATTTCATCGGGGATGCGGGAATCGAGTTTCACTACGTTTTCTGCCGGAAGTGACAAGTATTCGGCAAAAGCGCCATCGCGATTCACACCCACACCGATGGTGTTTTCACATACGTGTAGTTTCCCACGACGGCAATTGCGGCAATGTCCGCAAGCGATATGTCCTTCACCGGTAACACGATCACCCACTTTCAGGTTTTTTACGCCGCTACCCATATCCACAATCTCACCCACGTATTCGTGACCGATGGTCATGGGTGTTTTTATGGTTTTTTGCGCCCAATCGTCCCACTTGTAAATGTGAAGATCGGTTCCGCAGATAGAAGTTTTTTTAATTTTGATTAGAACATCGTTCACTCCAATTTCAGGAAGGGGAATTTCCTCCATCCAAATGCCTTTTTCAGGACGTAATTTTACTAAAGCTTTCATAGTTAGTTATGAGTTGTTAGTTATGAGTGGTAAGGGACGAAGATATTCGTCCCTTACATCAGATTACATTTAATTTTTTTCCTATTTTTATAAACGCGGCAATGGCTTTGTCCAAATGTTCACGTTTGTGTGCGGCGGAAAGTTGTACGCGGATCCGGGCTTCGCCTCTTGGAACAACCGGAAAATAGAATCCGGTAACGTAAATGCCTTCTTCGAGCAGTTCTGCTGCAAATTCCTGCGATAATTTGGCATCGTAGAGCATTACGGCACAAATCGCAGACTGAGTGGGCTTGATGTCGAAGTTGGCTTCTTTCAATTTGGCTACAAAATAATCGACATTCTCGTGGAGTCTGTCTTGTAAATCGTTGGATTCCTGAAGTAAGCCGAAAGCTTTGATCCCGGCAGCTGCTACCAATGGAGGAATTGAGTTCGAAAAGAGATATGGACGAGAGCGCTGGCGAAGCATATCGATAATTTCCTTACGTCCGGTAGTAAATCCGCCGATGGCACCGCCAAAAGCCTTACCAAGCGTTCCGGTAATGATTTCCGCTTTTCCCAGACAGTTATATAATTCGGTTACGCCACGACCTGTTTTGCCGACAACTCCTGCCGAATGGCTCTCATCAATCATTACCAGCGCATCGTATTTTTCGGCAAGTTCCATTATTTTATCAATGGGGGCTACGTTGCCGTCCATCGAAAAAACTCCGTCTGTGGCAATGATACGAAAGCGTTGTGCCTGAGCTTCCTGAAGTTTTGCTTCCAAATCGACCATATCGGCGTTGGCGTAGCGATAGCGTTTTGCTTTGCAAAGGCGCACACCGTCGATAATGGATGCGTGGTTCAATGCGTCGGAAATGATGGCATCTTCGTCGGTGAAGAGCGGTTCGAACAATCCACCGTTAGCATCAAAACAAGCGGCATATAAAATAGTGTCTTCCGTTTTGAAAAACTTGCTGATAGTCGCTTCCAGTTCTTTGTGCAAATCCTGCGTTCCACATATGAAACGCACGGATGACATGCCATAGCCGCGTTCATCGAGGGCCTTTTTTGCTGCTTCAATCAACTGATCGTTGTCCGATAAGCCAAGGTAATTGTTGGCACAGAAGTTTAACACTTCCTGTCCCGATTTTACTTTGATTTCCGCACTTTGAGGCGTTACGATTATTCGTTCATTTTTGTAAAGACCTGCTTCTTCGATAGCTTTCAGCTCGGTTTGCAGGTGTTGTTGCATTTTTTCGTACATAGTTTTTATTTAAGTTATAAAATGAGAGAAATCAATGTTTCATAAATGCGATTCGGAGTCCCCATCATCTAATTCTCCTGCCGATTCCAATAACGAAGATGGCAATTCTTTCTTTGCTTTAACTCCCAAATCTTTTAGTTTCTGGGTTTGTAATACCAGATTGTCATTTCCCGTGGAGAGTTGCTTGTAGGCGTCGTTGTATGCGTTTTGGGCTTGATCGATGTTCTTGCCGACCCTTTCGAGATTACTAATAAATCCGACAAACTTATCGTACAATTTGGCTCCGCGTTCGGCAATTTCTATCGCGTTTCGATTTTGATATTCACGCTTCCACAAATCGACAATTAATTTCAACGCTGCAATTAGGTTTGTAGGACTTATGAGCAGTATCTTTTTATCATAAGCATACTGCCAAAGCGATTCTTCGTGTTGCAAAGCCAATAGATAGGCCGGCTCGTTGGGAATAAACATCATCACAAAATCGAGCGTAGCGGCATAATCCTGATAGTTTTTTGCGCTTAATTCATCAATATGTCTTCGTACTGAACGCAAGTGATTGGTAAGTAGCTGTTTTTGCTCGTCCGGATCGTTTGATGCTACGAAATTAGCATACGCCAAAAGCGAAACCTTGGAATCGATAATCACCTTGCGTTCATCGGGGTAGGAGATAATTACATCCGGTTGCAGACGTGATCCGTCTTCGTTTCTCAACGGATTACCGTCTGAGTCCCGAAGGAACTCCTGCACAAGATATTCGCGTCCGAGTGTCAAACCCGATCGTTCCAGGATGTTTTCGAGAATAATTTCACCCCAGTTCCCTTGTGTTTTCGTGCTACCTTTGAGCGCGTTGGTCAGATTAGTGGCTTCTTCGCTAATTTTCTGGTTTAATTGAGCTAGTCTTTTTACTTCCTCGCCTAACGAGAAACGTTCTTTTGCCTCAGTTACATAAACATCTTCCACTTTTTTCTTGAACGATTCGATATTTTCACCCAAAGGTTTTAGAAGTAAATCTAAATTTTCCTGATTAATCTTAGTGAACTTGTGTGTCTTTTCGTCTAGAATTTTCTCAGCAATGTTTTCGAACTCCAGATTAAATTGCTTTCGCAAATTTTCCATTTCGGACTTTTGCGTTTCCAGCTTCTCTTTTAATGCATTAAAATCGGCAGTTGAAGATGCAAGCAATTTGTTTGTCTCGTTAAACTCGTCGGTCTTTAGTTTTAATTCCAACTTGTAGTACCCGATATCTTCCGATTGCTTTTTTATGGTTTCGTTAGCGGCATTGAGCTGGGCAGTAACATTGGATAAATTTCGTTCAAAATCCTGAACTTCGTTCTGAAAAGTGTCTATTTTTACTTTATAAGTTTCTATTTCTGTTTTTAGTTCAGCTTCATCTTCCGTTTTCGATTCCAGTTTTTGCTGTGCTACAATGAGGTCGGTATTCAACGATGTATTCTTCTCCGTAACGGTTTCGAGTTCTTTTTTTGAAACCGTTTTCGATTTTACCAGTAACGTTGCAATAATCCATGCGATTATTCCGCCAACTGCAAAACCTATGAGAAGATAAATCAATTCCATATTATAATTTTATGTTTCCCAGAATATGGCCCATTTTATTTTTTTTGGTTTCCATATAGAAATGGTTGTATTCATTGGGTGTAACTTCGATGGGAACGTTTTCTGTCACTTCCAATCCGTAAGATTCCAAACCGATACGTTTTACAGGGTTATTGGTCATCAGTTTCATTTTCTTAACGCCCAGATTACGAAGGATTTGTGCCCCTACGCCGTAATCGCGCTCATCGGCTTTGTAACCCAAATGTAAGTTGGCGTCAACGGTATCCATCCCTTTTTCCTGCAGTTTATAGGCCGATGCTTTTGCCATAAGCCCGATTCCGCGTCCTTCCTGATTGAGATAAACCAGCACGCCTTTTCCTTCTTTTTCGATCATTTGCATGGCTCTATGCAATTGTTCACCGCATTCGCAACGCATGGAACCGAAAATATCGCCGGTAACACACGATGAGTGTACGCGTACTAAAATAGGTTCACTTTCGTGCCACTCCCCTTTAATGAGTGCGACGTGGTCCATGCCATTGGATTTCTGGCGAAACGGAACCATGTGAAAATCGCCGTATTCGGTTGGAAGATGTACTTCTTCTCCACGGATAACAAGTGATTCGGTTTTCAGACGGTATTTAATGAGATCGGCAACCGAAACAATCTTGAGATTAAATTCCTTTGCCATTTTTATCAATTCGGGTAAACGGGCCATTTCACCGTCTTCCTTTTTAATTTCGGCCAGTGCTCCGGCAGGGTACAAGCCGGCTAACCGTGCAAAATCGATAGTGGCCTCGGTATGGCCTGCACGGCGTATAACACCTCTTGTCTTTGCCCGTAAAGGAAAAATATGCCCCGGACGGCCAAAATCTTCGGGTTTCGTTTCCTGGCGTGTAAGCGCTAGAATTGTTTGTGCACGATCGTAGGCTGAAATTCCGGTTGTACAGCCGTGTGTCAGTAAATCCACGGATACGGTGAAGGGTGTGGAATGGATGGAGGTATTGTGTGTAACCATCATCGGAAGTTCCAGTTCTTCGGCACGTTCTACTGTAATGGGTGAGCAAATGAGTCCCCGGGCATGCGTTTCCATGAAGTTTACCTTCTCCGGAGTTATGCACTCGGCTGCGATAATAAGGTCGCCTTCGTTTTCGCGGTCCTCATCGTCCACTACGATAATAAAATTTCCTTTTTTAATTTCTTCGATAGCCTCTTCTATCGTGTTTAGCGTAAATTCTTTCATTTCGTATTCTTTATACAGCTGTTTTATTTTGTTTGCTGTTCATTATTTCAGTTAGTTCTGTATTTAATTTTAATATTGACTCTAAATCTCTGTTGATCCGTTTTTCGAAAGGTAACGAAATCAGTTTCATTATAATTCCGATCGGGAAAATATACATAAATATTTTAGTGAGAACCGATCCCGCTTTGAACGGTCGTACATATTTGATCAAAACCGGGTATTCTTTAGCTTTTTCAATTACGATACGTTTTCGTGAATTGGATAACTGGTTAAGAATATCCTCCATGCTGTTTTTTATCGATGATGCACTATTATCGTAACCATTATCCGTCCAATACATTTTATACCCAAGTTTACTGTATTTCTGTAAATGATCAGACACTTCCCGGGTCAGTTTATTTGTTGATTCTGAAATTTCGAGATAGTCAGGTTCTTCAATAACAACCTCTTTTATCGTATAGTTTCTCTTTTCACGAATAAAGAAAAGTTTTTTGAAAAAGTTCACGTATGTATCAGTACTCATTATAACGGAATCGTTCATTGCTTTGTAAGTCAGAAAGACACCTAATGGAAGCAAAATCATAGAACTAAACCACATCCCTATCCAATGATCCCAAACTCCGTCGCGTGCCATTTTATAACCTACATTATCTAAAACATAGTAAACAATAAACAAAATAACCGAGATAACGATGGGAGTTCCCAATCCACCCTTACGTACAATGGACCCCAAAGGTGCACCGATAAAGAAGAATATGAGACAGGCGAATGATAATGTGAATTTTCGGTGCCATTCTATCCATTGCCGGTTTATGTTTCGTTGTGTAGTGGTTTTCGACATAGATCGAAAAAGATAGTCGTTTCCGTTGTTATCGGCTTTTGAATAGGCACTTTGAAGAATTGACACTTGAGCCTGCATATCTTTTGATGCAAAAATTGAATCCATCTCAGGTTTAACTGAAGAATTTACTGCCCGGATAATTGAATCCTTTTTTTCTTGCGGATAGCTGTTCCGAAAAGAAAGATAAGTGTATTGCTTCATTATCTTCCGGTCTGAAATATTCACGCTATCAATAAATTGCTCCATTGAATCGATAGAGACTCTTAACTGTGTAATGTTTTTGGAAACATAGCTACTCGATTCGTTTTCCTGCAAAACACTTTCTTCCATACGGTTGAAATTGTCATCGTAAGGAATTGTCATTGTTTTGGTGACAAAACTCTCCCGGGCATACGGAATAAATTCTGACGAAAGGTTCATATTTTCTGTTCCCTGAGTAAAATTCTGGAACTGCTGACCATTATGCATTGTGAAAATCAAAGATAGCTTATCTTCAGACGCACGCATTTGGGCAGAATCGCAGATAATTACTGCCATATTCTGGAATCCACTGCTTAAATCGTATATGGAAACGCCGTAAAGCATTCCGGTCTCTCTGTTTTTCTGATCCACATACAAATTATATCCCTGGATTTCCTTATAAAAGACACCTTCCGGAACATCCAATTCAGGTGACTTTTGGCGGATAGATATCAAAAGTGAATAAAATTTGGGTTGTATTTTCGGCATAGCATTGTTTTGGAAGAAAAATGCACCGATACTTATCAAAACGATCAAAACAATTAGCGGACCCATAGCTTTGATAAGAGATATCCCCGCCGACTTTATAGCCAGTAGTTCCAGATTTTCACCTATATTCCCAAACATCATTAAGGATGCCAACAGTATGGCTAAGGGCAAGGCCATTGGAATAAGCTGAAGTGCGGCATAGAGAAACATTTCACCTATCACGTTCAATCCAAGTCCTTTACCAACCATGTCTTCGACATATTTCCATAAAAATTGCATCAATACCAGAAAAAGGCATATCGCAAATGTCATTAGAAATAGCGGAATATAGTTTTTTAATAAATAGCCGTAAAGTCTTTTTATGTGGAAATTCTTTCTCATCTAATTATTAAAAAGAATCCTTTTTAAATTTGATACAAAGATAATAAATTCCTAAGTAGAAATGTGTTTTAAGGTTTAAGAAAACAAAAAGAACAACCGGCTTGTTCCCGATTGTTCCTTTTTATTGAGGTTGGATTCTGTTACAATACTCCAAGCCGCCTTTTCATTTTATCGATTTGCGTTTCCCACAAAACTATAGCATCACCTTTTTCGTCAGGTTCAGCAAAATCGGTTATTTGTAAAGCAATTTCGCTCGATAATTCCAATTTGTGGAGTTGGAATTCGAAATATATATTTTCATCGTCCTCGTCTGACCAGCGAAAGCGAATGCTTTGCTGAGGTTTTATACTTATTATTTCTGCCTGATTATCAGATTTACCCCAAAAAAATGTATAAACATTTTCATCTTCGTTAATCGCAACTTCATCGGCAAACCATTCCGATAATCCGTCAATCTGGCTGATCATTCTCCAC
>ENA-UOOM01001169-UOOM01001169.1-fermentation-metagenome-genome-assembly--contig:-NODE-1169-length-26381-cov-14.017967_pt1 | contig 26381 bp, 25 predicted proteins | sample MGYA00245781_ERZ724031 | MGnify/ENA primary metagenome ERZ724031 (study PRJEB28704, sample SAMN03018317) | fermentation metagenome | biome: anthropogenic terrestrial biome; feature: soil... | reverse complement strand
TCGAAATCAGTTTGGGCGCAAGCCCACGTGGGTTCGAATCCCACCCCCTGCGCCACATCATCAACATCAGTTGATACAATTTGGCCCGTCTCAAGTAGAGGCGGGTCACTGTATTTGGGGGGTGAAAAGCGTTGATATTACTTGGTTTTTGAACTTCCCAAGATTCACAGAGATCGGTTTTACTGGCAACAGAAGCGCTTGATTTTGAGTTTCGGAACGCTCACCACAAACCGTCAAGCAAAATTGCAACCCCCTCTCCTCCCGCGTGAGAAAGTATCGGGTCGCCGTGCGAAAGTATAAAAGGGCGTGTGAAAGTATAGTGTTCACCTTGAAAGGTATTCAGAAAAAATAGACACTTAAAGAATCACAAAAAGCAGTAAAAACCCTAACCACTCACATTATGGTAGGATTATCCAATCGCGGCAAAGTTTGTATCGTTTTACCTGAGTTGACGTCACATATATAAGTCTGTTACCACCGAGATATATGATCATAAGGGTCTGGCGGTTTAATAGAGCATTTACACGAAAAACCTGCAACACACCTACAAAATGGTATCCGTTTTTGACATGAAAACCACATCGTGGTAGAATCGGGCTGTTGAGTTCCGGAAACCTAAGGTGCGCTCCTGGAACTGCCGGTCACACACGGCGTCAGTGTGGTTGAATTGACTGAGTGCCATTCCTGCTGGCTTTGCCATTGCTCAAAGTCAACACAACAGTCCAGAAGGAGGAAGCAAAAACATGAAACAGAAACGTTTCAAGACACTTTTGATTGCCATTTTTGCCGTCATGGCTTTTGGTTTTATCATGCCCGCCAATGCCGCCACGTCCACCATCATCTTTGGTGACGCAGGCTGGGACAGCATGAAATTCCATAACGCGGTTGCCATGCTGATTGCAGAGAAGGCATACGGATATGAAACCGAAGAGATTTCGGGTTCAACGGCGATAACCTACAATGCACTATTGAAAGGCGACATACAGGTATACATGGAAACCTGGACGGACAGCATCGCGCCCTATCAGGATGACGTCAAGGAAGGCCGCCTCATTGAGTTGGGTGTTAACTACGACGATAATATCCAGGGCCTGTACGTTCCCCGCTATGTGATTGAAGGGGACGAAGAGCGGGCCATTGAACCCATGGCGCCGGACCTAAAAACCGTTGAAGACCTGAAGAAGTACAGCGACCTGTTCAAGGACCCGGATGACCCCGGCAAAGGCCGCATTTTTGGCGCAATTTCCGGCTGGCAGATTGACGAGGTTATGCGCAAAAAAGTGGAATTCTATGGCCTGGATGAGATGTACAACTATATTGACCCGGGTTCTGACCCTGCCCTGGCTGCGGCAATTGCCGGCGCCTACGAAAAGGGTGATCCCATCGTGGCGTATTATTGGGAGCCGGCATGGATTACCGGTAAATATGACCTGGTGCTGCTTGAAGACGCGCCTTATGACCCGGAGCTCTACCTGCTGGGCCAGTGCGAGTGCCCGTCCATCCGCTTGACCGTGGCTGTGAACCCGGAGTTCAATGAACAGAACCCTGAGTATTCGGAGTTCCTTGCCAAATATAAGACATCCAGCCAGATGACTTCAGATGCTCTCGCCTATATCAGTGACAATGACGCATCCTACCGTGACGCCGCGGTATGGTTTTTGAAGTCACATGACGACCTGATTGACCAGTGGCTTCCTGAAGACAAGGCAGCCTTGGTGCGAGAGGGGCTATAATAACAGGCAATCCATAAACGCGGGGCAAGTGGTGCGGCAGCTACTGGACGGCTGGCTGCCGCGTCTTGTTCCGTGTAATTTTTTATGTGAGGTGAAATATTTTGAGTGAATGGTTGACAGGATTTCCGGAAGGCATCTTCCTGGACATCAAAAAGCCGATTGATCAGGCGATTGAATACATGATGAACAACTGGGGCGCCTTCTTTGACGGCATCTCCAACTTCCTTCGGCAGATTCTGCTTGGGGTTCAGGCCGCAATTAACATCATTCCCTGGTGGGTTATGGTCGCTGCGGTATTCATCGGCGCCTGGAAGGTGACCAAAAAGCCCCTGCGCGCGCTTCTATACGCGGCAATGCTGTTCTTTATCGGGTTGATTGGGCTATGGGACTTGATGTACACCACCCTGGCAATCATCATCACTTCTGTGTTCATTTCCCTGGTTCTGGGATTTCCGCTTGGCATTCTGATTTCGTTTAGCAACCGGGCCGGAAAATTTGTCCGACCGGTGCTGGATACCATGCAGACCATGCCAAGTTTTGTGTACCTGATTCCGGCGGTGATGCTGCTGGGTTTGGGCAATGTGCCGGCGGTCATCGCGACGGTCATCTATTCCATGCCGCCGATTGTCAGGATGACCAACCTGGGCATCCGCAGCGTTGATCAGGAGGTAGTAGAAGCCGCCAAGGCCTTTGGCTCCACCCGCTGGCAACTGCTGACAAAGGCGCTCATACCCCAGGCCATGCCGACCATCATGGCGGGCATCAACCAGACCATCATGATGGCGATTGCCATGGTCGTGACCAGCTCCATGATTGGCGCCAGGGGCTTGGGCTCCGAGGTGCTTACAGGCATCAACCGGCTGGAGAGCGGGCGCGGTTTTGCCGCCGGTATCGCCATTGTCATCATGGCTGTGCTGATTGACCGCCTCACCCAGGGCATGGCCAGGAAGAAGGTGTAACAATGACACAAGGTAATATTGAAATGATTCACGAAACAAAGGACATCATCCTAAGTGTCCGTGACCTGACGATGATGTTTGGCCGCAGAAAACAGCTGGCTGAACAAATGCTGGCTGAGAAGAAGAGCAAAGATGAGATCCTGAAGGAAACAGGCGTCACAGTCGCTGTGGATAATATCTCTTTTGATGTTGAGCGCGGTAAAATCCATACCTTGATTGGTTTGTCCGGCTCAGGAAAATCCACTGTGGTGCGCTGCCTCAACCTGTTGCTGACACCGACCAAAGGACAAATCTTCTTTGAAGGCAATGATATACAAACCTTTAGCGCACAGCAGCTGCGAGCGTATCGGCGAAAGAATGTGTCCATGGTCTTCCAGAGTTTTGGGTTGCTCTCCCACCGCAATGTCCTGGATAACGTAGCATACGGCTTGGAAGTGAGAGGCATCAAGAAAGAGGAAAGGGTTGACAAGGCCATGGAAATGATTGAAATGGTCAACCTGAAGGGCTGGGAAAGTAAAAGCATCAATGACCTCAGCGGTGGCATGCGCCAGCGTGTGGGCATTGCCAGGGCATTGGCAAATGACCCTGATATTCTGCTCATGGACGAACCCTTTTCCGCCCTTGACCCGCTGGTTCGGCAGGATATGCAGTTTGAACTGCTCTCCATCCAGGACAAGCTGAACAAGACAGTTATCTTCATCACACATGACATCAATGAGGCGTTTAAGCTGGGTAACATGGTTTCCATCATGCGCGATGGGCGGATTATCCAAACCGACACGCCAGAAGAGATGACCATCAATCCGGCGGACGATTATGTCAGCGAGTTCATCAACAGCGCCGACAAGGCACAGGTCTACCAGGTCAAAAGCTTTATGCAGGTACCTTCCTGCCTGGTTCGGCTGCAGGAAGGCGCGAACACGGCTTTGACCTTGATGCGCAAGAACAATGTGTCCAGCGCTTATGTGGTAGACAACAAAATGAACTTCGTAGGTGTGCTTCCCCTGGATGCCGCCTTTCAGGTGCGCAACGGCAAGATTTCATTCCAGGACGCGTTGATCAAAGATGTCGCCACAACGACAGAGGACACCCAGATTTCTGACCTGATACCGATTGCCTCGGAATCAAGGTTTCCCATTGCCGTGCTTCATGAGGATGGAAAGTTCGCCGGCATCATCAGCAAGGCGGCGATTCTGACTTCCTTGAAATAATATGTCGCAGTTTGTCTAATCATGAATCGTAATGGACGCGCTTGAGATGGTTACCCCTTGTTGAGACAGTTTCTAGTAATTGTAATATTGCGGTAATGGGCGGTAGGTTGCTCGCGCGAAAGTGTATTCTGGGCTGCGCATCCAAGCTTCCCATAATAAGCACATTGTTGTTATCGCTTGGCAAGCCGCAGCAGCATTAATCGCTTGATATCCTCCACAACATTCTGAACAGTCACCTCAAACGCCAGCGACTTGCCGCTGTGGCCGCATGCCGTCCGATGAAACAGGCGCTGCGTATACGGCGAACAGGTATCCACCAATACCTCGGCCTCGCTCATCTCGAGCAACGAGAGGGGGAGCAGCGCCAGGAAATGGCCTTGCTTGGGGTAGAGCGTGCAGAGGGATTTGCCGCCCTTCTGGTATTTGATGTTCCAGCCTTTCCAGCGATTCTGCTCCATGGAGCAGCCGCTGTACGCAATTCGGGGCGTGATGCCATAGGTGTTGTGCAGATGGCCGGTTAACGCATCCCACAAGGGGGACGCGACATAGGCGCCAATTTGCGCCATCGTGGGCTGGTGCTCCTTGTCATATTGCTCATGCCAGTGCATCGGCTGCTCCCGTCCAAATGGATTCACATAAGGTTTGCGTACAGTGTATCATCAACCGTGGCGCCCATCAACGCGCGCCGGATGGAATGTCAAGCCCAAAGCCACCAATGCATCAACGCCCGGGTCCAGATGATCCGGGCGCTGCGATATCTATGATATGTTTCTGCCTACTCCTTGGCGATTGTCCCGCGCATGGTTTCGCCGTCGCGCACCCATACATACTCAATGGTTTCCCCTTGGGCCATCTTGGTTTTGCCCAGTTCAAAGGCGCGCATGTCCTCCGCCAGGCGGACACCGTCCACCGAGACCACCAGGTCGCCGGCTTTGAGGCCCAGCTTTTCGGCCAGCGAGCCTTCGCCAACCTCCATCACCCACATGCCGCCCTCAGTCAGCCCGTATGCCGGCGCCAGGTAGTCATACAGCATGCGGGATTCGGATGTGAAGCCCATCGGGAAGCTGTATGCCAAGTCGTGCTGCTCCTGGGTGAGGCCGGGGTAATACAGACCACCGGCCGCCGGTGTCAGGCGAGTGCCGTCCGTATGGTTCCACAGCATTACGGTGGGGGAGATATAGAACTCCTCACCACTGGCACGCCTGTAATAGATGACCGCAGCACGGGCGATGGTCGCCTGCTCGTACTCCGGACCTATGGTCTGGGTATGGATGCCCTTTGTGCCGGGCTGCAGCGGGTCGGAGAAGGTCAGGGGCGCCGAGATGCTGCCGGCGCGCAGCTCCTTATTAAAGCCTTCGGCATTGGCTGGGTAGGCCAAAACAGGCTGCTTGTTGTCATCCAGCATCGCGATTTCGATGATGAGGGCTTCAATGGGCTCCTGCCCCAAATTTGGCAGCGTGAGCTGCACCTGGCGCTCGCCCTCGGGGGAGGTGACAAATTCCATGGAATCTACGTACACGGCGTATGCTTCATTGGTATACTCATTGGCGGATACCTGCACGGAAAAGGCCATCATCAGGGCCAACAGGGTGGAAAGCTTGCGAATCATGTCTTGCTCCTTTGTGCTGCGTTGTTGGGGAAATCGAAAGGAATCCTATATTTTTCTACCCAAAGCGGGGCCGCGCAAAACACGGCCCCGCAGATATCGACAATCGTATGTGGTGCGGAGGGTTTAACTCCCGTGAGGGCGCTGTGGCTCCCCACCCATCACATGATCCATAAAGTACTTCAGCTGCTCGCGCCACCAGGGCCAATCGTGGTTGACATCCTTGCCCCAATAGTCCACCCAGGCGCCGATGCCCTTGGTTTTCAGGATGCCCTCCAGCGTGCGGGTGGAGCGCAGCATCTCATCCTCCCAGGCACCCTGGCCTACGCACAGGATGATGCGGCAGGTGTTGAGCCGCTCAATGTAGGGGTGATTGGGGCCCATGCCGCCGATGCTGCTGATGGGGGAGTTCTGATACACCACATCGTCGGTGTAGCCGCCCAGAAATTGCTCCGGGTCGTAGGCGCCGCTGAGGGCAATCACGGTGTCAAACAAATCGGGCCGGCGAAACAGCGTGTTGACAGCGTGCATGGCGCCCATGCTGCACCCGGTGGTCATCACGCGGCCATGCCAGCCGGCGTCCTCGCGCATGAAAGGCCACACCTCGTCAATCAGGTAGCGGAACCAGGCCTCGTGCCGCCGCGCGCGGTCAAAGGGCGGCAGGTGGGTGGCCGACCAGGTTTCTTCGTCAATGCTGTCCACGCAGTATAGCTTTAACTTGCCCTGGTCGATCCAGGGCTGACAGCTTTCGTGCATGCCGAATGCCTCAAAATCACCGCACCGGCCATTCTGGCTGGGGAAGACCAGGCAGGGCTTGCCCGCGTGGCCGATGATGCGCATGTGCATATCGCGCTGCAGCGCGGGGGAGTAACTAATCCTGTCGCGGGTTTGCATGGTCATCCTCCTTGTGTCCGGGGTTGTTCGGTGGTTTTCAGGGCATAGTCGAGGAACGCGTCCATCTCTTCTCGGCTGCCGCAGCGCAGCAGGTAGGCCTGCTCGCCCATGGTATCAGCCAGGGCGCGTGGCGTGCGTTCCTGCATCACGATGCGGCTTGCCCAATCGTGCAGCAGTTGGTGATGGGGGTGCAGGTAGTGCTTCCAGTCGCGCCTGCCCACAAATACGCAGTAGTAGCGCTGCCGCTGGTCGTTGAGAAACACGCGGTCGTGGCATATCATGTCCGCCCACATGCGGTATACATCCACGCTGCCCGCGTAGTTGATCATATCGGCGCTCAGCCCGCCGGAGGGGCGCAGGTTGACCTCCAGCCCCACCAGGTCTCCGGCATTGCCCAGGCCCTTCTGGTCGCGCGACAGGCGAAAGAACTCAAAATGGATGGAGCGGCTGCGCACATCCCAGGCCTTCAGGCATCGGCGCCCGGCCTCCACCAGGTCGTCCGCAGGCCGGGGCGGGATATAGAACACGCAGTCCTGCCGCTCGTTGACAAAATCCATGATGCTGCCGCGGGTGATATTGCCGCTTTCAAACAGCGGCTCGCCCCGGCTGTCCACAATGGCGTCGTAGGAGCAGATTTCGCCGAACACATACGGCTCCATGATATAGGGAAGCGGCGGCAGGTTGGCAAAGAAGTGGCGCAGCTGCTCCTCATCGTTCAGCCGGTAGGTGCCCTGCGCGCCCACGCCGCTGTCCGGCTTGACCACCAGGGGATAGCCCACCCGCGCGGCGAAGGCCAGCGCCTGGTCCACATTTTCGGGCAGCGCATAGGGGGCAGTGGCAATGCCTGCCCTGGCGTAGGCGTCCTTCATGCTGGATTTGCGGCGGTCGCGGCGCATGCGCTCGGGCTGGGGGCCGCTGGTGATATAGAAGGCGCGGCGCAGCCAGGCATCCTGCTCCAGCCAGTATTCGTTGTTGCTCTCCAGCCAGTCTATCTTGCCGTATTTGTAGGTAAACCAGCCAAGCGCGCGCACCATCTCGTCCCGGTTCTCCAGCGAGCCCACGCGGTAGTAGTCGCTCAGGCTGGCCTGCAATTCGGGGGACAGCTCTTCCCATGGCGCATCGGCAACGCCCAGCACATTGACGCCGTTTTCCTTCAGCGCGCGGCAATACTGCCACACGTTGGCCGGGAAGTGGGGAGAGATAAAGACAAAGTTCATGTGTCCTCCAACAGGCAGGAGACCGGATTCCGTGCGAGCCATCTGCCTAACGAAGGATAGCATAGTCGGTTGCGAAGCGTCAATGAAACGGCGATAGCGGAGGTGGTGGGCGGTCAGCGCGCGCAGGCGTTGTCACCCAACGCCTGTCATGCTATGATGCCTTCATCATATTTCGCATGCGTGGTGTAAGCTTACTACTTGCCGGGAAGGAGATTGCATGACCATCCTGTTGACCGCTTTTGAACCCTTTGGCGGCGAGGCGCAGAATGCGTCGCTGGAGGCGATGCGGCTGGTGCCGGACATGGTTGGGGAGATGCGGGTGGTGAAGCGCATGCTGCCCGTCGCCTTTGGCACATCGGCAGCGCTGCTGCGCCAAGCCATCGAGCAGGTGCGGCCGGATGCCGTGCTGTGTCTGGGTCAGGCGGCCGGCCGGGCGGAATTCACGCCCGAGCGCGTGGCCATCAATATCGATGACGCGCGCATCCCGGATAACGCCGGCGACCAACCCATGGACCGCCCCGTGGTGGCGAGTGGACCGCCCGCCTACTTCAGCACGCTGCCCGTCAAGGCCATGGCCGCCGCCATGGACGCGGTGGGCGTGCCCGCCTCTGTCAGCAACACAGCCGGCACTTATGTGTGCAACCATGTGATGTACAGCCTGCTGCACGAATTGGCCACCGCATATCCCGGCGTGCGTGGCGGCTTTATGCATGTGCCCATGCTGGCCGAGCAGGCCGAGGCCTATCACCCGCCGCTGCCCGGCATGAGCGCCGAGGAAATTGCCAGAGGAATCCGCGCGGCCATTGTCGCCATCGCGGAAAATCGGCGTGATATCGCGGCATCCGCGGGGCGGGAGCACTGAGTCTACGGGCTTGCGACACAAATCAAAAAGCGTGGAGGGACAACTTGCTCCTCCACGCCATTTTTGAGATGCGGCTATTTATGCCCCGAATATCTCCGCCGCGTCCCCCATGTTGTGGATGACGGGTACGCCAAAGGGGCAGCGCTCCTCACAGTGCCCGCAGGCGATACAATCAGCGCCCTTGGCGCCCAGCGATTCATAGTGCTGATGCACGCTGGGCGGCACGTTCTGCGTATCCAGCCGGGCGATATCCAGGTAGCGGTGCACCGAGGCGATATCAATCCCCACCGGGCAGGGCTGGCAGTGGTTACAATATACGCAAGCCCCCTTCATTAGGCTGCCCTGGCCGCGCACCACGGAGGCGTAGTCCCGCTCCTCATCAGACAGGGTGAGGTAGCGGCAGGCGTCCGCTACGTGCTCGGCGCTGCTGTAGCCCAGCATCACGCTGGCCACCGCCGGGCGGGACAGGGCGTAGTGGATGCACTGGGCCGAGGTCAGCGGCTGGTCAAACGGCGTGTGTTCGGCGCTGAGCAGCTTGCCGGCACCCAGGGTCTTCATGGAGGTGATGCCGATGCCCCGCTGCTCACACAGCAGGTACAGCGCCGCGCGGGCAGGGTCCACCCCCTCCAGGTCATGGTCGCCCATCTCCACCAGCATGTTGTCCAGGGTGGCGACGGCCGGATTCATGTCAAAGGCGGGGTTGATGCTGAACATCAGCGTTTCCAGTAAGCCCATCTCCACCATCTTGCGGGCAATCAGCGGGTTGTGGGAGGTAGCGCCGACGTGGCGGATGACGCCATCCTGCTTGAGGCGGTGCGCGTAATCGGCGATGCCGTTGTTCAGCACCTGCTGGAGGGCCTCCTCGGTATCCATGAAAAAGAACATGCCAAAGTCGATATAGTCGGTATCCAGCGCCCGCAGCAACGCCTCAAAGTAGCGTTTGCAGGTATCCAGGTCGCGGCTGATGTCGTACTGCTCGCGCAGGTCGACCGAGCCGATGGCGCCCTGTATGTGGAACCGCTGCCTGCGCCCTTTCAGCGCCCGGCCAATGTGGCGGCGCACCTCCTCGCCTGGCATGAATAGGTCCATCATGTTGATGCCCGCGGCATCGGCCGCGCTGATGACTTCCTCAATGCGCTCATACGGCTGGCCATCCAGGTGCTCGGTGCCGATGCCGATGACGCCTGCCTGTATGCCGGTATTACCCAGGTTTCTGTATATCATGCTGTCCTCCCACGCGCTTTGCTGATCGTTCTTATGCTCAAGTATAGCAACAATGCCGTGGAAAGACAATCAATCGGGGCGTATGGACTGGGCAGGCTGCCTTGGCGCGGTGTATAATGTGGGTATTCTGAACATAACACATCGCCCGCATGACGCCGCGGGCAGGCAGGAGGCAGCATGGTAGGCATTGGCATCATCGGCTGCGGCAAGATTACGCAGCTGCGGCACGCACCGGAGTATCTGGAGAACCCCGGTGCGCATATCGTAGGCTTTTTCGACATGGATGCGAAGCGCGCGGAGGCCACCGCGGCCAAATTCGGCGGCCGGGTGTACGACAGTGTGGTCCAAATGCTGGCGGATCAGGACATCGACGCCGTCAGCGTCAACGTGGCCAATGTGGCCCACGCCGAGGTATCCATCGCGGCGCTGGAGGCGGGCAAGCACGTGCTTTGCGAGAAGCCCATGGCTGTCACGCGCGACGAATGCGAGGCCATGGTCGCCGCCGCCCGCAAGGCCGGAAAACGCCTGCTCATTGGGCACAACCAGCGCCTGGCCAACGCCCATGTGCACGCCAGGCAGATGATTGCGCAGGGGCTGATTGGCAAGCCGCTCAGCTTTCGCACCGTATTTGGCCACCCGGGGCCGGAGTGCTGGACGGGCAAGCCGGACAGCTGGTTCCTCTCCAAGGCCGCGGCGCACTTCGGCGTGCTGGGCGACCTGGGCATCCATAAGACGGATTTGATCCACTACCTGCTGGACGAACCCATCGTACAGGTGTCCGCCGTGCTGCGCACCATGGACAAGCGCTACACCACCGGTGAGCTGGTGGATGTGGAGGATAACGCCCTGTGCCTGTATGAGACGCGCAGCGGCGTGCCCGGCAGCATGCAGGTCAGCTGGACTTTCTACGCCGGGGAGGACAACTCCACCCGCATCTGGGGCACCAAGGGTCTGCTGCGCCTGTACGATGACCCGAAATATTCCCTCATCTGGGAGCCCAACCAGGGCGACGCCGAGCATCACCGCCTGGATGAACTGACCACCAATGAAGACCAGAACGCGGGCAACCGTACCAACACAGGGGTGATTGACGAGTTTATCGCCGCCGTCAGCGAGGGCAGACCCTCGGTGCTGGATGGCGAGCAAGCCCTGCGAGCCATGCGCGTGGTGTTCGCCGCGGAGGAGTCCGCCCGCACCGGCCAACGAGTGAACGTGGCGCAGGATGTATGATCGTTCATTCAACGATACGCGAAAGCCCCGGCTTCAATCGGCCGGAGCTTGTGCAATGCCTTGGTTTGATGATTGGTTATCCGTGAAAGGGCTCCACATTGTCCTGCACGGGTTGGGCGGCGGGCTGCTTTTCATTGATGTCGCGCCCGGTGAAGCGGTAGCGGCAGCCGGCGAACCAACCGATGGCCAGCGCGGGCACCACCAGCCAGAAGGCGATGAGGCTCAGCAGCACCAGCACCGTCAGGGGGATGCTGAACAGCCTATCGCCGCCCCGATGCACCTCGATGAAGTTGCGGTTGCCCTTTTCAATCAGGCTGCCCACAAAGGTGCTGATGGTTTCAAACACATTGCCCACGGCCTGGACTTTTTTGGCGGTATCCCGCTTTGTGGTGGGTTCCTCCTGCGCGTTGTCGCGATTCATCTTACCGCTGGTCTCCAGGTAGACGATGGCCTCCAGCAGGTCCCAGTCGCTGCGTTCCAGCGCTGCCTTGGCCTCCTCGTAGCTGACGTTGGCCTTTTCGCGCAGTTTCTCTGTCATGTCAAAATGATCCATGGTGTCCTCCTTCTTCCTGCGGCTTGGGCCGCGTCCCTTGTATGGCTTGAGTATAGCGGCCCAGGATGAACCGGACAGGAGAACAAGATGAGGATTGGATGAGAATCCGGCGGCGTTTTTTTCACTTGGTGATACTTCTCAATGGGTGCATAGAGCAGGCAGGCGCGACACCCAAGGATGTCGCGCCTGCTTGTGTGGGTAGGCCGGTGAGAATGCACTACGTGCGAAACAAAAGTGGCAAATGATGTGATTAGCTGTTTTCCCGTCTGCGCCTGATGGTCAGCGCGGCGCCCAGCAGCAACAGGGCGCCTACCGCGGTGAGGACAGCCCATTGCATCGCGCTGTCACCGGTCGCGGGCAGTTTGCCTGTGTTCACAAAGAGGATTTCGCCCGCATAAGGCAGGCCGTTCTTGAGCAGGTCCACTTTGGCTTGCAGGCGGCCGCCAACAGGGGTAGTGGTGATGCGCACCGTATAGACGGTGGGGTCATACGCGATGTGACGGTCATCACCCGCTTCCTCGGTGATGGTGTAGGTGTAGTCGCTGACCGCGCGGCTGAAGCTGCGGTCAGGGAAGGCAACGCTGCCATCCGCATTGTTGACAGCGCGCGCCAGCTCTTTCCCGGCGCTGTCACGCAGTATGAAGGTAAACTGCCCATCCGCCAATGTGGCGTTATGCAGTACCTTTTTCGCGTGCAGCGGAACATGTAGCGTTGGATAGGAAGGCGGAGGGGGCGTGTATGTGTTGGCAAAGGTCAGGCCGCTGTCGACTTCAATGGGTTTGTCGTCTTTCTCTACCGAAGTCAGGACGGCAGCCAAACTGTTGTCATCCTGCAGCAGGACATCATAGGCAAGGGTGTATACCGCGCCATCATACGCGATGGCGCCGTCCGTGCCGGACACCTCCCGCACCTTCAGGACGAAGCCTTCGCCCGGGGCGGTAAACCGCACAGGATTGAACACGATGCTGCCATCGGCCGCGTTGCGCACATCGGCCTGCAGCACGGTTCCCTCGCTGTCCAGCAGCTGGAAGGCAAACTCGCCCGCGCGCAGCGCGCGGCCGGCTAGGGATTTGGTGGCTGTGATAATTACCTCTGCCGGTTTGGGCGGCACGAAGTAGTTGGTGATGGTTTGTCCATCCGTGCTGTAATAGGTGTCGTAGCCCACCAGGGCAATCTCGCGCACGGCGTACACGTACTCCTTGCGCGCGTTGATGTTCTCCGCGTCCCAATTGCTGTAGCGGGGCAGGTTATACCAGGTGTGGCTGGTCTGGCCGGAGGCAAGGGTGACGGCGTCCAGCCAGTCTTCGCCATCGCGGGTGAGCTGCAGCGTGATTTCAGGCCGCGGCTCGCTGCCTCCCTTCCACACCTTGTTCACCGTGAAGTCCACCTGCTGCGCCACATTGACCACCAGGCGGCTGGCTGTGGAAACGGTATCCAGTTCATAGCCTTCGGGAACCAGCTCCTCCTCCACCTCGTACTCAAAGGAGTGGAAGGGCCCGGTATACCCAGGCAGTTCATTGGTGTTGGCGGGCAGATTGACCCAGGTATAGTGCCAGGGCTCCGTTTCCCCCGAGCCATCTTCATTGGCCGGGTCATCTATCTGCCCATCCAGCGTGACGGTATCCTCCAGCACCCATTCAATGGAAGGGTCGTTCAGCGCCGTGCGGTACAGAAGTAACTTCACCTCAGGCCCTTCCTTGCCATTCCAGCTTTTGCTGGCCGTAAAGGTACCGGGGCGGTAGGTGTTGACCAGCGTGCCGTCCTCATCCACGCTATGCTGGAAATGGTCGGGCACCCGAATTTCCCGGGCGGAATACACATGGGTAGTAGGCTTGCCCTCAGCATCATAACGATATTTGGGCAGCGTGGTCCATGTATAGGCCCAGGCGGCCAGTTCGCCCGAGCCGTCAGCCTTGAGCGGCGGTTCGCCAGGCGTGTTGCCGGTGTTGCTGCCGTCAATCACGCCGTTGATGAGCACGTAGTCATCGCTCATGGGCTGTTCATCCTGCAGCAGCCGAAGGCCAAGGAGGTTGCCCTCACCGGTGGTGTTGACCCAGCGCTTGCGCGCGGTGTAGCTAACCGTCTCGATGCTGTTGCGGAAGATGCGGTCGTTACCGTCTATCTGGTCACTGTCGGTGTATTGGCCGGTGATGTTCAGCTGCCCGCCGCCGGCGTCCTCCACAGTCAAGGTGAGGGTGATGGTCTTGTTGTCGTCCGTCACGCCGGGGATGCCGCTGGGGAGTTCGCGGAGGGTATAGGTATAGACCTTGCCGATATCCTGCTGGGTGAAATGCAGCGCCGGGAAGACAACGGCCCCTGTTCCGTCCGCCTGCAGCGTATTGCGCACCGGCAGGTCCCACGGCTGCTGCAGCGGTCCGTTTTCGCCGTTGAGCGGCGCACCGTTCACGGCCTCGATGGTAAAGGCGAACTCGCCCGCCTCCAGCGGCCTGCCGTGCATGACCTTGGTTAGTTCGGGTACAAAGTGTCCCTTAACCGTATAGGTATTCACGAAGTTGAAGGTGTTCTGCCAGGCGCCGCCAAATAAAAACCAGGAGGAGGTAACCGCCAGGCGTGTGGGGTTATACAATGTGCCGACGACAATCCGCCAGGTGGCGGTGCGACCATCATACTGCATGCTGCCTTCGGTGCCCTTCACCTCAGTGATGGTATAGTTGTACGTACCGTTTTGTCCGAACCACAGTTGGGGCAGGGCAAACTTTCCTTCGGCGTCATTGAAGATGGGGCCTCCCACCTGATTGCCGCTCGCGTCTTTTACAATCACGGAGAACTCATTGGGTTTCAGCGCGCGGCCGCCTGCGTTGAACGTTTTTCCGATAACCGCCGATGTCCCCACCTTCAACGTGTAGTGGTGGGTGGGAGGGCTGGCGACCTCAAGCTCCGACCCCATGGCGCCGGTGATGTAGGCGATGTTATCAAATGTGATGGGGCTTTCGCCTGATACGGGCGGGACCGTGGTTGGGATTAGCATAGACAGGGTCTCGTTGGCATTCAGCTGATCAACCAGAAAAACCAGGTGCTGACCATTTTTCTTATATTTTACCCTGGCGCTGCCGGCTACCGGGCTATAAGCGCCGGAGGTGCCGAATCGGTAGGAGATGCCTGTGGTGTCGATGATGAGTCCCTCGGGCATTGTATCCTCCACCTGTACCGCGGTGATGGTTTCCACCTTGTTGATGTTTTTAACGGTGAGGGTATAGGTGAGTTTGCTGTTTTGTACCACCAGCCTGGGCATCTCGGCCGTACCGGTGGCCGGGTTTGATGTTTTATCTATCGTCAGGTCAATCGGGCGCAGCGACACGGTGGTGGGCGATACATCCTCGGTGCCAATCTCAATGCCCGTGGGCTTCGTAAACTTCGACTGAACATAGGCATTGTTGTATGCCAGCGCCTTGTAATCAAGCGTGGGCGGCAGGTAGGGGCGGGTATCTGCCGGTGCGCGCATGTGCAGCACCACAGTCAGCGTATCCTCCTCCGCCAGCACGTATGATGTTCCGTCCAGCCCATAGCGCAAGTCAATGGCGACGGATTTGACGTCCGTTGGGATGTCGGTGCCCAACGGCTGCCAGAGGGCTGTGTTGATGTTGCCATCCGTGTCAATCAAGGAATCCGCCGCGTTCACCTTTGGGTTGACGGTGCGGGTGGCGTAGTACACCTTGGCGTCCACCTGCTTGATGTTGCGGGGCTGGCTGACATCCACCCCCGTCAACATGCCCTGCCAGTAGACTGTGCCGTCCGTGGGAAACTGATCCTCCAAAGAGTCATAGAAAACAATGTTTTCGGCCGTGGAATCCCTGTTGGTGGTCAGCTCCAGGCGGTAGGTATACCCGCCGCCGCCCGGCACTTCGGTGCTCTTGCGGTATGTGGTTTCGTCGGCAGCCTTCACATGCTTGGAATAACCGGCCTGCAGGGGCGGCAGGTACGTAAAACCTGTTTGCGTATACGCGTGCATGAAGCGCTTTTCCCCGGCATTGGCGCTCTGATCCAGGTTGATATCGTTGTAAGCATCCGGGTAGGCGACGGGGGAGGTGGGGGCAGTATCATCATGCCCCGACCAGAGGCTGCCGCTCTGGGATTCGTAGGCAACATAGTTTCGCACCGTGGTGCCGTAGCTGCGAATGCTGTCCCAGGGATAATTTAGCCAGAACGCGATGCCAAAGCCCGTCTCGATTGGGCTCGAAGTAAAGCGGCGGTAGAGATTGGACTCGAAGGTTGGAGGCAACTGGATTTCAACCTTCATCAAGGTGCGGCCGCTGCCCTTATAATTTTCCGTAAAGCTTACGGTGTAGGGCGCGCGTGTACCATAGTTTCTGTCCCGATAGCAGTACACAGCCAGGTCGCTGGGGTTGACGTTGGTGCCCGGGGGCAGCAGGTCATAATAAACACCCCGGCGTTGTTCGTTGATAAGTCCCAGCGCGACTGCATCCGCCGTAGCCATGTCGGAGCCCACATTCACGCTGTCAATCAAAGTTACGCGGTAATATGCCCGTTCCCTGGCGTTGGCGGGATCGCTGGTGACGCTTGAGGCGCCCTTGCTGATGGAGGTGGATCCCGCGTAGCGGGTCAGGTTGATGCTTTCGGCCACATATTCGGAAACCGGGCCCCTGGCACCGCCCTCCACCAGCAGATTGGCGGTATTGCCAGCGGCAGATACTGGGTGCCGTCCGAGTTGGTCAGCAAACGCTCCATGGCCTGCAGTGTCCGCGCTGTCGGATACAGACGGGTCTTCAGGTTCATTCGAAGGTTGATGCTGCCCATCTTGCCCTCATGGGTTTGACGGACGCCCAACGTGCCGCTGGGCAGGGTGACGGCATAGCTTGTTATGGCAGCAATGGGGGCGGACGGTGTGCCGCCTGGGGCGTATAGGTCCACGTGCCATCGGATAATACATCCAGGGTGCCCAGGGGCAGCCAATCAGCGGGAGTGGGGTTGTCCACCAAGGTGTAGTGGATGGTGCTGGTGCCATAGTTTTCAAAAGGTTGAGGGAGTTGGGAAACCTGCCCCAGGGCATTGGCCGGGGAGTAAATATGCTCAATAGGCCGCATGATCGTGGCGACGGTGAATTCATAGTCGCCCTTCTGCAGGGAAGGGGTATCGGTTGTGCTGTGTACCCATTCCAGCGTATTGTCCTGCTGGGTAAAGGACCAGGGAAGTTGGCCGTACTCGCTGCCGTTATACGTGCAGCCACAATCTATGTATGTGTTGTCAAGGCGCCACTCGTACGCCGAGCCGACCACAAGGTCCATCGGGGTCAGTGGACCGGTCTGGGCGGCAGTGTCCAGCCTGTTCAGGCCGCCATATACCCATTTGGGGCTGACCAGTTTGCTCCAGTTGCCGCCAAGATACGGTATGTATTCCTTCTCCTCATATAACAGGGAACCAATCGCCCGCTTGGTAACGGGCGCGGCATCGTAGGTGGGATCTAAGGTGATAAGGGCATCGTTGTACACCATGGCCTGGCGCAGGGGAGAACCGGGGGCAATCGGCTGCAACAGACTGACTGGGTAGCGCATGTATATGCTGACAGTATGAAAGTACTCTCCTGGTTTTTGATCCGCCACCTGCATATCCTCGTGGAACTCGGCCCACGGGTCGTTGGTGACAGGCAGGGTGAGGGATAGCCAGGGCGTTGTCTGGCTGGTCTCCCAGGCCAGCAACTCACCACCTTGGTTGATGCCGCCGGGGTTTGGGATGTCCTCAATGCTGATGACACCGGGTTGGGAATTGCTGTTGGCAATCGCGAACTGGATGTTCCATCGCACATAGAAAAAATCGCCCGCATCATCAGGTGTTGGTCCCCAGAGGGGATCCCACCCGGGCAAGGCGGCGCCGATTTTCCGGGGATCTTTCAGGTCGGCGAAGGTTTGAAAATCCATGGATAAGGTATTGCTGTCGTATTCGTCCACCGTATCCCCGCGCTTTACGGTGATATGGGCCGTGATATCAAGATTTTCCCATGTGGAGGGGACGGAAAGCGGGTTGACCCTGTACTCGATGGGGATATTCAGGAACGTCGCCCGGCTCTGACAGCGTTGATGTTGGTAATCACAAACTCATTGGTGACCGGGTCTATGGTATAACGGAAATCTGTCGCGGCGCCATCGGCGGAAGCATCGCCCAGGCGGGCAATGCCGTGCTTGTACAGGTCGATGATGCTGCCGTCGCTCCCCCGGAAGATGGAAGAAGGCAGCCGGATTTCGATGTCGCCGGGATTGAGCGTTTCCTCCATGCTGCTGCCAAAGGAGAAATCTGTCAGCATCTTGATGACCGTCAACTTCGGCCACTTCGCATCGACAGTTAGATGCCCCGCGTCATCCTTGCTCCATTCAAGGTATGGCGGGACACTCATCGTTGTATCTTCCGTATATATTGGAGGGATTGCTCTCGTTTGGAACATTGGCGTAATACACTTTGTCCCATTCCAGCCTGCGGGACGTGCCCTGCGGCGGCTCGCTGGCCAGACCGGCAGCGATGGGCAGCGACACCAAAAGAAGGATGAACAGGATCATGATTCTTCTCATCTGCATCCTCCTTTTCCGGGTTCGGCACAGCAGTCATATCACGCTGACATTACTTTAATGCAGGGATATTGCGCTGTCAAGCATTCTTTGTTACAAACGGAGAATAATAAAGGAAATGAATGCCATGCTTACGGCAAATAAAGCCAGATGGCTCGTGCCCTCGGGTCGGCCATTCTGTTCATCCATGCTTTTCTTGCCCTATGCGCTTCCCCTGTGTACAATAAGGGGGGCAGGATAGACCTGCGCCTATGGGACCAATGACCTGGTGAAGGAGAACCGATGAAACGAACCCTGTGCCTGTGGATGGCCCTGCTGTGCCTCTTGACAGCGCTGCCCGCGCTGGGCGAGGAAGAGGTATCCCTCTTCGCGCCGGGCGTTGCCACCGCGGCGCCCGCGACCGCCGCACCGCAGGCGGAGCCGGTGGCCACCGCCGCTATAGCCCCGGCACCGGCGGCGGATCCGGATGCCAGAGCGGCATTCATAGATGAGATGATTGCGTTGGCGCAGAGCATCTACAAGCAGACGGGCGGACGGGCCCAGCCGGCCAACAGTTCGGGCGATATCTATGTGTGCAAGAATTTCACCGTGCACCTGTTCCGCAAGAATCGGGACGAATACCGCATGGCGGCCCACCCGGATGTGCCGCTGGTGATTCCCAACAACCTGCCCGCCAAGGAGAGCAAGCCCTACAGCTATGGCATCGCCTGGCAGGATGTGCCGGCGGAAAAGGGCAACCCTTTTTACGCGGCGCACAGCTTCTACTATGATACCGAGCTGTCTAAGGAAGAAAACCGCGAGAAAGCCCTGGCTTTCATGCGCCAGGTGCAGCGGGGTGATTTCTTCCAGATGTCGGCGGATTACTACTATGGTGTGGGTGCCCACAGCCTGGTGTTTACGCAGGATTATGATGCCGACAGCGACGCTGTCACCTGGACGGACAGCAACATGAAGGGCGAGAGCCGCGGCGGCAAGCGCTATGGCTATGTGCAGTTTGACGCCGTCAAGCCCATCGACTGGTTTGTGGACGCATTTTGCAAAAAGGGCCGAGGAGCTACGCTCTACCGGCTGCGCGATGACATCATCAGAAAATAGGAGGGCCATATGGACTGGCTGGAAGCGAGCGTAACCACCAACACCCCGGGGGCAGATATCGTCTCCGAGGCGCTGATGCGCTATGGCGCCAAGGGCACCCAGATCATTGACCGGGCAGATGTGCCCGACCCTGCCAAGCCCACCGGTCATTGGGAACTGGTGGACCCCAAGCTGATGGAGGACATGCCCGAGCATGTGGTGGTGAAGGCCTGGTTCCCCGAGGGGACACGCCTGGCCGCCCTGCAGGAGAAGTTGGCCACGCTGCCCGCGCTGAGCGGGCTGGAGATGGGGGAACTGAAGCTCAGCTTCAGCCAAGTGAAGGAAGAGGATTGGGCGGAATATTGGAAAAACTTCTACAAGCCCTTCCGCCTGGGCACGCGCCTGGTGGTGCGCCCCACGTGGGAGAGCTATACCGCCCAGCCGGGCGACCTGGTCATCGACCTGGACCCGGGCATGGCCTTTGGCACCGGCACGCACGAGACCACGGCGCTGTGCGCCGTGCTGATTGAGGCCTATTGCCGCCAGGGGCAGGTGCTGGATATCGGCACCGGCAGCGGCATACTGGCCATCGCCGCCGCCAAGCTGGGCGCGCAGCGGGTGCTGGCGCTGGATATTGACCCGGTGGCCGTGAAGGTGGCGCGGGAGAATGTGGCGCAAAACGGCCTGACTGACCGGGTGCGGGTGGAGCAGGGGGACCTGCTGAGCGGCGTGGCAGGGCAGTATGATATGGCGGTGGCCAATATCCTGGCCGACGTCATCATATCGCTGGCCGGGCCGGTGAAACAGCATGTGAAGCCGGAGGGCGTGTTCATCTGCTCGGGCATCATCCGCGAGCGGGCCGAGGATGTGCGCGCCGCGCTGGAGGGCGCGGGTCACACCATTGTGGACGAGCGGTATGAAGGGGCCTGGGCCGCGTTTGCCTCGCGTCCGGTTCAAGCGGATGCATAGTTTCTTTACCGAGCCGCCCAGGGGCGGCCTGGTGCGCCTCAACCAGGAGGACGCGCACCACATCCTCAAGTCCCTGCGCATGCAGCCGGGTGACCATGTGTCCGTAGCTTTTGACGGCAGCCGCCACGAGGCAGCGCTGGAGATGAGCGAGAAGGGCGTCTATGCCCGCCTGCTGCAGGAGCTGCCCTCGGGCGAACCCCGGGTGAGGGTCACCTTGTATCAGGGGCTGCCCAAGGGCGACCGCATGGATTTCATTGTGCAAAAGTGCACCGAGCTGGGCGTGCACCGCATCGTGCCCTGCCTGTTCAGCCGCGGGGTGGCGCGCTGGGAGGGTGGGCAAAACAAGCTGACCCGCTGGCGGCGCATCGCCCGGGAGGCCGCCGTGCAGTGCGGCCGCAGCCTGGTGCCCGAGGTGTCGGATTGCATCTCCTTCGAGGCGCTATGCTGGGCGTTGCCCGAACACGAGCAAGCACTGGTGCCCTGGGAGGAAGGCGGCCTGCCGCTGCGCCAGGCGAATCCGCAGGGGCAGGATGTGGCGCTGGTGATTGGCCCAGAGGGCGGCATATCGCCCGAGGAGGTGCAGGCACTGCAAGCCCAGCCCGTTACGCTGGGACCGCGCATTTTGCGCACCGAGACCGCCGGCATGGCGGCCCTGACGATGTTACTGGCCCTTTCGGGCGATATGGAATAGGAGCATATGCCGACAGTCGCGTTTTATACACTGGGGTGCAAGGTCAACCAATACGACAGCCAGGCCATGCTGGAGCAGTTTTTGTCCGCAGGCTATGAGGGCCGCGATTTTCACGAGCAGGCGGATGTCTATGTGGTCAACAGCTGCGTGGTGACCGGCACCGGTGAAAAGAAGAGCCTGCAGGCCGTGCGCCGCGCCATCAAGCAAAACCCGTCCGCGCAGGTGGTGCTGGCCGGCTGTCTGGCGCAGAAGGAGGCCGAAGCCCTGCTGCCCATGGGGCTGCGGCTGGTCATCGGCAACCAGCGCCGGGGCGAGGTGGTGCAGCTGCTGGAGGAAGCCGTGTCGCAGGATACCCGCATCGCCGCGGTGGACAGCGTGCTGCGTGTGCCCTTTGAGCTGCTCGATATTTCCTGGTCGGAGGGGCATACCCGCGCGGTGATGAAGATACAGGAGGGCTGCGACCGCTACTGCGCCTACTGCATCATCCCGTATGTGCGCGGGGGCATCCGCTCCCGCCCGGTGGAGGAAATCGCGCAGGAAGCTGCGCGCCTGGCCCAGGCCGGATACCCCGAGGTGGTGCTGACCGGCATACACCTGAGCAGCTATGGCCGCGACCTGGGCGGCGACACGTTGATGGACGCCATCCGCGCGGTGGCTGCGGTGCCTGGCGTGCGCCGCATCCGCCTGGGGTCGTTGGAGCCGGTGGTGGCGACCGAGGCGTTTGTCAATGAACTGGCGCGCATTCCCCAGCTGTGCCCGCAGTTTCACCTGTCCATGCAGTCGGGCAGCGACAGCGTGCTGCGCCGCATGCGCCGCCGTTATACCGCTGCCGAGTACCTGGCCGCGGCGCGTCGCCTGCAGGCGGCTTTCCCCGGCTGCGCGCTGACCACCGATGTGCTGTGCGGCTTCCCCGGCGAGACGGAGGAGGAGGCCGCGCAGACTTTGGCCTTCTGCAGCCGGGTGGGCTTTGCCAGGATGCATGTGTTCCCCTTCAGCGCCCGGGAGGGCACCGAGGCCGCCCGCATGCCCGACCAGCTGCCCCGCGGCGTCAAGAACGCCCGCGCGCAGGCGCTCATCGCCCTGGGGGAGGAGCTGGCCCACAGCTATCGCCAGACCCTGGTGGGCACGGTGCAGGAGGTGCTGTTTGAGACCGAGGAGCAACATGGCGCCGTCGGCCTCACCCCCCAATATGTGGAGACCTATGCCCCCGGTGCCCATGGCGGGCAGATTGCCCGCGTGCAGTTGGACCATGTACACGGCCAGCGGTTGATTGGCCGGCTGTTGCCCGAATGAAAGGAGCCCTATGACGCGATCCTTTGCCATTGTTACCGAGGCCAGCTGCGACCTGCCGCCCGAGCGCGTGCAGGTGCCGGGCGTGGCGGTGGTGCCCCTGCCCATCATCGTAGGCGGGCAGAGCTACGATTGCTACCCCGATGAGCGCGAGCTGAAGCTGGCCGATTTCTACGCCATGCTGCGCGACAAGCAGCGCGTCAGCACCGCCGCGCCCTCGCCCCAGGCCTTTGCCGCCTGTGCCGAGCCGTTTTTGCGCCAGGGCATGGATGTGCTGTACATTGGCCTGGCCAGCACGCTGTCGGGCACCTATGGGGCGGGGGAACTGGCCATGCGGGATTTGGCCGTGGCGTACCCCGAGCGGCGCATTCGCTGTGTGGACAGCCACAGCGGCTCCCAGGGTGAAGGGCTGCTGGTGGAAATGGCCATCGAGGCCCGCGCGCAGGGCATGAGCATGGACGATACCGCGCGCCTGATTGAGGAAAAACGTTCGCAGGTGCTGCACTGCTTCACGGTGCAGGATTTGCATTACATCGCCCGCAGCGGCCGCCTGAGCGGGTATGCCGCGCTGCTGGGTTCGCTGCTCAGTTTCAAGCCCATTTTGTGGCTCAACCGCGAGGGCGTCATCAAGGTCATCGGCCGGGCGCGCGGCATGCGCAAGGCCATGAACACCATGGTGGACATGGTGAAGGACAAGGCGCTGGACCTGGCCCAGCAGTGCATCTACATCAGCCATGCCGATGTGGGCGACCTGGCTTTGGAATTGGTGGAGCGCCTGCGCGAGGTTGGCGCGGTGCGCTTTGTGGTGCACCGCCTGGGGCCGGCCATCGGTGCCCATGGGGGACCGGGCTCCCTGGCTGTGTTCTGGTTAGGCGCGGGCCGATGAGCGATTGCATTTGATTGAAGGAGTAGACTATGAGCGACCACTGCCTGTTTTGCAAAATCATCAAGGGCGACATCCCCTCCGACAAGGTGTATGAGGATGCCCAATGCTATGCCTTCCGGGATATCAGCCCCCAGACGCCCAAGCACGTGCTGATCGTGCCCAAGCGGCATGTGGAAGGGCTAAACGACCTGCAAGGCCTGTCCGATACCGAGCTGGCCGCGTGCCTGCGCGCGGCGGCGGCCATTGCCGAACAGGAGGGCGTTGGCGAGAGCGGCTACCGCTTGCTCACCAACTGCGGCCCCCACGCCTGCCAGAGCGTGCAGCACCTGCACTTCCACCTGATGGGCGGGCGGCAGATGACGGACAAGATGGGCTGACCGCCTGAAGTTTTACATTTTATAGCGGCAAGCAGGCCGGCTCCTTGGGCGTTCTATGGTAGAATACGGCAAGGAGGAATTTCACATGCATCGACGCTGGTTGACGCTGCTGCTGTTGCTGTGCCTGATGATGGCACCGGCGCAGGCCGAGGAGGAAGCACCTGGCCCTGACTGGATGCCGCCGGAGGCTGCTGCCGCGATGGAGGCGCAATGGCCCGGCATGCGCGTGCTGAGCGCGTCGGGCACATGGCCTGAGGTGACCAGCCTGCTTGCCCTGGTGGATACGGGGACGAGCAAGCTGGCCTGCATCCTTGCCCTGGAGGACGGGCGCTGGCAAATCCAGGCGGTTAACGATGCGATCATTGATGACGGCGCTTGGGTGCCGGAGGCGTTCTGGATAGGCTTTGGCAGCGAAGATAAGAGCAACTTCATCTGGTACACGCCCAAAGACCGGCCGCAGGACGAGCGGTATATCTCCTTTGACAAGGGCCCGGAGCCGTCGGCGGACTGGGCCGTCATGGCCGGTCACTTTGGACCGGCCGGGCACTATCCCGAGCTGGGCTTTCACAACCGGGACGGGGTGATGTGGGTGCGGGGTGAATGCGCTGCGGCCAGCATTCTGCCCCATCAGCTTGACATGCGCTTTGATGCGTACGACCCTCAGGCGGTGCGTCTGTTCACCGAGTGGGCGTACGACATGATGGATTCGTTCCTGCAGATGATCCCCTCCACTGGCGAAAGCGATGCTTTGCCCCAGGGACAGTATATAGACCGCTTTGCCAAGGGGCAGACCTGGCCCGTATACAGCGGGCCGGGCAAGGAATATGCCCGCCTGGGCGAGGGCAAGGCAGCGGTGTCCACCAACGACTGGATACAGGTGTTTGGCCGCGAAAAGGGCTGGCTGTTCATCCAGTACAACATCAGCCCGGGACGCAACCGCTTTGGCTGGATTGAGGGCAAGGTGCTGCCCGCGGGCGTCAGCGTGCCCGAGCTGCGCTTCACCAGGGAGGAGGCCGTGCTGCCGGGCCCTGGCTGGATGACCGACGACCCGCTGCGCACTTCGGCGGAAAGCCACCTGCCCGATAACAGGGAGGCTGTTATCCTGGCAACCATGGGTGAGGATTGGCGGTATGTGGAGCTGACGTACCAGGGCCAGTTGACGCGGGCTTTTGTGCCCACCCTGGCGGTCAATCCGCGCAGCCAGTACCATGGCAGCGCCACCGTGCGCGTGGCCCAGACCCCCCTGCTGGACGACCGGGGAAAGCCCATTGGCCGATACTTTGGCGGCGCACGCCTTGCGGTGCTGGCGCAGCGGGAGGGTCAGGTGCAGGTGCGCATCGGCGATGAGCGCCATGGCCGCAGCGGCTGGCTTGCCCTGGGTGATGTGATGCTGGATGCCGCGCCCATGGATGTGCCCGTGCGTCCGGCCACCGCGCAGCTGTGCCTGCCGGATGGCCAGGTTGCCCGCGCCTACACGGCGCCCGACCTCGCCGCGGTCCACGCCGCAACCCGCACAGCCGGACTTGCCTGGCTGGGGGAGGTGCAGGGGTTTGTGCATGTGTAGACCCAATCGCAGGCGGGCGAGCCACAGCAGTTTTTCCCGCGTGACTGGCTGTTGACGCTGCCCATGGACAGCCTACCCTACAACCAGACGCAATCCATGACCCTGACGCGGGATTGTCCTGTGCTGCTGCGGCCCGAGCCGGGCGCACCCAGCCGCATGACCCTCTATGAAGGCGTTGCCATCAAGGGCATTGACCTGGGCAACGGCTGGTTTTTCACGCTGGATAATCAGGTGGTGCGCGACAGTGGATGGGGGGAGGATACCTTCGGCTACTTGCCCATGAACTGTCTGGCGCAGCCCGCGGCTCAGCCGGCGGGCATCCGCATCGGCTTGGTACAGCCCCTGGGAGAGGCCGATGTGACCTGGCTATACGCGGACCGGCGGGACGCGCAGGATGGCCTGTGTGCCTGGGGTGAGTGTGTGCTGCTGGTGGGGGAGAGCGAGCGGTATCACCTCATCCGCACAGCCCAGGGCCGCTATGGCTACCTGCCCCGTGGCGCGGTGTCAATCACGCGGGACACCTGCCCGCAGGATGACCCGGCACGGTTGTTCTGGGGCCAGGCGCAGCTGGACTTTCCCGGCGGGGATGGCGAGCGGCCAATCTACACGTATCCCTACCCCCACAGGCAGGGGAGCGTGGGACACGCGGTGCAAAACGGCACGCAGCTGTGGCTGATGGCCAACCTGGGTGATTGGTGGCACGTGGCGGTGAATGACCAGCTGGCCTTCTTCGTGCCCGAGCGTTGGCTGAGCAACACAGCCGAAGCGCCGCACTACACAGGCCCTTATGATCAGCTGCGCGGGCTTGAGTAGCAGATGAGCTACCAAGCGGCGCCGCCGCTGGTGATCGAGCGTGATGAGGCCTATGCCCTGCTGAAAGTGGGGGAAGACACCGCGCTGGCCCACTATGTGCGGGAGGCGGATGACTGGGTGAAGAAGGGGCAGATAGCGCCCATCCTGGGCCCCGGCGCCCAGTGGCCGGATGAGCTGCGCTGGGCGGATAGCCTGCTGTCCATGTCAGCCTTTGTGGCGGAAAGCGGCGTGCGGCTGCGTCCCTACTTCGCGCGGGTAGACGGGCAGTGGAAATTATCCCACCTGACCATGCTCGCAGATGCGCCGGATGATGCCCTGAGCACATCGCACGAGCGGATATTGCGGCCGGAGGTGGATGGGTTTTCCGTGACGCACAACGATGCGACGCGATATTATAAGGCCCAGCTGCCGCCGGATGATTTGACCCACTTTGTGCTGGCCGACTGGGTGAAGCTGGTGCAGCAGGCCATGGGCGGGGAGGAATCGTTGTGATGAGGCGGGGCTGCAGCTTTTTGCTGCTCATGTTGCTTTTGCTGCCTGTATTGGCACAGGATGAGTTGCTGCTTGGCGGTGGCCAAGTAGTGAGGTTTTCCCAACCCGAACCTGGCTGGCGCGCTGCACGGACAGCCGTCTGCGCCTGATGGAAGCGGAATCCAGATAGAATCCTTGTTCGACTGAAAGGAACCGCATGA
>ENA-UOOM01001167-UOOM01001167.1-fermentation-metagenome-genome-assembly--contig:-NODE-1167-length-26388-cov-4.053621_pt1 | contig 26388 bp, 23 predicted proteins | sample MGYA00245781_ERZ724031 | MGnify/ENA primary metagenome ERZ724031 (study PRJEB28704, sample SAMN03018317) | fermentation metagenome | biome: anthropogenic terrestrial biome; feature: soil; material... | reverse complement strand
CCCTTAGACCCCTGAATTTCCGGTCCAGGAAGAGCACCTCCTGCCGGTCATGTCCATGCTTCTTCGAGAGGACCCCGATCATGGAGAACAGGAATATCGTATCACAGAGGGGCGCGGGGTGTACGAAAAAGCGGACGCCCCTGTGCATCCAGGGGCGTCGGTCTACTGCTTCAACCACTGTACGAGCCATGAAATTCCCGCGACGACCGCCGCGACCAAAACAATGAGGATTCACGGCGGGCAGACGAAACCCTCTCTCTTACGCATGATCAATCACCCCCTGGGGGTATTGTATCAACTCTGTCTTGTCCACAACAGCGGAAAATACGTATTGTGGCCGCGGCTTCTCTCTTGAGTTCGCCATTCCGACGAAACGCTCTTTGAATGAGAGATAGGCAAGTATTGCGCAAAAGATGATAGAATACGCTGTACAGGAGAGTGCTTCTGTCCCTCATGATTTTCAGAATTGTTCCGGAAACAGGTGCACCCATTGTCCCGCTCGACGATACGTTGAATACGGCGAAAGCTTCGGCGTTGGTCATGTGCTCGATAGAGTACGATATGAGCGAAAGATGGTGACCGTCATGAACTGAGCGACCCGATGGCAAGGGGACGATGGATTCGCGGCCGGGCCCGCGGCTCCTGAACTTTTTTTATGCTGTGCCCGGGCGAGTGTTCCGTCACAGATTTTCCTCTCGAACGCTGGGTTTTATCTTCGGTAATCGTGCCTTCGCACTATCATTTTTATCTGAGGAGGAGATGCCGTTATGGAAGAGCAGAACGAGAAGCGCGGAGCCCTTGATTGGTACTTCAAGTCCAACCTTTTGGCGAGAATTCTTATCGGTCTCATACTAGGAGCAGTGGTGGGCATCGTCCTGGGCGGTTTCTTCCCCAACGCCGTAGCGCCCTTCGTCGCCTGGACGAAGTTCTTCGGCGACCTGTTCATCCGGCTGCTGAAGATGATCGTCGTCCCGGTCATCCTGTTCTCCCTCATCGCCGGCGCGGCAAGCATTGAACCGTCCCGCTTGGGGCGCGTGGGCGCCAAGATCATGAGTTACTACCTCTTCACGAGCGCTTTGGCCGTCGTTTTCGGCCTGCTCTTCGCAAATCTTCTGAAGCCCGGAGCGGGTTTCAACGTCGTGGGCGACGCGGCCGTCAAGGGGCGTCTGGCGGAGGCCCCGGCCATCTCCCAGGTCCTGCTGAACATCGTCCCCACCAACCCGATCGAGTCCCTCGCGAAGGGCGATGTTCTGCCGATCATCTTCTTCGCTGTGGTCTTCGGTCTCGCCCTGTCCTATATCAAGACGTCGAACAAACCTGAACTTGCGCGGATCGGCTCGATGCTGCTCGATGTGGTGAACGCGTCGGCCGAGACGATCTACAAGATGGTGACGGGGATCATGCAGTACGCCCCAATAGGCGTCTTCGTCCTCATCGCCCAGGTCTTCGCCCAGCAGGGACCCAGGGCCATAGGGCCGCTGCTCATGGTGACGGTGGCCGTCTACCTCGGTCTCATAGTCCATGTGATAGTGTGCTACGGCGGATTCCTGGCCATGTGGAAGCTCGGGCTCATTCGCTTCCTCAAGGGAGCCAATGAGGCCATGGTGACCGCCTTCGTGACCAGGTCATCCAGCGGAACCCTGCCCGTGACCATGCGATGCGCGGAGGAAAACCTCGGTGTGCCGCGGAGCATCTGTTCCTTCACCCTGCCGCTCGGGGCCACGATCAACATGGACGGCACGGCGATCTACCTCGGTGTCTGCGCCATGTTCATCGGCAACGCCGTCGGCCTCCCGCTCACGTTCAACCAACAGGCCATAGTCGTGCTGACGGCCACCCTTGCAAGCATCGGAACAGCCGGAGTCCCTGGAGCGGGGGCCATCATGCTGCTCATGGTCCTCGAGTCCATCGGCCTGAAGGTGACGGAGGGCTCGGCCGTGGCGGCGGCCTACGCCATGATCCTGGGCATCGACGCGCTCCTCGACATGGGACGTACATGCGTCAACATCACGGGGGACATCGCGGGATCGGCCATTGTTGCGAAGAGCGAGGGGGAGCTCGACCTCGCGAAATGGCGTTAGCAGTTCATCGGAAGTAGATTCTGATCCAGCATAAAAACATCGAGGGGCATGCCTTTTCTCTGCGGCGTGCCCCTCATTGATGTCATGAACGGTATGGGTACCTCTCCGGACGACTCTTCGGGAATGAACCCTACCTCAGGAAGCCGATGAAGTCCACGGGTGCCCCCAGCTTCAAGGAGATAAGCAGGCAGGCCTCCTTTATGGCGGGTATCATCGCCCGGGTCACGTCATCGGTGAAACGGACCGTGGGCCCCGAGAGGGTCATACATCCCACCACCTGTTGTTCGTCGTTCATGATGGGGACCGCAATAGAGTATACGCCGCGCTCTCTTTCGGAGTTGCTGGTGGAGAACCCTTCAATACGAATTTTTTCCAAGAGGGCGTAGACGGTTGATTTATTCAGAATCGTGTTTTCCGTCAGAGCTTCCGCTTCCTCAAGAATCAACGCGACGTCTTGTTCTTTCATAAAAGCCAAGAAGCAGCGCCCAGCTGCACCCGCCCAAAGTGTAAATTTCGCTCCGAGTTTCGCAGTACGCTTTAAATCCCAAGAGCTCTCGACCTGCTCGTAGCAGGTCCTCATAAAGCCTTCGCGAACATAAAAATTCACCGTCTCGTTAAAACGCTCTTTAAGATCCTGCATGTATGGAAGAACAAGATTACGAAGGCCTCCCGTTTTTTTAGCCATGGAACCAAAGAGATAGCATTTAAAACCCAAATGATAGGCTTTTGTGTTCCTGTCTCTCTCCAAAAAACCCTCTTCTTCGAGTGCCCTTGCTATCCTCGATGCTGTAGGCATCGGAAGATCAAGACATCTTGCTATTTCAGTCAGTGTAAGCGATGTGTTCTCCCACGTGAAACAGGAGAGCACGGAGAGCCCTTTTTTTAATGAATTCGTGCCTTCCGGCGAACGCTTGTTCTTCATGTACATCTCCCACTCCTCGTACTGTACACGGGCAAATATAAGCGAACAGGGTCATGAGGTACGCTCTCAATCAATCGTAATCATTGAGTTATAGCTGTTATTATATCAATTTCCCTTTGGCTACGATGGCGCTTTCAATTACGGCAAAGCGAAAACAGTGTGGTATCCGCTGAAGAAAAACATTGTAAGGTACTCGGCTGTACATGTTTTCGTGTATCCACGGCTGGTTTCTTGACAGAAATGCTCGTGGAATAATATAATCGCATTACCAAACTAAGAAATCAACTTCCATATATTGGAATTAAGCTTGTTTTTTGTTTACTTTCATGGAAAGAAGGGACTTTAAATGCTGATTTTAACCCCGGTCGCTGATTCCGTCATAAGCTCACTGAAAATTTACGATAAACTGGAAATAACAGGTTCGATTTATACGGGGCGTGATGCTGCTCTGCCAAAATTAGTACAAATGATTGAAAAAGACGAGCTGGAGAAGTACGGAATCAACCTGAATGGCAGCATAATATTTCACACTGCTGTGAGTCCTGCTGGCATAGGTCCGACTTCAAGCAACAAACTCGATATCGAAGGTTCCATCCCAATGCTCTCCAAAGCCGGCGTGAAAATTCACATCGGAAAGGGCAGGCTCTCTCAAACCACAGTGGATGTGTTGAAAGAGTATAATTCGATTTTTGCCGTTAATCCCCCCGTCTCCGCACTGCTCACCTCCACGATTCAGAACAAAAAAATCGTCGCTTTCGAAGAGGAAGGGATGGAGGCGATGCATGTCCTTCAGGTGAAAAATTTCTCTGCTATCGTGGCGATCGCACACGGTCAGTCAATATTCGATGATAAGGGTGACAAGTGATGAATACGCTTAAGGACGTCACGGTAAAGACAGCCGAAACTCTTGTGAAGGCGAGCACCTCTTTCGGAGAGGATCAGAAAGAAGCATACCAGCGAGCGCACGCATCGGAATCGAATGAGCACGCTAAGTGGGTGCTCGAGACCATTCTCCAAAACGCCGAAATGGCGGAGAAGATGCAACTTCCTCTTTGCGACGATACCGGTATTCCTCATGTGCTGCTTGAAATAGGCGACGCTGCCGCTGTCCCGGCGGGATTTCTGAAAGCTGTGGAAGACGGAATTGCTTCGGGGCTTCGGAAACTGCCCGGCAGACCAATGGCTGTCCGTGGAGGCGATCTGGAGCGTCTATCTCAGTCCAGAGGACTCTATGAGGACTCAGGTGCCCTCGCGATGGCACCTGTTCAAATCCGTCGTGTTGAAGGTGGCTCGATTGCCCTTACGGTGCTCATGTACGGAGGAGGCCCCGAAATTCGTGGAAAAACATTGCGCGTTTTTCACAAACACTCGGCTGATACCGTGATCAATGAAATGATCGCCTGGGGAACAGAGGGGGCGAAGATGCTGGGCTGCCAACCGTGTGTTCTTGCATACGGCATAGGGCGTTCGCATCTTGAGGCAGCTTCTCTTAGTCTTGAAGCGATGGCAAAGGGGAATTTCTCCCAGCAATCTGAGATTGAACAACGGATAACGCAAGGCGTGAACCAATCCGCAGTCGGTGCGTTAGGCCTCGGAGGTGACACGACCGTTTTAGGGACTTTTGTCAAGGTGGGACCACAACGGGCGAGTGGTATACGCGTCGTTTCGCTGAGAACTGGATGTTGCTTTGACCCGCGACGGGCTGTGACGAATTTTACATTCTAGAACACGGGAGGGACCTGGCGTGAAGATTTTCAAGAACGGCGTAGTGGTTACGGGAGACGGGAAGACGATGTACGAAAACGGCGCAGTCGTCGTCGTTGATGACACGATAGTGGGCGTGGAGCAGAGTCTGGACCCGTCGCTCGATGCATATGCGGAGGAGGTCATTGATTGTACCGGAAAGTGTGTTCTGCCCGGAATGATCAATCATCACCAACACGGCATCACCTTTGGCCCGATGTTCGCCAGTGGTTGCGAGAACTACGGACGCGATTTTATTATGAACCACCTTGATCGCAGCCTTCTGCAGGGACATACGACGGTTCTTAATATCGACGGTTTCGTCACGATGGATGAGGTCAAAGAGACGCAGCGGCATCATCCCATTCGCATAAAGGCTGCTACGACGCACGCACCGATTAATCTCAAGGCGGCTGATCTCTGTGACGGAAAAGGATTGAAAGAAGAACACCGCACCATGACAGTCGAGAAAATGCTGTCCGAGGGCGCTGTGTGTATAGGAGAGGTCGGTGGAGGGCATACTCTGGGTGGTGGCGGTCAGGATTATCTTTATATTCCGAGAGCCGTTAAAGCTCTGAAAGGAAAGGATATTGACTACCTTCAGGCACGGGCAATGAAGTTGTCCGTGCTTGGACGATACATAGAAGAAAGTTACTATGACAGAGACCGTGTTGCCGCAGCTCTAAAAGAACATAAACTGGACGATTTCCTGACACCTGAGGAGACGAGGGATATCGTATACAAGACGACCCTCTCTTCCGTCAAGGTCGCATTGGACGGTTATCGTGAGGCGGCAGATCTTGCAAAGAAATATAACATGCCGTTGATGATCCACAATGCACCCACGTCAAAATATATCGTCCATGAAATCGCGAAGATGGGGCTGAACACACTTATCGCTTGTCACTCGAACTATCTTTTCACAAAGGATGAGTGCGTTGAAAATGGAAAGTACCTCAAGCAGTTCCCCGGCGTCATTCTCGACGCAGCAGTGCATGATCCCTTCGGTGCCAAAAAGCTTGTTGCGACTCCCGAGAACCTCTTTGCCTTCTATGAAAACGACTTGGTGGACATCATTTCGACGGATTTTGCAGCTGGGGCGAGCGATTCCATGTTGGAAGGAATCCAGCATGCCAGCTTGGAGAAGAAATTGGTTGGTTTCGCGAAGGCGGTTGCTCAGGGAACCACAAAAGTGACAGAGGCTCTGCCGTTGATTGCGCCAAATCTAGGCCAGCTGAAAAAAGGGTTCGGAGCGGACATTCTTGTCACGTCCTACCCCGAGATCAAAAACGTAGAGAGGGTTTATGTCGGCGGGAAGCTCGTGGCAAAGGACGGTAAAGTTCTTCGATAGAAAAACTGCACAAGAGGGCCCAAATATAAATCTAAACAATTAACGGAGGGAATATACGATGAAGGTGAAAAAAGTACTGTGCTGTGAGTGTATGACGGGGTTCTATATGGATGACAAAGAGGCTATAAAGGCTGGAGCCAAATCTGACGGTTTCATATACAAGGGAGAACCTCTGACTGCGGGTTTCAAAACGATACGCCAGCCGGGAGTGGCAGTATCCGTCATGTTCGTTCTGGAAAACGGCGAGATAGCGTACGGTGACTGTTCTGTTGCCCAGTATGCGGCGAGCGGTGGTAGGGAGGTTCCGAACACTGGGAAAGCCCTGATGGATGTCATTGAGAAATATGTTGTTCCCTATTTTGAGGGAAAGGATATCACCGAGTTCAAGGCTACAGCGGAGCAGTTCGATAAGAAGCTCTTCGACGGTCATCAGCTGCCCGCTTCTATACGGTACGGTGTGACCCAAGCAGTGCTTGAGACGGTTGCCAAGACGAACAAGTGCACCATGACTGAAGTCATCATGAAGGAGTACAAGCTCCCTCTTGACCTCACGCCTGTCCGGATCAACGCTCAGTCTGGCGACGAACGGTACACAAACGTCGACAAGATGATCCTCAAGAAAGTAGGTATGATGCCCCACGGTCTTATCAATAATGTCGAGGAAAAACTCGGCAAGGACGGCGAAATCTTCCTGAAATGGGTGAAATGGGTGAAAAACCGCATTCAAGAGATTGGCACCCCGGACTATAAGCCAGTGATGCGGTATGACGTGTACGGGTGTATGGGAAAGGCCTTCAATGACGATCTTGACAAGGTTGTGGAGTACCTCCTTAAAGTCGAAGAAGCGTGCTCGCCGTACGAGGTGTTCATAGAAATGCCCATCGACCTCAAGAGCAATGACAAACAGCTCGAGGGGATGAAGTATCTTCGCAGAAAATTGGACGAGGCCGGCTCAAAGCTGAAGCTGATCATCGACGAATATGCGAACACCTATGAAGAGATCGTTCAGTGGGTCGACGCGAAGGGCGCAGATATGGTTCAGGTAAAGACCATTGACCTCGGAGGCATTAACAATATCGTCGAGGCTGTGCTGTACTGTAAGAAACACGGTGTTCTGGCATACCAGGGCGGGACATGCAACGAGACGGACAAGTCCGCCTTGGTCTGCGTCAATCTCGCAGTTGCAACCAAACCGTTCGCCATGGCGGGGAAGCCGGGCATGGGCGTCGACGAAGGAGTCATGATCGTAAACAACGAGCAGCAGCGCCTGCTGACGATTCTTGGGGCTAGAAAAGCGGGGAAGATATAACTTCCAAAATGTTTCATACCGCTTTGATGGGAGCCCGGAAGGAGAGAATAAAATGATATCCGTCGATAAGGGAAAATGCGTTGGCTGCACGGTATGCACGAAGGTGTGCCCCATGGGCGCCTTGGAGATGCGGGATAAGAAAGCATACCTTGCCGGTGACTGCGTGAACTGTCTCTCCTGCGTAAAATACTGCAAATTTGATGCGATACATGAGACTGCTGAAACAGAGGTGAAGCTCCTCTGTAAGAATTGCGGCGTGAAGTGCCTCATCCCTGAGGGGAAGTATGGCGCCTGCAAGCGTTTTTCGAATCATTCAGGGGAACTTGTCCGGAATCGGCCTCTGCAGATCCCCAGCGATGGCGAACCCTCCAGGAAACAAGTTGCGATCTCCTATCCGGTCATCTCGGCTGTTGGCGCAGGAGCGGGCTATCCGGATTATAAACCGGCACCTTATATTGTGACGCAGAAGAGGGACGATATCGATGTCGTCACGGTTGTGACAGAGGCGCCTATTTCCTACAGTTCCATGATGGTGAAGATCGACACGAACGCCCATATCGGCGACGAGGGGGCCGCTGTCAAGTACGAAGGGAAACCGGTGGGCTCCGTATCGGTGGAACAGTACGGATCACAGATTCTCATACTTGGCGGGGTGAACAAGGTCAAAGGCCCGGATGGCATGTACGTTGTGAAAGCTATGTCCGCCATAGGTAATCAGGAGCGGATAAAATTCACTGTTGAAAAAGGTGCGACGTTGGAGATCCAAGTCGGCCATCATCCGGTCATCAACGGCATCGTGGATGAAAAAATGCGCGTAGGATGCGGTGGAGCTTGCTGTGGCCTGTTTGCAAAATCCCTTGCGCCTCTTGTGGATGAAGCGATCATTATCGATCACCATATTACAGGACTCTTCACAAAGCATCCGGCAGGAGCCGAATTGAAGGCCTATAGCGGGGTCACTCCTGTCGGCAGATTTGCCACTCCAGGGCGGTATTTCTTCGATCATGGGGATGGTTGGGGCGGAACCGCGATTCAAAATCCGATTGAGGCAATCAAAGATATTGACATGTCCATTGCGCATCCTGGGCTGAAGATTCTTGTCGCCGAAACAACGTGGCGGCAGATTGCTCTTTTTGAAGTTGACGAAAAAGGGCAGCCTTTCCAGATCTCAATACCAAAAGAACTTGAGGAATTCAGGAAAATGGCCGCTGATTCTTGCGAGGACAGCAGAGTGTCTGCGATGTATTACGCAGGAGTGGGAGGCAGTGCAAGAGCAGGCGTAACCCCGGATCCCATACAGATTACGAAGGCAGTCCATAGAGGAGATGCGGTTCTTTCAATAGCAGGAGCCCCTACGTTCCTGATGCCCGGCGGGGGAATCACGTTCCTTGCCGATGTGGAAAAGATGGTGGATAGGCCGTTTACGTATACTCCTTCGCCTGCCGTCGTCGCGCCGATCGAATATACGATGACAGTGGATGAGTACAGGAAAATCAAGGGACATGTTCATGCAATGCGAACACTCGATGAAGTTTATGAAGAGGGACGATACCAACACTACGCGAAGAAAAAAGACTGATCCGCGAATCTCTTTTTATTCAATGAAAGGGGGCGGGTAAGGCAAACAGTCCACCGATGCCGTTTAAAACCCTCAGTTTATTGTCCCGAATGGTTGCGCTGACGATTCAAAGTGGTGATTTCTTTTGACAAAAGAGAGGGGTCGAAATGATGAAAAAGATTTGCGTGAAGTTCGTAATGTTGTCTGTTCTTGCCGTGTTTGTGGGTGTGGGATGCATGAGCGCCGCGGTGGGGCAAGCCGCTGAGAAGTACAACCTGTCCATATGCGGTGGTTCGATCGGCGGAGCATGGGCGGCGATCGGCGAAGGTGTAGGAGAGGTTATACGCAGAAGCTTCCCTGGTTCGAACACGGCGTATGAAGTCGGACAGGAAGCGGCTAACCTTGCACTGGTCTCCCGAGGAAAGATTGAGCTTGGTATAGCCCACGCGCAGCTTCTGAAGATGGGGATGGAAGGTGTTCCTCCCTTCAAAGAGAAGTATGACAATCTCCGTGCACTCTGTGTCCTCTACAAAGAGGCAGTGGAACATTTCATCGTACGTCGGGACAGCGGGGTGGAAAGCTTCGAACAGCTGAAGGAAAAGCAGTTCCCCTTGAAGGTGAATTTCAATACGAAGGACTCCTTTATGGAAATCGTTGGACGCGAAGTGCTCGCTGCCTACGGTATAACCTACGATGACCTTAAAAAGTGGGGCGGAAATGCGGACTTCATGTCCATGGGGGCCTCGCTCGATCTGATGAGAGATGGCAAGATCCAGGCCTACAGCAACGTTATCCAGGTCCCTTCCAGCCATGTCGTCGATATTTCGACGAACGTGGGCTTGAATCTGTTTGGGATGTCGGAGGGGGCTCAGAAGACGGGGAATGACAAATTGGGAACCTATTCAACGGTGATCCCAAAGGATAAGTACAACTTCCTGACAGCGGATGTCCCCACCGTCGGTGCGACCGTTGTCCTATTCACGAACGCCGATCTTTCGGACGATGCCGCGTACGCGGTTGTTAAGGCGATCGACGAGAACTTCGAGTATTTCAAGAGTATCCATAGCTCTCTGAAAGATCTGACGCTCGAATCTCTGCACGATGTAGCCCCCGCACCGCTCCACCCGGGTGCGGAAAAATACTTTGCGGAGAAGAGCGCGAAGTAAGTACACGCGAAAAGCGCATGAGTACGCACTTGAAGTGCGTACTCATGCTTTTTCAAAGCAGAGATGGATATTCGCCTGTACGCTACAGTGCTGAAAGAGGGCGCTCTATTATTAGAGTATGGCCCTGTCACCATGGTCCTTGAGGCTGCGCGCAATGGTGGTCCGGATACGGCTCTTGCCTACCTCGGCGCGAAAAGCGTCTTGCACCATTTTGAAACGTTAACGACTATGCTGCCAGCAGCAAAGAAGATGGTCCCGTTTCATGAGGGAAAAGATACGGCGTATCCTCATGTCCTTCAGATGATGATTCATGCGGTCCGGGCGCTCGGAGAAAACGATTTTACTGCTATGGCAGCTGTTGCGGGAACACTTTCAGATTTGGCGGTAGGAGAAATGGCCCAGGCCGGCGCGGAATATGCCATGGCGAATAACGGTGGAGACATAGCCTTCAGGTTGTCGCAAACAAGAAAAGAGATTCGGGTTGGCATTGTCTCTGATCTCGCTAACGGTATTCCTACGTACAGATTGGTCATTCCGTACGAAAGCGGTATCACTGGGGTCGCGACAAGTGGTTTCGGAGGGCGGAGTCTTACACGGGGGGTGGCATCGGCCGTGACAGTTATGGCAAAAAGCAGCGCGTTGGCTGATGCCGCCGCGACTTCCATTGCCAACTCATGCGATGTCCAAGACCCCGCAGTGCAAAAGTGTTTAGCCGAAGAGATAGATTATGACACTGACATTCGAGGATTAAGCGTAACGCGTGCAATAGGGAATATGAGTGACGAAGCGATAGCGCACGCGCTGATGTCCGGTGCTGAAAGGGCTTCTGAGTTATGCTCGCGGGATATGATCGAGGGTGCGGTTTTATTTGTAGCTGGACGTATGGAGCTGCGATGGCGAGGAAAAGCAATGCCTTTCTCCCTGGAAAAATTGTCCTCATACAAAGATCGAGAATAGTGTGGGAGGTTTTTCACGATGAAGTCGACTAATCTTGGAGTTAAACAGGTTTTTATCGATGCTAAAGAGAAGGTCACCGGAACAGCCAAATATCTTGACGACATGGAGTTCCCGAATCTGCTCTATGGGAAGATCCTTCGGTCGCCTCATCCCCATGCCCGGATCCTTCACATCGATACATCCAAAGCGGAGGCAGTACCTGGTGTAAAAGCCATCATCACTGCAAAGGACACCCCGGGGCGCAAGTTCGGCATGGAGATTCCTGATGTGGATGTCTTAGCTGTCGACAAGGTTCGATATGTCGGCGACGAAGTAGCGGCTGTTGCGGCCGACACAGAGGATATTGCCGAAGAGGCCATAAGCCGTATTGAGGTCGAATATGAGCTTCTCCCTGTTGTGGATGATCCTGAGACTGCGATGAAGCCGGGAGCCCCTCTGGTCCACGAGAACGCTAAAAATAACATAGCAAAAGAGTACCACCTGAGCAGGGGGAATGTTGAGGCGGATTTCGCATCGTGCGACTATGTTTTCGAGCATGAATTCAGTACGCACCGAGTTTCCGGTTTGTATCTCGAGCCCTTCGGCGCAGTGGCTTGGTGGGGAAGCGACGGTCGCCTGACCATGTGGACGGGGCTCCAGGCCATGTTCCAAGGTCGTAACGAGTTGGCCCGTGCTCTCGGAATTGACCCCAGCCGGATTACGTTGAAATCCCCCTACGTAGGAGGAGGATTTGGCGCGAAGATATGGCTGAGAAATTTTCATCCTATCGCGGCGATTCTGGCGCAGAAAGCGGGACAACCGGTAAAGATAGTGCTCACTCGGGAAGAAGAACAGTTGACGACACGTCCCAGAGTTGCGCCTCGCATGCACGTGAAGCTTGGAATGATGAAAGACGGCACGATGGTCTGCAAAGAATCGAAAATCATTGCGGACAACGGTGCCTACTCTTGGGCCGCTCCCAAGGTTCTCCTAAATATGGCCATGAGAACCGACTGTCTTTATCGTTTTAAATCAAGCAAAGCGGATGCCTATCTTGTTTATACGAACCTCATCCCTACAAGTGGTTTTCGGGGCTATGGCAACAGTCAGATGCACTTTGCCCTGGAATCCTTTATAGATATGTGCTGCAGAGAGATCGGCCTTGACCCGGTGGAGGTGCGTCTGAAAAACGCTATCCGACAGGGAGACGTCACCCTTCATAAATGGAAGATACGAAGTTGCGGATTGTCTGAGTGCGTCGAAAAAGCCTCGGAGGCGATCAAAAGAGACCGTCTCCCCGCCGTCGACCAAGGCGGTCGGATTCGGCGCGGCATAGGTGTGGCGTGCATGACTCATGTCTCTGGAAATCGGAGTGGCGAGAAGTTTGATGGCTCATCCGCCATGATTCGCATTCATGAGGACGGCAATGTATTTGTCTTTTCCGGCGAAGCAGATTTAGGACAGGGTTCGAAGACTGTTTTTGCACAGATTGCTGCTGAGACGCTGGGGGTACCGATCGATACCATAACCCTCATGCCAATCGATACGGATGTGAGCCCATTCTGTCTCGGGACATATTCGAGTCGCGTCACAACGGTCGGAGGCAAAGCGGTCCAGCTTGCCGCCCAGCAGGTTAAGACACAGGTTCTGGATCTGGCAGCGAATATGACCGGACACCCTGTTCAGTCGCTTACCATGGAGAACGGAGTGATACACAGCTCGGAAGACGAGAATCTGACACTCTCTCTGAAAGAAGTAGCGCAGAAAGCGATACGGAGCAATGCCGGAGTGCCGTTGACGGCCTACATAACCTACGATCCACCCACAGAAGGCTCTGACAGCGAGTTCTACGGAGATTACTCCAGCGCATACACCTATGGAGCGCACGCTGTCGAAGTCGAAGTGGATACTGTTACGGGCAAGGTCAAGGTGCTCCGTGTAGTCGCAGCGCACGATGTGGGAAAGGCAATAAACACCCTGGGGCTTCAGGGACAAATCACGGGTGGTGTGGCGCAGGGAGTCGGTTGGTGCCTCTACGAGAACATGCAGTTCGATAAGGGACAACCGCTGAGCAAGGGGCTGCATGGGTACACCCTCATGACCATCGCCGATATGCCGGAAGTTCAGAGCATCATCGTCGAGACCAACGATCCGATCGGGCCGTACGGCGCGAAAGGTGTGGGAGAACCCACGCTCATCCCTACGGCGCCTGCAATAGCGAATGCCATAGAGAATGCGTGTGGTATTCGGATAACGGATCTGCCGATCACCCCCGAGAAGGTCTATCAGGCATTGAAGGCCGTCCAGAAAGAGACGGCCGAGTCACCGCGGATTCCCATCAGGACCGAGTAGCGCGTAGGTTTTCCATTAACCATAAGGATGGTGCTGAACGTGAAACTCAAAGAGCTGAAAGAGCAAGGTGCGAAAAGAAAACTTTCTGGAACGGACAAGCAGATCGTGCGCGTGATCGCAGTCGTCATGTCGCTCTATCAACTTGCCCAGGCTACGTTCCTCACAGTGCAACCGATGCTGCATTACAGCATTCACCTGACGTTTATTCTTATTCTCGCATCGCTCATGTATACTCCTTTTGCCAGCAGCGATCGGACGCGCATCCCAGTACGCGACTATGTAATTGGCGGTGCTGCGATGGCGACAGGTGTGTACTTTTTCATGAATATGGCCAGATTCATCACCCGATGGCCTCAAGTAGACCCTCTGTCGATGCCGGATATTGTCATCGGGATCACCATACTCGTCCTCGTGTTCTGTTTGACGAGGCGCGCCATGGGGTACATCCTCCCTCTGATAGGGCTGATCTTCCTTGCCTATGCATTTTTCGGTCACCTGCTTCCTGGTACGCTCTACCACAGACGTCTGTTGCCAGTAGATCTGCTTGACCAGGTCGTCTTCACTATCAACGGCATATTCTCATCGCCACTGGTCGCAGCATCGACGTACGTGTTCATGTTCGTCCTCTTCGGCTCCTTCTTTGCCCTTTCCGGCGCTGGCGATTTCTTCTACAAGTTCTCCATGGCCGTAGCAGGACGCTACGCCGGTGGCGCGGGAAAGGTTGCGATCGTCACCAGCGGACTGTTCGGCATGATCAATGGCAGTCCGACGGCAAACGTCGTAACGACCGGATCCTTCACGATACCGATGATGAAACGTTCGGGGTACGACTCCGAGTTTGCCGGAGCGATCAATGCCGTTGCCGCCACTGGTGGCGGAATAATGCCTCCTATCATGGGAACAGCTGCATTTCTCATGGTGGAGATGGCAGGAATCCCCTACCGGACGATTGCGCTCGCTGCGGCATTCCCCGGTGTTCTGTACTATCTCGCCCTTCTGCTCGTGGTGCATTTCAGGGCGAAGAAACGCAACTTGCAGGGACTCGAACAGAAGGATCTGCCTAACGCGATGAAGACCCTCAAGGAGGGCGGCATATTTCTGCTCCCGATACTGGTTCTCGTGGTCATGCTGATGCGCGGATACACGGCTTCTCTGTCGGCATTCGTCGGCATTATCGCCGTCATAGTGACAGCGGCGCTGCGGAAATCGACACGGATGTCGTTGCAGACCATTATCAAAGCCCTTGAGGATGGGGCGCTCTCTTCGATCATCGTCTCCCTGTCCTGCGCCGTGGCGGGCTGTGTCATCGCTGGACTGATGACAACAGGCCTCAGCGGAAAACTCGCCAGTCTCATACTGAGCATCGGTGGAGGCAAGCTTCTCCCCGCATTGTTATTGACCGCTCTTATTTGCACACTTCTTGGGATGGGGATGCCTGTGGCCGCTGCATACACCTTGACGGCAGCACTCTGCATTCCGTCTCTGTATGAGCTTGGACTTCAACCCCTTGAGGCGCATATGTTCGTCGTCTATTTTTCAACGCTTTCCGCCATCACCCCCCCTGTCGCCGTTGCATCATATGCTGCTGCAGGCATAGCAGGTGCAGATGCGGCTCGAGTCGGTTGGAAGGCCTGTTTCATCGGACTGACCTCTTTCCTCGTTCCTTTCATGTTCGTTTTCCAGCCTAAGATGATGATTCTCCCCTCCAATTTCAGCGTGTATAGCCTGTGGATCATGTGTACGGGTGTTTTAGGTGTATACGCGTTGTGCTCCGGCATTGAAGGCTACCTGAAGACGGAGATTGGAATCGTGAAACGAATTCTTCTCCTGGCCGCAGGCGTATTGCTCATGTACCCTGAGACGATATCGGACTTCGTTGGTCTGGGTCTGTTCGTTGCACTGTATATGCTTCAGAGTTCTTTGGGGAGGAGGGGCAAGGATGAGAATAAAACAGCAGCTATTTCCTAAGACCATAGAGGAGTGCATTGCCCTACTTGTTGAACATGAAGGAAAAGCGCGAGTGCTTGCGGGAGGAACGGATCTTTTCCTATGGCTAAAAGAGGGAAAGGCGCAGGCAGAAACGCTTGTCGACATCTCATTGATCGAAGAACTGAAGCACTTTGAGAGCGATGACAAACGAATGATACTCGGAGCCGCTCTCACTCATGCCGAGGTCGCTGCGCACGAAACGGTGAAGAGTTGTTTCGTTGCACTTGCCGATGGCTGCCGGAACGTCGGTTCCCCGCAGATTCGAAACATCGGCACATTAGGGGGCAATATCGTTAGCGCACAGCCGGCCGCAGATGCAGTTGTCCCCCTTGTGGCGATGAATGCGAAATGCATGATCATAAGCGCATCGGGAAAAAGGACCGAGGATATCGAGAATCTGTTCAAAGGCGTCGGTAAAAGCAGTGTTGATCCTTCAAGAGAGTTAATAACGGAAATCTACGTGTCGAAGCCCGCGGGAAGATACGGCACGGGATACGTCAGGATGGCACCGCGGGATGCCATGGCCCTCCCGGTTGTCAATGCGGCCGTCATGGTTGTTGCCCGGGATGGAACGATCACAGAGGCTCGTATTGTAACTTCCCCCGTTGCAGTCGTGCCTTTCAGGACGAAAAGAGCAGAAAGTTCGCTCATCGGCAAACATGTCGACGATCTGAGCGCTCTTGGCGCTGCAGCACAATTGGCCGAGCGGGAGGCCCAGCCGAGAGATTCTAAAGTTCGCGGATCGGGAGAATACAGGAAGTCTCTCGTGAAGGACATTGTCGAGCGCGCGCTCATCAAGGCCGTGGAGCAGATAGGATAGGAGGGAAGTACGACCATGCAGAACTTCGCATGCACAATTAATGGAAAGCCGGTACACATTGAAGTCGATCCTTCGAAATCGCTGCTGGACGTCCTTCGCAAGGATTTACATCTGACGGGAGCGAAAAAAGGGTGCGGAGAGGGGGAGTGCGGTGCTTGTACGGTGCTTTTGGACGGCCTGCCGGTAAACTCCTGTATCATCCCCGTGATGACGGCCAACGGTCGTGAGATTCTTACCATAGAAGGCCTCGCTGACAACGGCGAACTACACCCCATACAAGAGGCCTTTATCGAAGCCGGCGCGGTGCAGTGCGGTTTTTGTACCCCCGGGGTCATTCTGAGCGCGAAATACCTGCTTGATAAGTATGAGAATCCCACAAAGCAGGAAATCATGGAGGAGCTCTCCGGACATCTCTGCCGATGCACCGGGTACCTTCAGTTTTATGATGCGGTCCACTTGGCCGCGCAAAAAATAAGGCACAAAGGTATCAAGACCTAAACACAACCTAGCAGGAAGGATGAAGGCACAGTGGACAGACCGAATCTTTTTTCTCCAATAACGATTAATCGTCTCACGATCCCCAATAGAGTCATCATGTCGCCTATGTTCACGAATTCGGCGGCGCCGGGCGGTTTCGTCTCTCCAGATACCATCAAACACTACGTCGATCGGGCTCGTTCCGGCGTGGGGCTCATCATGACCGAGCATACGAGCGTAAGTTCGAAATACATCCACGCGGGACAAAGATTGCAGGTGAGCTCCGACGAACATATTGCCGGCCTGAATCGTCTGGTAGCAGCGGTCCATCAGGAGAACTGCCTGATCGGCCTTCAGATAGCCCACTCCATTTATGGTGCCGGCGTCAAGATCGATGAGCTGACGAATGCAGACTGCTACGGAATAATCGATGACTTCGTCGCCGGTGCCGAGCGGGCGGTCAAGGCGGGGTTCGACGTTCTGGAACTCCATTATGCCCACACGTATACCATGGCGGATTTCATCTCAAGAAGGACGAACACGCGTACCGATGAATTCGGAGGCGACGTGTACGGCCGAATGTTCATCCACCTTGAGATATTAAAACGTGTTCGAGCGTTGGTGGGCCCCGACTATCCCGTCTTTGCCAGGATCAGTGCCGAAGAGTTCGTCGTGGGAGGTAACACTATTGTCCAGAGCCGTATTTTCGCCAAAGAGCTGGTGGCAAACGGTGTTGACTGCATGGATGTCTCTGCGGGGGTCCGTTTTGATGATGCGCCTGTGAAGGGGTACAGTGACCAGCGGGGGAAACCTGGAATCGAATACCCGGATGGCCCGAACGTATACCTGGCCGAGGATATCAAAAAACATGTCAATGTGCCGGTCGTAACAGTAGGAAAGCTTGGAGATCCAAAATTTGCAAACGAGGTCATCGAGTCCGGGAGAGCGGATATGGTCGCATTGGCCAGACCGCTCATCGCAGACTCCATGTGGCTGAAAAAGGCCAGAGACAGGAGATACGATCATATCAAGGAGTGTCTCTACTGCACGGAGTGTCTCTACGAACGACACGATCCCAAGGCTCCGGTGCACTGTATGCGCTATACCTGCCAGAATGCATGCCCTTCCAATGTCCCAGTCCCCATTTATCTTGATCTGGCACGACAGAAGCGATACGAAGAGGCATACAGGGTTATTCAGGCGGAAAACCCGCTTGTTCTGGCCTGCGGCAGGGTATGTAACCACCCCTGCGAGGATCTGTGCAACAGGGTGAAGATCGACGAACCGATCGCCATTAACGGGGTGAAACGTTTTATCACGGACGTGCTTCTTAAGCAAAACGGCGTGCTTCCAGTCCCGGAGGTGGCAAAATCGAACGGGAAGAAGATCGCTGTGATCGGTTCGGGCCCATCCGGGCTCTCCTGCGCGTTCTATCTCCAGAAGAAGGGGTACAGCGTGACAGTTTTCGAAGAGACCTCGAAGATTGGTGGCATGCTGGTTCTTGGGCTTCCTGCGTATAGACTGCCCCGGGAGATATTTGAGAAAGAGCTTGATGTCTACAGATCCATGGGGGTCAAGTTTGAAACAAACAAGAAACTCGGAGTGGATTTTACGCTCGAATCCCTGAGGGATATGGGGTTTGTTGCGGTCTATATGGGAGTCGGCTCCCATGGAGAGCGAAAACTTGGGATTCCAGGAGAGGAGTATCCCAATGTCCTCTCCGGAGTACGCTTCCTGAGAAGCATTAACCTTGGTGAGCAGATCGACTTGAAAGGGAAGTCCGTGATCGTTGTCGGGGGAGGCAACGTGGCAATTGATTGCGCCCGGAGCGCCATACGGCTTGGGGCGGAAAAAGTGGGCCTCTACTGCTTGGAAAAGCTTGATGAAATGCCGGCTCACGAATGGGAAGTACAGGAGTGTTGTTCGGAGGACGCTGAAGTGAACTGCAGCTGGAGCCCTATGGAGATCAAGGGAGATTCCAATGGCGTGAAAAGCGTTGTGTTCAGAAAGTGTCTCTCCGTCTTCAACAAGGAGGGGCGCTTCGCACCGGTCTGCGATGATTCTCAAACCATGGAAGTGGACGCGGACTTTGTCATTGTTGCCATAGGTCAGAGCTTGGATGACTCCTTCCAGGAAAAACTGGAGGAAAGAATTGAACGCCGCGGTAATGCATTCGCTGCGACCTACGATGGGAATACGAATATCCCGTATCTCTTCGCCGGTGGTGACTGTATCACAGGTCCTGATTCCGTAGTTCGCGCCGTCAACGGAGGTAAACAGGCGGCTTCATCCATCGACAGATACCTTGGTGGTGACGGACAAGTTGTCGATAGGGTCACCTACGTACGTTCGCTCTCCAAACCGGTGGACGAGACCCCGTCAAAACGAGCCGTGATGAAGTCTGTCCCTGTCTGCAACAGAGAGGTCTGTTTCGATGAAATAGAAGAGGGGTTGACGGAAGAACAGATGATTCATGAGACATGCCGTTGCCTGCGGTGCGACGTGCTCAAAGTCACGCGTCTGTAGTATGAGATAGAGAAGTTGTCATGTCCCAATGCCTTGATCTTCGGGAGAGGGAACTCATATCGATAACAGGAGCGGGTGGCAAATCGTCACTTGCCTTCTCTCTCTGTGAATCAGGCGGACGGGGCGGAAAACGCGCTCTGTTTACGACCACGACCCATGTAGGAAGGAATCAGATTCCTTCCTACATGAAAGTCGTTTCCGGCCCTTTCGAGTGTATTGACAAGACGATACCTCATGCCTTCAGGCAATCTTTCTGTGTCGGAGTTTTCAGTGGTACTTCCGAAGAGAAGTTGACAGGATTCGGGGCCGAAGAGGTCGATAGGTTCTATCAATCAGGAGTGGCAGACTTTGTTATTGTTGAGGCCGATGGAGCGAAAGGGTTCCCAGTCAAAGGATACGAGGCCCACGAACCGGTCATTCCCGATAAGACAACATGCCATATAGTCGTTGTGGGAGCGGAACTTTTTTGTATGCCGTTGAACGAGGAAATAGTGTTCAGATATGCCCGCTTTCTTGCTTCAAGCGGTCTGGAAGCGAACATAAAGCCGAAGGCGTTGAAACTGGCAGAGATATTGGAGCACCCTGAGATTTTCCTGAAAGGGAGCAAAGACCGACCTGGCCGTCGCCGTATTCTTTTCATCAACAAGATGGATATTGTAGAAGATAAAGAGGATATGCTGCGAGTACGAGAGACGGTGGCCTCGTTGACCAGATTTGATGAAATATATGCAGGATCCCTGAGGTGGAAAGAGGATGGACGCACTGATTTTGGCAGCGGGCAGATCGATGCGGATGGGGACGAACAAACTTCTTCTCCCCTATATGGGAGGAACTCTCCTCTCCGCTGTTATCGACTCTGCCCAGAAGAGTGATTTTGACATGACGTACGTAGTAGTTTCCCGGGAGACCTTGTCCGTCGTAACGTCGTGGGGGTACAACCGCGTACAGTTCGTTCTCAATGAAAAACCGGAAGCGGGACAGTCCGGCTCATTACAGCTTGGGCTTCGCGCCATTGAATCGAAAGAGGACTCATTCTGTATTCTCCTTGGGGATATGCCCATGGTTACGAGCGAGGTACTAAGGGGGCTTCGATCTTCATTTCTCGAACTTCCCCAAAACAAGAGCGCTATGATCCCGGTCCGTGATGGTCGTTTCGGCCACCCCTCGTGGTTCCGCCCGATATGGAAACACCGATTGCTGGAGTCATCGGGGGATATGGGAGGACGGGAGATCATTGGACGATATAAGGATGAAGTATCGTTTATTTCAGGCGCCGATTACTGTTTTTTTGACGTCGATACCCCTCGGGATTATGAGTTGCTGAAAGGAAAAGAGGTGTGTCCCCCTGCCCCGTCTCAATGATCTTGTCATAGTACGAGGTGGAGGTGACCTTGCTACAGGAGTCATCTGGCGTCTTCACCGCATGGGGTTTCGGATTGTATGTCTGGAAGTCGAGTTGCCGACGGTAATCAGACGTACCGTCAGCGCTGCTGAAGCTGTTTTTCAAGGCGAAGTGACGGTGGAGGGGTTGCGATTTGCGGTCCAACAGGCAGGTGTACTGCCGACGGATTGGTCGTACGTTCCTGTCTGGGTCGATCCGAAGGGCGCCTACATACGTCAAATGCAGCCGCAATGCGTAGTGGATGCCATCATAGCAAAGCGAAATACTGGCACATCGCGTGATATGGCTCCTCTCGTGATCGGACTGGGGCCAGGTTTCACCGCCGGGAAAGATGTTCATTACGTGATCGAAACAAAACGAGGACATTTTTTAGGCAGGGTCATTGACCGCGGTTGCGCCATTCCAAATACCGGTGTTCCCGGCATCATTGGTGGCGAGGGAGAGCGCCGTGTAATTCGTTCTCCAGGCGCCGGTTTCTTTGCAGCGCATCGGGAGATCGGAGATGTCGTGTCTCAGGGAGATTTTCTTGGATATGTTGGAGACGTACCCATAACAGCGAATATCGCTGGGCTTATCAGAGGGCTGATTCATCCGGCGGTTCCCGTTCATAAAGGCATGAAAATCGGCGACATTGACCCGAGAAACGTAGAAGGAAGTTGGCAAACGATCTCAGACAAAGCCTTTTCCATAGCTGGGGGAGTTGTCGAAGCCATGTTCAATGTGCATAAATACACAGGGTCTGCGATGCCCTTACATTACGCCGCGCATGAGTAAAGGGTTCCGATCAATCATAGAGGGCAACGTACCCTTGGAGGCAGAACAATGACGAACAAAGTTGGACAGGCAGGAACGCTCGAATCCTGCGACGCTTTGGTAATAGCGACAATACCATCGGAGGGGGAGGGTATAGAGATACAGTTAGACAGCCCGTCCCTTGTCTCCTTTGAGAAGGAGATGCGCGATGCAATCACCGGTGTACTTCAGGAATTGAACGTCATGTGCGGAGTTCTGAAGGTCCAGGATAGAGGGGCCTTGGACTGTACGCTGCGCGCACGCGTGGAAACAGCTGTTCGGAGAGCTCTTGCGGCTCTCCCGGAAGGAAGTGAACGGCCATGAAGACGGGGTTACGCCGGACCTCTCTCTATATTCCGGGCAATAATCCGAGTATGCTGCAAAATGCATCCGTATATGGTGCCGACTGTATCATCCTGGACCTCGAGGATGCCATTACTGTCACAGAGAAAGATTCGGCCCGGATACTCGTCCGAAATGCACTCCGCTCCATTAGGTACGGCACTACGGAAGTGACCGTTCGGGTCAACGCACTATCCACACACTTCGGACAGGAGGATTTCATGGAGATCATCCCCATGAAACCTGATGCCGTCCGTCTCCCCAAGTGTGAGGCCCCAGAAGATGTGGTACAGGCCGATCAGCTCATAACGGAGATCGAACGAAAAAATGGTATAGAGATCGGTTCCGTCAAGATCATCCCGATGATCGAATCTGCGTTAGGGGGTATCAACCTCTTGGATATTGTGCGATCGAGCCGGAGGATTACCGGTGTGAATTATGGCGCCGAGGACTACACCGCAGACATCGGAGCTGTCCGAACAAAAGAGGGTCGGGAATTAGACGATATTCGCGCGAAAATTGTCGTAGCCGCCAGAATAGCCGGTGTCCATGCATTGGACAGCGTTTTTGCGGATGTAAACGATAGTGACGGGCTCTTCGACGAGGCCTATGCTGCCCGCCGCCTCGGATTCGACGGAAAATCGGTGATACACCCCCGACAGATACCCGTAGTACACAGGGCGTTTACGCCGTCTCAAAAGGAAATATCCTTTGCTCGCCGTGTCGTACATGCCATAGAGGAGGCAAAACAGAAAAAATCGGGCGTCATAGCCCTGAACGGGAAAATGATCGATGCCCCGGTCGTGACTAAAGCTCGAAAAATCATTGCACTTGCCGAGGCGGCAGGATATCGCGATGAGGGGGTGCTCTCATGACATTGGACAAAAATGTCCGTGTAATACCGGACACGCTCCCTGGGATAAAGAATGTCCGTTCCTTTCAAGCCGGAGCTACCTCGTCCTTGGCCGAGATGCCTCGTACTCCCAAACGATGTGGGAAAATCGTCTCAACGGTACGCGAAGCGCTCCATAGAGCGGGAATACGGGACGGAATGACCCTCTCCTTCCATCATCACCTCCGGAATGGAGACCTCGTGGTGAATATGGTGCTGGATATCGTTGCCGAGATGGGCATCAGGGATATCACGCTTGCTCCATCGGCTCTTTTCCCGGTTCACGAGGCACTGTTGAGACACGTGAAAAACGGTGTTATACGGACGATTCAGGGCAGCGTGAACGGGCCTGTTGGACAGGCCGCTTCTCATGGCGAGTTTGTAGCCCCCGTTGTGCTCAGGTCACATGGAGGCAGAGTCCGGGCCATTCAGACAGGCGATCTCCACGTTGACATCGCAATACTCGCTGCACCATCGGCTGACCAGATGGGGAACGTTTCGGGAGTCATCGGCCCTTCTGCCTGTGGATCCCTTGGGTACGCTTTTACGGATGCACAGTACGCCGATACTGTCATAGCCATCACAGATAATTTGCTTCCCTATCCCGTAACTCCGTTCTCCCTGCTCCAAACGGAAGTGGATTGGGTTGTTCCGGTGGAGAAGATCGGTGTCCCGGAGAAAATCGTCTCCGGGACGCTCAAAATAACGCAGGATCCCATGAGGCTTCTTATTGCGGAACAGGTTGCTCGAGTTGTGGAAGAAAGCGGTCTTCTTATTGACGGATTTTCCATGCAAGCTGGAGCCGGGGGGATTTCCCTCGCTGCTTCCGCATGCATCAGAGAGAGCATGAAAAAAAGAGGAGTCAGGGGGAGTTTCATATCGGGAGGCATTACGGGGCAGAGTGTGGATATGCTCAAAGAGGGACTTTTCCGGACACTGCTCGATGTCCAGTCCTTTGACCTCGAGGCTGTGGCCTCCCTTGCGTGCAACCCCAATCATGTGGAGATGAGTGCGTCGTTTTATGCAAACACTGCCGCTAAGGGGTGTGTTGTCGATATGCTCGACGTGGCAGTTCTCGGCGCTACCCAAGTGGACACGGATTTCAATGTAAATGTGAACACTGAATCGGACGGCGTTCTTCTGCACGGTATAGGCGGACATATGGATACCGCAGCCGGAGCAAAGATCACGGTCATCGTCACTCCACTTTTCCGAGGACGAATGCCCATGGTGGTCGATCAGGTGATAACGCGGACAACTCCGGGAAATACGGTGGATGTGGTGGTTACCGAACGAGGAATCGCAGTGAATCCGGGGAGAAAGGATCTTCTCGATAATTTGAGGGGGAAGGGGCTTCCTCTCATGGATATTCATGACCTGAAGAAGATGGCGGAGAATATGACAGGCGTGCCCTCCATGCCTCCCTTCGGAGAAAGAATCATCGGCATAGTGGAATACCGGGATGGGTCCATTATCGATGTGATTCGTCAAAGAGTATAGAGCGTCGCTCTTTGAACCACCCTGAACCGCCTTGAACCGCCTTGAACCGCCTTCGGCGATGCTGTTCGAAGGCGGTCCCTTTTGTTCCTGTCCTTTTCGAGGTTGCAGGGTGAAAGCATGAGTTCTTTTCTTGTGCAGGTTGGTCGAACGTGTTACCAGGAAAAAACTACGCCCTCTCGAGCACGTACCGCGCGATCTCCTCGATCTCCTGAAGGGAGGGCGCCCGGAAGATGTAGCACATATCGCCCATGGGCGCGCTGAAGGCCTCGGGGATGGCGGACTGATGCATGAGTTTAGCCGGAAATGCGGCCACCACCTGCTCATGGCTGTGAGCGTAGTTCCGGTTCTTCCGTCGGCCGAAGAAGGCGCCGTGGTATTTCCGTTCGAAGGGCGGCGGAGTGTAGTCCGGCCAGGCGGTGATCCGCGCCCATTCAGCGTAGAGATCGACGTCCGCGGAGAAGTTGTACAGGTCGAGGAGCATGCCGCCGGGAGGGCGGATGTTGATCTCGAGCGCTACGAGGCGTTTATCGTCCCATGCCCTGAAGAACTCCACGTGAAAGAACCGCTCCTTCAGTCCGAAGGCGGCGACGATTCTGCGGCCGGCGTCCTCGAGGTCGGGCTCCAGCTTCCGGACGGTGTGGAGGAAGATGTCGAGGCGTTGCCCGCTCATCTCCATCATGCCGTCGGAGTAGCCCATGGAGGAGGCGAAGACGATGTTCCCCTTCCTGTCCGTCAACCCGTCGAAGGTCACGAGGGCGCCGTGCACGAACTCCTCCATGAACATAGCCGTTGTCTTTGGACGGGAGAAAAAGTCCTCCAGGTCCCGTTTGCTGGAGATCTTCCGCGCGTCATTCGCCCCGACGCCCCGGTCGGGCTTCAGTATGGCCGGATACCCCGTCTCACGGGCGAAGGCCCTCGCCTCCTCTAGGGTGGCGACGAGCCGCCCCTTGGCCACGGGGATCCCTTCGCGGAGGAAGATCTCCTTCATCTTCGACTTGGGCTGCGCCGCGGCGAGGTCGGCCGTCTTCAGTCCCGGGATCGCGAAGGCCTCCCTGAGCCTGGCATCGCTCTCGAGCCAAAACTCGTTGTGTGACTCCAGGCGGTCCAATGGGCCGTACTTCTCCCGAAAATAGGAGCACGCGGACATCATCTGGTCGAAGCGGACGAGATCGTCCACGCGGTAGTAGTCCGTCAGGGCGTCGCCGAGGCCCGGAGGGAGGAGCTCCCTGTTCGGGTCGCCTATGCCAAGCACGTTGACGCCGCAGGCACGGAGGCGGATGGAGAAGAGGGCGAAGTTGGAGGGAAAGTGCGGGGAGACCATGACAACGTTCATCGTGCCTTTTGCTCCTTTCGGTCGGTAGGCGATCAGAACCCGAGTTTCCCGAGAAAGTAGGGCATCTGGCGTCGCCACCAGGGCCAATCGTGGTTCACATCGTACCCCCAGTAGTCGAACCATGCGGGGATTCCCTTGTTCGACGCGATTCCCTCGAGGGTCCGCATATCCCGCAGTGATTCGTCCTCCCAGGCTCCCTGACCGCAGCACAGCACCAACCGGCCCTCGCGGATCCGATCGAGGTACCGTGGGTCCGTCAGATGGGCCATGTAGTGCACGGGGGAGTGGAAGTAGCTCCCTCCGTCGAGAGCTCCACCGACGCTGAACTGAAGATCGTAGACCCCGCTCAGCGCGACGACGAGGTCGAACCGGTCGGGGTGCCGGAAGAAAAAGTTGACGGCGTGATAGGCTCCCAGGCTGCACCCCGTGAGGGCGACGCGGTCGTTATTGGAGAGAACGCCGTGCACATAGGGGAGAACCTCGTCGAGGACATATCGTTCATAGCGTTCATGCAGGGAGACCTTCTCCGCCGCGCCCTTGCCCCGGGCCAGCCAGGTTTCGTTGTCCAGGCTGTCCACGGTGCACAGACACAGTGCGCCCTTCTCGATGAAAGGGGCGACGGCCTCCACCATGCCGAAGTCCTCGTACTCGTAGAACCGTCCCCCGGAGGTCGGAAAGACGATCATCGCCTTCCCCGACGTTCCATAGGTCATGAGATTCATGGGGCGCCCAAGGGCCGGGCTGTACCAGCTTCTGTGTTCTCTGTGCATGGCTGACTCTCCTCGGTCGCGGTCCCGGCAGTTCGGTTCAGAATAAACACTGGGTTCAGCGCTGTCAAGAGAGGGCGCCGTCCAGCGCACCTCGGTTCGTTGTATAATCCGGGGGAAGAGATGCATT
>ENA-UOOM01001166-UOOM01001166.1-fermentation-metagenome-genome-assembly--contig:-NODE-1166-length-26397-cov-7.728532_pt1 | contig 26397 bp, 27 predicted proteins | sample MGYA00245781_ERZ724031 | MGnify/ENA primary metagenome ERZ724031 (study PRJEB28704, sample SAMN03018317) | fermentation metagenome | biome: anthropogenic terrestrial biome; feature: soil; material... | reverse complement strand
AAAAATATGTGATTTTTTATCTATCTGCTACTTGACATATCACCGCTGGACTATATGTCAAACCGTCCAAAAGGTCTGCCCGTTTACCTCGGAGCATACCACCTCTAAATCCCATCCTCTTGCTCGGGCCTCTTGCAGCAGTGCCTTCTGTAAAACAGGCACAACCAACACCTCGCTGGCATAATGGGTAATATCCGCCACACAAAGCCCCATTTCCAATGCCTTTTGGGCCTCGTGAAATTTCAAATCTCCCGTTAAGTACACCTCCGCACCTTGTTTTTTGGCGGCAGCCATGAAGTCCGCGCCGCTGCCCGTGCAAAGACCCACACGCTGAATTTTTTGGTTGGGGTCGCCCACAAGGCGGAGGACTCCCTCCAGATTCAGCCGTTTTTTCAGCACGGCGGCTAGCTCTGAAAAGGTTACAGGCTGTTTTAAGTTTCCTATGCGGCCTATTCCCTCGGTTTTTCCCTTCTGCTCCACAGGGTAAACATCGTAGGCCATTTCTTCATAGGGATGCACCGCCCGCACCTTCTGCAAAATTGTACTGACCTTGCCTGCGGGGGCAATGGTTTCCAGACGAACCTCCGCCGTACGTTCCAGAACGCCTTCCTTGCCAATAAAGGGGGCAGTCCCCGCCAAGGGTAAAAAGGTACCCTCTCCGGCGGTTTGGAAGGTGCAATGGGAATAGTTCCCGATATGGCCGCCGCCTGCCCCGCCCATGGCATCTCTTACGGCCTCCAAATGGCTTTCGGGAACATAAACCACAAGCTTTTTCAATGCTTCCGCCCATGTTTCCTCCAAAATTTCTATATCGGTCAGGCCAATCAGCTCCGCCAGAATGTCGTTGGTGCCGCCTTTGGCCACATCCAAATTGGTATGGGCGGAAAATGCGGCAATTTCAGTCTCAATGAGCCTATAAATCCTTCTGCCCAAGGCATCCTGTTTTGTAATGCTGTTTATTTTGCGAAAAAGCAGCATGGGGTGATGGGTCAGAATCAAATCCGCACCCAGCTTCACCGCTTCGTCCACCACAGGGTCTATCACATCCAAAGCCACCAAAACCTTTTTCACCCCATGATCCTCCGCACCCACGGCAAGCCCTGTATTGTCCCAGTCCTCCGCCAATGCAGAGGGGGCAATGCTCTCCATAAACGACATAATATCCTTTACTGTTGCATACATTTCAAAGCCTCCCTTATGGTTTCTCGTTTCTCCCGCACTTCCTCCAAGCGTTCCTTTGCATTTTCCGTCGCATTTTTCATGAGTTTTTCTTCCAGCTGTCCATACTTCTTCTCTTTCCAAAGCAGGACTTCCTGAAGTAAAGGTTCCTTTTCCAATAGTAACCTTTTTCCATACAAATAGTCAATCTCTCTTTCATATTTTTCTACCCCGGGAACACAGCGCATGAGGGTGTAATATTTGCCGTCTTCCTTCACCATTTGCTCTGTTTCGATGGAAAACCCAATGGTATGCAAATAACGGCGCACCTGATCCCCATCGTGCTGGGGGGATAGAATCAGCTCTTTCAGTTCTGCCACCACTTGGGGGCTATCCTGTAGTAGGCGTAGCATCAGCATACCGCCCATGCCTGCAATCACCGCCGTTTCCACCTCTCCCGGCTGTAGCGGCAGAAAGCCGCTGCCCAAGCGGGTTTCGATACAATCCTGCGCCTGATACAAGAGAATATTCTCCCGGGCTTTTTCCAGCGGCCCTTTTCGCACATCGCAGGCAAAGGCCTTTTTCAGCCTCCCCAAGGTATGTAAATAGATGGGCACATAGCCATGATCCGTACCGATATCTGCAACGGTAGGGTAAGATACCAAAGCCGCAACGGCCTGCAAGCGTTTTGAGAGTTCCATATCAAATTCCTTTCTATGTCAAAGTTTATTCCTACACCGGAGACTTTACAACGGTTTTTGGTAAAACCAAAGAACGGGCGAACATCTTAACATTCGCCCGTTACATACTATTATGCTATTCTAAATAGTCCTTCAGCTTCTTACTGCGGCTAGGATGGCGCAGCTTTCGCAAGGCTTTTGCCTCGATCTGGCGGATACGTTCGCGGGTAACGTTAAATTCCTTACCAACCTCTTCCAAGGTTCTTGCTCGTCCATCATCCAAGCCAAAACGAAGGCGCAGCACCTTCTCCTCCCGATCTGTCAAGGTATCCAGTACCTCAATCAGCTGTTCCTTTAACAGAGTAAAGGCCGCCGCTTCCGCAGGGGCGGGAATATCATCATCGGGGATAAAGTCTCCCAAATGGCTATCTTCTTCCTCTCCGATAGGGGTTTCCAAAGAGACCGGCTCTTGGGCAATCTTCATGATCTCCCGCACCTTATCCTCAGACATTTGCATTTCCCCCGCCAATTCCTCCGACGTTGGCTCTCGCCCCAATTCCTGCAAGAGCTGTCTGGAAATGCGGATTAATTTATTAATGGTTTCTACCATATGCACGGGAATACGAATGGTTCTTGCCTGATCGGCAATGGCACGGGTAATGGCCTGTCGAATCCACCAGGTTGCATAAGTACTGAATTTATAGCCCTTATGGTAATCAAACTTTTCTACCGCTTTGATCAGGCCCAAATTCCCCTCCTGAATCAAATCTAAAAACAGCATCCCACGGCCCACATAGCGCTTTGCAATACTAACCACCAGACGCAGATTGGCTTCGGCAAGCTTTTTCTTCGCTTCCTCATCCCCCGCCTCCATGCGCTGGGCCAGCATAACCTCTTCATCTGCGCTGAGTAGGGGAACCTTCCCGATTTCTTTTAAATACATACGCACCGGATCATCAATATTAATGCCTTCCGGCAGTGTCAGATCCAGATCCTTTTCAATCTCCTCTTCCGCATCTATGTTACCCAGAACATCAATCCCTTGAGATTCCAAATATTCATAAATACGATCAATTCGATCGGGGTCAAGATCCAAATCCGCCAAATGATCCATGATCTCTTTATATTCCAATACACCTTTTTTCTTTTTTCCATGCTGCACCAGTTCTTCCAAACGGGTCAATAATGTAGTTTCTTCGACGGATTTCAACGCAATCCTTCCTTTCTCTGCTCTTATAGTCTAACCATCTTAAATGGTAATATACAGGGAATCCAGCATTCTTTTGGCTTCCACCAGCCTTTGTATTTCTTCCACCGTGGTGGCGCCAGAAGTCAATTTGTCGATTTTGGTCCGTTTCAGCAGCTTTATCGCTTCATTCATCGCCTTTTGCAAATCTTCCTTGCTTTGGACGGGAAGCTGGATTGCGAAAATCTCTGTAACAGGCTTTTGCAAGGCGCCGTCTTCAAAAAAGCTTACCAGTTCCGCAGGAAACACAGTGCCGTTTTCCCGCCACAATTGGCCAATGGCCAGAAAAACCCGATAATAAAGCTCTTCCGTGAAATCCTCTTTTTCTAAAACACTTACCAATTTTTCGTAAATTTTCTGTTCCGATGCACAATAATACAAAATCGTTCTCTGGGCCTCCATGAGTCCCTTTTCTCCATGGTACCCCACATTGCCTGGCTTTTGATGCAGCTGCCGTCTTTTTTCGGCTTCTTTTTGAAAGGCGATGTCCTGTTTTTGCACACGCTTATCAATTTCACTGCGTATTGCCCCTTCTTCCACCCCGGTTATACGGCTGACCTCTCCTGCGTAAACATTCCGTTCAATGGCATTGTCCAGCTTGGAGAGAATATCGGCGGCTTCGGTGGCAAAGCGCACCCGATGCTCCGGGTTTTGCAGGTTATATTTTTTCTGAATACAGGCTATTTCAAAGGAAATATAATGTACGGCATTCAGCAACAGCTTTGAAAACTCCCCGGGGCCGTTTTGCTTTATAAAATCATCGGGGTCCTTACCGTCCGGCACCTGAGTGACCTTCACACGAAACCCGTTTGACGTCAGCACAGGAATTGCCCGCAGAGCGGCATTGGTTCCCGCTTCATCGCTGTCGTACAACAAAATAATATCCTCGGCGAATTTTTTCAGGGTGCGGGCGTGTTCCTGATTAAAGGCCGTGCCCAAGGAGGCTACCACGTTATGAAAGCCTCCTTGATATATGGAAATCATATCCATATATCCCTCCACAAGTATCAACTCTTTTTTCCTTGCCAATCTGGCAAAATTCAAGCCGTAGAGATTTCTGCTTTTGCTGAAAAGAATGGTTTCCGGCGAATTTAGATATTTTGGCTCGCCCTTTCCAAGAATACGTCCGCCAAAGCCAACAACTCTGCCTTGGGCATCAAAAATGGGAAACATCAGCCGTCCGCGGAAACGGTCATGGTATCCATTTTTATCTTTATTTTCTATGACTAAGCCGCTTTGCAGCATATCTTGTATGGAGTATCCCTTTTCCTTTAAATGCTCCATCAATACATTGCGGTGCTCCGGCGCATAGCCCAAGCCGAATTTACGGCTGATTTTGGGCTGCAGCTTTCTTCCTTTCAAATAACTGCGGGCCGCACTGCCCTCATCCTTTTGCAAAATATCATGGTAAAACCGTCCTGCCTCGCTGTGCAGTGCAAACAGCCTTGCCTTTAATTGCTCGGCGGCCAAGGCCTGCCCGCTTTTTTCCGGCTCCGGCAGCGTAATATGGGCACGATCCGCCAGTTTTTTCAATGCTTCGAGAAAATCGCAATTTTCCATTTCCATCACAAAGCCAAAAACATTTCCCGCCGCACCGCAGCCAAAGCAATAATAGAATTGTTTTTCGCTGTTTACGGAAAAGGAGGGTGTTTTTTCATTATGAAAGGGGCAAAGCCCAAAATATGCGCTTCCTTTTTTCTTGAGAGGAACATACTGAGAAATTACCTCAACAATATCATTCTGCAATCGAACCTCTTCTATAATCTCACGGGGATAGCGCATCATAAACACCCACCTTTTTTCCCTCGGCCTCTTATAAGCAGTCCAAAAGGAAGTGAACCTGTCCCTGCACTTCCTTCTTGAATATAAGAATTCGACAAAAGCTTCAAAATTCCTTTTTCCTTCCTCTATTTTGTATATATGCCCAAAAATTTATGAAAAAATGATATGGTTTTATAAAAATCCATCCTTCAATCAAAGCTTACTCCACTCCCGGGGGATGAAAAGCTCCGAATATTTGGAAACCGCAAACCGATCGGTCATACACGCTATGTAATCACAGACTACCTTCCACAATGGCTCTCCATCCTTCAGCAGCTGTAAAAATTCACCCTCCATCACTTCCGGATGGTCCATATAATAAAGATACAGATCTTTTATAATTTTTTCCGCCTTTTCATGCTCCGTCATGGCAATCTCATTCATATACACCTTACGGAACATAAACTCCCTCAAATTCATCAGTGTTTTCCGCATACGCTCACTCATATGAATTTCACTTTTTTCCTGACTATTTGTAATGGTATCTCGGATCATGGCATTGATGCGGCTGCTGGAGGTAGTGCCGATAAGAATCACAATTTCCGGCGGAATATCCGCAGGCTTCAGCATCCCTGCCCGCACTGCATCATCAATGTCATGATTTGTATAAGCAATCTTATCCGACAGCTGAACCACCATGCCCTCTAAGGTGGCGGGACTGCCGCTGGTACGATGGTTTAATATGCCATCCCGTACCTCCCATGTTAGATTTAACCCGTCTCCGTCCTTTTCCAGACGGTCAACCACCCGCAGGCTCTGCTCATTATGGGAAAAGCCGCCATGTGCCTCACAAAGCTTTGAAAGCGCCCGCTCTCCTGCGTGTCCAAAGGGGGTGTGCCCCAAATCGTGCCCCAAAGCGATGGCCTCCGTCAAATCTTCGTTTAAATTCAAGGCTCTGGCAATGCTTCTGGCAATTTGGGCGACCTCCAAGGTATGGGTCAGACGGGTGCGGTAATGGTCCCCCTCGGGAGAAATAAATACCTGGGTTTTGTGCTTCATCCGCCGAAAGGATTTGCAATGAATAATGCGGTCTCGATCTCTTTGAAAATCCGTACGAATATCGCATTTTTTCTCAGGGCGTTCCCTCCCCCTTGTATCTACACTTTTTCTAGCAAATTTTCCAAGAATCCGATCCTCTCTCTCTTCCTGTAAAAGCCGTAACTCCATAGTATCCCTCCTTTTGGTTCCATTTTTTAGATTCGTATTTATAATAGGGTATATTAAAAAAATACGTCATTTTTAGTGAAAATCCTTTTTTCTACACTGGAAAGATTTCCCCAAACAACGTATTTTACCTCTGATTCGTTCTTTTTTCATATATATTTCATAAAATTCCATGTTTCATCCATAACATGGCAATTTCTGCTGCTTCTTAGTATATGCCGTCCAAGCACAGGGTATGCCTTATTCCGGCACCTTACCCTCGCCGTTATATTCCGCATATTTTTTCCCCCGCACCTGCACAAATTCCCGTTCGGGATAGCGCATTGCCGTCAAATAGCCGCCATATACACAGCCTTGATCAATATCTACGGTATTATGGTGAATTTTGGGGCCTTCCGCAACGGTATGCCCATAAACCACAAAGGGCCTCCCCCGATAATCCTTGGCCCAATCCAAACGCACCGGCCTGCTGTTATTTTCATGGGTGCCTGCCGTTTCACCATACAGGCAAACGGCACGGATTTTATTGGAAAAACGCCCCATGGATTCTTCCCGCAACCCCCCATGGACAACGGCCAGCCTGCGTTTATCAAGCATGAGATAAAAGCACTGACTCTCATAACAGCGCATAAAGCGGCTGCGAAAGTCAATTCTTTTCTCCTTGGGCAGCCCCTCCAGCTCCCACACCGTATGCTCCAAGCCATGGGCAACACGCACCTTATTCCCCAAAAAATAACGATACAGCTTATTGCAATGGTTTCCATGTACCCAAAGCCCGCCATTATATGCCACCTGATCCATCCAAAATTCCAGCGCCTGCAAATTTTTAGGCCCTTTATCCGCCACATCCCCCACGGAAATTAATCTTCTGCCTTTGGGATGGACGTAGGCCTGTCCTCTTTTTTCGTAGCCCAGTTTCTCAACAAGGGCAAGCAGCTCGTCATAACAGCCATGAACATCTCCAATAATATCAAATTTATTTTCTTTGAATTCTAAAATACGGAAGTTTCGTTCCCGATGTTCTCTCATACCGTCATTCCACTCCTTACCTTCTTACTATAACATAAAAAAGAAGCCTTATGAAAAAAAAGAAGAAAATTATTGACCTTTGCCTCATATATTAACAAAAAAGAGACTATGGAGGTAATTCCATGTATTATAGACCGAATCTACCCTATCCTTTTTCCAACTTTGCAGGCTGTGCCCCGGCAAAAGAGCAGCCAGCTTGCGGTGAAAAACCGAAGGTGCATCCTATCATAACCGAACCGGCTCCCTATAAAGAGCCTTACAAAGAGTGCAAGGAGACGCCCGTTTGTAAAGAACCGCAACGCAGAGATTCACCCGTTTGCAGAGAGCCCCAAAGCAGGGATTCACCCATTTGCAAGGATATTCCGGAGGGAAGGGCAGCAAAAATTTGTGCAGAGCCTGCGCCCTGTAAGAAAACGCCCTCCTGCATCGATCCGTGTGCCGAGGTACAGCCCTGCAAGCCCCCGGTTACGGAAAATTGCTGTGTAAAAGAGAAGCAAGGCAGCACATTGGCGGCGCAAAATTCTTGTGCTGATTCCTGCGGCGGCTCAAACCAAATTTCCTTTATTCTTGTGCTATTATTTTTATTTGGCATGATGAAAAGCAATTGATGCCATTTTTATGGGGTGCTGGAAAGCAATTCCGTTCCGAAGGCTCCTGGCAAGGGGGGCTTTTTCGTTTGCAGAACGAAATCCCATAAAATGATTCTATTTGGAAAATCATCGGTTTACCAAGCCTTTCCGTTATAAAAATAGTTTTGTCTACCGTCCGGAGCCCGTAAAATACGGGCTTCTTTTTTAAATTTACTTTTCCTATTGACAGGATTCCCTTTTTTGCCGTTTTCAAAGCATACAAAAAGCGGTATTCGCCAAACAGCAAACACCGCCAAGACAATCATGAATTTTAAAAATCAGGAATTTTTAAAGGAACTCAATACCCAAGCATGGACATCATTTGGATCATTCTCTCCCGCTCTTCCTTGGGTAAGGTTGCGCTCACCGCCGCCAAAAGTGCCCTTTGCTGTTCCTCCGGCAATTTGCCGCCCTGAGACAAACGTTCCCCATATTCCAGCAATACGTCTAACCGCTCCATTCCTGTCTTGTCACGGCTTTTTTCTCCTGCTTCCCGTATCAGGCGCAGCCTTTCTTCTCCCAATGCCTGCAGCTCAGGCATATCCCATTCGTTATTCATAATTGCCCCTCCTTGCGCTCCATAATATTTCTCATTTCCATGATTTTCAGCATGGTGTCGATTTGTCTTTTCTCTTCCGTTGCTAAAAAGGGTCTTACCGCCCGCAGCATATTATGCCTGCGATATACAGGATCCTCCTGCTTTTCTCTTGTTTCCAGCTGTGCGCCTTGCGGCTGGGAGCCATCCAGAACCCGCCTTAACTCCATAAAGCGTGCCACAACAAAAATATTTTTTTGAAATTCCATATCCAAAAACGGTATGGCCGAGAACAATATCTTCTCCCCCTGGGTTGTTCCAAAGGGCGAATCCGGTACGGCCGTTTCCTTTACTTGAATATCCTGGGGCTTTTGCTCCTCTGTACTGCCAAAAAGACGGCGCATCCGCTCAATTCTTTCAAGCATTTGAAGAGCATCGCTTCCTTCTCCACCCATCATTTGACTTAAAAGCTTCATTTGATCGCCGTTCATTTTTTCCTCCATTTTGCACCTCCCCAACAAGCCTTTTAAAAAGATATGATGCAAAGAAAGAAAAAATACCTTTGCCTATTCCCAAAAACTTATTCCGACATATTTTAATAGAGAAGAAAGGAGATGTTTTCCATGTCTTTTCCAAACTATTCGTCCCCAAGAGGCGAAGCCAAAACCTCTCCTGAAATCCCTTTTACAGGAAAAGGAATCGGTATTGCCATCCTTGATACAGGAATCTCTCCCGTTGCGGACTTCATTTCACCACAAAATAGAATTGCCGCTTTCAAGGATTTTCTCAACGGCAAAAAAGAGCCCTATGATGATAACGGTCACGGCACCCATGTGACGTATGCATTTCTTTATAAAAGCAAACAAAAACACAACAAAGAAGCCCTTTTTCCCAAAAGAAAGAGGGCTTCTTCAACCTTAAGGCACAGCTATTTCATAGCCAGCCCTTATCAACCATAATAGAACATACAAATTGCCGCAAATAAGATGCATAAGCAATCAAACAAACGACTCTTTATCTTATTTACAAACGTCATATGTCAAGACTTCCTTTCCGTTCAAAATTTGTTTACGACAAAATATTCGGCAGGAACAGGGAGATGGACGGTATGTAGGTAAGGAACATCAATGTAATAATCATTAACACCAAGAAGGGTATAATACCCTTTATGACATTATCCAGCGTGGTCTCACCCACCCGCGAGGCGACAAACAAGTTTACGCCCAAAGGAGGGGTAATGAAGCCGATTGCCAAGTTTACTACCATAATAATACCAAAGTGCGTTACATCCACGCCCAGTGCCGTTACAACCGGGAAAAGGATGGGTGCCAAAATCATGATAGCGCACAGGGTTTCCATAAAACAGCCCACAATGAGCAACAGCACATTGATTAACAGCAGAATAAGTATTTTACTGTCTGTTAAAGATGTAAGGAAAGTTGCTACGGTTGTAGGGATACGTCCCAAGGTAAGCACCTTGGAGAAACCAGCGGCACAACCAATTACAATTAATATGGTGGCTGTTGTTTCACAGGCATTTCTTGTAACATTCAGCAGCTGCTTAAAGTCCATCTCTTTATAAACCAGACAGCCGATGATTAAGCTGTAAATTACGGATACGGCCGCCGCTTCTGTTGGCGTAAAGATACCGCCGTAAATACCGCCTAATATGATGATGGGAGAAAGCAACGCCCACTTTGCATCCCAAGTTTCTTTTAAAGCTCTGTGTACGGTAAAAGGCTCTGCATCTCCTTGATAGCCCATTTTTCTTGCAAAATAATAGGAATACCCAATCAAAACCAAGCCGATTAAGATACCGGGAATAAAGCCCGCCATAAACAGCTTACTTACCGAGCTGTTTGTGGTAACGCTATAAACTACCATGGGGATACTGGGCGGAATGATAACGCCGATGGAGCCCGCCGCAGCAATCAAAGCCAATACGAACTTTTTATCATAGCCTTTTTGCAGCATGGTAGGTACAACCATACCACCAACGGCCGCAACTGTTGCAGGGCCGGAGCCGGAAATTGCGGCAAAGAACATACAAACAACTACCGTTACGATAGCCAAGCCGCCCTGGATACGACCAAAATACACACTGGCAACATTCAGCAATCTCTTAGAGATACCGCCGCCGCCCATCAGCTCTCCGGCAAATACGAAAAACGGAATGGCCATGATGGGGAAGGAGTCTGAACCTGTAACCAAGTTCTGTGTAATAAAACCAAATGTCAACTGTTTTGTGTATAAAATATAGGATAATGAAGCAATACCCAAAGAAAAACCGATGGGGACTGTCAAAATCAAAGACACAATCAGTGCGCCAAAAACAACAAGAGCAATACTACCTGTCATGCTTCAGCCACCTCCTCATGATTCTTGATCGCTTTGATCTGTCTTCCAATGCATTGCATCTGACGGATGGCCGTTAATACAAAACCAATCAAGGGTGCTGCATACACATACTGCATGGGTATACGTATAGCAGGAGAAAGCTGACCGCTCCAGGTGATTTTATTGAACACCGTAACTGCCGTAACCGCAATAAAAATAGAAAAAGCCAATACAATAAGTTCACTTAAAATTTCGATGTACGGTCTTATTTTTTTGGGATAAAGATTGATTGCCGCATCAATACGGATATGCTTTTCACGGCGCGCCGTATAGCTTACTGCAAAATAAATCAGCCAAATAAACATATATCTAGCCAATTCCTCTGACCAAACCAAGGAATTTTGGAACACATAACGCATGATAACCTGAAAACCGATAACGATACTCATGATAAACATCAAAGGAATGATGAAAAATTCTTCCAAATGATCGTTTAAGAATTTCATTTTATTCTCTCCCCTCTTATTTACGAAGCTGACTCTTCAGCGGGAAATTTTGCTTTCGCTCTTTCTACCTCGCTGTACAGTAAATCAATAATTTCCGGATTGCTAACCTTCTTATATGCCATATCCTTAAGTCCGGCACACGCCGCCTTAAACTCCTCCACCGCTTCGGGTGTCAGATCTGTGTATGTCATACCGGGAAAATTTTTGATGTTTTCCAAAGCAACTGCTTCGTATTCCGAACATCTTTCACGCTCATATTTTACAGCCTCATCGGAAACACGTAATACGATTTCCTGCTGTTCCGGTGTCAGACTATCAAATTTTTCCTGACTCATCAAAATAAGATAAGGGGAGTAAATGTGCTTTGTATATGTATAATATTTTTGAACTTCTGTGAATTTTGACTGCCATGTTAATTCCGCACCATTATCCTGACCGTCTACCGTACGCTGCTGTAATGCAGTAAACAATTCGGTAAATGCCATAGGTGTGGGGTTTGCCCCATATGCTTGCCACTGGGCCAACTGCAGCTCGTTCTCCATAATACGGATTTTCAAGCCTTTCAGATCCTCTACTTTTTCAACCTTTCTGTCTGAGGTTGATAGGGTACGGAAAGAGTTTTCCTGGAATTGCAGAAGCTTGAACCCCTTTTCTTCTAAGCCCTCGCCAAGGGTTTGCCCCAAAACGCCGTCCAGAACCTCATACACCTGTTGCTTGTTATCATATAACCAAGGAATGTCTAAACAGAAAATATCATTGCTAAAAGATGCTACTGTTGCATTTGTAGCCAATACAATATCATAATTCCCAAATTGACAGCCCTCCAGCAATTCACGCTCGCTGCCCAAAACGTTGTCTGTATAAACGTCGCAGCTTAATGTACCGCCGCTTTCTTGCTCAAGACGCATCTTGAAATATTTTGCCGCATCAATCGTGGCAGGCGCATTGCCCAACGCATAAATAAAACGATAGCAATCCTCCGTCAATTCTACCCCTGACTCAAAAACATCAGGCTCAACCTTTGCCTCCACAAACCCCTCGGTGACTGCGGGCTCTGTGAAATTTCCCGCTTCCGTTTGGGCAGGTTCTTTCCCACAAGCAGTGAGTCCGACTACCATAACTGTTGCCAGTGCAGCAGCTATCCCTCTTGTCAACATAGATTTCCCTCCTAAGTATTGAATGATTTCTAATTTTCTCTTCCGAAAACAAAATGTGCCTTCGGATTATCATTTGTAGGGTAGTTGCTTGTAGCCCGGCCGAGGATACAGGATGAAAGCACCATGAATTACACGAAAGCAATTTGCATGAAATTCATCGCCTTTTTTAATTATAGATATGTATTTTTCCCAAGTCAATCCGTAATAAAGACGAATAAAACCATCAAAAATAGTCTTTTTAGCTGTTTTTTTTATCATTTATTACTGAATTTTAGCATTTCACACTTTTCTTGTAGAACAAAATAATAGTATTGCACAAAAATAGTATCTAAATTTTGGAATAACGTGATTTTACAATAACTATAAATGATTCATTTTATAAAATAAAACATTTATTTTTTCTGAACTTTAGAAATTGATTAAAAAAGCCCGAAATGTACAGGTTCCCTGCGGAAAAAGTAGCTTTTTTTACATATTTCCTGTATAATTTAAAATGGGGAAATGATGAAAAGTAATGGTACTTTAATGATGACTAAGGATGGGGAACAATTGTGGCTGAGAAGAAAACACAGGCAGCAGAAAACAAAAAACATACACTGGCAAATCAAATTTATCAGGACTTAAAGAACTGTATTACCAAAAAAGACTACATACCCGGAGAAAAGCTGAATATCAAAGAACTTGCACGGAAATACAATGTAAGCGATACACCGGTAAAGCAGGCTCTGCAGCGTCTTTCAGACGAAAAACTGGTGGTTAACACCCCCAATAAGGGCATGAGCGTAAGGGCCCTCACCCCGGAGGAATTAAACGACATATTCGATATGCGTTTGATGTTGGACACGTTCTTTAGCAAGGATATTATTTCCACTCTAAATTACAACGACAGTCTGGGGCGCCAGCTCTTGGATAATTTAGAGGAGCAGAAAAAATTTATTCAAGCTACGGAGTCTTCCGCCCAGCCGGAAAAATATTTTTCATTGGATATGGATTTTCATATTCTTTTTCTGACGGCATCGGGGAACCAAAAGGCTGTGGACGTTTTGGTCAACCTACAGCCCTTTACCTATGCAACGGGAACTTATTTAAATCAGCCTCATTCCAGAGACTGCGAATGTGTTGCCGAGCATGAGGCAATACTCAATGCAGCCTTTCGGGGGGATGCGGAAGCATTGAACGAGGCCGTCCTGACCCATATTGAAAATTCAAGACGTGCTCTGCAGCTGATCTTTAAAGTAAACCAGATGGTTCTTCCCAACGATTAAAAGGTTTTTGAAAAAAGGGGGATCGGCAAAGGCCAGGCAATGCTATATTCCGTGTAGTTCAAGCACAGAAAATGGGATGTAATTATCAAGAATTTTTTGCGTTTTTTGCAGAACAGAATACCCCCATGTAAACAAGTTTACATGGGGGTATTCTGTTTAACCAAATTTTTAGAAGCAATTGATTCAGACCCAACGGCTTTTGGCACCAAAAAGAAGTCTGCCGGCAACGTTTTTAAGGCACAGCAAACCCTTTTGACATTCCTACTTACTACTTTACAATTTTCAACAGCTTTTCCTTCATTTCGGCAGTTGCCTTTTGAATATCCGGGGCGCCAAACAAAGCAGAAACCACCGCAACGCCATCAATATCCGTTCCCGCAAGCTGCTCCACATTCTCCCGGCTGATTCCGCCAATGGCAACCACAGGTATGGGAACGGCATTGCAAATTTCCTTCAGCCCCCCAAAGGTTACATCCCCTGCATCCAGCTTTGTGGCGGTTTGAAACACTGCGCCTACACCCAAGTAATCGGCGCCTCTTTCCCATGCCAGGCGGGCTTCCTCCACGGTACGCACAGAAACCCCGATGATTTTATCTTCCCCAAGCTTCTGACGCACGCTGCCCGCTTCCATATCGCTTTGACCCACATGGACACCAGCCGCATCCACCGCCAGAGCGATGTCTATATTATCGTTAATGACAAAGGGTACGTTGTATTTTTTACAAACCGCCTTAACCTCCTTGGCCTGCTGCAAAAATTCCTCATAGGAAGCATCCTTTTCCCGCAGCTGCATAAAGGTTGCCCCTCCCAGCAAGGTCTCTTCCACATCATGGGCAAGGGTTCTTCCGTTTAACCACATACGGTCGGTCACTGCATATAACAATAAGCTTTTTTTATCTAGCTTCAATTTTCATACCCTCCTCTAATTTTTCATCGTTTAAATTACTCATGGCGTCAATCATATAGGTGCGATAGGATGAGGTGCCGCTCAGTGCCGTCTGCTGCAGCCGCTGAAACCCGATTTCTCCGCAAAGGCCCATGGCCGCCACTGCCGCCGCCGTGGCATCCAGCAAATGCTTGGGGTTTGCCACGCAGTATGCCGCTACTACACCGCTGAGCATACATCCCGTTCCCGTAATTTTAGACATCAGCCCATTTCCGTTACGGATGGCATACGCCCTCTTTGCATCGGCCACAATATCAATGGCACCGGTCATAGCAATGACTGCCCCCGTTTTTGCACTGAACTGCTTTGCAAACCTGATCATCTCGTCCAAATTTTCTTCCGTCACACGGTCTGCAATATCTGCATCCACGCCCTTTGTTTTGGCTTCACTGCCCCAGAGGGCTTTCAGCTCGGAAACGTTTCCCCGGATAACAGAAAACCGTACGGCATCCAAAAGATGCGCCGCCGTTTCCGTCCGCAGCTTGGACGCCCCGGCGCCCACAGGGTCCAGCACAGTAATATGCCCCAGCGCATTGGCTTTCTTTCCCGCCAGCAGCATGGACTGAACAGTGCGGGCATTCAGCGTGCCGATGTTGATATTTAAGCCGCCGCAAATGCTTGTAATTTCCGCCGCTTCCGCCTCGTCATCCGCCATAATGGGGGAGCCGCCGCAGGCCAGCAAAATATTCGCCACGTCGTTTACCGTTACATAATTTGTGATATTGTGTACCAAGGGTACCATTTCCCGTACATTTTTAATTAAGTTTTTTTCCATGCTTTCCTCCTTAAAATCCATTGGATTTTGCAGCAGAACCCTTCGCCAAAATCATGCGTATCACCTTTGCCCGCTACGCACGCCTTCTTCATGGGAGATTCGCAAGGGTTTGTATTCTCACCGCCCACAGTCCCGGGAACCGCCATAAAAAAGACACTCCCACAGGGAATGTCCTCCTAAACGAAGTATGTCCCTACGTTGGCATTATCCAAATCAGGTTTATGGTCGAAGTATTGGTACTTCCTCTCAGCCTGCCCACAAGCTCCCATTTTATTATCGGAATTGATTCCTTTTTTTAGAATATCACAGGGAATTCCCTTTGTCAAACATTGCCGCTCCGTCTATTTTTCTCCAACTTCCGCTGTATTTTTTCAAAGGTTTTTTTGCTGAGAATCCCTTGATGGGTATTTTCCACAACAACCCACTTCTCCTTTGGCACCTCCGCTGTTTTTTTTGATTTATAGCTCACCTTTTGCTCCCGCCCCTGCACCATATGGCCGATATACACAGGGTTTTTCAAAATTTTTCTTACGGTTCCCGCACCCCATCCCTCACAGGGTTTTCTCCCCAAATCCTGTCCTCTTTTCTTTTTTTGCTGAGACGGTGTGGGTATTTTTTCAAAATTTAATCTTTCCGCAATTTTTTTACAGGACAGCCCGGATAAGTACAGCCTTGCAATGGACTCCACCACCCCGGCCTCTTCCTCAAGAATCACCAAACGGTGGCGGTCTTCGGGGTCTTTTTCATAGCCATAGGGGGCATAGTTCCCCAAATATTGCCCCAGCTCCATTTTTTTGCGCAATACGGAACGAATATTTTCCGAAAGCTCCTCACAATACCATTCGTTAACCAAGCTATTGATCTGCCTTGCCTTCTTATTCTCTTTCTTCGCCGTATCCACACCATCCACCACCGAGACAAAGCGCACCCCCCACAGGGGAAATTTTTCGTGGAGATACTGCTCCGCCGTTACTGCGCTGCGGGTAAAGCGGGACTGGGTTTTGCAAAGGATAATATCAAACCGCTTCTGCTTTGCCTCCTCCAGCATACGGCAAAAGGCGGGCCGGTCCTCCCTCAAGCCGGAATAGTCCTCATCCTCATAAATATCATAAATTTCCCAACCGTTTTTTTGCGCATAGGCAATCAGCAAAAGGCGTTGGTTTCTTATGCTTTCACTTTCCTCTCCCCCGCCGTCCTCTACGGAAAGACGGCAATATAAGGCAGCCTTGGGCATACTTCCGCCCCCTTTTTTCCTCTTACTATCCATATATATTGGTAAGAAGCCGCCTTATCCCCATTTTTTGTGAATTCCACACACAAAAGGAAACAGGATTCCTTGTTTTCAGCATAAAAAAACCGCAGCAAGCTGCGGGCAGAACCTAGAAACGCCTATTCTCTTATCCAAAAATCCTTAAAACATCCGCAATGCTTGAAAAAACCTAGTCCAAGCCCTTGAATATGTACTTTTTGCAATGGGGACAGCAGGTATCCTCCATGATTTTTCTTCTGCAGTCAAAGGCTTTTTTGCAATGGGGACAGATATAAACCTTTGACTCCAAAACAAAGGTAAAGATCAAAATAGCTGCGGCCAACACATAGTTTCTTAAAAAAACAAAGCTGGCTGCGGCCAAGAGCAATAAGAATATATCTAGTTTTTGAAACTTTTTATATTTCGCCAACAACGCCTGTGCCTTTTCTGATATTTTCATAAAAAGCCCCCTATTTTGTTTTTCCTCGTTGTTTTTATTTTATAACAAACCCTTTGTAAAAGCAACAAAAAGATACGCCACCCATGTCACGGGGATTGCCTGCGGAAATGGAACCCTCTCCGGCGGCCGCTATGCAGGCATTGCGCCCCAGGCTCATATTATTTCCTTAAAAATTCTTGACAATAACGGGCAGGGCAGCTCTTCCCATGCAGTTGCCGCATTAAGATGGATAATGGACAATGCTGCAAAATATAATATAAGAGTAGTAAATTTATCCATCGGCTCCAATGACAGAAAAGTGAATCAGCCTTTGAAAGAAAGCGTTGAAGCATTATGGCGCAGGGGCGTTGTTGTTGTAGCTGCCGCGGGCAATCCCGATGGCCGCCGGGGGTATCAGCCGCCGCCGCCCATCAGCCCCATGGTAATCACCGTAGGCACTTGGGAGGACCGGGAGTATTTTCTCCGTCACAAGCCTTTTTCCCTATTCACCAAGGAGGCCTCTTATCTGCCGGATATTTGGGCCCCCGGGGAAAACATTGTCTCTGTTCTCTCCCCGGATTATAAATTTAATATGCCCAATCGCAGCCGGGAAAATATTATTTATCCCAACTATATCAGCATGAGCGGTGCCTCCATGGCCACCCCCTTGGTAAGCGGGGCGGCTTCCTTGTTATTGGAGAGATTTCCCCATGCCAAGCCCAATACCATTAAGGCTTCCCTCATGAGAATGGCTGCAACCCACGGGGGATTGTTGGATCAAAGTACCTGTCTGACACAAACAGGAAAGGTGGTTTTAGCGTAATGGAACGAAATTTAATTTATGAATTGGCAAAAACACTTCAGAAAACCGACGGCTTGGAAAAGGACTTTTTGGAGATGAGTACCTCTTTGCGGGAGGCCATAGAAAAAAACTATATCCAAAAAATTCAGATGGCCGCAGGGAACCAAAAGGCCTTTGCCGTAGAGCATCCGCCCAAAGAGGTTACCTTACTGCGGGCCATTGCTCCCTTCTTAGAAGAAGGCAGCCGCAAGCAGCTTCACGAATTAACCCGTTCGCTGCTATTTATGCATTCCCTGCAGGGGGTAAACCAAAGTGTTGCAAGCCTCACCCAAGACGGCGGTCTGATTGCGGCCCGCAGTGCCGACGGCACAGGTGAAGATTTAAATCCCCAGGCGGCCCAGATTGCCGGTCTTTTGATGTCCATCGCTCTTATGGATAAATTTTAAAGCACCCGTTCTCCGGGGCACAGCCAACAAAAAAAGTCCGTATTGCAATGCATTTTTATGCACTGCAAACGGGCTCTTTTTGCTCTCTACATAGCCTTTTTCCAACGTCTTACTAAAGGCTTTGATTGATCACAAACATATTCATTTTTTTGATCTGCTTGATATCCTCTCTTGTGATCACCAGCTGCTGTTTCATATCCTCATTCTCTTCCACAATCTCCAGAGAAAGTAAAAACTTAAAGGATACCGGCAAAATAGGCTGTGTGGAAAGCCCGGAGAGCATTCCCACCATACTGCTGTTATGGGTGAAGGAATTGATGGCATACATAAAAACCTGTTCCACCTTATTGTTCAAATTTTCAAAATTAAAATTGGTAAATGCATCAAATTTTCGCATGGTTCCATGGTATAAAAACTTACAATTATAGCAATTGCTGTAATCCTCTATGTCTCCATAAAAGTTTGATTTATAGATTCCGTTTTCCCCGATCCCCTGCACTTCAATCATATTTTTTATAATGCGTCCCCGTCTGCCATCATAAAAATACAAATAGTACCGCATTTTGCCGGACTTTCTCCTTCCGGCTGTCTCTCCCTCAGAATCACTGCAAGGGACAACCTCCTCATAATCTACCAGCTGATTGATGGAAATATTCAGGGCATCGGCAATGGAAAACAGTGTTTCAATATCAATCGAAATTTCGCCGTTTTCGTATTTTGAAACTGTTGCCTTGCTCTTATGAATCATCTCAGCAAAAACTTCAATGGTCAATTTTTTCAGCTTTCTATAAAGCCTGATCCGTTTACCCACATGGATACTGACTTCTTTCATAATTCCCTCCTAGTGCCGCCTCGTGTCATAAAATCTGTTAAAATGAAACTTCTCTCCGTATGCTTTTAGTATGCTTTTAGTATTCTTCAAGCATTTCTAAAATCCTTTTCAGTTTAAAATTGTTTTTATTAAAATACCAATATCCCTCTAAAATGTCCTTGCCACAAACACATTCATCTGCAAAATATCTTTGTTTTGAAAAAAGAACAGTGAATTCCTATGCCCTCTGTTGATGCAAAAAGATTTTTTCCACTCAGAGTAAAAATGCGCAGATTTCAATGAAGAAGTATTCCTTTTCATTGTTTATCATTTTGAAGGGGCGCTTCTTGTTTTTTTATATAAAATGTAGAAATTTATACAATATCTATTTATTATTTAAAATTAAATTATTCAAATTCACAAAATAAATAAAAATTCAACCTTTTCTCTTCTAAAAATTATTTGCACTTTGTACATTTCGTTAAACTAACAAAACTTTGATTTTTTGACCATTTATAATTTTTTTCATTCTTTTTTTGTATCTTTTCATTTATTTTTTTAGTTTCATTACATATTTTCACGAATTAGTTTCACTTAAATATTTCCCGTTTATTTGAAATTCAGGGCATTTTAGAACATAATAATGACGATGTTGCAATACCTTTGATCACTTTTATTGCTGCATGGGAGAGGAAAGGTAACTTAAAAAATGAAATACAAGGAGGTATTTTATCTATGAATGGAAAGAAAAACAGCATGATAGACGTGGCAGTAATCGGTTTGGCATTATTCGCAATGTTCTTTGGTGCAGGCAATCTGATTTTTCCGCCGTACTTAGGCACAAATGCAGGCACCGAATGGTTTACAGGATTTCTCTGTTTCTTCATCGCCGATGTTGGCCTGGCATTGGTGGCAATTTTAGCTATGATCAAATCAGGTGATGTTTCCATGAATGGCATCACAGGGAAATTGGGGAAGGTTCCTTCCGTTATCATCAATTCCTTAATTGTATTATGCATCGGGCCCTTTTTGGCCATCCCCCGTACCGCTGCAACCACCTTTGAAATGGGTGTAATGCCGGTTTTCCCTTCCATTAACTCCTGGATATTCGGCGCAATCTTTTTTGGCTTAACCCTGATGTTTACCATTCGCCCTTCCAGCGTGGTTGACGTAATCGGTAAATTTTTAACCCCAGTTTTGGTTGCTTGTCTTTTGGCGCTCATTGTCATCGGCATTATGCATCCCATCGGTGAAATTGCAGTTACAACGGGCTTTGATACTGTGAAGGAAGGTATTCTTTCCGGTTATCAAACCATGGACGTACTTGCATCTATTGTTTTTGTTATTATTATCATTTCCGCAGCAAAAGGAAAAGGCTACACAGAAACAAAGGACACCATGCGTGTGGTAATTCAATCCAGTTTTTTTGCAGCCGTTGCTTTGATGATCATCTACGGCGGTTTGGCTTACTTAGGCGCCACAACCTCTGCCGGCGGCTTTGAAGGGCATAATCAGACGGGCTTGGTGGTTGCCATTACACAGACCTTAATCGGCAGCTACGGTGTACTGATTCTTGGCATTATCGTATTCTTTGCCTGCTTAACCACAGCAATCGGCCTGGTTTCCTCCTGCGCCTCCTATTTTGAGGACTTGACACACGGCAAGCTTTCTTATAAAGCAGTGGTTCTGCTTACCGTAGGCTTCAGCTATATTGTTTCTAATTTTGGTATTTCCACCATCATCAGCATTGCAGCACCTATTTTGACGCTGCTGTATCCCGTTGTATTGGTTATGATTATTTTGACCTATTTTTCAAAACGTATCAAAAATAATAATATTTACATCGGCGCGGCGATATTGGCTTTCGTTGCAAGTGCGGCGGATGTGTTGTGCGGTTACGGTCTGCCCTTTGAATTTATCAAAAGCCTTCCCTTTGGTGCATTCCAGTGCGGTTGGATTGTTCCTGCAATTGTCGGCGGCATCATTGGAAAATTTATCCCCATGTCCTCTTCCGCACACAAGGAAAGCACCGATTTGGCTTAATTGTAAAGATTAAAACTGCCCTTTTCATGGGTTATATAAAACATTTTTCAAAGTGCGTATGTTCCGAGAAAGCAGTCAATAAAAAACAGAGTGAACTTTGGCATATTCCGTGCCGGCCCACTCTGTTTTTTTATTTACTGAGAATTTTATCCGCCACATACATTCCGTTGGCAGCAGCCTGAGAAAGGGAACGGGTGAAGCCCGCACCATCACCGATGGCATAAAGCCCCGGGCAGCCGTCCATCTCAAACTCCGTACATTTTGGCCTTGCAGAGTAATATTTACATTCAACGCCATAAAGCAGGGTATCGCAATTTGCCGTACCCGGCGCAATTTTATCCAACGCATGGAGTGTTTCAATAATATTATCCAGCTGACGCTTGGGCATACAAAGGCTTAAATCCCCCGCCACTGCCTGCAATGTAGGCCTTGTAGTGGATTTTTTGATACGGCTTTCATCGGAACGTCTGCCGATTTCCAAATCTCCCAAGCGCTGCACCATAACGCCGCTGCCGCAAATTAAATTAGCCAAGCTTGCCACATATCTGGCATATTCTATGGGCTTTTTAAACGGCTCTGTGAAGCGAATAGTGGACAGCAGGGCAAAGTTCGAGTTCTCTGTTTTTCTGGCCTGATCCCGATAGGAATGGCCGTTTACAGTCAATACGCCCCCTGTGTTTTCCGTTACCACATGGCCTCTTTCGTTAAAGCAGAACATTCTTGTGGTATCTCCATACTGTTTGGAGCGATACCAGATTTTCGGCTCGTAGATTTTTTTGCTGAAATGATCCCAAATCATGGCGGGCAACTCCACACGCACACCAATATCCACTTGATTATTTTTCAAAGAAATGTTGTTTTTTTCGCACCACTCGGAGAAAAACTGACTGCCTACCCGGCCTACGGCAAAAATAATTTTGTCCGCCGTCACTGTATTTTTCTCACCCTTGTGTATCAAATGGATTTCCTTAGTATCTTTATTCACATCGGTGGCCTCTGTATCCACGGCGATATCCACCTTATCCTCCAAATATTCAATCAACTTGCGCATGGTGTCAAAATTGCTGTCCGTTCCCAAATGCTTCAGCTGGGCCTGGCTCATGTGCAAATCGTATTGCAAACAAAGGCGTTTTAAGTCGTCATTGGGCATATAACGGTCTGTGGTAGCGCCGAATTTTACCAAAACCTCGTCCGCCTGTTCAATATAATTGATCACGGTTTTCGGCTCCAAAAACTCTGTCAGCCAGCCGCCGTATTCCGTAGAAATAACGTATTTTCCGTCTGAAAAAGCACCCGCTCCCGCCATACCTTCCATAATGGCACAAGAGGAACATTTGATGCATTTTTCCACCTTTCCTGTCACAATAGGGCAATGGCGCTGCTTGATTGCATGGCCCTTTTCCATAATCAGCACTTTCATTTCGGGATTATTTTCAACCAAACGATAGGCTGTCATGATGCCACCGATACCGCCGCCAATAATTGCTACGTCATAATGCTTTTTTAAATTCATAGAAGCACCTCCGAATAGGGCATTCAAAATGCCGGTTTTTCATTATTCACAATATTACACCTTACTGCATAAAAATTCTTTGCGCGCAGAAAAAGAGCGAAACTCTTCTATACTTTTGTAAGAAAAGTTTCGCTTTACTTACGACTTATTCTACCGTATTTCCCTCTACAAGTCAAGGGGTTTCTTGCACTATTTTACAAAATGATACAGGCAATTTTCGCATAATCATTCACCCCGAGGAATATTGTCCTTTTTCTGCGGACATACATTGTTTTGCAATACATACACTATCCTTTCCAGAAAGCAGTGCTTCTATGTTCCCGAAAGCTGTTTTACAAACAATTGGGATACCCCCATTGCAATTTTAAGCAATTTGGGCTAAAAATAGAGGTGCCGTATTTTCGGCACCTCTTAAAGCTTATTTTTGCAATTGCTGTGCAATGATTTTCTTGGCTTTTTCCAAAGCCGCACCAATTTTTGCGGCATCCTTGCCCCCGGCTTGGGCCATATTAGGCCGGCCGCCGCCGCCGCCGCCGCAGGCTGCTGCCGCCGCTTTTACAATATTGCCTGCATGGGCACCCTGTGCCACCGCATCGTCTGTTGCCATGACCATAAGGTTTACTTTGCCCCCGGCGCCTCCGGCCAAAACCACAATGCCGCTACCCAGCTGATTCTTTAGCTGATCCCCTAGGGTACGCATACCGTTAGCATCCAAATCCTTCACTTCTGCCGCCAAAACGGCAATACCGCCGATTTCCGTCTTCCCCTGCAAAATATCTGCTGCGACACCACCCGCCAGTTTTGCTTTCAGTTTCTCCAGCTCCTTGGTTGTTTCCTTCTGCTCTGCCAACAACTGCTCAATGCGGGCAACCAGCTTATCGGGGGTGGTCTTTACCAAACGAGAAATTTTCTTTAATTCCTCTTCCTGTGCCTGATAATGCTTCAATGCCTCGCCGCCGGTGACTGCCTCAATACGGCGCACCCCTGCGGCAACACCATTTTCCGAAAGAATTTTGAAGGAGCCTGCTTGTGCAGTATTTAGCAAATGGGCACCGCCGCAAAGCTCTATGCTGTAGCCGCCCATATCTACCACACGAACAACATCGCCATATTTTTCGCCGAACAATGCCATAGCGCCATTATCTCTTGCCTTGTCAATGCTCATTTCCTCCGCCCGAATAGGGTAGCTTGCAAAAATGGAGTCATTCACCATGTTTTCCACAGCCTTGATTTCCGCATCGCTCATTCCCGTAAAATGGGTAAAATCGAACCGCAGGCGCTCGGGGCTTACATAAGAGCCTGCCTGCTCCACATGACTGCCCAAAACCGTTCTCAACGCTTTTTGCAGCAAATGGGTCGTGCTGTGGTTTCTTGCCGTTGCCATGCGTCTTTCCCAATCTACGACGGCAGCGGCCTGCTCCCCGACAGAAGCAGTGCCTTCGGTCACTTTGCCCACATGGGCAATTTTACCGCCCACCACCTTAATGCAATCTGTTACTTGCACAACACCCGAAGGGGTTTGAATGGTACCGTGATCCCCCACCTGGCCGCCGCTTTCTGCATAAAAAGGCGTGGTATCCAAGAATACAGACACGATGTCGCCTGCTTGCGCAGTATCCGCCACCTCATGATTGGCAATCAAAGCAATCACCTTTGCCGCCGCAACTTCCTTTACATCATAGCCGGCAAAGCTTGTCTCCAACGTAACGGGCAGTTCATGATACACCGTTTCCGCCGCACCCATATAGGTGCTTTTCCCTCTTGCTGCTCTGGCTCTCTCCTTTTGCTGCTTCATTTCCTTGGCAAAGGCCTCTTCATCCACATACATACCCGCTTCTTCCAAGATTTCCTTTGTCAAATCAATGGGGAAGCCATAGGTATCATACAAACGGAAGGATTTCTCTCCGCTCATTGTTGTCTGACCTGCGGCCTTCATCTCTTCCATGTCTGACTTCAAAATTGCCATGCCGTTATCAATGGTTTTATAGAAACTATTTTCCTCAACAGAAAGGATTTTATAAATATATTCCTGCTTATCCACCAACTCAGGATATGCGTCACCGCTGCAGGCAATCACTGATTTTGACAGCTCCGCCAAAAATTCTCCCTCGATGCCCAAAAGTTTTCCGTGGCGTGCACCACGGCGCAGCAAACGGCGCAGCACATAGCCGCGGCCTTCGTTGGAGGGCAAAACACCATCGGCAGTCATCATGGTTACGGAACGAATATGGTCTGTAATAACACGAACGGAAACATCGGTTTTTCCGGATTTTCCATATGCCACACCTGCTTTTTGACAGATGGCATCCCGAATGGATTTCACCGTGTCTACATCAAAAATGGAGTCCACTCCCTGCAAAATGGTTGCCATTCTCTCCAAGCCCATGCCGGTATCCACGTTTTTCTGGGCAAGCTCCGTATAGGTTCCGTCTGCCTCGGCATTAAACTGGGTGAGCACGAGATTCCAGAACTCCATGTAACGGTCACAATCACAGCCTACACCGCAGGTTGGGCTATCACAACCGTACTGTTTCCCTCTGTCATAATAAATCTCCGTACAGGGGCCGCAAGGGCCTGTGCCGTGCTCCCAAAAATTATCCGCCTTGCCCAATTTTTTAATCCGATCCCTTGGCACACCAACTACATTGTGCCAAATATCTCCCGATTCGTCATCCTCTTCATAAATGCTGACATAAAGCTTGTCCTCGGGGATTTCCAAAACCTTTGTGATAAACTCCCAAGACCAAGGGATGATTTCATTTTTAAAATAATCCCCGAAGGAAAAATTCCCAAGCATTTCAAAGAATGTGCCATGACGGGCGGTTTTTCCCACATTTTCAATATCCCCCGTACGGATGCACTTTTGGCAGGTAGTAACCCTTTTGCTGGGGGGAATTTCCTGCCCCGTAAAAAAGGGTTTCATCGGCGCCATGCCGGAATTGATCAGCAGCAGGCTTTTATCATTGTGAGGAACCAAAGGAAAGCTTTGCAGACGCAAGTGCTCCTTGCTTTCAAAAAACGAAAGAAAGGCCTCTCTCACTTCATTTACACCCATGTATTTCATTGTATTTCCTCCTTAAATTTCATCTCTATTTTACGTTCTAAAAAAATAAGCCCCCGATCCAAAGGATCAGGGACGAATAACCGTGGTACCACCCTGCTTACGGCAAAAGCGCCGTCGCTTAAAGCCCATAACGCAGGCCTGCGCCCCGACATACTATAGGTTCCGCCGGGAAGCTGTGAAAATTCCAAAAAGACTGCTTCAATAACGGGCTTCCGAAAGCCTTCCACCAATGGCTTTCTCTCTGTAAGGGCCTGCCGTTACATACTTCTTCTTTTTATAGCTTTTAGCAATTGATTTAGATAAGAAGATTATAGTAAGCCGCCTTTCGTTTGTCAAGCAAAAGGCGCAATTCTCTATAGAAAATACAAGGATATTCCTTAGGATTTATAAAAATGCAAAAATGATGCACTGTCTTTTAAAAAAACATATGCCAAACCAAATTTTTCCCTTTTACAAGAACAAAGCGTTTCATTTTTCGGGTTCTTTTTTATTGTCAGTACTGATAAAAAATACTAATTTTAGAAATCTGTATAAAGCAAAGAGTAAGCAAAGTATTTTTGCGATCACAACTCCATTAATTGCTAAATTATATCCACCCAAACTTAAAATAGTAGGTCTAAAAAAACAATACAGCGAGATAAAAATAACAATAAGCCCTGCTGTAACAATGTTGCTTTTATTCATTTCATTTCCGCCTCACAGCCATACTTTTTTGGAATTCCCTCCTTTAAAGAATTTAACACTCCCTGTTAAAGAATTTAACACTCCCTGTTAAAGAATTT
>ENA-UOOM01001165-UOOM01001165.1-fermentation-metagenome-genome-assembly--contig:-NODE-1165-length-26430-cov-22.157953_pt1 | contig 26430 bp, 22 predicted proteins | sample MGYA00245781_ERZ724031 | MGnify/ENA primary metagenome ERZ724031 (study PRJEB28704, sample SAMN03018317) | fermentation metagenome | biome: anthropogenic terrestrial biome; feature: soil... | reverse complement strand
TTTTTTTTGCGATTTCCACTACCTTGTTCGGATAGAAATAAAGGCCTACAACCGCATAGTTCGATTTTGGGATAGATGGTTTTTCCTCAATACTGAGAACATTACCCTCTTTGTCGAACTCGGCTACGCCGTATCGTTGCGGATCATTTACGTAATATCCGAAAACAGTGGCTTTGTTATCTTCTTCAGCGTCTGTTACAGCTTGTCTTAGCAGAGAAGGAAATCCATGTCCGTAGAAGATATTGTCGCCAAGCACCAGACAGGCAGAATCGTTTCCAATAAACTCCTCGCCAATGATAAACGCCTGAGCTAATCCATCCGGACTGGGCTGTTCGGCATAAGTGAAATTTACACCGTAATCCGATCCGTCACCCAACAGTCGCTTAAATCCCGGGAGGTCGTGCGGAGTTGAAATAATAAGAATATCTCTGATCCCGGCAAGCATAAGGGCCGAAATCGGATAGTAAACCATGGGCTTATCGAAAATGGGAATGAGTTGTTTTGAAACTCCTTTGGTGATTGGATAAAGTCGGGTACCGGATCCTCCGGCGAGAACAATTCCTTTCATATAGATTGATTAAAGTGAGTAAAGTAATTTACAAAAGTAACAAAATAAAAGCACAAAATGTTTAATTTTTACATATTCTGTCCCGGAAACCGTTCATCGACAATCAACAATTCGACAATTATTTTTATCTTTGCTTTTCAAACAGAAAAAGAATGTCGAATAATACAATAATGAAACAGATTGGTTTGTTTCTCATTTTTTTAATAACTCCGTTTATTTTATCGAAAACTACTGCGCAGGTATCCGATAGTTTACAACTTTTTGAAAGTATAACAGATATTGAAAAGCTAATTCAACAGGAGCAGATTCAAAATATTCCTGTACAGACTTCGACCGGTGTTACACAGCTAAGGGATACTATTAAAACTCCTGCGCGAGGAGGAGTAGTCAGGGTACCGCTGGATTCTTTGTATCCGAGAAAGGCAAACGGCACTTTGCAATTGCCCGATAATTTATACAACTTCGGGTCTTTAAGTGGTTTGACTTTTAGGGATACCATTTTTTATAATCCGTTGTTTCTTCCGATGATATTTACCGGAAAGATTCTGCCATCTGATCTGACTTTTTACCCGCATAAAAAAGACAATATCAACAAGGGATTGCTGATTTCACCCGATAAGACTTTTGCCCCTAAGCTATTGCACAGCGAGTTTATAAACAAAACCCGAAATGATTTTTACCGGAATTATCCTGATCGAGTGAAGCTTTCGGCCTTCCATTTCGCTTCGTTGCCATCGTCGAGTAAAGATACTGAGGTAATTGAAAGTTTCAACCCCTTTAAAGAGCTCATATCAACAGAAACAAGTTATTCATTAGATGCGCCACAGATTTCGGGAGTGGAAATAAAGCGAAGATACTGGATTTTTAATGGCGAACACTCGTTTCAATTGACTCAAAGTTATTTCTCGCCTAACTGGCATAAGGGTGGAACAAGTGCTTTTACGTTTGTCAGTAATCAAATCTTAAGAATGAATTACCGGAAAGATAAAGTAAGGTTCAATAACTCGTTTGAATGGAGACTATCTGTCTTTACGGCTCCCGATGATACGATCAGAAAATACAGGATTGGCGATGACCTGATACGTTATTACGGTGATTTCGGAGTAGATGCGTTCCACAAAAACTGGTCTTATTCGACCAACTTAGACATAAGATCTCAACTTTTCAATAACTATCCTGCTAACTCAACCGTACTTCGATCGGCATTTTTAGCTCCGTTGTACGTCAATGCCGGTATCGGTTTAAAATATAACTTAGACAAAAGATCTGAGAAGGTCAGACATCGCAGGGTTCGGGTAGATTTACATTTGGCTCCTGTGAGTTTTAACTACAGGTATGTAGGAAACGACAAGGTAAATGTGACCAGATATGGGATTGATGAGGGAAAAAAATCTACATTCGATTTAGGTTCTACGGTTACCGCCAACCTTATATACGATTTTAACCGATATATTACGTGGAATTCTCGACTAAAATATTTCACGAGTTATCACAAAGTGGAAGGCGAATTTGAAAATACGCTGAATATGGCCTTGACTAACGCTTTTTCCACGAGACTTTTCTTGAACCTTCGTTACGATGATAGTGTTCCCCCCGATCCCAAGTTCAAGTATCTGCAGATTACTCAACTGCTCAGTTTTGGGTTGAATTATAAGTGGTGATAGATGGCCGGTGTCAGAAGTCCGATGTCGGGTGCCGGATATTTTGACTTTCTCATCTCTCCGCTCTACGTTCTTAGCCCTCTGCTTTGAATGTAAACCCGTTGAGAAAATCGTTGATCTTCATTCGCTTTTTTCCGGATAACTGAATATCCAAAATTTCAATAAAACCATCTTGCACGGCAACCTGTAAGGTGGTTTTGTTGTCCGTAACTATTTCTCCCGGATTTAACTGATGCGTCTCTCTTTTAATTTTCGTTTCAAATATTTTGAAATTCAGTTTCTCGCCTTTAACTTCAAACTCTGCCCAGGCAGCGGGGTAGGGCGATAAGCCCCGAACGAAGTTGTGAACCTCTTGTGACGGTTTATTCCAATCAATTTCGCACGTCTCTTTAAATATTTTTGGTGCCGGCTTCAATTCTTTTTCGTTATCGAAAAAAGCACTCTGTGGCTGCGATTGAATGGAATTGTCAATAACTGCATCTATGGTTTTTAAAACAAGTTTAGAACCTAGGACCATCAGTTTATTGTGAACGGTTTCTGCATTATCGTCACCTTCAATAGCGATTTTCTCCTGAAAAATAATCTCTCCGGTATCAATTTCGTGCTTGAGAAAGAATGTGGTAACGCCGGTTTCTTTTTCGCCGTTAATAATTGCCCAGTTTATGGGTGCGGCGCCCCGATATTGCGGTAGCAACGATGCGTGAAGGTTAAATGTTCCAAGAGGCGGCATATTCCAAACCACTTCAGGTAACATTCTGAAAGCTACAACCACTTGAATATCGGCTTCCAATCTTCTTAATTCATTCAGGAAAACTTCGTTTTTCAGGTTTTCGGGTTGTAATATAAGCAATTCCTTTGATAGCGCATATTCTTTTACGGCCGAAGGTTGAAACTTATAGCCTCTGCCTGCGGGCTTATCGGGTGCGGTGATTACACCAACAATATTATAATTGTTTTCTACAAGAGCTTTTAACGATTCCACAGCAAAATCGGGAGTTCCCATAAAAACAATACGTAAATTTTCTTTGTTCATTTGTTCATAAATTTAGAGCCAAGAACCAAGAGCCAAGATATTAGACAGGTTGTTAACTGACTTCCGTCTTCCGTCTTCGGTCTTCAGACTTCTGGTTTCTTTTTTATACAAAAATAGCTGAAAAACCTCGAATTCGTTTAATTTTGCAGAATGTTTACCTCGTGCGACCACATAAAACAACAAATGAATGAATCCGGACAGGCTAAGATGCCCTTTTTGTTTGGGCTCAACTTTGATCTGAGTGAAGGCTTTTTCGTTGAGAATCCTTTGCAACAGTCAGAGATTCTTTTCGATATCAATGGAGTGAAAAATTGTACTGAAGGAGAAGAAGAAAAACATTTTTATTTTTCTGCTTCTCCCGAAAGCTATGCCCGTTACTCACAACGATTCAACCGTGTGATGGACGGTTTGCGGCGCGGGGACACTTTTCTTACCAACCTGACGATAAAAACACCTGTTGAGACGAACTTATCTTTAAAAGAGATATTTCTGCAAAGTAGGGCAATGTATCGGCTCTATCTTCCTGAAAGGTTTGTCTGTTTTTCTCCCGAACGATTTGTGCGGACTGAGAGAGGTAAAATATTTTCGCATCCGATGAAAGGAACCATTGATGCCTCAATAGAGAATGCGGCAGAAATTATTCTTAACGACTTCAAGGAAAAGGCCGAACACAATACTATTGTTGATCTGATACGAAACGATATCAGTATGATTGCCACTAAAGTGAAGGTTAATCGTTTTCGTTATATCGACAGGTTAGAAACAAATAATGGAAGTATTCTGCAAGTTAGTTCCGAGATTGAAGGAACATTGCCTGATAATTGGACTGAAAATATCGGAACTCTCATCTTTGAATTGTTACCTGCCGGTTCCATTTCAGGAGCACCCAAGCAAGCTACACTCGATATTATCCGTGAAGCAGAGCAGGAAACACGGGGCTTTTACACCGGTGTTGCCGGATATTTTGATGGTGAAAATTTCGATTCTTGTGTGCTGATTCGTTATATTGAACAAACCAGCGGTAGCTTCTATTTCAGAAGTGGTGGTGGAATTACCATCAACAGCGAATGTGAAAAAGAGTACGATGAAGCCATCAGAAAAGTATATTTACCTTTTTACTAAGTAAAGACGCAATGTTTTGCGTTTCTACGGAATATCAACCGAATAAAAATCAACTCATGTTTCTCGAAACCATTTGTATAAAGAACGGTGTTATACAGAATTTGGAAGCACATATTTCCCGAATGGAACAAACGGGTGCAAATTTCGGTTTCTCTGCCCCTGCATTGCCCTGTCTTGTATCTATGTTGCCTGAAACTTTGCGGGATGAAAAAGTTAAATGCAGGATAGAGTATAGGGAAGAAATTAAAAATATTGATTTTACCGCATATACTCCCAAAATAATCCGCTCACTTATGCTTATTGAAGCGAATGATGTGAATTATTCTTTCAAATTTTCTGACAGGACAGAACTGAATGCTTTGATTGACAAAAGAGAACAATATGACGAAATACTTATCGTTCAGAACGGCTGCATAACCGATACCACTTACAGCAATGTGGTTTTTCAAAAAAATAATGACTTTTTTACCCCTGAAACTTTTTTACTAAACGGCACAAAACGACAAATATTGTTGCGGAAGTCCATCATTCAGGAAACAAGAATAACGGCAGATAACCTAAAGGAGTTTGACTACGTTTATTTTATCAATTCAATGCTTGACATTGAAGATGGGGTAGGGTGTTTTGTGCAGAACATTTTCGGTTAACAAAAATAACGGGATGACTTCAAGCCACCCCGTGAATACATTTTGCATCAGACTTCCGTCTTCGGTCATCCGACAATTATCAATTATTCTCCGGACGCAATTTTCTAACCACCGCCCCGGTTTGCCACATTTCGCTTTCGCGTAAGGCTTTGAGTTCCTTTTCCAATCCTTCGCGATAATCGGCTTTAGAGTTGGTATCGATAGAGCGTTGAGCTTCGTTGCCGCTTGCTACTTCTTTGTAAAGTTTTTCGAAGACGGGCTTTGTTGCATCGTGGAAAGGTGTCATCCAGTCCAACGCACCGCGCTGAGCGGTTGTTGAGCAGTTGGCATACATCCAGTCCATCCCTTTCGCAGCGAAAAGCGGCATCAACGATTGTGTGAGTTCTTCCACTGTTTCGTTGAACGCTTCAGACGGGGTATGTCCGTTTTCACGCAGTACTTCGTACTGAGCGAGTAAGAGTCCCTGAATGGCGCCCATTAATGTTCCGCGTTCACCGGTGAGGTCTGAATAAACTTCGCGTTTAAATGTTGTTTCGAACAGATAACCTGACCCAACACCGATTCCTAATGCTACAACACGGTCGAAAGCGCGTCTGGTAGCATCCTGGAAAATAGCGTATGAGGAGTTCAGACCACGCCCTTCAAGGAACATTGTTCTCAACGAAGTTCCCGATCCTTTTGGTGCTACGAGAATTACATCCACATCGGCAGGAGGAACAATCCCTGTACGTTCTTTGTAAGTAATTCCAAATCCGTGCGAGAAATACAGTGCTTTACCCGGGGTAAGGTGCTTTTTTACAGTTGGCCAAACTTCAATTTGTGCTGCATCTGAAAGTAAATATTGAATAATTGTTGCTTTCTCACACGCTTCTTCAATTTCGAAAAGCGTTTCACCTGGAACCCAACCATCAGCAACAGCTTTGTCCCATGTTTTTCCACCTTTGCGTTGTCCAACGATTACGTTGAAACCATTGTCACGCAGGTTCAGCGATTGTCCCGGACCTTGAACACCGTATCCGATTACTGCTATTGTTTCGTTTTTAAGAACTTCCTGTGCTTTACTTAATGGAAATTCTTCGCGGGTAACTACATTTTCTTCTATCCCGCCAAAATTCATTTTTGCCATTGTTTTAGACTTTTAGAACCAAGAGCAAAAAGCAAAGACTTAAGTCGAAACTTTAAACTTTTGGTTGTATGATTAGTAATTTTTAATTATTAATTTGAAATTATTTTGCTCGCTTCTCTCTGTGCCAGCATATCGCTTAGTCTTTCCACCTTAGACTTAGTGATGGCTATTCTACCCGAACGGATGAACTGCAGTACACCGATCTTTTCAGCCAGTTCATTGAAAAGTCCTTGTGTTTCGGCGTAATGCCCGGCTTTGAGAAACACAACACAATCGTTTGATACTTCAAGCACGCGGATATTGTATTTGCGGATCAAGTATTCTACCGATCCATGTTCCATTATCTTATCTGTAGCGAGTTTATAGAGAGCTAGTTCCTGGTGGATCAATTCATTATCTACGTTGAAATATGCTTTCAGGATATCCACACGTTTATCGATCTGACGAACTAATTTTTTCATAACTTCGTCTGATTCCGCAAAAGTTGTGATGGTAAATTTGTGAATACCTTCCAGCGCTGAAGGTGATACCGATAGCGTTTCGATATTCAGTTGCCTGCGCATGAAAATTGTTGTGATCTGGTTGAGAACACCTACCGCATTTTCTGAGAAAATAGTGATTGTATATAAAGTTTTTCCTTCCATAATTTTATTTATTATTCGTGGTTGTAGATACACATGGTCGTGTATATTTACGACAAATGTTATACTTTCTTTCCGTTCCCAATCAATATATCGGTAACGCTTCCTCCGGCAGGAACCATCGGATAAACCATTCCTTTGGTTTCTACCACTGCTTCAAGCAGATAAGCTCCTTTGTGCGATAACATTTCTTCGATAGCGCTGTCCAGGTCTTTTCTTTCGGTAACTTTTCTTCCTTTTATGCCGTACGCATCGGCAATTTTTACGAAATCGGGATTTTTTAGATGTGTTTCCGAATAACGTTCATCGAAAAATAGCTCCTGCCACTGGCGAACCATTCCCAAGTAATTATTATTCAGAAGAATAATTTTTACGTCAATGTCATGCTCCATGATGGTGCCAAACTCCTGAATAGACATTTGTAAACCTCCATCGCCCACAAAGATGCAAACCGTGCGGTCGGGAGCGCCAAATTTGGCTCCAATTCCGGCAGGAAGGCCGAATCCCATTGTTCCCAACCCTCCAGAAGTAACCATACTGCGCGATTGTGTCGATTTAAAATATCGGGTAGCCATCATCTGATGCTGTCCCACGTCAGTTACGCAAACAGCTTTATTTCCAGTCGCTTCCGAAACTTTATTAACCACTTCGCCCATCTTTAGTTCACCGCCGTTTACGGGAAATAATTCGGCATTTATAACACAATCGAATTCTTTTTTATGATATTGCCTGAACGTTTCAATCCAATCTGTGTGTTTGCGTTCCTCAATCAATTCAGTGATAAGCGGAAGTGTTTTTTTCGCATCGCCAAGCACTTTGACGGTTGTCTTCACGTTTTTATCCATTTCTGCCAGATCTATATCGAAATGGATTATTTTCGCTTGTTTGGCATACGTTTTCAAATTGCCGGTAACCCTGTCGTCAAAACGCATCCCGATAGCAATAAGCACATCGCACTCGTTGGTATTCATATTAGGAGCGATGTTGCCGTGCATTCCCAGCATCCCCCCATTAAGCGGATGGTCTGAAGGAATGGCAGAAAGGCCGAGTATGGTTGAGCCGAACGGGATATTGCCTTTTTCAAGGAAAGCCAGCAATTCTGCTTCAGCATTTCCGAGAATTACGCCTTGCCCCACCAGCGCCATTGGCTTTTTTGCCTGATTTATCAACTCTGCAGCATCTTTAATATGCTCCGGTTCAGGCTCAGGAAAAGCAATATAGCTTCTTAAAAACGATGTTTTTTCATACGAATAATCTATTTTGTTGATTTGAGCATCTTTTGTGATATCGAGTACTACCGGGCCGGGACGTCCGCTCCTGGCAATATAAAATGCACGCGAAACTGCCCAGGGAATGTCTTCGGCTTTCCTCACCTGATATGCCCATTTGGTAATGGGTTGTGTGATACCGATAACATCGGCTTCCTGAAATGCATCGGAGCCTAATAAACCTGAAACAACTTGTCCCGAAATCACAACTAAAGGCGTACTGTCCATCATTGCATCTGTAATTCCGGTAACAGCGTTGGTCGCACCCGGGCCGGATGTCACCAATGCAACACCTACTTTTTTCGATACGCGGGCGAAACCTTGCGCCGCATGAACAGCTCCCTGCTCGTGACGGACAAGAATATGTTTTATTTCATCTTTATGATCATACAACGCATCGAAAACGGGCATTATGGCACCACCCGGATATCCGAACATGGCAGTTACACCCTCCGCCAACAGTGAGCGGATGAGAGCTTCACTTCCCGAGATATTAACCTTTGTTCCCTCGATGGGAGATTGGGTTGTTTGTTGATTACTGTTATTCATATTTATTGTAGATTTTAGAGTAAAGAACAAGGAGCAAAGACTTAAAACCCTGAACTTTGAACTCTGAACTTAAAACTTTTAAACTTTATATTATTCTTACACCGCCTAAGTCAGCTGAACTTACGAAGTTGGCGTAGAGTTTTAGTGCTTTCGAAACTTTTCTGTTCCTAACCGGTTTAAATGCATCTTTTCCTTTCGCTTCTTCTTGCTTTCTTCGATCCGATAATTCGGCATCCGAAAGTTTAACGTTGATGCCTCGGTTGGGAATATCGATTTCGATAATATCACCATCTTTCACAAGCCCGATATTGCCTCCTGCGGCTGCTTCAGGCGATATGTGTCCAATGGATAAGCCCGATGTGCCACCTGAGAATCGTCCGTCGGTAATCAGCGCACAGGCTTTGCCTAAATGTTTTGCTTTGATGTACGAAGTAGGATAGAGCATCTCCTGCATTCCCGGTCCGCCTTTAGGCCCTTCGTACACGATGACGACTACGTCGCCCGCTTCTACTTCTCCATTTAAAATACCGTTGCATGCATCGTCCTGAGAATGGAAAACTTTAGCCTTACCCGAAAATTTCCAGATACTTTCATCTACTCCGGCAGTTTTCACCACACAACCGTTTTGGGCGATATTTCCTTTCAGAATGGCCAATCCGCCATCTTTGGTGTACGCATTTTCGATGTTTCGAATGCACCCGTTTTCGCGGTCGGCATCGAGTGTTTTGTAAACTGCGTTTTGAGACCCCATAACCAGATTAAACCGATTTCCGGGGGCAGAACCATATATTTCTTGTGCTTCTGAATCGATATTTTCTTTGGTGATATCGTATTTTTCAATCGCTTGTTGAAGTGTCAAGCCATCTGCACGATATACCGATGTGTCAATCAATCCGCCTTTTGCCAGTTCACCCACAATTCCCAAAATACCGCCGGCACGATTAACATCCTGAATGTGGTATTTCTTGCTGTTGGGTGCTACTTTGCATACACAGGGAACTTTGCGCGAAAGCGCATCGATGTCGTCCATTGTGAAATTGACTTCCGCTTCGTGAGCAATGGCTAATAAATGCAGTATAGTGTTGGTTGATCCGCCCATGGCGATATCGAGTGACATCGCGTTGAGAAACGCTTGTTGTGTGGCAATATTTCTCGGCAAAACGCTTTCGTCACCGTCGAAATAATATCGGTTAGCGTTTTCTACGATTTGTTTAGCTGCTTTTCGGAAGAGATTAATTCTGTTAGCGTGCGTGGCAACTATTGTTCCGTTTCCGGGTAACGCCAATCCAATGGCTTCATTGAGACAATTCATGGAATTGGCAGTGAACATACCCGAGCACGAACCACATGTGGGACAGGCCAGTTTTTCGAGTTGCGAAATGCGTACATCAGAAACTGTTGCGTCTGCTGACTCAATCATTGCATCAATCAAATCGATATGTTCATCTCCGATTTTTCCGGCTTCCATTGGACCACCCGATACAAAAATTGCCGGAATGTTCAACCGCATGGCTGCTATCAGCATTCCCGGTGTTATTTTGTCGCAATTGCTGATACAAACCATCGCATCCACTTTGTGTGCGTTGATCATATATTCAATCGAGTCGGCAATTAAATCGCGTGAGGGCAATGAATACAGCATTCCATCATGTCCCATGGCTATCCCGTCATCTACAGCAATCGTGTTGAACTCAGCCGCAAAGCATCCCAATTTCTCAATTTCGGCTTTCACCATTTGCCCAATTTCGTGTAAATGCGTGTGTCCCGGAACAAATTGTGTAAACGAGTTTACTACCGCGATAATGGGTTTTCCCATTTGCTCGTCTTTCATTCCGTTAGCCCGCCACAGTGCTCGAGCGCCGGCCATGAGACGGCCTTGGGTGGAAGTGGTACTTCGGAGTGTATTTTTGTCTTTGTTATTCATATTTTTTTATAACCCCTCTGCCGCCCCGACAAAGCGGGGCTTCGCTCGTCCCCTTTGTTAAATGGGACAGTGGTGTAGGTTGAATTTTTTATCAATCAGCAAAAATTCCTAGCCCATTAATCTTCCCTTTTACCAAAGGGAAGTACCAACGAAGTGGGGGGTAGGTTTAGAAGTCTTTGCTCTTTGTTCATTACTCTTTGCTCTTTATGTAATTGGCTATCCAATCGCCAACGTCACTGGTTTTATATGCTTTTCCACCTTCGGCGATATCTTCGGTCACGATGCCTACTTCGAGGCTGGCGTTTACAGCATCACGAATAAGAGTGCCTTCATCCATCAGGTTGAAAGCATATTCGAACATAAGTGCTGCGGAGAGAATCATCGCTATCGGATTGGCGATATTTTTTCCGGTTGCCTGCGGATAAGAACCGTGGATTGGTTCGAACAACGAAGTGTGAATTCCCATCGATGCCGAAGGCAACATTCCGAGAGAACCGGTAATCACCGATGCTTCATCGGTGAGAATATCGCCGAAAAGGTTTTCGGTTACCAGCACGTCGAAACTTTTAGGCCACTGGATAATGCGCATGGCTGCGTTATCTACGAACAGGTAATCGGTTTCGATTTCGGGATATTGCGGAGCCATTTCCTGTGTTATTTGCCGCCACAGGCGCGATGTTGCGATCACGTTCGCTTTATCCACTACGGTGAGTTTTTTGCGTCGTTGTCCGGCAAATTTGTAAGCCAGATGTAAAATGCGTTCTATTTCTTCACGGGTGTATACGCAGGTGTCGTAAGCGGTGTTTCCGTCTTCGCTTCGTCCCTGAGGACGGCCGAAATACATCCCTCCTGTAAGTTCACGAATGCAAACGAAATCAGCTCCATCCACCAAATCAGCGCGAAGCGGAGATTTGTGAATCAACGACGGGAATGTCATTACGGGACGGATATTCCCGTACAAACCCAATTGTTTGCGCATTCGAAGCAATCCTTGTTCGGGACGAACTTTGGCATTGGGGTCGTTATCGAATTTCGGATGTCCAATAGCTCCAAAAAGTACCGCATCGGCTTGCATACATACTTCGTGCGTTTCTTCAGGATATGGATCGCCGACAGCATCAATGGCGCATGCGCCTACGATGGCTTCTTTGAATGTTACATCGTGATTAAACTTTTCGCAAACAGCACGCGTAACTTTCAACGCCTGTTCCATAATTTCGGGACCGATACCGTCTCCGGGTAATACTGCAATATTCAAATTCATATATTCTATTTTCTAACTTCTGACTTTCTATTTCTATCCATCAGACCTGTTCCGATCAGACGGTATTGGTGTTTTTAGGGCAGCTGCATATAATTAAATGTTGGTATCTTTCCTTTTTCAATCATATTCAACATCTTCATTGTGGCTTTGATGGCTGCTGCTGTTTGGTCAACATCCAAACCTCTTGTTTTGAATATCTTGCCATCATATTTCCATGTGATAATGGTTTGTACCAATGCATTTGTCTTTCCTCCGGGTGGAATAACGACCACGTAATCGATGAGCTCCGGTGTGGGTTTATTGAGGTTTTTGTAGATTTTATACATTGCTTTCGAAAAAGCGTGATACTGTCCATCACCTGCTGCTGATTGCTGGTATACCTCGCCGCGAATGGATATTTTTACGGTTGCAGTGGGCCGCATTCCGTCAGTAAGATTCAGCGAATAATTAAGTATTTGAATCTCCTGATTATCGATTCCGTTTTTCAGGATATCGGATACGATGTAGGGAAGTTCATCGGGGCTGACCAGCTCTTTTTTGTCGCCCAACTCAATGATTCGGGCTGTAACTTTTTTAGCCGATTCATCGTCCACTTCTATTCCCAGTGCTTCCAGATTTTTCAGTATATTTGCTTTACCTGAATTTTTCCCCAGCGCATATTCGCGTTCCCTGCCAAATCGTTCGGGAATAAGATCGTTGTAGTATAAGTTTTTCTTCTTATCACCGTCGGCATGAACTCCTGCAACCTGTGTGAAGACGTTGTCTCCGATAACTGGTTTGTTGCTCGGAATTCGTACACCCGAATAGCTTTCCACGATTTTACTTACGTTGTAAAGTTTATCTTCAGCCACATTGGTTGAGAGTTTCAATTGGTCGTGGATAAGGGCAACAATACTTGTTATTGGTGCATTTCCGGCACGTTCACCTAGTCCGTTCACGGTAACGTGAACACCCTTTACCCCGGCTTTTACAGCTTCGAAAACGTTGGCAACAGCTAAATCGTAATCGTTATGAGCATGAAAGTCGAAATGTAGATTTGGATATCTTCCGATCATTGTTTCACAAAACTCCTTGGCTTCAGAAGGATTTAAGATGCCAAGTGTATCGGGTAACATATATCGTGTGATGGGCTGATGTTGAAGTTCATCCATCATCTCGAATACATATTTCTGTGAATCCCGCATTCCGTTTGACCAATCTTCGAGGTAAATATTTACGGTCATACCTCTCCTTTTGGCTTCCGCTATTACCAATTTGATGTCGGCAAGGTGCTCTTGAACAGTTTTTCTGAGCTGATGCGTGCAATGTTTTTCGGAACCTTTGCAAAGAAGGTTTACCACCTTGCATCCGGCGCTTGTAATCCAGTCGAGCGAAGCGTTACCGTCCACAAAGCCCAGGATTTCAATTTTGTCGATATGACCATGAGTTCTTGCCCATTGTGCAATTTTTTGTACCGATGCAAATTCTCCTTCCGATACACGTGCAGACGCAATTTCCACCCTGTCGATATTTAATTCTTCGATAAGCAGGCGGACAATACTCACCTTTTCTTCAGCTGCAAACGATACGCCCGAAGTCTGTTCTCCGTCACGCAACGTGGTGTCCATTATTTCGATTTTCTGCTTTTTCATTTTGATAGCCTGAAACTTCGTTTTATATTTTCAATATACAAAGGGACGATTCTTTTCGTATTCTTCTATTTTATCTTTATTCGACAGAAGGTAATCAATATCATCAAGTCCCTTCAGCAAACAGTCCTTTTTGTAAGGATTTATTTCGAATTGTTCAGTTTTTCCGTTTGCGTTGTTCCGTATAAATTGTTCTTCCAGATTTACCGTCAGCGTTGTTTTCGGATTACTGGCAACGCTTTCGAAAAGTTCTGCCAGAAACGAATCGCTCACGATAACAGGCAGTATCCCGTTATTGAGTGCGTTGTTCCGAAAAATATCGGCGAAGAAACTTGATACAACCACTTTAAATCCATATCCGCCAATTGCCCACGCTGCGTGTTCACGGCTGGAACCACTACCGAAATTTTTTCCGGCAACCAGAATTTCACCACTGTATGTGGGGTTATTCAGAATAAACTCTGTTTTGGGACTGCCGTCCTTATTATATCGCCAGTCGGCGAAGAGGTTATCGCCAAATCCTTCGCGGGTAGTGGCTTTTAAGAATCTGGCAGGAATTATTTGATCGGTGTCCACATTCTCGATCGGAAGTGGGACGTATGTTGATGTTATTGTGTTGAATTTTTCCATTTTTTATGCAATCGGGTTTGTTACTTTTCCATTCACAGCAGCTGCAGCAGCAACTAACGGGCTTGCCAGTATAGTACGTGCTCCGGGACCTTGTCTTCCTTCGAAATTCCGGTTTGATGTAGAAACCGCATATTTACCTGCCGGTATTTTATCGTCGTTCATTGCCAGACAAGCTGAGCATCCGGGTTGACGTAACTCAAAACCGGCTTCCTCCAGAATTTTATCCAGGCCTTCGGCTTCTATTTGCTTACGAACCTGCCAGCTTCCGGGAACGAGCCAGGCAATTACGTTATCTGCCTTTTTCTTTCCTTTCACATAATCAGTAAACACGCGAAAGTCTTCGATACGACCGTTGGTGCAACTGCCCAGAAATACATAATCTATGGATTTTCCTTCCAGTTTTTGCCCGGGCTCAAAACCCATATATTTCAATGATTTTTCGAACGATATCTTTCCGGTTTCATCAATATCTTCCATTTTCGGAATAGATCCATCAATGGGCATACCCATTCCGGGATTTGTTCCGTAGGTGATCATTGGTTTTATTTGCGATACATCGAACGTTACTTCTTTATCGAAAATTGCACCATCATCCGACCTTAATGTACTCCAGTACGCCATTGCTTCGTCCCATCTTTCACCTTTGGGTGCAAATTCGCGTTCTTTTATATAATTGTAGGTAGTTTCATCTGGAGCGATGAGTCCGCCACGGGCACCCATTTCGATACTCAGATTGCAAAGCGTCATTCTTTGTTCCATTGACAGGTTGCGAACAGCTTCCCCGGCATATTCAACAAAATAACCTGTTGCACCACCTGTGGTGAGCTGCCATATCATATACAATGCCATATCTTTTGAACTCACGCCTTCGCCAAGTTTCCCTTCAAAATTAATACGCATGGTTTTTGGGCGAGTCTGCAAGATGCATTGAGATGATAAAACCATTTCCACTTCGCTGGTGCCAATTCCGAAGGCAATGGCGCCGAAAGCACCGTGAGTTGAGGTATGGCTATCGCCACAAACGATAGTCATTCCAGGTTGAGTAAACCCGTTCTCGGGACCAATAACGTGAACGATTCCGTTCTTTGAGTTCTTTAAACCGTAATAGGTTAATCCGAATTCACGGGCATTTCTGGCCAGTGTTTCAACCTGAAATCGAGAAACTTCGTCCTGAATTGGTTTTTCCTGACCCATGGTCGGAATATTATGGTCGGCCGTGAGCAATGTTTGATCGGGGCGAAAAACTTTCAACCCCCGTTCACGTAAACCCGAAAAAGCCTGCGGGCTGGTTACTTCGTGGCACAAGTGCCTGTCAATATATAACTGAGATGGTCCGTCTTTCACTGTGGTGACCACGTGTGCATCCCAGATTTTATCGAATAATGTCTTCATTTATACTATTTTCTTTATTCTATTTCTTTATTTCTTTTCTTTGGGGTCCGTTATTCCACAAATTTATTTATTGCATCAATAAACGCTTCTACGGAAGCCGAAACAATATCGGTATTCGCTGAGAAACCGTAGTATAATAATCCGTTGTGCTCCACTTGCATGTGAACCTTTCCTACATCATCGCTTCCGCGATTGATGGCCTGGATTAAAAATTCTTGAATTATAGTTTCACGACTGATGATTTTTTTAACCGCGCTAATAGCTGCATCTACCGGACCATTTCCTGTTGCCGATGCTTCGAAATGCTCTCCGGCAATATTCAGTCCGATGCTGGCAACATTTCGTAATCCGATTCCACAGGTTACCTGAAGATAATCTATTTTGATACGGCTGAGTTTGGATTCTTTTCCAACTAAAATGAGAATATCATCATCTTTGATGTCTTTTTTCTTGTCGGCCAGCGCCAAGAATTTTAGATAAACTTCTTCTAACTCACCGTTATCGAGATTTACACCCAGCAAGTTCAATCTGTTTTTCAGCGCAGCACGACCGCTTCGGGCGGTTAATACGATTGAGTTTTCGTCTATTCCTACATCTTTTGGATCGATAATCTCATACGTTTCAACATTTTTCAGAACACCATCCTGGTGAATTCCGGAGGAATGTGCAAAAGCATTACGTCCCACAATGGCTTTGTTTGGCTGTACCGGCATATTCATCAATGCAGAAACCAGACGGCTTGTGGAGTATATTTTAGTAGTGTTGATATTGGTGTCGAAGCCAAGATCTTTGTGGCTCTTAAGTGCCATAACAACTTCTTCGAGTGAAGTGTTGCCGGCACGCTCACCAATTCCGTTGATGGTTACTTCAACCTGACGGGCTCCGTTAAGAACTCCCGAGAGCGTATTGGCAGTTGCCATCCCCAAATCCTGATGGCAATGCGTGGAAAGAATAGCATTTTTTAAATCTACATTATCTACCAGATATTTTATTTTTGCACCGTAAACGTTTGGAAAACAATAACCGGTTGTGTCTGGGATATTTATCACGGTTGCTCCTGCATTTACAACAGCCTGCACAACACGCGCAAGATATTCGTTGTCGGTGCGTCCGGCATCTTCGGCGTAGAACTCAACATCATCTACAAACCGGCGAGCATATTTTACGGCTTTAACCGCACGCTCTATAATGTCTTCGCGGTTGGAGTTGAATTTGTGCTTGATGTGTATATCTGATGTGCCTATGCCTGTATGAATCCGTTTACGTTTGGCATATTTTAGCGACTCGGCGGCAACTTCAATGTCTTTTTCCACTGCGCGGGTAAGTGCGCAAATTACCGGCCAGGTAACTGCTTTTGAAATTTCGATCACTGAGTTAAAGTCGCCCGGGCTGGATATCGGGAAACCGGCTTCAATAACATCTACTCCCAGTAATTCCAATGATTTGGCAACCTGAATTTTTTCGATGGTGTTTAATTGACACCCGGGAACCTGTTCTCCGTCGCGCAATGTAGTGTCAAAAACGTAAATTCTTTCCATTATAACCTAATTTTTTCTTTGTTTTATCAAGAAAAAAACCTCTCTCACACGGTGAGAAAGGTTTTCTTTATCTTTTAATCGTTTTTTAATTCAATATCGATATACCAGCCTCACCCTCCGAAGTTCTCCAGAAGTAGAATAGAAATGACTAGAATAGCGATATTGTTATTGTTCATTGCTAAAATGAAAATTTTATTATTTAATTGTCTGCAAAGAAAAAGCAAAAAAACGAAATAACAAAATATTTTTCAATTTTTATTCGAAAAAAATTACATTTTGAAATAAAAGTAAGGTGATTGGTTTCGAAATATCTTTTTGTTTAAAACAAATCTGTTGTATCTCAGGTAATTAGTGTATTTGATATACTAATTGACTTCAATTTGATAAAAGTGTCAGAATAAAAGGAAATTATCGCTATTTTTGTCGGTCGTTTCTAAATGACATTTGCCGAATGAAAGAAAACAGTAAAGCTCTTTTATTTACCACGATAGCGGTTGCCAGTTGGTCAACGGTCGCTTCTGCGTTTAAAATAGGATTACGATATTACAGTAATTTCGAATTGATCTTGGTTTCGGCGATAACTGCGGTGCTGATTTTTGCGATAGTTATCACTTTTCAAAAGAAATGGCACCTGTTAAAAAAAATAACCAAGAAGGAAGTGGGAAGTTATGCATTTACCGGGTTGCTGAATCCTGCACTTTATTATCTTATTCTTTTTAAAGCGTACGACTTGCTTCCGGCTCAGATTGCACAACCCATCAATTATTTCTGGCCTATTTTGCTAGCTGTCTTATTGGCAGTTATAGAAAAGAGCCGTATTCCGGCTTTTAAATTTATCGGGATGTTGATATCTTTTGCCGGCGTGATTCTTATTTCCGTGGGAACCGAAAGTATCGTTGGCGTGAAGTTGTCAAAACCAGGCATTTTATTGGCATTTTTCAGTGCTTTTCTATGGGCGACGTTTTGGATCGTGAATCGAAGAAATAAAAATGTGGATGGAATCTTAGGATTGTTTTTGAGTTTTTTGTTTGGTTCAATCTATTTATCTGTAGGCTCCCTTTTTGTTCCGGTTAGTTTAAATTCTATGCAAGGACTATTGTCGAGTGTCTATGTTGGAATGTTCGAATTAGCTGTCCCGTTTATCTTTTTCGGACTGGCATTACAAAAAACTACCAATCCTGCACTTACTAATCAATTGTGCCTTTTGTCCCCTTTTATCTCTCTTTTTATTATACATATAGTACTGGGAGAAACCATTTATATAACTACCTATACCGGCTTGTTTTTAATTGTTTTCGGTATTTTGCTAAATGAGTTCTTGAGTAAAAAGAGATTAAAAACTTCTTGATAATATTCTTATTTCGTCTGAATTTTACATGTATGAGTTGGGATCATTACTCCCTAAGTAGACATGTTAGCCATAAAATCAGTAAAATGCTATGGATACGCTTGTCTTGCAGACGTTACGATGGATTTTGTTCGTTTGTTGGTGGTAATTTGATTGTCTTAAATCTAGTTGAACTTGATAAATAAGATTATCTGTTACATTGTTGTGGAAGATAACTCAAGTCATTTCCAATTTTCAGCAAAACAAAAATTTTATATATTTTTGCCATACCTAATCCAATCAATGATATTTGTATGCATGCACTAATTATCGGCGCAACCGGTGCGACGGGAAAAGATTTGGTTAACACACTTTTACAGGACAACGACTATTCCCGCGTTACTGTATTTGTTCGAAAATCCACCGGCAAAATTCATCCTAAACTCACGGAGTACATCATCGAATTTTCTGAAATTGAACAGTACTCACCACTCATCGTGGGCGATGTATTTTTTTTCTGTTTGGGAACTACTCTTAAAACGGCAGGTTCGAAAGCAAAACAATGGAAAATCGATTTTGACATACCGGCGAAATTTGCCAGATTGGCTCGGCAAAACGATATTCATACGTGTGTTTTGGTCTCATCGTTTGGAGCTTCGGCACGCAGTAAGTTGTTTTATAGCCGGATGAAAGGTGAATTGGAAGATGCTATCCGCACTATGAAGTTTAGTCAATACATCATCTTCAAGCCTGGTGCTCTTCTGCGGGAAAATAGCGATCGGTTTTACGAAAAACTCGCTGTAACCATGTTGAAAACTCTCAATTCCATTGGACTGTTTCTAAAACACAAGCCGTTACCAACACAAACTCTGGCCGAGAAACTAGCAAAATCGCCCAAGATCCTTCCAGATGGAATTTCTATTGTGGAACTAACCAACATTGCAGAGTTATAAAGACGGTGTTTTTAAATAACACGCATTAGATAGGTGAACGATATAGTTTCTAAATCGAAATTGAGGATCAGAAGATGCGCTCCGGCAAATCAAATGACTGGTCGATAGAAGATGGGTCATCATATATACAAAAAAGCAACCACTCTGAAGTAGTTGCCTTTTTATATTTTGTAAGAATTTCTATCTTATCCGAAATCATCGAACATGATCATTTCGGGAGGAACGCCAAGGCTGTCGAGCATGCGTTGTACTGCAGCTGCCATTGGGCCGGGACCGCACATGTAGTATTCAATATCTTCGGGTGCATCGTGATCCTTCAGGTATGTATCGTAAATAACCTGATGAACAAATCCCGGTGTGTATTTTACTCCTGCTTCGTCAGCTATAGGATCGGGACGGTCTAATGCCAAATGGAACGAGAAATTAGGGAAATCTTTTTCCAGTTGGTAGTAGTCTTCTAAATAAAATGCTTCCTGCAACGATCTGGCACCGTAATAGTATGACATTTTACGATCGGTGATTTTTAATGTTTTGGTCAAATGCATAATTTGCGAACGTAAAGGTGCCATACCTGCACCACCACCTACCCACAACATTTCACGCTTACTGTCGAGTATGGGATGAAAATCGCCGTAAGGGCCTGACATTTTTACTTTATCTCCGGGTTTCAGATTAAAAATATACGATGACACGATACCCGGTTTTACATTCATCCAGCCGTTTTTAGCCCTATCGAATGGGGGTGTAGCCACACGCACGTTCAATGTAATGATGTCGTCGCCTTCTGCGGGATAATTTGCCATGGAATATGCTCGAACAGTATCTTCTTCGTTCTTCACTTTTAAATCCCACATCTTAAATTTATCCCATTCAGACTTATATTTTTCATCGATGATAAAATCTGAATAATTGATGGTATCGTATGCCGGAACTCGAATTTCGCTGTATGAACCTGGAATGAAGTTGAGTTTTTCTCCTTGAGGAAGTCTAACTTTAAATTCTTTAATATAGGAAGCCACATTGCGATTGGAAACCACTTCGCAATCCCATTCTTTGATTCCGAATACTTCTTCGGGCACTTTTATGGAAAGATCTTCCTTCACTTTCACCTGACAGCTAAGCCTCCAGTGATTCATTTGCTCCTTGCGGGTAAAATGGCCAACTTCGGTAGGCAGAATTTCTCCGCCACCATCGAGTACCTGACAGCGACACTGTCCGCAAGTTCCGCCACCACCGCACGCCGATGAAAGAAATATATTTTGTGATTGTAACGTATTAAGCAGCGTAGCTCCTTTTGGAACATCTAATTCTTTTTCCTTGTTAACCGTGATCTTCACATTTCCAGCCGGCATCAGTTTTGCTTTCGCAATTAGAATGATAACAACTAAAATCAGAATTATCAACAGGAAAACCACTACGCTGGTTAAAATGGTTATTCCGCCTGAACTCATTAACAACACATTCATTGTATATACTGTTTTTATTGAAAACTTAGTTTATTAAATATTGATTCCCGAGAAACTCATAAATCCGATGGCCATCAAAGCAGTGATAATAAAAGTTACACCTAAGCCTTTTAGAGGTTTCGGAACGTGAGAATATTCCAGTTTTTCGCGAATAGCCGCCATGCCAACAATAGCCAGCAACCATCCGATTCCGGAACCAAAACCATAAGCGGTGGCCATTCCTACATTAGCAAATTCACGTTGTTGCATAAACAGCGAACCTCCCAAAATAGCACAGTTCACGGCAATAAGCGGTAAAAATATACCCAAGGAATTGTAAAGTGCAGGACTGAATCTTTCAACCACCATTTCAACCAATTGCGTAAACGAGGCAATAACGGCAATGAAAATGAGCAGACTGAAGACGCTCAAATCAACTGTAGAAAATTCAGAGCCGAGCCACGAAAGGGCACCTGCTTTAAGCACATAGTTTTCGAGCATATAGTTGATGGGCAAAGTGAGCACGAGTACAAAAGTAACCGCTGCACCGAGTCCCAAAGCTGTTTTTACGTTTTTAGATACAGCAAGATACGAACACATACCCAGGAAGTATGCGAATATCATGTTATCTACAAATATCGATCGTACAATAAGGCTAATAGCATCCATATTATATTGTTTTTTGTAATTCGTTTAATTTGATAGAAAAGCGATTATTGCGTTTCTACAATTAATTTGTTTCTTCCTGTAAATCTTTATTTTTCCACCTGTGTATCCAGATAATAATTCCCACAATGATCAGCGCCATAGGTGCCAGCATCATAAGGCCGTTGTTTTCGTAACCGGCACTGTATGCTGCCTGCGGGATGACTTTGTATCCGAGTAGCGTGCCGGATCCCAGCAGTTCGCGGAAGAAGCCCACCGTTACCAGTATCCATCCGTATCCCAGTCCGTTACCGATCCCGTCGAGGAACGAAGGCCACGGCCCGTTGCCCAGGGCAAACGCTTCCAGGCGCCCCATCAGTATACAGTTCGTAACGATCAGTCCCACAAAAACCGACAGCTGTTTGTTCACGTCGTAAGCAAATGCTTTGAGTACTTCGCTCACGATGGTCACCAATGCGGCCACCACCACCAGTTGAACGATGATGCGGATGCGGTTGGGGATGGTTTTTCTCAACAGCGAGATAATAACGTTCCCGAAAGCGGTGACAATGGTTACGGCGATGGCCATTACCAATGACGGTTCCAGCTTGGACGTTACAGCCAGTGCCGAACAGATGCCGAGCACCTGTACCAGGATAGGGTTATTTTTATTGAGAGGCCCTAACAGAGCCTGTTTTGCTTTTGCTGATAATGCCATATTCTTATCGTTTTATAATGAATGCGGATCTATTTTCCGTCATTTAATTGCAGTAAAAAATTCTTGTATTCTCCCACGCTTTCCAGCAACATCGCGTCAACTCCTTTACTGGTGATGGTGCCACCCGATATTCCGTCGACATAGTCTCTTTCGGAGTTGGTTTGCCCGGGTTTAACCACGGCTATGGATTTAAATTCGCCGTTTTTTATCAGCTCTTTCCCGTTGAATTGATTCCTGAAAGCGGGGTATACTATTTCTGCCCCCAGCCCCGGAGTTTCACCCGCGTGTCCAAATTCGGAACCGTAAACGGTACTGCCGTTGCCTTCTACGGAGAGGTATCCCCAGATAGGCCCCCACAGGCCGGTGCCGTTCATGGGGATAATGTATTTTTTGGAACCTTCCACTTCCGCTTCATAGACAGCAAGCCCTTCCCCTTCGCCCGAAAAAGCGGGATCGGTGGGCTCAATTCCCTCCGTGCCGTCAATCTTTACTCCTTCGGGAGTGATGAGGTAGGCCGATTTAACCAGGGTTCTGTAGATGCCGTCGGCTTCGGCCGGGGAGGCATCAACGCGCAGCGACCGGAGGATCTGCTGCATCTTGTCGATATTCACGTTTGCAGTTTGTCTGTCGCTCAACACCTGGTGGGTGAAGGCCAGACCTATGGCAACGATAATCACCATTACCGATGCGTATATTATTGTATATGTGCTATTTTCTCTGTTCATAATTACCTTATTTTATTTCTTTACAGCACTTCTTTTTAACCTGCGTTTGATATTGGCATCTATTACATAGAAGTCGATAAGCGGTGCAAACGCGTTCATAAACAAGATGGCGAGCATCATACCTTCAGGATATCCGGGGTTGAATACACGGATTAAGATGGCTACAACTCCGATGAGGAAACCAAATATCCATTTTCCTTTTTCCGTTCTTGCTGAGGTTACGGGGTCGGTAGCCATAAAAACAGCACCAAAAGCATACCCTCCCAACAAGAAATGATATTGTGGAGGCATACCCATTACGGCGTTTTTAGCAACCAAGTTAAGAAGAACGATGGTGAACAATCCACCCAAAAATACGGAGATCATTGTTTTCCAGCTTCCAACACCTGTGATAACCAACAGAATTGCTCCGATTAAAATGGCCAGTGTGGAAACTTCACCTATTGAGCCGGGAATTAACCCGATAAACATATCCCACAGTTTTAATGGCTGGCCGGTAATTCCCAGGAATGAGAAATCACCAAAAGTGGAAGCATCGCTTACAGCAAGCTGTCCCAGCGGTGTCGCACCCGAATAACTGTCAACAACAGTTCCACCACCTACACCAAATGTATCGGTTGTGCGAACCCAAACCTGATCGCCAGACATTTTCGACGGATAAGCAAAGAACAGGAATGCGCGAGCAATCAATGCTACGTTGAAAATATTGTATCCGGTTCCTCCAAAAACTTCTTTGGCAAAGATTACCGAGAAAGCAGTTGCAACGGCAATCATCCAAAGCGGAGTATCCACCGGCAGAATCATTGGAATAAGTATTCCCGAAACCAGAAAGCCTTCGGCTACTTCTTCTTTCTTCATTTGCGCCATGGCAAACTCAATGCTAAGTCCAACCGCATAGGAAACAACTATTTGCGGTAGTGTGGCTATGAGTCCGTAAAGGAAAGTCGCAATAAAACTCGCCTGAACGTTTACGGCCAGGTAATGTTGATAACCCACGTTATACATTCCCATCAGCAATGCCGGAATAAGCGCGAGTACCACGATAATCATGGTTCGTTTGGAGTCTCTGGCATCGTGGATATGTACTCCCGATTTCGATGTCGTATTGGGTACGTACAGGAATGTTTCAATGGCATCGTAAGTAGAATACAACCAATGAAATTTACCTCCTTCTTCGAAATTCGGTTTTATTTTATCGAGAAAATTTCTTAACGACATTTATTATTATAGTTTGATGTTTGATATGTTTGATGTTTTAAGTTCTGAGTTTAACTCATAACTCAGAGCTTTTATTCCATTTCCTTTCTAAGCATGTCCAATCCGGTGCGAACAATTCGCTGAATTTCCAGTTTTGATGTATCCACGAATTCGCAAAGTGCGAAATCTTCGGGTGCTACTTCGTAGATTCCCAGTTGTTCCATTTTGTCGATATTAAAAGCAATGATGGATTTAATCAATTGTTCGGGGAAAATATCCATGGGGAATACTTTGTCGTATTCATTGGAAACGATAATTGCTCGCGGACCGCCCAATACACGTGCATCGAGCCGATAGGCTTTTTTAAGTCGTAAATAAGTTTTTTCGGCGCTGTAGCGTTTAGGTGAGAAGGATGCCCAGCCAAAAGCTTCGTGAACGTCATCACCTTCGGGAATTACGGTAACCTGCGAATGCATGGCACGAAGTGCGCCGTTGGCTTCCACTTTTGTTCCGGTAAGCACGTTTCCGCTGATGTAGCGTAAATTGCCTTTTTCGGTAACATTGCCTATAAAGAGTTTAGTTAGCTCAGTGCCGATAAGCATTTTGTAATATCCGGTTTGTTTAACATCTGAACCGGTGAGCGCTATAGTGCGGGTGAGATCGACAATACCTTTATTAAAAAGCCTGCCAATAAACAGAACATCCAAAGCGTTTAATGTCCAAACAACTTCACCTCTGTTTACAGGAGCCAGATTATTAATTTGTACACCAACGTTACCGGCAGGATGAGGTCCTGCAAACTCTGTTATTATTACGTTTTTCGCGTTTTTTAATCCTTCGTTTTTCGTGTCGGGGCTAATAGAGAGATATACTTTTCCTTTGGTGAGTTTGGCTAATGCATCTAGTCCGGTTTGTAAATCTGTTTCCTGTCCTTTCAGAATGAAATCGTAAGATGCGGCTAGAGGGGCCGTGTCAAATCCGGTAACAAAGATATCACGCGGTTCTCTTGCTGGATTGGCGACGATATCATACGGACGTTGTTTAATGACAAACCAGATACCAGCATCGAGTACTGCTTTTTTGATCTCTTCGGCAGACAAATTACGAATGTCTTTTTTGCCGTAATCTACGTAAGCGTTTTCTTTGTCGGCTTTGATGGTAATATTAAGAATACGCCTTTTCTCTCCACGATTGATGGCCGTTACTGTCCCGCTTACGGGAGATGCAAACATCATTTCCGGATGCATCTTTGAGAAGAATAATGCTTGTCCGGCTTTCACGGTATCATCCACCTTAACTTTCAGTTTGGGCGTGATTCCTTGAAAATCTTCCGGGCACACCTGCATATATTCGCTTGTTATTTCGCCGCGAAACGTTTCTTCGGGTTTTCCTAACAAAGGAATTTGCAAGCCTTTCTTGATTTTAATTCGATTAGCCATATTTAATTGATAAAAATAACTGTTGGGTTTTTCGGCTCAAATAGCTATTAGTCAGAGTTCTATTTAATATAAGCTGTGAGGGTTAATAGCGATTTTCCGTATAAGGTGCAAAGATAAGCGATTTAAACTCAAAAAAAGAAAGAATAGTGAAAAAAATCTTTATTGAAAATTGGATTGGGCATTAATAATTCTGATTTTTTTCTTGTTCTTCATGAATTGAGATTAGGTTTACTCAAAATAGACCAAAAAATAATATCAAATGAATTTTCCTCTTTATAAACAAAAAAATGCAATTTAGATGTAATGAAATCATATTAATTTACGTCTATTTATAAATTATTGTGTACTTTTACATTACATTCTGACAACCTTAATATTGTATGAATTTTATGAATAGACGAAGATTTATCAAGACAGGCGGATTGGCGTTTGCCGGAGCAGTTGCGGCGCCTTCGTTTGCCGGAGATTTAACCCGAAAAGGGAATGCCACATCAGTTTCATCTGCAATGACGCATTTCGGTGTAAGTGCCGGCGATATCCGTAAAACACTGACGACTGCATTGGAGAAAGGCGGCCATTACGCCGATTTGTTTTTTGAGCACACGTTCAACAACAGTGTAGGACTGCAAGACGGAGCAGTAAATCGCAGTAACTCCAATATCGATTTTGGGATGGGTGTACGAGTGCTTTCCGGCGATCAGACCGGATATGCCTACATTGAGAACATCACTCTCGATGAGATGCTTAAAGCGGCACGCACAGCAGCACGGATCGCTAATGATAGTGCGAAAACAAAACCTGTTTCGCTAACCGAAAGACCGATTACAACGAATTATTACTCCATTTCCACGCCATGGGAAGGTATAATTCTGAAAGAAAAAACACCGTTTCTGCAGAAACTGAACGACAAGATTTTTGCGCTAGACAAACGGGTTCAAAAGGTATCGGCTTCGCTTAACGACAGTACATCACATATTCTATTTTGCAACT
>ENA-UOOM01001164-UOOM01001164.1-fermentation-metagenome-genome-assembly--contig:-NODE-1164-length-26437-cov-4.089607_pt1 | contig 26437 bp, 19 predicted proteins | sample MGYA00245781_ERZ724031 | MGnify/ENA primary metagenome ERZ724031 (study PRJEB28704, sample SAMN03018317) | fermentation metagenome | biome: anthropogenic terrestrial biome; feature: soil; material... | reverse complement strand
GCTAAAGTATTGATAATTTTGACAACTCCTCTTGTCATTGCTGGGTCTAAACCGGCTGTTGGCTCATCAAAGAGTATAACTTGTGTATTTAGAGCTATGACTCCAGCAATGGCTACTCTTTTTTTCTGTCCATAGCTGAGGTAGTGGACAGCTTTTTCTTTAAAATCATATGCTTCAGTTTGTATTAAGGCGTCGTCTACCCTGCGCTTTACTTCATCTTCAGGTAATCCAATATTTCTCAAGGCAAAAGCTACATCATCATAGACATTCGAGTGAAATATTTGTTTATCTGGATCTTGGAAAACCAAACTCACCTTTTGACGATATTCGTACATATATTTTTTATTATACTCTAGTGGTTGCCCATTAAAAAGAATGATACCCTCTGTCGGTTTTAATATGCCCATTAGATTTAAAAACATAGTAGATTTTCCTGCTCCATTGCCCCCAATAAGAGCGATGATTTTACCATTATTTAAGTTGATTTTTACATCTTTTAAGGCTATGGTATTATCTTCATATTTATAAGTCAAGTGCTCTGTTCTTAACATAAAAGCCTCCTTGCATGTCTTTGTTACTTTGCTTAAGCTCGCATTATCTTTTTATTTTCCTCAAGGGATCATATATAGATTATGGCAATTCTATAGCCTATACATGAAAATCTCCATCATATAATTTTACTTCTAGTGAAATGCTCAATTCCTCATATCTATTCATCATTCTAGTGAAGAGACTGACAAGGAGCAAAGACATAGATCTATAGGATGTCCTTAGATTTCCATATCCAAATTTCAAATATATAGCCGTCTGCATATCTTTGTATTCTTCCAAGAACATCATTATAAACCTATAAATGAGCATGACCATCTCCAATACTACAATTGGCATTTTCATACTCTTTAATATTTTTAATAGCTGGTTAATGGGCACCGTTAAGGCAAGAAAATAAGTAGAAGAAAGACAGGCTAAGGCTCTAAAAAACAAGATAAAACATCGATTTAAAGAAGACTGCGTTATGCCAATGTAAAATCCTCCTACTGAAATATTATAAAGAAAAACATCTGCACTCTTTGATACAGAAATCAAAATAGTTACTAGGCTCAATAATAAGAAGGATGAAGGTATCATAAAAAACTTAAGATAACGATTAAGTTTTATGCCTGCAAATTGAACCAGTACAAATCCAATAAAGAGAAACATACCAATGTACATAGGTATGTTCTCAAAAATAATTGCTGTAAATAGCAAAATCATTGCTGCAACAAATTTGATTTTTGGATTTATTTTAGTCAACTTGTTTGTATAAGCGATTTTATCGACTTGTAACATGGATTTTTTTTTCCTTTTTTCCTTTATTATATCCTATGTAATATGCGATGATCCCTGCACCTAATGCGGCTTGTGAAGCAAAGAGCAGAGATTCAATTTCCCCACTGGCTGGCTCCATAAAGCTACTAAACCAAGGTTCATAATCAGGGTTAATAACAGTAATCATTTCTTCTGCCTCACCGTCAGCTCCACCAAACTCAGCATCATTTGTAATGACTAAAGGTACGATGATTAAAACTAGTAATGCAAATACTAGTATGATTTTAGTTGAAATTTTCATTTATTACATCCTTTCCTTCATACTCTACGACTTTGTCGTATACTAAAGCAGTGATGATTCCCTCTGCTGCTGCAATGGGGATTTGAGTAAGAGCAAAGATGCTTAAGAATTTAAAAATAGATACTGCTATACCTCCTACTGGATCAGGGAAGGCCACACCTAATTGCAAAGAGGTAACTACATAAGTAGCTAAATCTCCCAATGCTGCTGCTGCAAAAACAGAAACGCCTGCATTCACATTGTTCTTTCGAAGTAATTTAAAGATTCCATAAGCTACAAAAGGACCAACTACTGCCATAGAGAAAGCATTTGCACCTAATGTACTAATACCGCCATGGGCTAGTAATAGAGCTTGGAATAGTAAAACGATTACTCCTAGTACAGTCATAATAGTTGGTCCAAATAATATAGCTCCCAAGCCTACACCAGTAGGATGTGAACAGCTGCCTGTTACAGAAGGAATTTTTAAAGCGGATAATAAAAATACAAATGCGCCTGCCAATGCGACTAAAAGTTTCTTATTTGGTTGATTTTTAAATATAAAATTTAATCTGCGCACTCCAAGGACGAAAAATGGTATAGCCACAACTGTCCAAAACAGTGCCCATCCTTTTGGAAGAAAGCCTTCCATAATATGCATCGCCTGTACGTCTTTTACGCTAAACATTACTAAAGAAATAAGGGCGTACATAAAAATTGCAGTGTTGATTTTTTTGATTTTAAGTATTTTCATTAAAATTCTCTCCTTGTTTTATTTAAAGCGGAGGGTGCTCCTAAATATTTTTAGTTATCTAGAAATCCAAGAAGTTTTTACACCTCGAAAAAAATAACCAGATCTACGTGAGATCTGGTTAATAAAAACAATGTTATCCAATTACGGTAACAAACCTCCCTCCGAAGCTTTACACATTCTCCAATCTAGGCAGGTCTCCTGACTTTGAATCATCCTACTTCCCTAATCCTTCCCACATCAACAGGTGATGTAGTGGAGTTGCCTAGGGGTTCGTCATCATTTACAGTAGCGGGGGCTGTAGAGGAATTACACCTCTTTCCCATTTAATCAAAATGAACCTAAATCGGTAATATTCAATTTTCTATCTGCATTAATGTTATCATAAATAATTTCTATAATCAAGTAATCTTTTTCTTTCAAAGGATATAGCTATCTGATGTATCTTACATTATTGCAACTATTTGTTGTAGCAAATTTGAGTTAAATAATTGATTCTAAAGCTCTATCTTGTTCTTTAATATATTTATCTAGTTCATTTAAGGATTCTGAAATAAACTCATAAACAAGATACTGGGGTCTCACATAATCGATCACCTTTTTTATTGAAGGATGTGTAAATGGTGTATGTCTGTCAATTTGAGATATATGGCTGAAGGCTTTCACGTAGCGATTAAAAAAGTCTCCCTTATAATCATGTCCTTTATAAGATGCAATCTCCCTTTTCACATATTCTCCTGAAAGTGAGCTGTTCAAGTGAATGCCTTTAATATTGACAGCCAAATCCTCTAGGCTATCCAACACCTCTAAAATATAATCTGTTGCCTCTTCTTCTCTTTTGAGTTCTTTATTGGTATTCATTAAGTGCCCTATATCCATCATAAAACCTTTATTGGGATATTTAATCCTTTCCATTAGCCTTGTAGAGTTTTTTTTGTCAAGCATGGTTAAACCTGGCCACCAGAGATTTTCTAGAAGCAAATCAAAACTGGGCTCAAAACCTTCAAGAACTTCATTAATCATCTCAATAAACGCCTCAATAATTTCACTGTCCGTATAGTCAAAGGAGTAAGTATAACTATGTTCAAGCTGTACATGGCATACATGAAAAACTACATATTTAGCTCCCATAGCGCAGGCATCTTTTAATTCCTTTTGATAATGCTCTATAATCGCGTCTCTAGATTCGCCCCCATAATAATGTACCCAAGTGCTTTTCTCTCCAAATTGTTTTATAAGTTTACTTTTGTCATTCCTCCAAAAGTCCAACCACATAGGCCAAAATCGCATATGAAGGCCATGAATCATAGACGATGGAATAACTCCATCGTTCCAAGGCGAGTATTGAATGAGTTCTAATCCGTGCATAGCATGTTTTTTTAAAAATTGTTTTATTTTATTGTAATCACCTGAAAACTTATCCAGGTCCGATGGATGGGTTGAAAAATTCATTAGCTTTAACAATATACTGACCTTCTTTCTAAAAGCTAAAACACAGTATGTAAATTTATATGATCTACAAGTATGGTCTAATTCAATACGTTTTTTAACTGATACATATAAAGTGAAATTTCTAAAAAACATTAAATATCAAACAAATCATTTACTAAGCTTAGCTTATCTCCCCACGTTTCTATATCTTCATAAGTCAACACCTCTGTATTCCCTCCCTGATATTCTCCTCCTTGCTCTTGAGATATTTCTTCCATTTCACCTTCCATTTCCATATAAGTCTTTTTTAAACTTTCTAGGACTTCTGAGTTTGGGTTCCAACAGTCCCTTTGATGTAATTCTAAAAATCTTCGACATATTTCTTCAAAAGCAAAGGGATTATATTTTTGAAACCAATTTTTCATATCTTTATCATTGGCATAAAAGTCTACCATCCGATCTAAATCCTCATCTTTAATGTTTTTTGTCAAAGACTTCCAACTAAATACCGTCTGTATTCTTTCCATTATTTCACTTGCTCCATCGTAACCTTTTTCCATCATGCTTTCATTCCAAAAGGGATTTAATATGGTTTCATTCAAATTCCTCTTTAGCTCTTCTGCCATTGTAGAAATGATAGGGATTTCACTTTCCTCTACTCTGCCGTGATACTGCTTTAATTGAGCTTTTGAAAAATTCTTTTTTAAGGTTTGAAATCCTCCCTGAACAGATGAAATAAACCCTGAAGACAAAACATCGTATCTTTTTGAAGTAGTTTTTTCATAGGATATATCTGTATTTTTTACGTTTTCAACGAATTCACGGCTAGAGGTATATCCGTTTAAGCCATTGCCATAAGCATAACCTGAAAATGCAGTAAACACTTTTGCAATATCCTTTTCTTCCTTCCAGGCGCTAGCCTTTAAAGCTAAGTCTACACCTGATCCATAGGTTCCAGGTTTATCTCCAAATATTCGAATAGTAGCTCGCCTTTCTATATTCCCATCATCCTTTGCTTCTTTAAGCTTCTGAATCAATTGTAGAGTGTTTTTTCGTATGTAGTTTTTATCTAAGGGTTCTTCAGTATTCGAAGCAATAACTGCTGCTTGGTCCATCAAATCAACCACTTGAGGATAAGCGTCTCGTAGTACTCCTGTGATTCGAACCATCACATCTATTCTAGGGCGTCTTAGTTGTTCTAAAGGAATCACCTCTAAGCCTTCTACCTTCCCATTATTATTCCATACAGGTTTTATTCCCATAAGATAGAGCATCTGTGAAACTTGCTCTCCCTTGGTCATGGAGATATCCATAGACATCATATTCATGGCTACTTTTTCAGGTATTTCCCCCTCTTCTTCTTTATACTGTGCTATCATTTCCTCTGCTAACTTCATTCCAATTAAATACGCTTCAGGAGTAGGTACCTTTTGAACATCCATTATAAACAGATTTCTTCCCGTTGGCAGAATATCTCGAATATCATCACAAGGCATTCCAGCCAAACCAGGCTCTACGTATTTTCCCTCCAAAGCATTTACTAGGCATATGATTTCTTCCTCCATATATTCTAAAGACTCTGCCATTCCATGAATTTCTAATTGGAGATTTGCTATCAGTTCTTTGGGAACCTTCTCTATCTTTTTATCTTCTACAGGGTTCCCACACAGGAAGTGGTGGATTAAATCCAACAGCAAAGTATGATACTCGTATATATCCTGGCAAAGGTTCTTTAACGCACGCGCATTAGAGCTGCTTCCATCTATAGACTCCATTATATAAGCGGTTATTTCTTTAAGGCTTAGCTTTTTGCCAAAGACGTGAAGTTTTTCATCTCTATTAGCATTAATCGATTGAATGAGTAAATCTTTTAACTTTTCTAATCCTCTTACCCTTTCTGTTTCTCCCCTTAGGATTTCTTGGGCTCTAGGTAATGATTGTATCCTCTCTTGAATTTCCATTTCGATTATTTCAGCCTGATCGCTCTCTACCTCTAAAGCTTCTATATATTCAGATATGCGCTTTATGAGCTTCACTTTAGAAACATCCATAGTAAAACTAGAGGGCATGTAGTCTAAGATTACAGCTGAATTTCGCCTCTTTGCAATAGTCCCTTCCACTCCTACAGCTGCATTGTATAGAAATAAATTTGGCGTATTACCCAGTACAATATCTGGCCAACAATTTGAGGATAGGCTATTGCTCTTCCCTGGTAAATATTGTAGACTTCCTCCTGTTCCCACGTGAACTATGGCATGAGCCTTCATAATGCGTTCGATATATCTATAAGTAGCAATGTATTGATAGGGGGGAGGACAAGATGAATCGTGTAAAATCTTGCACACTTCTCCTGTACACTTGGCTCCATAGCAGCCTCTCTTTGGTTGAACCATCACAGCTACATTTCCAAATTCCACACCAGTAATGATGATTTTTCCTTCAAAAACCATTCCTTCTCCTGGTACTTTTCCCCATGTATCCTCTAACTCATTTTGCATTTGAAAGGGAAGTTCCCTATGGAAGGATAAATATCCACCTTCACCCTCCATAGGCATTTTGTATAGAACTCCTCCACCAGCAACAATGCTTTCTACCGTAGTCCACCGAAAATCCTGATATGCCTTCCGGTCCATAATAATTTGACGTAACGCATCTCCATTTTCAGGAATATTATTTATTAAATATCCATTTTCCTGTAAGGCTTTCATAATACCAATCAAGCTCTCAAATACGTCTAATCCAGCGCCGCTTCCAATGGTAGCTTCAACTCCAGAACAAGGTGAGCTATGAATCATGAGTACAAATTTCTTCTGGTGATTTGGAGTATTTTTCATCTCTATCCATTTTCCTACCCGATTTGCAATTCGGTTTATGCGATCCATAATGGGTATTTTTCCAAGAAGGCCCTTTTGTTCATCCCTACATCCTATTAAAATGGGTTCAATCATTCCCATCATTTCATTGGTAGTAAATGATGAGTGTATTTCCATTGCCATCCCACTAGAATTGTCTAGCCATTCCTCTTCTGTTTGCAAATGGCTTACAATAGGCCTAAATATAGGCACATTTACCGACTTAAACACTTCCGTAGTCTGCTTAAATAGATCGTCCAATTTGCCTTCTTTTATGGCTGACAACATCTGTAAATGGACTAGTCCATCGATGTGAATTTTTTCGGTAATAAGGTACTTTTCTACAATTTCAGGTAAATCCAAGATGCTCTCTTCTTTCTCAGCAGAAAGGTAATTAAAGACGGGAATTACACCAAGACCTATCTGCTCAAGAGCGTAGACCAAGGCATTCTCAACTTGATTATTGTCACTAAAGACGCTAGCACCATGGGTGAGTATCCCTACCCAATAAATTCCTTTAATGTCTTTTCCTTTTAGATACCAATCTAAATAGGAATCAAGGGAAGAAAAATAGATTTTTGAATCAGGATGAAATATCCCATCTGATGGATTATTTCTTACATTCATATCTGAACCTCCTTTCTATTTGATGATAGCTCTTCTTGTGCGATTTCAAAGGCTGTTTTCTTCATAACGCAGTCTAAAACTTCTTCAGATGTATTTCTATTAACAATCAATCTAGAAGGGCACCCTCCTGGACAAATGGCAATATATTTGCAATTGATACACAGTTTTCTATCCTGCTTTGGTAGGGAAATACTCCTAATTTTGTCCTCAAATTGGAGATTACCCATGTAAAGATTGGGCTTATCTATGAGAGAACCACAGGGATAAATATCTCCATTAGGAAGTACTACAAAGGACCTACCACAAGATGCATAACAGTAGTTTTCATTGGATAGTGAATGTTTAAGCCGTGTTCGAGCCTCCTCAACCTCTCTCACACCTATCTTTCTTCCAGAGTGTTGGTACCAAAAATTGCAACGCTGTTGAAGGGAGCTAAGGGCAGACTCTAATTGGCTGGGGCTTGCCTTTTTTACTTGACAGCTACTCTCTTTCATTCGCCCAGCTTGTCTAAGCAAGTCCAGACCAATTCCCCCTATATTTCCCAGGTAGAAGGCAAAGTCCGCTAACTTTGGAATTTGTTCTACATTTTGTGCTGTTACTACGCTGTTTATATTGACCATCATTCCCTCTTGGCATAATGCCTGAATTCCATGAATAACTTCTTTTGTCTTTCCTCGTAAATGCTCATTTACTTCGGGAACGCCATCTAAACTGATGCCAATGGCCATATTCATCTCTTTTATTTCCTTTTCCTTTTTTGAATCTATGAGGGTCCCATTGGTTTGCATTTGGAAGGATCCGTCGTATCCACGTTCTCTTACGTATTTATATACTTTGCGGATCAAATCAAAATTAAGCATAGGTTCGCCACCTGCAAATTGAACCTTCATAGGTTCTTTCCCAAAATAATCTAAAACCTTTTTTGCCGTTTCAAACTCCATATCCGCATGTATACTTGTTCCTCCAGCATAGCAGTACTTACATTTTAAGTTGCATCTGCCTGTAGTCCAAAGTACGATTAAATTTCTTGGTTTTGCCATAATAGAACCTTATATAAACTCATTTATTTTTTCTTCGATTATATCCATATTGATAAGAGACTCTTCAAAAGGTCTTCTCCTCATCCTATGAGGCAGTACAAAGGCAGCTGATTCTACTAAATCCCTTTTTTCCACTTTCTCTCTCTCCTTTAAAGCGGCAATGGTCATGGCAGTTTTGATCATGACCATATCTGCCCTGTGGCCATCTACACCTAAAAATGTAGATATCTTTGCAGCAGTCTCTAAAAGTTCATCATCAATTACTACATGAGGTAAAAATTCAATAGCTTTTTGAATTTTGTTAGACAATGCTTTTTATTCTTCTTCATAGGCTTTGTAAAAATTCATTGGATCCTTTTCAAATTCAAGCCTTCTCCTGATTACTTCAACCCTTTTTGCTGTATCGTCTTCTCCAATTACGTCTACAACTAGACCAAAGCGATCTAAGAGCTGAGGTCTTAAATCACCTTCTTCAGGGTTCATAGTTCCAACCAATGTAAAGCGGGCGGGATGCACAAAAGAAATCCCTTCCCTTTCAATGGTACTCACGCCCATCGCAACCGAGTCTAATAAAATATCAACTACATGGTCGTCTAATAAATTGACTTCATCTACGTACAGTATATTTCGATTTGCCTGAGCTAGAATGCCCGCTTCAAATTTCTTCTCCCCTTTTTTTGATAGCGTGTTCAATATCAAGAGTTCCCACTACTCGATCTTCTGTAGCACTTACTGGTAGGTCAATTACTCTCTTCTTCCCTTTGCCAACTTGAATAGGGCTATTATTTTTTATCATCGCTAAACAGTAGTCACACATTTGTTCTTCATTAGATGGATCACAGGAAAACTTACAACCTTCTATAAAGTTTTGCTCTGCGAGAAGATCTGCTAGCGCTCGTACAGCTGTCGATTTTGCTGTACCCTTTTCCCCTCTAATTAACACCCCACCTAAAGATGAATTGACCACATTTAAGATGAGAGCCAATTTCATTTTGTCCTGTCCAACAATTGCAGTAAAAGGGTATATCTTTTTTCCTATAGTGATTTTGCTATCTCCTTTAAGTTTTTATAATGAGTGGTTTACTGCTGCAACGATACTTTGTGCTTTAAGATCTTCAATTTTATATATTTCTCCATTGATGGCCTTTGACAGCTTTTCAATGTAATCCATTCTGATAAAGTTTTGATCTGTATCGATCACTATAGTTTTGATTTTTTCAATGGCAATCTCACTTTTAGTGAGTAAAAAATCTTACATAGAACTTACAACGTATAACTTATAAATAAGGCGCCTGTGGCTCCTACAGCTTTATTCAATATTTTTACATAACCTTATGCCCATAATCAGAAGGACGACAAAGTAAACTGCTAATACTGCAAAGTGCAATGCCATCATTTCAAGAGATTCTCCTATAGCTCTCAAACCTTGACTCGTATGGGTTAAAGGTAAAATATTAATAAAATACTTGATCCCTACAGGCATTTTTTCGATAGAGAAAAAAGTTCCACATAAAAAAGACATAGGGGTAATAATAAAATTTGAAAATTTTGCCATATCTGCATGGGAATTAATCTTAAGCCCTGCTATAAATCCACCAGCAGAAAATAAAAAGCAATTTAGTATGGCAATGAGTATAAAGTAAGGGGTAATATGTAATCCACCGCCAAAAATCATGACAATTAATACAATTAGCATCGCAGAGTAGATCCCATAAAATGCTCCTGAAACAATTTTGCCTATGGCATAGGTTCTCATATTAATGGGAGCTACCATATACTCTTCGAAAGTCTTGTAATACAGTCTAGATATATTGATAGAGTTGGCTGTATTGTTAAAACTGGTGATCATGGTGTTTAGGGCTATAATCCCTGGAATGACAAATTGCATATAAGATGTGCCTTCCATTTTTAGATTGCTTCCTAACCCCCAACCAAAGGCAATTAAGTACAAAATAGGTGAAACCATTGCTCCAATGGTGGTGCTCCAAAATTTTCTCTTAAATATAATAAACTCCTGCCATAGTATTCCATATAAAATCATTTAGGCTCCACCCTTCTGTTTGTCAATTTCAGAAATACGTCTTCTAAATTGGAAGGTCTTATATTTACGCTACCTTCTAAACCTGAAGCGTAAGCGACAGCTTCTTCCCTTGAATTGAAGAATTCTTCTGTTGTGATTCCATTTACAAAATTTTCTACCGTAAACTCCCCTACTTTTTTAATAAGGTTACGTGGAGAATCCAGCTCTACCAGTTCTCCCCCGTTGATTAGGCCTACCCTATCACAAAGAACTTCTGCTTCCTCAATATAATGAGTAGTAAGGAGTACTGTTAATCCAGAAGCTTTTAATTTTTTTAAGAGATCCCACATCTTTCTCCTCCAGGATGCATCTAAGCCTACGGAGGGTTCATCTAAAAGCAATATTTCAGGTTCGTGCATAAGTGCCCTGGCTATCATAAGCTTTCTTTTCATCCCTCCAGAAAATTTACTGACCAAATCATCTTTGCGGTCGTATAAATCCGTATAATGCAGGATCTCTTCAATCTTTTCTCTACGCTTTTCCTTAGGCATTTTATAGATTAATCCATGGACCTCTAGATTTTCCCATGCAGTCATTTCACTTTCTAAATTATTTTGTTGGGGAACAACGCCAATTTTAATCTTTATCGCTGTTAGATTCCTGTCCATACTCACTTCGTCTATAATAATATCCCCAGATGTTTTTGGGGTGATTGTGCTGATCATTCGAACGGTAGTAGTTTTACCTGCACCATTGGGACCAAGAAGGCCAAAAAACTCTCCACTTTCTATGGTTAGATTTAACTTATTTACAGCTGTCAAATCCCCATATTTTTTTGTCAAATCTACTAATTTCAACATGTACTTTCTCCTTTTTATTAGCAACTCTAATGTCTTTTTATTTAATAGACAAGCCCTTCTTTTGATTCTTAATACCACTCCAGTTCTAGGGTTAGACCTTTGACCCGCAGAGCCTAACCCTAGAGCACTGGTGGATGATGGCTAAAGCGCTGCAGGCGCTTATATGTATTCTTCTATATCTCCTTCTATAGATAGATACAAACCATGCAATTTTTCTAGACTTTCTTCCTTGGCATTCCACATTCCCCTTTGATTAGCCTCCAATAATCGCTCTACCATATTGTGTACAGCCCAAGGGTTTACGCTTTTGATCCATTCTCTCCTCTCGTCGTTAAACAAGTAGTTTTCGCTGATCTTCTCGTACATCCAGTCTTCTATAATATCCGATGTAGCATCCCAACCAAAGACAAAGTTTACCATCCCCGATATTTCCTGAGCTCCTTTATATCCGTGTTTTGTCAGCCCATCAAACCATTTCGGGTTTAAAATCCTGGCTCGCATGATCTTTGCCGACTGCTCGCCTACATCATTTAATTTTACTCTGGCAGGGTCGCTGCTATCCCCACAATAAGACTTTGGCTTTTTCCCTGATTTTGTACGGACAGCAGCTATCAAGCCTCCGTGATAATTGTAGAAATCATCGCTTTCCAACATATCTATTTCCATAGAGGATTCATTTTTTATAGTAATTTCAGCACGGGACATGCGTTTCGAAAAGACCTCTGTCACTCTTTTACCGTGAACGTTTTTGCCATAGGCATGACCTCCCCAAAACACATAATTATTTCCAAGGTCCGTGTAATCCTTCCAGTTCTTGCTCTCTATGAGCATATCGACACCAGCTCCATAAGTCCCTGGTGGATCACTGAAAATTCTTAGTTTTGATTCTTCCTGGGCAACTTTAAGACTTGCTCCTTCCTTAAGCAATTCTTGTACTTCTAAGTCGATATTTCTCTTTAGGTAATTGTCTTCTCCACTTTCGTCTAAAGCAGCTACTTTATTTACAGCTTCCTCTATCATCTCAATTAAATTGGGGAAAGTATCGCGAAACAGGCCTGAGATTCTAAGTGTCACATCTATTCTAGGTCTCTTTAATTCTTCTAGGGGAATCACCTCAAGACCCATGACGATATCCGTATTGTCAACCCATTTGGGCTTTATCCCCATTAAATAAAGCACTTCAGCTACATCGTCTCCTGAAGTCTTCATGGTCTCTCCTGCGTATATGACGATGACAACACTTTGAGGAACCATACCCTCCTCTTTTAAATAGCGCTCTATAAGTTGGTCTCCAAGTTGTTTGCCCACTTCCCAGGAAGCTCGAGTAGGAACCGCCCTTGGATCTATAGAATAAAAGTTTCGCCCTGTAGGCAATATATCTACATTTCCCCTTGTAGGAGATCCACCCTTTCCTGGTGGAACAAATCTTCCCTCAATGCCCTTTACCATATTTTTTATTTCGTCTTCTGTATCCTTTAGCTTAGGCATGACTTCTTGGCAAATAAAATCAAGAATTAGGAGCAGCTGTTGAATATTTGTTTCTTCACAGCCTATACTTTCCTTTACGTATTGTATCGTAGCATTTATATCTAATTTTGATTCTATGTACATATGGATGATTTTACGGCTAAATTCCTCCAATTCATCTACAATCATGAGATTGGTTTTGCCAGTGGAATTCACCTTATGTTCCTGTTCTACAATGTATTTATAATCATAGCCATATAATGTTGAAACTGCTTCCAGTAGGGAGGGAATCTCTCCATTAGATAATCTGAGCAACGCGCAAATCATGTTTTCTAATCTCTCTTCAGTTGGCATCCTGCCAAAAATGTGAAGTCCATCTTTAATCAAGGTATTTTTAATGCTTTCTAACCAGGAATGAAGTATCTTTATAAATCCTTGAAAATCCTCTTCCATTTCCTTTTTATGTATGTTTAAATCCTTATCATAGTTATTTTCAAGGGCTAATTCTATGATTTTTTCTTTTAAAACCTGAATTTTTCCTTGATCTCCTTGCTTTGCTTGATAGTGTTGCTTAAGGAGCTCATCTAGTTCTTCCATGTCATCATATGTGCCACTTAGCATCATAGAGGGTATTAAATGATCTAAAATCACTGCATGGGATCTCCTCTTTGCTTGAATTCCTTCACCTAGTACTGTAATGCTGTAGGGATATAGATGAGGTATATCGTCAATTGTCACATAAGGGTAACAGGCTTTAGATAAACCAATTTCTTTTCCTGGCAACCATTCCAATGTGCCATGGGTTCCTACGTGGAAGATGACATCAGCCTTAAAAGCATTTCTTATCCATTTGTAATATGAAATATACTGATGAGGAGGGACGATATCCGTATTATGGTATACTTCTTCCGCTTTTTCCTCATAACCTCTAGGCGGCTGGAGACCTATAAATATATTTCCATTGATAATTCCAGGTAGAGGAAGGGTATCATTGTGAACCATGTACTCCCCTGGAGGATTGCCCCAATCCCTTATCAATTCTTCCTGAACTTTATTGTCAAGCTTAGAAAACCAATCCCGGTACTCTTCCCCAGCAATCGTGTCTACGCTGCGCTCTATAGCTTGATCTGCTGATAGCCATCTAGTATCAATGGTTACTGCATTAATAATCCTTTGAATGATTTCATCTCCGCCTTCAAAGGAATATTCTGTCTTAACACCTGCTTTTTTGAGGGCCTCAACCATGAGATAAACGCTTTGAGGAGTATCTAACCCAAAGGCACAGCCTATCATATCGTTTCTCGGAGGCATATTGTGGAATAATATAGCTACTTTTTTATCTTTATTGTCCACAATCCGAAGTTTTGCCCAATTGATTGCCAGTCTGCATATTTGACTCACCTGACTTAATATAGGTTTATGAACAGTTCTGTTTCCAATATGGTCTTTGACGTATTCACTATAGGCAAAAGTAGTTGTAGTAATCTGGCCATCAAATTCAGGGTAGTATATACTACTCGTAAAAGACATTCCATCCACACCTCTTAAATTGGTTTTCCAGTCTTCGTAAGTTTGATACGTGACCACACCCTGCATTACAGGAATGTCCAAAGCTTCAAATATACTATTTTGAATCATCTTCCTTCCGTCTCCAGCACTTGCCATAATACTTTGAGAATAACCTAAGACATTAATGATCGCATCTACTTGACAGTTTCCATTAATCATAAGTAAATTGTCCATTACCCATTTAAAACCCTTACATCCTACACACGGTTCTGGAGCAGAAGCAGTATAGATTACAAAAGGATAGGCGCCCCTTTTTTCAACCTCTGTAATGAGCGCATCAATGTGCTCGGTGTTTCTTTCGTGAGCGTATTTGCTGTAAAACAGGACTCCTATTATAGGCGTTCCTGCTTTTCTCTTATGAGCAATTTCTGTGACACAGGTATTAAAATCTTTTTTAGGGTAGTAAATTCCTTCCCAGCTTAAAGCTTCTGGAGGATCATAAGAATGTTTTTTGTCACCATATTTTGAGGATAAATACTTGTATAAATTGATGCAATTGTTTGTACTTCCACCCCGTATGTATTTCACTATTTCTGAATATTCCTCGGGAAATATTTTAGAGTGCTTCAGCATTGCCCTATTTTCATCTTCAAATCCTGAATAGATAAAAAATTTCTTTTTTCCTCCGTATTGGTTCATAATTTCTTCAAAAGAATTAAATTGAGTAAGCCCACCGTGAATGAGTATCCCAATAAAATCTGCGTTTTCTAAGTACTCATAAGATCTTTGATACTCTTCTAGATCTGTATCCATTTTATAGCTATCTATAAAATGGACCATAATCTGATCTCCCGCTTCTTCCTTTGTGAGTTCTCTTGCTTCCCTTAAGGAATAGGAGGAATCCATAGGAGAGAGAATCCATGTTATTTTAAACATCCTGACCCACCTCCATTACCCTGGCAATGGTATCTACAAAGACGTCAATCATGCATTCAACAGTGTTATCGACAAAATCGCCAGTGACTTTTGAAACAATTAGTACGTTAAACCTGTCTTTTATTCTTTCTATTATTTTCTGACCTTCTGAGACGACCTCTAAAGGCATAAGAAGACCCCAATCCAACTGGTCCATGAGATGAACGTAAAGAGAAGTTAGAGTGACCAATTGGCCATCAGTCTCCAGTTCCTCTAAGCGATGAATAAACTCTGGTTTACTTAAATTATTTCCTTGTAATGTTTTGTACTTCTCCCAGATCAGATCCTGCGAAACTCCAAATCGCTTTAAACGCCTGATACAATTGTGCTGTTCCTTTGGACATAGACCTGATTGAAGAAATAAGGCCTCCTTTACTGCTGACTTTACGGTCACGCCAATAAGTTCTCCTAATTTGCTGTGTTTTCCTGCATTTGTCAAAAGGAGCTGTGATTGACTATTTGCTACAACTATGGTTCCGTCTGTACCGGAACCCGTAGCTAGTCCCCTAGAATAGTTGCTCCCTGCCATTAGCTCCTGAAGTGCTGCAGTTTTAGCTTCTGTACAGGTAACCACGGCTCTCGCCATTGTGCCTTCACTTAAATCTGCATCAATATAAAGTATAATATTTATGGTTCCCTCTGGAATTTTTTCCACTTTTCCCTTTTGTTCATGATAAAATGCAGGATCACCTACCCTTCCTCCATTGACCTCTACTCCACCTGTCACAATAGCTGTTACTGTCAAATCTTCAAATGTAGCTGTTTTTATGGATACATTCTCCATAGAAGCAGCAGTAGAAATTCCTGTAGTACTCTCCGGATCTAGTCCTAGCTCTTGGGAAACTAATCTCATGTCATTGTAATAGGAATCTGTCCTTAAAACACAGGCCATTCCTGCACCTGGATTGGCATCATGATTAAAAATGGCTTTTATACTTTCTTGATACCCTCCATTTAAAACAGATGTGCTAATCACCTTTCTCTCTCCTTGAAATGGGATGACAATGCTCTTCTGATATCTATGTACTTCATCTCCAGTGGACAATGTAAAAATCTTCAATATTTTTCTCTCCATTCTACCTACACTCGCCTAAAACAATATATTCTTTCTCTTGACTTTCATCCTGTTCACAATGAAGCATTTTATGAAGTTGTTCTTGAAGATAAGTCATAGGATGGATTTTCAACGAAATTTTGTTTTTGCTTAGGGAAATTATTCTCTTATTCTTTGCTATGGCATAATTTATTAAATTACTCTTACATGATTCCACCTCTTCACTTTCATAACCTCCATCAATGAGGATTTCACATGAATCTATAGCCTCTTTTGCCTTTTGGATGGCTTTGGCGATTTCCTTGCTATTTTTTATTGTTATAGTCTTTGCTTTCATCGTACTGGAAATATATGTATCAATATCGTTTTCATAGAGTATACCTGTGGAAAACCCAATGCTGTTTTTGGACAAGGTTCTATAAATAGGTATACCTGTCCCCCCTCCTGCTAGGACAAATACTCTACCACCTTCACAGCTTAAAAGTTCCATACAACCCAGTTTATGATTGTAGCCAGCTGCTTCTATATCGTATAAATTTCCAATCGTATTTGGTTTTATAATGCGATCAGGCAAGCCCCAATCGACAACCTTGCCATCCTTTAACATGACAATAACATCACAAGTTTTTAGAGCAAGGTCTACATCATGCAAGGAAATTATAGTGATAATCCCCTTATCCCTGCTCATCTTTCTCAGTATAGACAGCACTTCTACTTTATGCTTTACATCTAAATGGCTTGTAGGTTCATCCAAAACGATTACCTTAGGCTCTTGTGCTAATGCTCTAGCTATCATTACTTTCTGTTTTTCCCCATCGCTTAAAGTAGAATAATACCTGTCTTTTAAATGGGTTGCATGAACCAATTCAAGACAATCCGTTACAATTTTTTTATCTTTTTTAGAAAGTTCACCCCAAAAATTTGTGTGAGGTTGTCTCCCTAATGTTACCATTTGAGTTACAGTAATAAGTTCTGGATCAATCTTCTCTGTAAGAACTACAGATAGTACTTTTGCCAGTTCCTTTTTCTTTATCTTGTGGATTTCTTTTCCGTATAATCGAATTTCCCCTTCTAAAGGCTGTAAATGGCCGGATAAGGTTCTTAAAATCGTGGATTTTCCCGTTCCATTAGGACCCAACAGACAAATCATCTGTCCCTTTTTGACTGTAATATTTATATGTGATATTACCTTTTTCTTGCCATAGCCTACGGCTAAATTTTTGGCCTCAATGATATTTGATTCATCCATTGTCCTTATTCCTCCTTAATATTAAATAGGCAACTAAAGGAGCTCCAATTAGAGAAGTCACAGAACCAAGAGCTATCTCTGTGGGACTAAAGAGCATTCTTGCAATACAATCGCATATCCCAGTAAGTCCTGCCCCTAATAGCATGGTTGCAGGAAATACAATCTTGTTATCTGACGTTCTCATAAAAATCCTAGTCATATGAGGAACGGCTAATCCAATAAATCCTACTGGACCTGCAAAAGCTGTCACAGAAGCACTTAATAAACTTGAAACGCCAATGAGAAAAACTTTCACCAATCGTATATTGATTCCCAAGCTAGTAGCGTACCTCTCTCCTAGAACCATTGCATTTAATGGTTTGTGCATAAGAGTAGACAATAGCAATAAGGGAATAGATATAATTACCAATGTTTTTACAGAATTCCACGTAAATCCTGAAAAGCTCCCCATTTGCCAAACCACAAAGCCTTTTACCTGAGCCTCTTCAGCAAAAGTAACCAACATATTAGTAAGTGCACTGCACACATACCCGATCATGAGACCTACGACTAATAGGGACACATTGCTTTTTACCCTAGAAGCCACAATCAGGTTAATAGCCATGACCAAAAGAGAACCAAAAAACGCAGCACCTACAGTAGTCCATGAATTTAAGAAAATAGGTGGAATTCCTAGCACAGCCCCACCTAATATGACCAGGCCAACCATCAAAGTAGCTCCAGAAGATACCCCTAACACGAAAGGCTCAACTATAGGATTTCTAAAAAAGATCTGCATAATCAGTCCAGATACAGCTATAGATGCTCCACCAAAAATCACTGCAATTGCCCTAGGTAATCTAATTTTCCACACGATGCTGGAATTTGTATCTCCGTCTATCAGTCCATCTGTCAGTATTTTCACTACATCTTTGACGGGAATTTCTACAGATCCAATTCCAATATTTATTAAAAATGTAGCTAATACTACCAAAAAAAATAGTACAAACATCCAAAAATAGTAGTTTTTCTTTAATGACATTTATTTTTTTCCTTTTATTTAGTATCGTCTTAACTGTGTTTTGCATATTTTTCAAATAAATATAATCTAAATCGCTTCGTAGATAAATTATATATTTACAGGCACTTGAGCTCTCATTTACTCAATATTCAACTGGGATTTAAGCACCTGTAAACGTGTTGTGAAGCTAAATATTATTTTTGTACAGGCAATTTTTCGTACATTTGAAGCTGCCAATCTGTATAAACATCCTCGTGGAAAATTTTAGCCAAGTCTTTCACGCCTTCAACGGTTTTATCTAAATTCATATAGTATGAGGGAGTAAAGCAGTATACATTTTCATCCTTTATAGATTTGAAATCCTTTAATAAAGGAGATACAGCTTTAAGGTCTGCAATAGAAGGCATATATAAATTACTAGTTGAATAGATAAATACATCTGCGTCTTTAGCCTTTTCGTAAAATTCTTCTAGTGTAAGCTGAGTGCTACTACCCTTATCTTGGTTCAAGTCCGCAAATACATAATCGCCACCAGCTTTTTCAATTTGATTTGCTACATAAGAACCACCATTAGGAACATATACAGTTCCTTCGTAAACACTAGCCCATACCACTTTTGGACTTGGTTTATCTGCGACATGGGCTTGTATTTCTTTCAACATATCTTCTTTTTCACTCATAAATTGAGCTGCTTCTTTGTCTTTATTATAAAAAGTGGCTAAAAATCTAGTCCATTCCAATCGTCCCATATCGTCGTTTTCTGTATAATCGTTGACTACCATACAAGGAATGCCTAGTTCTTTCATTTTTGCTAATGTAGTTTGCTGACCGTTTTCCCCAGTATAAACGACTACCATATCAGGATTTAAAGATTGAATCAATTCAAAGTCTGGTTCACCCATCCCGTCTCCGCCTACAAAGGTAATATCACCTTTTTCCATGCCTGTCTTTACTTCATCTATGTACCATTTTTCTGCTTTTGTCGTAACGCCTGAAATAGAATTCCAATCTTCCTCCTCAAAAAACGGTTTTAATAAAGATACTTGTGTAGAAGAACAGTAGACCACATTTTTTAATGGGGTATGAATCACCTCTGCACCTGATGCTTCTGCTATTTCAGGTGTTTCTTCCCCTTCAGGTACTAATAAAAATTTTTGATTTTCTCCATCTGTAACTAATTTAATATCGTTACCATAATCTACAATGCTAAATGCATCTGTGTAGCTTATTTCTACATTCGTGCCTTTCAAAGGATCTGTACCTGTTTTGACCTCTTCTTTTACTTTGCTTGTACATCCAAATAGTGTAAGGACACATAGGATGCTTAAAATGGATAGTATTAATTTTTTATTAAATATTTTTTTCATCTGTCTTCCCCCTTGATTTTGATTTGTCAGAATATTTTTCAATATTCTCTTTCCGACTTTTGCACTTAAAAAACCTCTCAACATTACTTCAAGAGGCTTTTAACCAGATCAATCCAATAGATCTACCATCATTATCCCCCTCCATCTCTCGTAGAGTTATAGTATTACAGAATAGGCAGGTCTTCTGGCTCAAGGATCATCATTCTACCTGCCTTCCCAATTTCTCAGTGGCATTTCTGGTAGAACTCCTCTTATACAGTGGCGGGACCGCGTGGGATTTTCACCCTTCTTCTCTTTTCACCTGTTCACAATTACCCTCAAATTACAACAGGCACCTATATCTTCATATTGAATTTTTCATTTTTATCTTATGAGCAAATGCTGTTTTCTAAACATTGCCATTTATAAATCATATAATGGGAATATACGGATGTTTTGATAAAACATCATCTATAGGATTAACTGTCCAACTAACTCAAAGTCAATGAGTAGTCTAAATTTGCAATACAAGCGCATATTGCTTCTGCTATTTTTTTGTGTTTCCCGTTTGTGCAAAACACAAGATAATAGCGTTCAACACACTCATTTTTTAAAACATATTTTCTAAATTTTTTCAGTAATCTCAAATGCCGTCTTCCTCATCACACAGTCTAGCGAATCAGAGATATCTACGATTTGATTCGTAATTATCCTCGAAGGGCAACTTCCAGGGCAATATACTTGATACCTGCAATTGGTACAGCTGCTTCTATCTTTATATTTTAGTGCAATAGGCTTTAATAATTCACCATGGATATTGCCCATAAAATAATCCTCATCTTCAATGAGAGAACCACAGGGATAAACATCGCCATTAGGTAGAATAACAATAGAACGTCCACAGGATGCATAACAGTACTCTTTTGTCTGTTGTGAAAACCTTAGTCTTTGTTTTGCTTCTGATACTTCACGCAAATGAATTCGAACACCTGTCATATGGTATAGATCTTCACACCTATGATGCATCATAATCATTGCCTTACGCAATTCTTCTGGCTCAGATGGGCAAATTCCATTGATATCCTTTTTCCCTCGCCCTGCACTGCGCAGTAAATCCAAACCTATACCTGCCACATTTCCAAAATACAGTACAAAATCCGGTAATTTATGCAATTCTTTCACATTATATGCGGTCACAACAGTGTTAACATTTACCTTAACATTCTGATTAGCGAGATTGCGAATCCCATTTACCGTTAGTTTTGTCCCTCCCCTTAACCATTCATTAATTTGGGGTTGTCCATCAAGGCTAACGCCTAGCGCAACCCTCCTTTTTTTTAGGCCTTTTGCAATTGATTCATCGATCAACGTCCCATTGGTCTGAAGTTGGAATGTTGCCACATAATTATGCTTTTCTATGTAGTCTATAATGCGGCAAACAAGGCTAAAATTAAGGAGTGGCTCCCCACCAGCAAACTGAACCTTTAAGGGGTATTCCTTAAACTTTTCAACTGCAGCTATTGCTGTCTCATACGGCATGTCATCTCCTTGCATACATGCATCCGCATAACAATATTTGCACTTGAGATTGCATTTACTCGTGACCCATAACACCAACAAAATCTGCTGCTTTTTCATTTCTATCTCATCATCTCGTCGACCATTTGTTTAATCGTATCACCTGCATAACAAGAATCGTCAAATGGTCTCCTTCTCATTCTATGAGGCATAACGTATGTGGCAGCTTCTTTTAAATCTTCTATGGTTGCTGCATTTCTTTGATGATATGCTGCAATTGTCATTGCAGTTTTAATCATGACAATATCTGCCCTATGACCGTCCACCTCTAAGGAAGTAGAAATTTTAGCTGCAGTTTCAAGTAAGCTATCATCAAAAACTACTTCTGAGAGTAATTCCATTGCTTTTTCAATATTTTCTGCTAATTCAGTCTGTTGAGCTTGATAAGCATTTTTAAATTCAATAGGATCTTTTTCAAATTCAAGTCTTCTCTTGATCACTTCCGTACGAAGGGCAGTATCACTTTCTCCTATTACATCAACTACTAAACCAAAGCGGTCAATAAGCTGTGGTCTTAAATCGCCTTCTTCAGGATTCATTGTTCCAACCAAAGTAAATCTTGATGGATGTGCAAAGGAGATCCCTTCCCTTTCGATAAAGTTAACACCCATTGCGGCAGAATCAAGTAGTACATCAACAACATGGTCATCTAAAAGGTTTATTTCATCCACATACAAAATATTTCTATTACCATTAGCCAGTATTCCAGCTTCAAATTGCTTTTCTCCTTTTTTAATTGCCTGTTCTATATCCAATGTTCCCACAACTCGATCTTCTGTAGCACCAATTGGCAAGTCGATTACTTTCATTTTTGACATAATGATATCTACCTTTTGGTCCGATTGAATCTTTTCTGCACAATCCGTACATGCTAAATCAACATTATTTGGATCACATGAAAATTTACAACCTTCAATCTGTTTTCTTTCAGGTAAAAGATCAGCAAGTGCACGCACAGCTGTCGATTTTGCTGTACCTTTTTCGCCTCGTATCAGCACTCCCCCTAAAGATGGGTTAATTACATTTAAAATCAATGATAGTTTCATTCTCTCTTGCCCAACAATTGCTGTAAATGGATATATTTTTTTATCTAAATTCATAATTCCTCTCCTTATCCCTGTTATTCTGCTTTATAATATAGTTTGATTCCAATAAAAAGAAATAGTAAAAACGTTGAAACTAAAATCAATGGATGAATCTATGCATTAAAATACATTTGTTCCGTTTTCCCCTCATTAAACGTATTATGACAGATTATATTCTCTAATTAAATACATTGTGAAACTGCAGTAACTAGATCTTGAGCCTTTAAATCTTCAATTTTATATCGATCGGCGTTTAACGCTGTAGCAATTTTTTCTCCTAAATTTAATTGTATAAAGTTTTGATCCGTATCGATTAAAACCGTTTTGATTTTTTCCGTTCCTATCCGTTGTGCTGAACGCATTGCATCCTCAAATGCATCTATTCCGTTTCGCACATAAGTTGCTCTGCCATCTGTCACTAATACTATAGCAGGAAGAATATCTTTATCCTTAATTTTAGCCCCCTTTATGACGTCATACGCCATATCGAGTCCCGCTGCCAAAGGGGTTCTACCACCTGTAGGAAGAACGCTCAATTTTTTTTGAGCCAAATCTACACTCCTAGTAACACCCAACATAAGCTCGGCACTGTCATTCCTAAATGCAATCATACACACTCTATCTCGCTTTTGATAAGCGTCATTAAGCAATGACAGTATAGCCCCCTTTACTGCTGTCATACGTTTATTGGCTCCCATAGATCCACTTGCGTCGACTACAAATACTATGGTATTTCCCGAACGCTTTTCTCTGACCTTTACTCGAATGTCACTTTTTTCAATCGCTATAGCAGTTTTTCCCTTTTCCCTGAACAGCTGATATGGTGCTGCACTGCGGAGTGTGGCATCTAATGCCACATCTGTTATTTTGTTACCTTTTGGAAATGCATAACGCACATATCTGCCTTGATTAGATGATGTGACAACGCGACTCCTCTTCCCACTTCCCCTCACAACTGTACGATTTACATTTTCCTCTAACCATTTATTCACTATAAATGGTTGTCCAGGGTCATCAACAGTTTCCTTATTTCCTTCTCCTATCTCTTCCTCCTGAGATTCTGTAGATTCATCCCCATAATTATCCATTTGAGATGGATCGCTTTGTTGTTTAAATTCACCCTGATCTTGTGAAGTATCAGAGGATTGTTCTTGTTGATCAAGTTGATCATTTGGTTTGTTTTTATTATCCTCTTGTTGATTATCCTTATCTCCATCTTGCTCTGTTGGCATAGATGTTTGCTGTTGAGGCTGATTGTTACGTATGCGATGGGGCAATGCATATTTTGCAGCTTCTTTGATATCTTCAATATTAATAACTGTTCTCCCAGAAAATGCGGCAATTGCCTTTGCCGTTTCTATTAGTACTAATTCACCGCGGTGCCCTTCACAATTTCCTTCTTTTACAATGGAAGATGCAAGCTGCATTGCATTTTGTGTTACAGTAACCCTTAATAGATCTTCTTTTGCCCTCTTTACCTTATTTGAAAGGGTTCTTGTTTCTTCCATCCATTTCGACACATAGGATAAGGGATCCTCTTCAAACGATATTCTTCGACGAATAATTTCACAGCGCTTCCTCAGGTCCTTTTCGCCTTTTACTTCCACATATAATCCAAATCGATCTAAAAACTGTGGCCGTAGTGCGCCTTCCTCAGGATTCATACTTCCCACCAAAATAAAATCAGATGTGTGTTTAAAAGATATCCCTTCACGTTCCACAATATTAATACCTGAAGAAGCAGACTCTAAGAGGATTTTTACTAAATGATCACTTAATAAATTTACCTCATCAACATAAAGAATATTTTTATCTGCTCTATGTAATATTCCTGGTTCAAATTTTTTATCCCCATATTTAATCGCGTGTTCAAAATCTATAGTTCCAACTAGCCTATCTTCTGTGACGTTCAATGGCAATTGGACAATAGTTTGACCCTCTAGAACAGCTTCAAATCCACGGACTAATGTTGATTTAGCAGTTCCCTTTTCCCCACATATCAAGACACCTCCAATACGTGGATTTATTACATTCCAAATCAACGCATTTTTAACTGCATCCTGCCCTAAAACCCCTACAAAAGGAAATACTGAGTTTCTATTAAACAAATTAATCACCTACCCCAAATCTTCCAGATTTCCTTCCATCTCTATATATATATTTTTTAACTTTTCAACCTGTTCCTCTGTTGCATTCCACATTCCTCGTTGATGGGCTTCTAAAAGTCGTTCAGAGATATTATGCAATGCCCATGGATTTACTTCTCTTATCCAATCAGAATTTTCTTTATCAAATGCATACCTATTGGCAATACAATCATACATCCAATCATCAATTACATTCGTAGTGGCATCCCAGCCAAAAGTAAAGTCCACCATAGCAGATACCTGTTTTGCACCTCGATAACCGTGCTTTTTTAAACCCTCAATCCATTTAGGATTATTTACCCGAGCCCGCATTACACGGGATGCTTCTTCATGCAACGATACCGTCTCAATATGGTCTGTATCTGAAGTACTTGGCACGTATGCAGGTTTTTGTTCTCCGCTATGGGTTGTAATCGCTGCAACCATTCCGCCAAAATAATTATAAAAATCATCACTGTCCAACATGTCTACTTCAAGAGTAGACTGATTTTTTACAGCTACACTTGATTTTTTCATTCTCAAAGCAAATAATTCAGGAAGTTTGTCCCCATGAACTTTTTTTCCATATGCATGCCCGCCCCAAGTCGTATAAACTGTACCTAAATCTGTAACTGATTCCCATTTTTTACTTTCAACTACATTGCACACTCCAGCACCATATGCTCCAGGCGGATCACCAAAAATACGATACATGGCCTGTTGTTTTGCAATTTCCAAATCAATCCCCTGCTCAATTAGTTCCTCAATATCTTCACGAACATGTTTTTTGATAAAATTTTGTTCTTCTGGTTCATCTACGCGTTCAATGAGATTAGGAAAAGAATCCCTAAACAATCCTGTAATGCGCAATGTTATATCTATTCTTGGTCTTCCAAGCTCTTCAAGAGGTATCGCTTCAATGCCTATTACCCGGTCAGTGCTACCTAGCCACACAGGCCTCACTCCAAGAAGATATAAAGTTTCTGAAATATCATCTCCATAATTGCGCATAGCTTCCGTTGCCCAAACTAGAACGGATATGCTTTCTGGATATTGTCCATTATCAGATATATAGCGATCAATAAGCTGATTTGCCAACGTCTTTCCAATTTCCCAGGATGAACGTGAGGGCATAGCACCTGGATCAACGGAATAGAAATTTCTCCCTGTTGGAAGAATGCCCGCATTTCCTCTTGTGGGGGCTCCTGAAGGTCCAGGAGGTATAAATTTTCCATTTATTCCATTTGTGATATTGTCCAGCTCGCTTGTAATCTGCAATACCCTTGGTTTTATAAAATCACAAACATATTCAAGGCAATCCTTTAATTTTTTTGAGCTATTGCGCTTATCCTCCCTATATTTTTCAATTATTTCATCTATATACTCTGCACTGTAATTATTTGCTTCTAAATCCTTAAAAATCTTTCTCCCGATTTCATCAACTTCTACTAACAACATTCCAAATGATCTTCCATCAGCAGTTGCAGTTTCAGGTGAATCCAACAAAGCTTCGTGATCAAGTCCTAGCAAATCGCATATTCCATCGCGAAGGGAAGGAGTATCCCCATTGCGGTTTCTTACGAGCATTTTCAACATGTTCCTAAACCGATCTCCTTCAGGAATCATTCCAAGAATATGAAATCCATCTGCAATATCACATGTTTGAACTTTAGTAATCCATCCATGCATCTTCTGTATGCAATCATCTAAATTATTCTGAAACATTTCTTCCGTAAGATCTAGGTCTTTATCCATATTTATTTTAAATGCAAACTCTTTGATTTCATTCTGTATCAATGGCAATTTTTTAGGATCTGAAGCTTTGATATGATAATACTGTTTCATCAATTCATCCATCTGCCCTAGCTCTTCATATACC
>ENA-UOOM01001163-UOOM01001163.1-fermentation-metagenome-genome-assembly--contig:-NODE-1163-length-26450-cov-19.763516_pt1 | contig 26450 bp, 20 predicted proteins | sample MGYA00245781_ERZ724031 | MGnify/ENA primary metagenome ERZ724031 (study PRJEB28704, sample SAMN03018317) | fermentation metagenome | biome: anthropogenic terrestrial biome; feature: soil... | reverse complement strand
TTTCTATTTACGATTTTCTATTTACGATTTACGATTTTCTATTTACGATTTGGGGTTTAAATTTTTGAACTTTAAACATCAAACTTCAAACATTTCTTCAACAACTTCTTTATCATCGAAATGATGCTTCACACCTTTAACTTCCTGATAATCTTCGTGACCTTTTCCGGCAACGAGAATTACATCACCCGGTTTAGCCAGGGCACAGGCAGTTTTTATCGCTTCGCGTCGATCGACAATCGAAAGTGTTGTTCGTCGTTGTTCGTCGTCCAGTCCGGCAACCATATCATCGATAATATCCTGCGGTTCCTCGAACCGGGGATTGTCTGATGTAAGAATTACTTTGTTGCTTAACTCCACCGCTTCACGTGCCATTAACGGACGTTTGGTTTTATCGCGATTACCACCGCAGCCAACTACCGTAATTATATCGCCTTTTTGGTCGAGCACTTCGTGAATGGCATTGAGCACATTGGTAAGTGCATCAGGCGTGTGCGCGTAATCGACAATTGCCGTAAAATTCTTTGGTGAGCGCAGCGTCTGAAAACGCCCTGCCACAGGTTTTAATATAGACAACACTCTGAGCACTTCATCCGGATCCTGTCCCAGTAAAACAGAAACTCCATAAACTGCCAGCAGGTTGTACACGTTGAAAACGCCTACAAACTGCACGATAAGTTGTTTGCTGTTGATTTCTATTTCGGTTCCGTCAAAATGCTTTTCGAAAATTCGCGCTTTAAAATCCGCCAATCCTTTTACAGAGTAAGTAAATTGTTTTGCTTTTGTATTTTGAAGCATTATCGGCCCATTCTTATCATCGGAGTTGGTGAGCGCAAAAGCCGTTTTAGGCAGAGAATCGAAAAACGCTTTTTTAACGTTCCGATACTCCAGCATATTTTTGTGATAGTCTAAATGATCCTGAGTAAGATTGGTGAACACTCCTCCTTCGAAATGCAATCCATGTACCCGTTTTTGATGAATAGCATGCGAGCTGACTTCCATAAAAGCATATTCGCAACCTGCATCTGCCATTTTTCGCAGAAAAGAGTGCAATGTGATAGGATCGAGTGTGGTGTGCGTAGTAGGATAGCTTTCATCGTTTACATAATTGGCTACGGTTGAAAGCAATCCTGCACCGTAACCCAATGCACGAAACATTCTGTGCAGCAAAGTAGCGATAGTTGTTTTTCCGTTTGTTCCCGTCACACCGACAAGTTTCAGTTGTTCAGATGGATTCCCAAACCAAACAGAAGCAATTTGCGCCAACGCTATAGACGAATTTTCAACCTGAACATAAGTAACTCTCGAAAAATATTCTTCAAACATCGGTTTATCGTAAACCACTACCAAAACATCCTGCTCTATGGCTTTACCAATGTAATCGTGCCCGTCGGTCGTAATACCCTCCACTGCCACAAAAAGCGATCCTTGCTGCACCTGACGCGAGTCGGAAGCAATGCTTTCAACATCCACATCTTTTTCACCATGAATGGCTACGATTTTACATTTTTCTATAAGCTTACTTAGTTGCATAATTGTTTATTTTGATAACAAAGTCTTTTTTGTAATGATTTTTACACTTTCATGCTGAGCGAAATAAACGATCTTTTTCTCCGTCTCCAAGTTGCCTCGTCCCATCTCATCTCAGTGTTATACTTATCGTTGTGCCTTTTACTAACTTACTTTCAGGGGCAAATGATTGCGAAACCACTTTCCCCGATCCGATCAAGTTGACACGTAACCCCGATTTTTCGAGCAAGTAAACTGCATCTCTTGCGCCCATTCCCATCACGCTGGGAACCGTATTTTTATTCATAGCCAAAGCCTGAGGCTGATAAGCCACACTGTCGTAATTTACTTTTACCCAATCAGAAGCAGAATCGGAAATAGAAGATTTGAAATTCAACATCGATAACACCGTCTGGCTGTTTTCCCAGTTTCCACTTTTAATGGCAGGCATTTTCTGTAATGTTGAATCTATCTTTGCTTCAGCAGGCGCCAACTCGGTTCGTTTCACAAACGTCTGCTCTGCTATATTTTTGAAAACCATCCCTGCTTGTCCACCACCGGACGGAACACCTTGTGGTTTTCGTATCCCTACAAAACACGTATATTTCGGATCATCTGCCGGAAAATATCCGCAAAACGAAACGTAGTAACCACCATACCCGCCACCGCTGGCGATCTGAGCCGTTCCTGTTTTTCCTGCGATATCAAAAAAGTCAGATTTAACCACTTTTGCCGTTCCGTTCTCTATAACACCCACCAGCATACTCTGAATTTGAGCTAATGTGCTGTCTTTACACATCTTTTCGTTCACTACCTCAGCCTTATATTCTTCCACTACTTTTCCGTCCTTCAACAACGTTTTGGCAATGAACGGTTTTATCATTTTTCCACCATTAGCAATACCGTTATAGAACATCAGCATATAAATAGGCGGAACTTTGGATTCGTAACCGAACGACATCCATGGAAGCGTGGTTTTTGACCAGTAATTTACTTTATCATCGGGAAAACGGATAGATGAAGTTCCTTCAATTCCATTCAGTGGAACATCCCAAGTAAGTCGTTTTCGCAAACCTATCCTGTCGATGCCTTTTACGAATTTTGTCGGATCATCTCCGTATGCTTTGAGTACAATCTTACTCATCACCACATTTGAGGAAATCTCTATTCCTTCTGTTACAGTAAGATACCCTCTGTCACGACCTTGTCGCCAATAGTGATCACGCACCCACTTTCCGTTGTATTGATACAAACCGTTACCAACATGAAATGAGTCGGTTGGCGTAATCAATCCATCATCCAGCGCTACCATCACCGTTACGGTTTTGAAAGTAGAACCAGGTTCGTTCATATATGAAAATGCATTGGGATTTCCTTCGGCGTAGTTTCCGCTACTCATACGGTCCAGGTTGGCAATGCCTTTTATCTCACCTGTTTTGGTTTCCATAATTATTGCGGTACCCGATTCGGCAGATGTTTCTTCAAGTTTGGCACGCAATGCACGTTCGGTTACATCCTGAATATCGGCATCAAGCGTGGTGATAATATCGTATCCGTCTTTTGCGGCAATTTCTTCTATATCTGTCCATCGGCCTTGAATTTTCTGACGGCTTTTCACACCTTCAATACCGCGAAGCAACGAATCGTATTTCATTTCCAATCCGCTGGCACCACCTTTCTCTAAATCTTTATAAACGTTTCCTACAGTTCTGTTAGCTAAGTTTCCAAACGGACGTTTGCGGGCATTTTTTTCTTCAGCTATTAACCCGCTTCGATTAGAGCGCTGGTTCAGGAACGGATAAGTGCGTATTTCTTTCAGATCAACATATGAAATATCGGGGCGAAGAATGCGGACATAACGTGATTTCAGTGTTACTTTCTTATCGATGCCTCGTGCAGCATTCTCCTGTATCTGCCGTTCTTCCTTTTCGCGAAGTTTCCATCCGTTTACGATTATATTTTTGTATTGCGAGGCCGTTCTGTCTGGAAACTTTTTAGAAAGAGCCGTTGAAAGATCGCCAACATATTTCATCAGCGTATCCTCTTTCATTCCTTCAGCCCAGAAATCCATATAAATACTGTACAGCGGTTCACTGGTAGCCAAAAGCTTTCCATCGTACGTATAAATATTTCCACGCTTAGGCAGAATGACACGATCTTTGATTATGGTTTCTTTTTCGCCAACTTCGCGCCATTTTTTTCCTTCTGTAGAAAAAACTATTTTTCCGGCGGAAAGCACGATCATAATTCCTATTCCCAGAAGGAAGAAGACGATTAATCCATAACGATTTAAAATTCCTTTTTTATTTTCATCGGTTTTCTTTCCCATTTTATTTTTTCCCTTTCTGAATACGAAAAACCGGTTCGTTATTTATTTTTAAACCTAAGCCAGACTCTTCCACCCTTTTCTCAATCTGCCCCTGACGGCTGGCTTCAGTTAAATCGGATGAAATGTCCAACGACTCATATTTAGCGTCTTTCAACTCTACTTTCAGACGCTCCATTTCTGCAATCCGCTGCAACACTGTGTAGCGATGGCTGATAAACAGAATCATTACGATAACCAGGACAACAATGAACGTGATGTTCCGGACGAAAAAGTTTTCTGTTAAAACATTTCCGCCAAAAACATGAACGAACGATTTTCTGATGTTCTCTAGTTTTATTTTCATCTTTCTTGATTGTAAAGACGGAACACCACCGTCTCAACACAAATTATATTTTTTCCGCAATCCTAAGCTTTGCACTTCTGGATCGCGAATTATTCTTTTGTTCTTCTTCCGTTGGGACAATCACTTTTCTATTAATCAACTCAAACGGAGTTTGCACATTTCCAAAAAAATCTTTTACGATTTCACCCTCAAAATTTCCGGTTCTGAAAAAGTTTTTTACCAACCGATCTTCAAGTGAATGGTAAGAAATCACACTGAATCGTCCACCGGGCTTGAGTATCTGCGACCCTTGCGCAAGCATTTCTTCAAGGGCTTTCAGTTCATCGTTCACCTCTATACGCAACGCTTGAAACGCTTGTGCAAGGGTTTTATTTTCTTTTTCCCGAAACGTGAAAGGCTTCATAATTTCCACAAAATCGGAAACAGATTCAATTTTTCTCAACTCTCTGAATGTAGAAACTGCGGCTGCAATCTTTCGGGCTGTTTTCAACTCTCCATAAAAGAAAAAAATATCCGACAGTTTCTCCATGGGATATTCGTTGAGTACTTCAGCAGCGGATTTCAGCGCCAGCCGATTCATCCGCATATCCAGATCACCGGGCAAGCGAAAAGAGAAACCACGCTCCGAATCATCAAAATGATGCGACGAAACACCTAAGTCGGCAAGAATTCCATCTATTTCATCTACCTGATAATAACGCAGAAAGTTCTTTAAAAAACGGAAATTACTTTTTACAAACGTGAAACGCGGATCCCGGATATTGTTTTGGTATGCATCATCATCCTGATCGAAGGCAAGCAGTTTACCATTCTTACCTAATCGCTTCAATATTTCTTTTGAGTGACCCCCACCGCCGAATGTCACATCGACATAAACTCCATCCGGACGAATATTCAATCCGTCAACGCTTTCGTGAAGTAATGCCGGTATGTGGTACATTTCAATTTTGAGTTGTCAGTTTTCAATTTTCCAATTAACAGATCAATCGATTCAATTCACCTAATATCAGCACACTGGCATATTTGCATATTGAATAAATCAACCCATCAATTCTTGTAATTTTGCAGAGAAGTCATCCGGATCGACTAACGGCTTTTCCAGTTTTTCTTTTGCCCAAATCTCAATTGTATCGTCCACGCCCAAAAAGCGAACATCACTATCGATATCTACTAATTGCATGTAACGTTTCGGAATTAAGATCCGTCCGCTGGCGTCCATCTCAATACGCTCGACATCGAGCACAAACTGACGAAAAACCTGTTGTTGTTCTTTATTCCACTTGTTAAGACGAGCACGAAGAGCTTCAATTTCACTTTCCCAAACCGTTCCCGGATAAAGCACCAAACAATCCTGAAAGATATCTTTTCGAAGCACTAAAAACTCCTCATTGGCGCCTTGTAAGCGTTTCCGAAAAGCAGCCGGCACAAAGATTCGACCTTTTGCATCAGCTTTTGCCTCAATATTTCCCAAGAATTGTAACACTATTCTCCTAATTCTATGATTTTTGCGGTAAAATTACAAAATAAATCCACTTTCCCCCACTTTTCCACACATTATTTTTCAAAAAGTTATCAACAGGCACACAACTACCTCATATTATGAAGCCTACAAGCATTTCAAGAGAGCATGTTTTGTAGAATATTTCCATTGTCTTAAATTAATATGAGCGGGTTGTCCTTTTTTCTTAATTTTTTTGTATTTTTGGTGCGTCATTGGAAAGTCATTATGTCAGAAAAAGCTGATTTCAAATTAGATATCGATAGTGTTTTAAAAACGAAAGCGAAGAAACACTACGGTAAAATCCCAAAATTCGCAATTAACTACTTAAAACGCACCATCCATCAGGATGAGTTGAACGCTATTATCGAACGCAATCACGACAAACAAGGTGTTGATTTCATGCGTGCGTTGGTAGACAAGGAATTCAAGCTGAATCTGAAAGTTCACGGCGAAGAGAATATTCCCGAAAAGGGAAACTTCGTTTTTGCTTCTAACCATCCCCTTGGTGGATTAGACGGCATTTGCCTTTCAGCAGTTTTGGGTGAAAAATATAACGGAAAAATAAGATATTTAGTTAATGATGTGTTACTGAATATCAAGAATTTGGAAACCATTTTTGTCCCGATCAATAAATATGGATCGCAAGCAAAATTATCAGCTGCAGCCATAAACGAAGCCTACGCATCGGAAAATCAAATCATTACATTCCCTGCCGGATTATGCTCCAGAAAAAAAAATGGAAAAATAAAAGATCTGGATTGGATGAAGAGTTTCGTTGTGAAAGCAATTGAATATAAAAGAGATGTCATTCCCGTTCATTTTGAAGCAAAAAACTCAAACTTCTTTTATAACTTTGCCAACATCCGCAAATCACTGGGATTAAAATTTAACGTTGAACTCATTTATTTGCCCGGTGAGATGTTCAAAAATAAGAATCAAACTTTTCACATTACGTTTGGAAAACCAATTCCTTGGCAATCGCTGGATAAATCAAAAAGCACCACAGAGTGGGCCGAGGAAATAAAAACCATAGTTTACAACTTACCCCAAAAAGACTAAAACTAAGTATGGAAAAAATAATAGACCCTGTTAATAAAAGTCTAATTAAAAATGAACTAACGGTAGGAAAAAGGATACGCACAACCAACAAGGCCGATAACGAGATATATATATTCACAGCTCATGATTCCCCAAACTTAATGCGCGAGGTAGGGCGATTGCGCGAAATTGCTTTCCGCCATTACGGTGGTGGAACCGGATTGGAAGCTGATATCGACAAATACGACCTGATGGAGCATCCATACCATCAACTCATCGTTTGGGATCCTGAAAAAGAAGATATTTTGGGCGGTTATCGTTTCATTATGGGTAAAAACGTGGATTTCGATGAAAATGGAAAACCAATGCTCGCTACCGCACATTTATTAAATTTTTCCGATGATTTCAAACAAAACTATTTACCATTTACAGTAGAATTGGGGCGTTCGTTTGTTTCGCTCGAATATCAATCCACGCTACACAGCCGCAAGGGAATCTTCGCTTTAGATAATCTGTGGGATGGACTTGGAGCACTTACTGTGATTGAACCTTCGATGAAATATTTTTTCGGCAAGGTAACCATGTACGGAACCTACAACAAAGAAGCCCGTAACATGATTTTGTATTTCATGCATCTGCACTTTCCCGATCCCGACAAACTTGTAACGCCAATCACCCAACTTGTTACCGACACCGATATAGCTAAGATGGAGCACTTGTTCAAGGGGAAAAGCTTTAAAGACGACTATAGAGTTTTAAACCGGGAAGTCCGTAGTTTCGGACTGAATATTCCGCCACTTATTAATGCATATATGGGATTGTCGCCTCATATGCGTTTCTTTGGGACATCTATCAACGACGAATTCGGTGATGTGGAGGAATCTGGCATCCTTATCGAAATCAGTCAGATTCTCGAAGAGAAAAAACAGCGACATATTGAATCTTATTTAAAATCTAACCCGAGTAAAAGATTTCTTATTAAATTAAGGAGGACAATTTCCGGAAGAAGCAGAAATCTGATTAAAAAGTCCAAAAAGAAAAACTAAAATACATTTTTTTATACCACAAACAACACACTTTACGATTATAATTTATTGATAATTTATTTTTTAACTTATAAAATGCAAACGATTGCACGGATAAAATCAGTTAAAACAACTATTTATCCGTGCACTTTTTTGCATTAACCTTATTTTTGTGTCGAGAGTTAATATTAATATGAATAAATGAGAACACATTTACCTTCATTTACTTGTAGTTAATGTAATTCTGTGAAAATAAATTTGAGAGTAAATAATTATAAATCAGTTAATCTTACAACGTTAGCAAACATGTATTTAAATTTAAAGAAAAGTACGAAAGCGTTCTTGATGACAGTGTTGTCAAGTATGCTAATGATTCTATCGGCCAGTGCCCAAACCGGCTCTACGATAAATGTACGGGGAACGGTAAAAGACGTTGCAGGCGAACCAATTATTGGAGCCAGTATTCTTTTACAAGGAACAACCTCGGGTGTAGTAACAGATTACGATGGAAATTTCGCCCTTCAGACATCTGGTAACGGAACACTTGTAATCTCTTATGTGGGCTATGTAACCCAAACAATTGCCATTCAAAACAGAACCAACATCGAAATTATCTTACAGGAAGATACCGAATTGTTGGATGAAGTGGTTGTGATTGGTTATGCAACGGGAAGTACGCGCACTATATCGGGTGCCGTTGAAAAAGTTGGCAGAGAAGATATGAACGCCGGGGTTGTAGTAAATCCGTTGGATGCACTTAAAGGAAAAGTTGCCGGTGTAAATATTCAGAAAACCGGTGGTGACCCAACTGCTGGAAGCGCAATCAGAATTCGTGGTACAACTTCATTATCAGGAGGTAATGATCCTTTAGTTGTAATTGACGGAGTGTTTGGAGACCTTGGTTTACTGAACGCCCTTTCACCATCAGACATTGAAAGTTTTACTATTTTGAAAGACGCCTCTGAAACAGCTCAGTATGGTTCAAGAGGAGCAAGCGGTGTTATTGTTGTTACAACTACAAAAGCAAAAGCCGGAACAAGGTCAATCAATTATGACGGAACGTTCGGTGTTGAACAAGTTTACAAAACCATTGATATGCTTGGTGCGGAAGGTTACAGATCTGCTGTACAATCGATGGGATATGTGAATGCATTGGATAGAGGTGCAAACAGCAACTTCATGCAGGAAATGCTGCAAACGGGCTATACTCAGAACCATCGTATTTCTTTTGGTGGTGGTACGGCTGAAACTAACTTCCGTGCTTCATTAGGAGTTATTGACCAAAAAGGTATCATCCTAAATAACGGCATGAAAAACTATACTGCAAAAATTGATGGCAGCCAGTTGTTTTTCGATAACAAACTTAAACTTGATTTAGGAATGTTCGGATCAAAGAGAGAAAGCAGATACGTAAATGATTATCAGAAAACATTCTATTCTGCTGCTTCATTTAATCCTACAATGCCTATTACCCAAAACGAAGATGGAACCTGGCCCGAAGATCCTAACGCAAACGAAGTGGATAACCCGCTTGGACGTTTATCGATAAATGACAGAGAAGACAACGCTTATCTATCCACTAACGGACGTTTAACGTGGACTATTAATGACGCTCTGAATTTCAGTGCATTTGGGTCATATACCTACAATGCAAAAGAAAACATGAACTACATTCCAACGAATATAAAACAAGGTATCAGAGAAGGCAGAGGCAAAGCTTATCAGGGACTGAACAAAAGTAATGTTCTGATGGGTAACTTAAGCCTGAACTACAAAAAAATGTTCCAAAACAGCCGTTTAGATGCATTAGCATTGGTTGAAGGACAAAGCTATAATTATACAGGATTCGGTGCAAACACACGTGGATTCGATACCAACTTTTTCGGTTATGATAACTTAGCTGCCGGAGCTGTTGTAAAATATGGCGATGTTAGTTCGTATAAAAACGGTTATAATTTGAACTCATTTTTGGGACGTGTAAACTATATGTATGCCAACCGTTATATTGCTACGGTAAATATGCGTTTTGACGGATCTTCAAAACTGGGAGAAAATAATAAATGGGGGTTCTTCCCGTCAGCATCTCTTGCCTGGGTAATGAGTGAAGAATCTTTCTTAAAAGATGTGGAAGACATAAACGAAATTAAATGGAGGGTTGGATACGGACGTACAGGTAATCAGGATGCTATCAGTGCATACAATTCGTTATTGTTAATGGGACCTTCAGGTTTGACCAGTGTGAATGGTGTTCCTACGGTTACTTACGGATACAACAGAAATGCTAATCCCGATTTGAGATGGGAAACCAAAGATATGTTCGACGTGGGTCTGGATGCATCGTTCTTTGATCGTAAACTAACAGCCACTATAGACTATTATTATTCAAGAACAAAAGATTTGTTATACAACTACGATGTACCTGTTCCACCGTTTGTTCATCCAAAATTACTTGCTAACTTAGGTGAAATGGAAAACAGCGGTATCGAGCTATCTCTCGGAATAACTCCGCTGAGAACAGAAGACATGGAATTGACCATTTCGGGAAACATGGCCTATCAGAAAAACAAACTGCTTTCATTGAGCGGAACTTATATGGATCAAGAACTCAATGCAGCAGAATATATGCAATTAGCCAGAATAAACGGTGCAGGATTCCAAGGTGGAAATACATACGTAACTTATCAGGTTGTAGGTCAACCATTGGGTGTTTTCTACTTGCCTAAATCAAATGGCATTATCAATGACGGATTAGGAAGTTATACTTATAACATTTTAAATCTCGATGAAGACCCCACTATCAACTTAAACAATGGCGCTGACAGATATTTTGCCGGACAAGCAATGCCAAAAGTAATTATGGGAACCAACATCAGTTTCCGTTACAAAGCATTTGACATTCAAACACAAATGAATGGTGCATTCGGTCACAAAATTTACAATGGTACTTCGTTATCCTATATGAATATGAATGTTTTCCCCACATACAATGTACTGCCAAATGCTCCTGAAATGAAAATTTTCGACAGCACGGTAACAGACTATTGGTTGGAGAAAGGCGATTACCTGCATATTGCTTATGTAACATTAGGTTACAATTTCAATGTAGATAAAATGAGAAACTGGGTTAATGCTATTCGTTTAACAGCATCGGTAAATAACTTGCATACATTTACCAATTACTCAGGCCTATCGCCAATGATCAACAGCACGACAGTAAATGGAGAATTGGGACTTGATGACAAAAGATTTTATCCGCTGTCTCGTACCTATTCACTGGGTTTAAGTATTAACTTTTAATGGAGATAAAATTATGAAAAATAAAATATTATACAGTTTTATACTCTCGTTTGCATTTATTCTTTTCAGCTGTAATCTGGATGAGAATCCGGCAGATCAAATGCCCGAGAGCGAAGCATTCAAAAGTCCTGTATTAATCTACCTTAACACCGTAGCCAATCTCTATACTGAAATTGGCGGATCGGGAGGAAGTCAGGGTTTGGCAGGACCGGATAGAGGACTTTATGACCTTAATACATTCACATCAGATGAGGCTATGTTGCCTACACGTGGTGGAGACTGGTTCGATGGTGGTTTATGGCAGGATATTTTTAAACACAACTGGAAAACAGACAATTCTGTCGTAAAAGGCAGTTGGGACTATTTGTACAGAGTAATCGGAAGAACCAATCAATCTCTCGATAAACTGAACTCATTAATTGAAGAAACTCCCGATAATCCATATCTTCCTGTTTACAAAGCAGAAGTAAGAGCCATTCGCGCAATGTATTATTACTATTTGATGGACTTATATGCACGTGTTCCTATTGTTGAAACAGCAACAGCAAAAATTGCCGATGTGAAGCAATCTAATCGTTCCGAAGTTTTTGCGTTTGTGAAGAAAGAACTGGAAGAATCAATACCCTATCTTTCAACTGCAAACAGCTCAAACTTAGGAGAATATTACGGAAGAATGACTCGTCCGGTAGCTTTTTATCTGATGGCAAAACTTGCTTTAAATGCTCAGGTTTATGCAGATGATAACTGGACGGATAACAACGGAATTCCAAACGGAACAGCAACATTCTCTGTTGGTGGGACCAACAAAACTCCTTGGGAAGCAACTATTGCTTATTGTGACTCTATAACAGATTTGGGCTATGCGTTAGAAGCCGATTTTTCTAAAAACTTCAGCGTAACCAACGAAAGCTCCAAAGAAAACATTTTCGTTATCCCAATGGATCCCGTTCTCTACTCAGCACGAAATATGTATCTTGTTCGTTCAAGACACTATGCTCATGCAAAAGCCTACTCACAAGAAGGGTGGAACGGTGCATCTGCAACCAAAGAAGCGTTGGCTATTTTTAGAAAAGGTAGCGTTGACCCACGTATGGAAAAAACGTATTTCTTAGGAAAAGTATATGGTCCTGATGGCAATCCGGTAATGGACGGTGATAATGAACTGGAATACAAACCCGATGCTATCGCTCTTGATGTTTCAGGTAGTACAAACGAAAAAACTGCCGGTGCCAGATTAGCAAAATATGAATTTGATCTTACTGCACAAGCTGGTGGACAACTTGTTCACAACGACTGGGTATTGTTCCGCTATGCCGACGTATTACTTATGAAATCGGAAGCATTGGTAAGATCAGGTCAAAATGGCGATGCTGAATTGCAGGAGGTGAGAGGAAGAGCCGGTGCAACCGCCAGAACCGCTACACTCGACAATTTGTTGGACGAACGTTTACTCGAATTTGCATGGGAAGGACTCAGACGTCAGGATTTGGTTAGATTCGGTAAATTCCACCAACCTATTTCCGACAGACCTGTTTCTGCACCTTTCAGAACAGTGTTCCCAATTCCGGTAGACGTATTATCGTTGAATACTAACTTAACTCAAAACCCCGGATATACCAATTAATTAAATTAAACAGAAATGAAACATTTATATAAATATCTATTATTCTTGTTGTTACCATTTTTAGCGAATTGTAGCGACAATGAAAATTGGACAATTGTTGAAGACATTCAACAAGGAGTGTATATTACCGGTGCTGCTACTGTATACAGCGGAGAGGCTCCCGCATCTTCATTAAAAGCAATACCTTTGGACGGTGATGTGAAAGAGTTGCCAGAGTTGGTGGGGATTTATACCTGGTTAAAGTCAAGCGGAGATTTCACAATTTCTATTGCAACCGATTTAAATCAAGTCGTAAAATACGGTAACGGAGGTGAAGTAAAAAAAGCTGATAACATTTCGGTCTATACACTTACACAGGACGCAACTCCTTTAAAAGTTGAAAAAGACGGTTTCTATTTTGTTATCGTAAATACAGCTTTAAAGGAAATAAATATTCTGCCTGTAAATTATGGTGTAATTGGAGCTGCCACGCCCAAAGGATGGGATGGTGAAACGCCATTAAGCGCTCCCTCTTTCGACGACAGATTGACCATTTCCTGGAAAGGCAAAGTCAATATAACTCCCGGAGGTTATAAATTCAGATACAGTGGAGGCTGGGGACAAGAAATAAACAAAGAAGGCGGAGTTGCCAAAATATTTACCGACTTAGGCAACTTCGGTACATCGCAAGCCCCGCTTATCGAAAATGCAATGAGCCAGGTAAAGCCCGGTGGCCCCGACTTTACTACAGAAGTTGGAGGTGAATTTGAATTCACCATTCAATACGACTTGCGTACACGGGCATACAACGCTACATTCGACATCATTGGCGAAGCTGTTGTTCCGCCCAAATATCCCGAAAAAATGTATTTAGTAGGTAATGCTACAGTGTATGATTGGGATGAACCCGGAACAAAAGCTGCTGCCGAAATGCACAAATTAGCCGGAGGCACCGTAGGGGTGTATTGGAAAATTCTTTATATAGAAGCCGGAAAAGGATTTAAAGTATCGAATGCGAAATGGGCAAATCCTAATTTAGGTTTTGCGGAAGTGAATGAATTTGATGCAAACGGTGTTACGGTAACTGAAAGTGGTGGAAATATGTCTATTGCAACCTCAGGAATGTACACAGTTGTGTTAGATTTACGTGATAACACAACTAAACTATCTGTTACCCCTGCCAAAGTATATGGAATGGGTGATACATTTGGTGGATGGGATAAAGATAAAGCAACTAATCTGTTTGTTGAAGACAAAACAGCTAAAACACTTACATCACCTGCACTTGTTGCAAATGGAAACGTAAGAATGTATGTTTCTCATGCCTGGATTGCCGATTGGTGGCATTCTGAATTCAATGTATTCGGCACTACAATCGAGTACAGAAACGATGGAGGCGATCAGGCAGCTGTTCCCGCAACTGCAGGTCAGAAAGTAACTCTACATTTTGATGACAACACAGGTTCAATTAAGTAATAGAAACTAATTATTAAAAAGTCTGGGGCTATCTTCAAGAAAGCTTCAGACTTTTTTGTCTTTTCTTTCAAATGAAAAAAATAACAATCCTTTTTCTTATTTCATTTCTTTCGCTTGCGATTAGCGCACAACAGATAAACGTTGATCCCGCCTTCTGGTGGAGCGGCATGCAAGAACCGGAAATACAACTGATGGTTTCGGGCAAAGATATTGCATCGTACAAAGCAGCCGTCTCGGCAAAAGATGTATATCTGAAAGAAGCTGTTACATTGGAAAGCCCGAATTATCAGATTTTGTATCTCGATATTTCGAACGCCGAGCCGGGAAAATTCGAAATCGTTTTCACAAACGGGAAAAAGAAAATCACATACAATTACGAACTGAAACAACGCGACCCAAAACGGTTGAATATCGAGAGTTTCAATTCATCGGACGTGCTGTACCTGATTATGCCCGACCGATTTGCGAACGGAGACCCATCGAACGACCAAATTGAGATGCGGATGCCCTACAAAGTGGACAGGAACGACCCGAACGCCCGACACGGTGGCGACTTGAAAGGAATTTCCGACCGGCTGGATTATCTTTCCGATTTGGGGGTTACGGCCATCTGGCTCAATCCCGTGCTGGAAAACGATATGGAAGGCGGTTCGTATCACGGTTACGCAACCACCGATTATTACAAGGTCGATCCGCGTTTCGGCACCAACGAAGAATACAAAAATCTTATCGCCGACGCACACGCCAGAAATATGAAAGTGGTGATGGATATGATTTTCAACCATTGCGGAAGCGATCATGCGTGGGTGAAAGATATTCCGTCAAAAGATTGGTTCAATAATATGGGTGAGTATGTACAAACATCACATATGAAGGAAATGTATTTCGATAATTACGCATCGGAATACGATAAAAGTAAAATGGTAGATGGCTGGTTTGTGCCTACAATGCCCGACTTGAATCAAAAAAACCGCCACGTTGCAAAATACCTTATTCAAAACAGCATCTGGTGGATTGAATATTCGGGTGTGGACGGAATCCGTCAGGATACCTATCCGTATGCCGATTACGATATGATGATAGATTGGGTGGAAGCCGTTGAAAAAGAGTACCCGAAATACAATATCGTGGGTGAAGCGTGGTTAAATAACCCCATCGGGACGGCATTCTGGCAGCGCCACAGCAAACTGAACAACCGAAAAGATACGCAACTGAAATCGGTTATGGATTTTCGGTTTATGGGCTTGTCGCACTCGGCATTTTCAGAAGAAACAACCGAATGGAACGGCGGACTGCACGGCATTTACGACCATATGACGTACGATTACATCTATCCCGATATCTACAACGTGTTGCGTTTCTTAGACAACCACGATACCGACCGTTTTCTGAAGGAATATCCTACCGATCTCTCGGGATGGAAACAGGGAATCACTTTCCTGCTCACTATGCCCGGAACGCCGCAAATTTATTACGGAACCGAATTGCTGATGCATGGAAACAAGAGCAAAAGCGATGGCGATATCCGCCTCGATGTTCCCGGCGGCTGGCCCGGTGACAAAACCAATCATTTTTCGCGAGAAGGTCGCGACGATATCCAAAACGAAGCGTTCGATTACCTGAGCAAACTGCTCAAATGGCGCCGTGGAAACGACGTTATCGCCAACGGCAAAATGAAACACTACGTGTTGCAAAAAGGCGTCTATGTTTATGAACGCTATCTCGACGGCAAAAACGTATTGGTTTTTATGAACGGATCCTCCAACGATGTGGAAATAAACCTCGACCGTTACGCGGAGTCTATAAAAGGCAAATCGGGCGGCAAAGACGTGATTTCGGGAAAAACAATTTCGTTAGGTAATACGTTGCAATTAAGTCCAAAAGAAGTATTTATTTTGGAGTAACTTTCAAGAAATAACCCCTCCGCTTCGCTCGTCCCCTTTGTCAAAGGGGACAGTTGCGCAGGTCAAATTTTCAGCTACTTGAAATATCACATAACCCAGAACTCTCCCCTTAAGCTAAGGGGAGTACCGCAAAGCGGGGAGGGGTTATGAAATAATCACAAACAAAATGAAAAAAAACATCCTTTTTCTCTTTCTTATCCTTTTCGCTATTTCCTGTAAAGATGATATTCCAAAACCGGAACCAATCCAGAATGCACCATTACCGGCAAATGTAAAAGAAGGTATCAATATTGCGAATAGTTCTACCGTAACCTTCGTTTTGTATGACAAAGACAAAAACGGAGTTAGCTACGATGCTGCTTATGTAGTAGGTGATTTCAACAACTGGGAAGCAACTAATGATGAAAAATCTCAGATGAAAAGAGATGATACATCAGGTTGCTGGTGGCTAACTATTCAGGGACTCGATGCAACAAAAGAGTATGCTTTTCAATATTATCTGGAGAAGAAAACCGGAGAAAAAGTTTACGTTGCAGACCCGTATTCACGTAAAATACTTGATCCTCACAACGATCCGTTCATCTCTCCAAGTACGTATCCCGACAATAAAACCTATCCTGCAAAAGGAAACGGCATTGTAGCGGTTTTTAAAACCCAACCCGAAACTTATACATGGCAAGTTTCGAACTTTAAAACACCGGCAACCGACAATCTGGTTATTTACGAAATGCTTTTCCGCGATTTTACTGAACAAGGAAACATTAACGGCGCTTTGGAGAAATTGGATTACCTGAAATCGCTTGGTGTAAACGCTATTGAGTTGATGCCCGTGCAGGAATTCGACGGCAACGACAGTTGGGGTTACAATCCCGCGTTCTTTTTCGCGATGGACAAAGCATACGGAACGGACAAGATGTACAAACAATTCATTGATGAGTGCCACAAACGCGGAATGGCGGTAATTTTCGATGTGGTATATAACCACGCCACCGGAGCTAATCCTTTTGCTAAAATGTGGTGGGATTCAAAAAGTAACAAAACCTCAACAAACAATCCTTACTTTAATGTGGATGCTCCTCATCCCTACTCTGTTTTTCACGATTTCAACCACGAATCACCTTTAGTAAGAAAATTCGTAAAGCGAAATCTGGAGTTTTTACTTAAAGAATACAACATCGATGGTTTTCGTTTCGATTTATCAAAAGGATTCACGCAACGTAACAGCTCAGAAGCAACAGCAAGCAATTACGATGCTTCGCGTATTGCCATTTTGAAAGATTATAACTCAACAATCAAAAACGTTAAGCCCGACGCATTGGTGATTATGGAACATTTCGCCGATGATCGCGAAGAAACCGAACTGGCCAATGCCGGGATGATGGTTTGGAGAAATGTAAACTGGCAATACGGACAAACGGCAATGGGTTATAAAACCGACAATTCTGATCTCTCCCCGACCTATTACGGTACGGCTTCGCGGCCGGCAAACAGTCTGGTAAGTTATATGGAAAGTCACGATGAAGAGCGACTTCCATACAAACAAATAACCTGGGGAGTCGATTTGATAAAAGGTGATATTTCCCGCCAAATGAAACAGCTATCCACAAACGCCGCATTTTTCCTTACCGTTCCCGGACCTAAAATGCTGTGGCAATTCGGCGAAATGGGTTATGATGTAAATATCGATTATAACGGCAGAACGGGTAAAAAACCCATTCGCTGGGAATATCTTGATGTGCCTGAACGCAAAGCGTTACACGATGCCTACGCCAAACTCATCGGGTTGCGTTTCACACACTCCGAATTATTTAACTCCACCGCTACACTCGACTGGAAAGTAACAGAATCGTTTTGGGACAATGGTCGCTTCCTCACACTTTCATCTTTTGGAAACAGTAAGCAGATTGTTGTGATTGGTAATTTCACGAATGTTGCTATTAATGCTACCACCACTTTCCCGAAAACAGGAACGTGGCACAATTACATGAATGCAACGGAAACACTGAACGTTACATCCTCAACAATGGATATTTCGGTTCCGGCAAATAGTTTCAAGATGTATTCTACTTTTGCGCCGTAACGTAATTATTAAAGAACTACACTAAAAGCGGATTGCGGATCAAAAACCGCAATCCGCTTTTTTTTGTTCACATCAGTAACTTTATCTTATTTGCGATTATAAAACTAAATATTAACTTTGTAAAATCAATTTTTAAAAATTACACTTATGAAGTCAATAGCAATAATATACGGCTCCAGTACTGAAAACACGAAAAATGCCGCTGAAAAAATCGCTGAACATCTTTCCGACTATTCACCCACGCTGGTTGATATTTACGATGGCGAAGAAGAACCTTTTCTCGCTCACGATGTACTCATTCTTGGCGCATCTACATGGGGGGTAAAAGATTTACAGGACGATTGGTCAGATTTTTACCATAGATTCGAAAAATTAGATTTAGGAGGGAAGACGGTTGCATTATTCGGGCTTGGAGACTCATTTATTTATCCCGACTCTTTTGTCGATGCAATAGGAATTGTTTACGAAACCTTGGTCGAAAAAGGGTGTACGATTATTGGACAAGTTTCACCGGAAGGCTATCATTTCGATTATTCTCGGGCACTGGTTAACGGTGTTTTTGTAGGATTACCACTGGATGATGATAATGATGCAGACCTCACCGATGAACGTATTGAAAAATGGGTAGAATCACTAAAACCACATCTTGATTAATTAATTCGACACAAAACGACTTATATCAGTTGCGTTCACACATAAATAAAATGAGTTCGATATATTAATACCGAACTCATTTTGCGTTATAATAGGAAAAGTTTATCCTAAATTGTATTTTTTCACAAAGTCATTTAGCACATCGTGTAATGTAGGAGTTCCTATTTCCTGTAAATCATAATGAACACGCACCGTTGGTTTATTGATTTTGATAAGCCTGTTTAAATCGATGGGAGTACCGATGATTACTGTATCGCAATCGGTGTTATTAATGGTGGTTTCTAAATCCTTCAATTGCTGAGCACTATACCCCATGGCTGGAAGTATGGTTCCGATATTCGGATACGTTTTAAATGTTTCGGTTAATTCACCAACAATGTAAGGACGCGGATCAATTTCCTCAGCACATCCGTATTTTTGGGCTGCAACGCTTCCCGCACCAATTTTCATCTCGCCGTGTGTTAACGTTGGTCCGTCTTCAACAATTAAACAACGTTTTCCACGTATTAATTCAGGATTATCCACCTTAACCGGACTGGCTGCGTCAACAACCACTGCTTTTGGATTCGCCTTTGCTATGTTTTCACGAACGGTACGAATACCTTCAGGCGAAGCTGTATCCATTTTATTGATAACTACCACATCGGCAAGCCGTAAATTAACTTCCCCGGGATAATAATTCACTTCTGCTCCAGCACGATGCGGGTCGGCGACTGTGATGGTAAGATCAGGTTTGTAAAATGAGAAGTCGTTGTTTCCTCCGTCCCATAAAATTACGTCGCATCCATCAGGATCTTCTTCGGCCTGACGCAAAATCTTTTCGTAATCCACACCGGCATAAATAACATTACCTCTTACCACGTGCGGCTCGTATTCTTCCATTTCTTCAATAGTGCATTTGTGTTTTTCCAAATCTTCCACTTTTGCGTAGCGTTGGACGGCTTGTGCAGCCAAATCTCCATAGGGCATCGGATGGCGTATGGCGATCACCTTTAATCCACGCTTCATAAGATCCTCAACAACAGCTCTAGATGTTTGTGATTTACCGCATCCTGTACGAGTAGCAACTACGGCAATTACCGGTTTAGTGCTCTTTACCATGGTTTCGTTCGGTCCCAACAAAATAAAATTTGCTCCCGCTGCGTTCACAACGGAACTCAAACGCATTAATTGCGGATAAGGCACATCGCTGTAGGAAAAAACACAATCGTGTACGTTTTTTTCTTTGATAAGTTTAGGAAGTTCAGATTCCAGAACGATGGGAATGCCATCGGGGTAAAGTTCCTTACCCGCTAAAATAGCAGGATATGCTCTTCCGTCGATATACGGAATTTGTGCAGCCGTAAAAGCAACCACATTGTAATCTTTGTTTCCCCTGAAAAACGTGTTGAAATTATGGAAGTCCCTTCCTGCGGCCCCAATAATAATGGTATTTCTTTTCATAACAATTGAGATTAGATTAGTTAGTTTTCATAAGCAAAGGTATAATATTTTTATCAAAACGATAATCAAAAAGTATATTTTTTTAATGGAAAATAATTAAAGCTGACATATCGAAAGCTACAGCTTGTAAAAATACATATATAATGAGAAAGATAGATTACTTAAAATTTAGTATTTTTGTGCTTTAAAGCAAATCATACGTATTATGACAGATAAAAAGCTCACCTTAAACGTCCAATCGGAAATTGGAAAACTGGAGGCAGTAATGTTGCATTATCCGGGTCCTGAAGTGGAAAATATGACACCTAAAAATGCTCAACGGGCGCTATACAGCGATATTCTAAATCTTTCCATCGCACAAAAAGAGTATACTCAGTTACAAGGTGTATTGAAAAAAACATCCCAAGTATATGAGGTATCGGAGATGCTTGAAAAGGTACTCGAAATCCCCGATCAACGATTCTCGTTGCTTCAAAAAATCTGTGTTACGGAACAAGTTGAAGATTATTTCGATTATCTTTTGGAACTTCCTTCAACCAAATTGTCAAAAGTATTGATAGAAGGGCTCCCGATGCAAGTAAAAACGCTGACAGATTTCTTAAAAGAAGAATATTATGCTTTGCAGCCCTTGTATAATTTTTATTTCACCCGCGACACATCTGTAACTATCGGCAAAACATCGGTGATTTGTAAAATGGCAAGTGCGGTGCGTATGAGAGAGTCGTTTATTATGGAAGCGATTCTGAACAATAAGCAATTTTTCGCTACAAACATCTCGAATATGTATGACGCCTCACTGAACAATCCGTTAGTGAAAATTGAAGGTGGAGACGTGTTGGTTGCCCGCGAAGATATTTTACTGATAGGAAGTGGGGCTCGTACCAGTCCTCAGGCGATAGATTTGCTTATTCAAGAATTGTGCAAAGAGAAACCAAGTAAAAAGCACATAATTGTACAACAATTACCCGAAGCGCCCGAATCGTTTATCCATTTGGATATGGTATTCACCTTTTTAGACACAAATACCGCCATGGTTTACAAACCACTGATATTGAACAACAATCCGTACAAAACCGTACATATTCAGATTGAAAACGGAAAAGTGACTAAAATTTCGCAATTGAACAATATTCCGTCAGCATTAAAAAAACTGGGAATGGAAATTGAACCAATTATCTGCGGTGGAAAGGCAGACGATTGGGATCAGGAAAGAGAACAATGGCACAGTGGCGCGAACTTTCTGGCAATAGCACCGGGCAAAGTGCTCTCTTATGCCCGGAACATCAATACCCTGGAAGAATTAAACAAAAACGGCTATGAAATTTTGCGTGCCAACAATGTAATTAACGGAAAAATCGATATAGATACTTATAAAAAATGTGTCATTACACTCGATGGATCTGAACTTGCACGCGGTGGTGGTGGCCCGAGATGTATGACTATGCCGTTAAGACGGGAATAGTATCCGCGTAAAGACACACGGCCGTGTGTCTTTACAACATCACAAAATTTCTTTAATTTCCTGTAAGGTTTTAACCGTATATGTGGGTGCAAATCCGTCGGATGGAACATCGGTAGGATTAAACCATATTTGTGCGATACGGCTCTTTTGCGCCCCAACAATATCAGCATCCCAGCTGTCTCCGATCATCACGGTTTCAACCCGTCGCGAATTGGTGTTCTTAAGCGCGTATGTAAAAATATCCGGATGCGGTTTATTAGCTCCAGCATCTTCTGAGAGAATGATTTTATCAAAATAGGGTCGCAGGCCGGAGTTTTCTATTTTCTTGAACTGAACTTCACGAAAACCATTGCTGAGGATGTGCATCCGGTATTTTGGTTGTAAATAATCCAACAAATCGATTGTACCTTCGATCAGTCTTGTTTTTTTTGTAGTGCGTTCCAGGAAATCGTCACTTAAATTCTTAGCATAAACAGGACTATCGATTCCAAACTTCCTGACCGGCACCAAAAAGCGCTCAACTATCAGTTCATCCTTCTTTATTTCGCCCTGACGGTATAAGTTCCACAAATGATGATTACTGGGCATATACACGTTGTAATAATCATCGAAAGTGGGGTAAAATTTGTCGTAACCGTAATCCAAATAAATCTCCTCGAGACATTCCTTACCATTCCGGTGAATATCCCAAAGCGTATCATCCAGATCGATAAAAAGATTTTTATATTTAATAGACATCAGATTGTCAGAAGTTGCTTTTTAAAATAAGTAGAGACGTGGTACGCCGCGTCTCTACATTTAATTTTTATTTCTTAAACCGTAGTAGCTTAACTCACCTCGATAATCAAATACTTCGTTAAGCTCCAAAATCGCTGAGTGTCTGTGATATGGAATGTAAGATTGTCGTTGGCACCCTTTACAAATTCATAAGTCCCTTCAGGATGTGTCGACCAAAGCTTAGCTTTAGAAGTATACAAAGGAATTTGAGTTACTTCACGAATATCAATCTGTAAGAAATAGTCTTTATTAAACGTATCTTGCATTACTTTGGTTGATTTCAAGAACCCACCCGAAAGAATTTTTTGTTCTTTCAATTCATTGGTTGTACCAAATACGTAGTAGGCCGTGTGCAACGTTTTATCCTGCTCTTTAATAGTTACAGACTGTTCTTCAGCGTGTTGCGCAATCTCACTGATGTCTGTCGATAATTGAGCGATGGTTTCATCACGCTTGGCCAATTCGCCTTGCAACTCAACTAATCTGACAGAACTTTCCTGCATTTCCTTGTTCAACCGGTCGATAGTAGTCTGCAGCGACGCTACTTGCTTGTTGCTGGCAGAGTACTTTTTGTTCAGATCGGCCAATTGAGCTTTGTTTCGTTTTAAGATTTCCTGAATCATCTGAAAATTGTCGCTTACCCTTTTTTTGGTATCCTGACTCATTTCCCCGCTTTGTGCAGATTGTGTAGAAATATACTTCTCTGCTTCACGAATTTTATCAAAATTCGCTTCAACTTCACTGATTACAGCCATCATTTCCTGCGTTTCGGCATCCGATGTTTTTAAGACAGCTTCTAAAGAATCCTTTTCTGCCTGGAGCTTTAGATATTCATCGGTTTCAGTTACTTTCTTCCCAAAGTTGGTGCAAGAAAATAAAACTCCCGCGCCGAGTAATAGAATGAATACTTTTTTCATAAATTCCAATTCTTTTATTGTTATTAAACGATTTTAGTCCAAAAATGTTTAAACGTCTAAGGTCTGACGTCGCGACAAGAGAATTTACTTTGCCTCGGTGACACCACAAAGTCGTCAACATTTGATGTTTGATGTTTAGAGTTTCAATTTTAAAGTTTATAGTGAATTGTTGACAGTTGAACTTTTAACTGTTTATCTCGATTTTCCTTCTACAATTATAACAAATTCTCCCCTTGTTTCATTAGCCGTAAAATGTGTAATAAGTTCTGATAAAGTTCCACGAATGGTTTCTTCGAACATTTTAGATATTTCGCGTGAAACAGAAGCACTTCTATCCTCTCCAAAGAATTCTGCGAATTGAGTGATCGTTTTCACTACGCGATAAGGCGATTCGTAGAAAACCATGGTTCGAGATTCCTCCGCCAGCTCTTTCAATCGGGTTTGTCTTCCTTTCTTCTGTGGCAAAAATCCTTCGAAGCAGAATCGATCATTGGGCAGCCCCGACATTACCAATGCAGGAATAAATGCTGTTGCTCCCGGTAAACATTCTACCTCAACATCTGCCTGCACACAGGCACGAACGAGGAAAAATCCCGGATCGGAAATTCCTGGTGTTCCGGCATCCGATATAAGTGCGATCGTTTCACCCAATTTAATTTTCTCTACAAGCTGCGTTGCCGTCTGATGTTCATTGAATTTGTGGTGCGATTGCATTCGGGTTTCAATGGCATAATGTTTCAATAAGTAACTACTTGTCCGTGTATCTTCGGCAAGAATCAAATCGCAATTTTTCAGTACGTTAATCGCTCTTAACGTTATATCTTCCAAATTCCCGATCGGAGTCGGCACCACTATTAACTTGCCCATTTATAAAGCGAATTTTAGTAATTCAATTGTAACTCTGTAGTAATTCAGTAGATATTCCATTGTATCGTTGAACAGTTCATCGTCACAACCAATAACGCGAACGAAGTAAGCAAATAACAACTGAATTTCGGCGAAACCAAATTACATTTTATTCAAATCCCTTTTTCAAGAGTTCTAAAAAGCTAGTCACTTTTTCATCCCTAAAATCCCATGACGTTTTGTCCCTCAAATACCTTTCAATGGCTTCATAATTATCAAAGGCGTTAAGTCTTATCATCATCGAATTCATAGCTTCCCGATCGTTATCAAACAACTCACGCTGATAATAAAAACGATCGTTCAGACTTAAACCGCGTTTAATGTCCAATTTCGATGGAGGCGCCTGGATGATATCGTTCACCGATCGAATTACAGGTTTTTCTTCAACACTCTCAACCTGATCCATTTCAGGCCCTTCAGTTTCCTCAGCAACCTCTTCTTTCTTTGGTTCTGTATTTCTGGGATTGGTGTACGTAGGCAGAGAAATACCTTCGGCATAAGCATTTTTTCGAACGATTTTTTCTTCCTGTACTATTTTATTGGTCTCTTCAGAGAAAACCTGCTCTTTGATATCGACAACTTTCTCTCCTTGCGAAACTAATGGTTCAATGCTCTTCTCTTCATACTCAATTGGTTTTTCTTCTTCGACAGATTTTCGGCTTCCGGTTTCCGATAGAAGCAAGACCAACTTTTCCATTTGTCGTTTCATATCTTCAATCTGGAGCATTTCCAATTCATGGAGCAAACTCATTATCTCCTGCCCTTTCTGAAATGCTTCCCGAAAAAAAGAGAAAGAAACCGTTTCTTCCTGTTTAATAGTAGTGACCTTTACTTCAAGGCTTTGTAAATTCTGAAGCAGCTTATCAATATATTCGTTTTTTTTTTCCATTAATGCCCGATTTTAGTTCCTTTTTTGTTAAAAAACGGGATAAATTCAATCACAAAAGTAATAATTATTTGTTTTGTTCAATAAAATCGTTCGGTAAATTCACAAGATATAACATTTGTGAACTTCTTGTTATTGAAGTGTAAAGCCAACGATAGAAATTATCGCCCATATACGATTCGTTGACGTAGCCAATATCCAAAAACACGTTTTTCCATTCTCCGCCCTGCGCTTTATGACACGTAACAGCATATCCGTACTTTACAAGCAAAGCATTAAAGTAAGGATTTTCTTTTACTTTTTTATATCGGGCACCTTTGCGTGAAATATCTGCGTAATCCTCCATTACAGCAGTAAAAAGTTGTTCGTTCTGTTCGCGGGTAAGCCCCGGAACCTCAGTATGAAGGCTATCGAGATTGATTATCGCCTCAAACTCCATGTCATAATCTTTGTGACGGAGCAAGACGTTACAAAAACGAAATCCATACATTGTCTCCTGGCGACGAACCCGTACCACCTCCACAAACTCTCCATTAGCCAGAAAGTCAATATTCTCTATGTCGCTTGTCCAATGATAGTTATTTTTGGTAATCATCAATAAATCGCCTGTTGAAAGTTCCTCTTCACGATAAAGTACCGTATTACGAATGCCCATATTATAGGCGTTTATTCTCTTGTTTGAACGTGAGATTACGATGGTTTCTTCCATGCCATCGCGGTTGTATGCAGTAGAAATTTCATCGATCAGCTCGGTTCCGGTTATTCTTTTCACGTCACCAAAAGTGTCGATATTGAGTTTCGGAAAGTCAATAGTATTACCGTCGCTCAACGAATTCCTCAACTTAGTGGCGTTAATAAGAATTCCTGACTTTTCAGATTGACGTACAATTTCGGTAAGCGTGCAAGTAACCACTTCGAAGAAGAAGGATTCAATTGTTTTTTCATCCAAAGCAGGACTAAATTCTTGTTGTACTGGCGGCAATTGAGCCGTATCGCCAATTAGTATTAATCTATTCCCCTCTCCGGTGTAAACATATTCCATTAAATCATCCAATAACCTTCCCGATCCAAAAATAGAGAACTCCCTGTTATCGTTACTGATCATCGATGCTTCATCAACAAGAAACAACGTATGCTTATGTTTATTTTCAGCTAACGAAAAATTTCCCGGCCCTTCCGTAAATTTATCCATCCGGTAAATTTTCTTATGAATGGTAAATGCAGGTTGATCAGCATATGTCGAAAAAACCTTTGCAGCACGTCCGGTAGGTGCCAGCAGGACAGTTTTCTGATTAAATTG